>ERZ773077.1709-NODE-1709-length-14737-cov-8.159106_pt1 | contig 14737 bp, 11 predicted proteins | sample MGYA00580612_ERZ773077 | MGnify/ENA primary metagenome ERZ773077 (study PRJEB29015, sample SAMEA2737971) | human oral metagenome | biome: human oral; feature: human-associated habitat; material: dental | place: China | collected 2021 ...
ACACACTCGTTGCTAAATTGGCTCGTCACAACTATGACCGTCTTGGTTTTGAAGCCAAAGATGGAGAATCAGATGAGGATGAATTGGTTCGTCAGTTAACCATTTCCATGATGATTCGCTCAAATGATGCAGAAGCTAGTCAAGTCGCTAGTCAAATCTTTGCGGCTCACAAGGAAAATCTTGCAGGACTTCCAGCAGCAATCCGTTCTCAAGTTCTCATCAATGAGATGAAACACCATGAGACCAAGGATTTGGTCGCAACTTATCTGGACCTCTACACTCATGCGACGGATGCGGTCTTTAAACGCCAGCTGGCAGGAGCTCTTGCGTACAGTACAGATGCCGACAATATCCAAACCTTGATTGGCTCATGGAAGGACAAATTTGTAGTGAAACCACAAGACCTTTCTTCATGGTACCTCCAATTCCTCGGACACCAAGCTACCCAAGAAACTGTTTGGGTTTGGGCGCGTGAAAACTGGGATTGGATCAAGGCAGCCCTTGGTGGTGATATGAGCTTTGATAGTTTTGTTATATTCCCATCACACATCTTTAAAACAGAGCAACGCTTGGCAGAGTACAAGGAATTCTTTGAACCGCAACTTTCTGACCTCGCTCTTAGCCGCAACATCCGTATGGGAATCAAGGATATCGCAGCGCGTGTTGACTTGATTAAGCGTGAGAAAGCAGCAGTAGAAGCTGTTGTAGCCCAATATGCCAAAGCTTAATTCGTTCGAAATGTAAACAAAAACTCAACTTTCTATCTTAAAAGAAGAGAGAGTTGAGTTTTTTTTAAGGCAATTTTGGTATAATAATCATAACAAGGAGGAGTTTCTGATGATAAAAATCTTATTAGTAGAAGATGACCTAGGTCTGTCAAACTCAGTATTTGACTTTTTAGATGATTTTGCAGATGTCATGCAGGTCTTTGATGGAGAAGAAGGTCTCTACGAAGCTGAAAGTGGCGTTTATGACTTGATTCTGCTTGACCTGATGTTGCCTGAAAAAAATGGCTTCCAAGTTTTGAAAGAATTGCGTGAAAAAGGAATTACCACACCAGTCCTTATCATGACTGCCAAAGAGAGTTTGGATGACAAGGGACATGGTTTTGAGTTGGGAGCGGATGACTACCTCACCAAACCTTTCTACCTAGAAGAACTCAAAATGCGGATCCAAGCCCTTCTCAAACGTTCAGGTAAGTTTAACGAAAACACCTTGACCTATGGAGATATTGTCGTCAATCTTTCAACGAATGAAGTAAAAGTGGAAGATACTCCTGTGGAATTGCTCGGGAAAGAGTTTGAGTTATTGGTTTACTTCCTTCAAAATCAAAATGTTATTCTTCCCAAGACACAAATTTTTGACCGTCTATGGGGTTTTGATAGCGATACGACTATTTCCGTTGTAGAAGTCTATGTTTCAAAAGTTCGTAAGAAACTGAAGGGTACAGCCTTTGCTGAAAATCTTCAAACCTTGCGTAGTGTCGGGTATATTTTAAAAGATGTTCAATAAACTAAAAAAAACATGGTATGCGGATGATTTCAGCTATTTCATTCGAAACTTCGGAGTGTTCACCCTGATTTTCTCTGCTATGACCTTGATTATCCTTCAGGTCATGCACTCGAGTCTCTACACCTCTGTAGATGAAAAACTCCAAGCTCTTAGTAGTAGTCCCCAAGCGGTTATCCAGTTAGCCCTTAATCGGGCAACTGAGGAAGTCAAGGATATTCAACCAGCAACTGCGGATGCCAGCAAGGCTGAAATCAAGCCCAATGTTAGCTCTAATACGGAAGTTTTGCTTTTTGACAAGGATTTTAACCAACTCTTACTGGGCAATCGCTTTTTAGGCTTGGACAAGATCAAGCTGGACAAGAAAGAGTTGAATCATATTCGCCAAATTCAAGTTGTCAATAGCTATGGTCAGGAAGAAACCTATCGGATGATTTTGATGGAAACCAATTCTTCCTCCGTAACAAGTAATGTCAAATATGCTGCGGTTTTAATCAATACCAGCCAGCTTGAGCAGATCAGCCAGAACCACGAGCATTTAATTGTTGTAGTGATGGCTAGTTTCTGGCTCCTATCTTTAATTGCCAGTGTTTACCTGGCACGTGTCAGTGTCAAACCCTTACTGGAAAGTATGCAAAAGCAGAAGTCTTTTGTTGAAAATGCAAGTCACGAACTGAGAACGCCTTTGGCCGTTTTACAAAATCGTTTAGAAAATCTCTTTCGAAAACCAGAGGCAACCATCATGGAATCCAGCGAAAGTATTGCTTCCAGTCTTGAAGAAGTTCGCAACATGCGTTTCCTCACGACCAATCTTCTCAACCTTGCACGTCGAGATGATGGAATCAAACCAGAAATAGCAGAAGTTTCTCCACAATTCTTTAAAACAACCTTTGCCAACTATGAGTTGATTGCTTCTGAAAATGATCGTGTTTTCAACTATGAAAATAGAATTTACCGTCCATTCATGACCGATCAGTTGCTCCTAAAACAGCTCATGACCATCTTGTTTGATAATGCTATCAAGTATACCGAAGAAGATGGCAAGATTGAGTTTGTAGTTCATGCTACAGATCGTCACCTCTATCTTACAGTAACAGATAATGGGATTGGAATCTCAGATGCCGATAAGAAGAAAATCTTTGACCGTTTTTACCGTGTAGACAAGGCAAGAACTCGTCAGAAAGGTGGCTTTGGTTTGGGACTTTCTTTGGCCAAGCAGATTGTTGATGCTTTACGAGGAACGATTACCGTGAAAGATAACAAACCTAGAGGAACGATTTTTGAAGTTAAGATAGCCATCTCAACACCATCAAGACGAAAGAATAAATAATTTATCCTTATAAAAGGACTGTTCAGTTTGGTCTAAAGAAATCAAAGGCAACTGAATACCTATAATAGTGAAAAGGTTAATTGGTAGAATCATCTACTGATTAACCTTTTTCTTTTAATTATGATAAAATAGGATGAATGGTATTTTAGCTACTTTGTAATTTAGAGGTATCATGATAATCACCTACAATCAATTATGGTAGGCCTTTCATAATTGATTCACATCTTAAACAGATAGTATGTTATCGATATCACTGAAATATACACGATAAATAATGTCCAGGAGCATAGATAAAATGAGTACAATCCTCTCAAAAAAAGAAATGACAGAAGAAGACATTAAATTTCATTACATAAGTCCTGCTATTGTCTCTAAATGGGATAAAGATAAGATAACCATGGAGACAAAAATAACTGATGGGAAAATTAATCTTCGTGGAAATTTGATTTCTAGAGAAAAACCAAAGAAAGCAGATTATGTACTCTATCTAAATCCTAACAAACCAATTGCTATTGTAGAAGCAAAAGATAATAAGCATAGTATCTCTTATGGCTTGCAGCAAGCTATGACCTATGCTGAAATGCTTGATGTTCCTTTTGCTTATAGCTCTAATGGAGATGGTTTTTTTGAACATGATTTTTTAACGGGGAAAGAAAGAGAACTTTCCATGGATGAGTTTCCAACCGAAGAAGAGCTGATAAGTAGATATAAGGCTGAATCGAATCATGGAGAAGGACTAAGTTCGCAAGAAGAAAAGATCATTGATCAGCCTTACTTTTCGAGTATGAACTCTTACCCTCCTAGATATTATCAAAGGGTTGCAGTAAACAGAACAGTGGAGCAAATTGCATCAGGGAAAGATAGACTCCTTCTTGTGATGGCGACTGGAACAGGAAAAACCTATACTGCATTTCAAATCGCCTACAGACTGCTTCAAAGTGGGATGAAAAGAAAAATATTATATTTGGCGGATAGGAATATCTTAGTCGATCAGTCCATTCAACAAGATTTCGCACCACTTGAAAAAGTTATCCATAAAATTAATGTAGCAAAAGATGATCCAAGTACCATCACTTCCCATCAAGTATATTTTTCACTTTATCAGCAGCTTGTTGGAGATGATGAGGTGGAACATTTTTCTGAACTTTTTAGACCAGATTTCTTTGATCTCATTATCGTAGATGAGTGTCATCGCGGTTCTGCTAAGGAAGAATCTAGATGGAGAAAAATATTAGAATACTTTTCTTCTGCTACACAGATAGGGATGACCGCGACACCGAAGGAAACAAAATATGTATCAAACATCAATTATTTTGGAGAACCTATTTATACCTACTCTCTAAAAAAGGGAATTGAGGACGGCTTTTTAGCACCATTTAAGGTGATCAATATTTCAACTGATATTGGTGAGGGTTGGAGACCAGTCAAGGGGCAAAGAGATAAATTTGGAAACCTGATTGAAGATAGAGTGTATAACAACACAGACTACGATTACAACATCATCATAGAAGATAGAACCAATCAAGTAGCTAGTGAAATTACAAAATATCTAAAAGCGACAGACCGTATGGCAAAAACAATTGTTTTTTGCCCGACAGAAGAAGCTGCTGAAAGGATGAGAATTGCCCTCGTCAACCATAATGCAGATATGGTAAAAGAAAATCCTGATTACTGCGTTCGCATTACAGGCAGTGATGATTATGGGAAGAGTAAGCTAGATTACTTTATATCTGTGTCTGAAAAATACCCAGTTATCGCCACAACATCTAAACTTCTATCCACAGGTGCAGACTGTAAGATGACAAAACTGATCGTTTTGGATGAAATGATTGGTTCTATGACAGAGTTCAAGCAAATTATTGGTCGTGGTACCAGACTTCGTGAAAAAGAAGGAAAGACCCACTTTGTCGTGATGGACTTTAGAAATGTTTCAAGACTCTTTGCTGATCCAGAATGGGATGGTCCAATTGAAATTGATGATGACTTTAACCCTGAACATCATCCTAAAGGTGGTAAAGGAAATAAAGGTGGAGATGGCACACCACCAAACCCTCCTACAATAAAACCAATAGTGGATAGAAATGGTTGCAGAGTTGAAATCATTCACAAAACAGTCTCTGTCTATGATACAAATGGTAAATTACTGAGACAGGAAAGTATTGTCGATTATACCAAGGAAAATATCAGGGGTGAGTATGCGACATTAGATGCCTTCATTCGTGAATGGAGAAAAGACCCCAAAAAAGACAAGATACAAAGCATACTTTTAGAGCGTGGGATTGACATCAAACAGCTCAAAAAAGAACAGGGGATGGAAGAAGTCGATGATTTTGACTTTATCTGCCATATTGCCTTTAATCAAAAACCACTGACTAGAAAAGAACGAGCAGAAAATGTAAAGAAACAGGATTTCTTTAGTCGCTATAATGGAGTTGCTAAAGAAGTTTTGGAAGCCCTACTCGATAAATATATGAATAAAGGAATTACCGAAATTACGAGTACGGAAGTTTTGAGATTAGATCCTTTTATGAAACTTGGCAAGCCATCTAAAATCGCTAGTTATTTTGGAGGAAAAGATGGCTATAAACATGCTGTAGAAGAATTACAAAATGCAATTTATAACTAAGGAAGGATTTAATAATGAGTAATCTATCAGGATTTATAAAACGATTACGAGATATTATGCGTAACGATGCAGGGATCAATGGAGATGCCCAAAGAATTGAGCAAATCACCTGGATGCTCTTTCTAAAAGTCTACGACGCAAAAGAAAGTGACTGGGAAATGAATGAGGACGATTACACCTCCATCATTCCCAATGAATGCCGATGGATTAACTGGGCGCATGATGATAAGTCTGGAGTTGCTCTAACGGGAGATGATTTATTGAATTTTGTCAATAATACGCTCTTTCCAACACTAAAAAACTTAGCAGTAACTCGTGAGACACCAATCAAAAAAGCGATTGTTCAGACAGTTTTTCAAGATGCCAATAACTACATGAAAGACGGAGTCCTTCTGAGACAAGTTATCAATGTCATTGATGAAATTGACTTTGGAGACTACAATGAAAGCCATGCCTTTGGAGAAATCTATGAGACTATCCTAAAAGAACTACAAAGCGCAGGATCTAGTGGTGAGTTCTATACACCTCGTGCAGTAACGGACTTTATGGCCAAGATGATAGAGCCTAAGATTGGTGAAACCATGGCGGACTTGGCTTGCGGTACAGGTGGCTTTATCACGAGTTGGCTCAAAGAGCTTCATCAAAAGGTAGAGACAGTTGCTGATGAAGAAGCCTATTCTTCGTCTATCTATGGAATTGAAAAGAAACAATTTCCTTATATGCTGGCGGTTACCAATATGCTCCTTCATGATTTGGATGTCCCCCAAATCTATCATGACAATACGCTCCTTAGAGATGTCCTCGACTATACAGATGATGACAAATTTGATGTGATCCTGATGAACCCTCCATATGGTGGTTCCGAGAAATCGGATGTAAAAAATCATTTTCCGTCCGATTTAGCAAGCTCTGAAACGGCAGACCTTTTCATGTCTGTTATCATGTATCGTCTAAAAGAAAAGGGGCGAGCAGCGGTCATACTGCCAGATGGATTTTTATTTGGTACTGATAATGCCAAGGTCAATATCAAAAAGAAACTCTTAAATGAGTTTAAACTACATACCATTATCCGTTTGCCGTCCAGTGTCTTTAGTCCCTACACTTCGATTACGACTAATATTCTGTTCTTTGATAAGACAGGTCCTACAAAAGAGACTTGGATTTATCGACTAGATAAGCCAGAAGACTACAAGAACTTCTCGAAAACAAAACCCATGAAGTTAGAGCACTTTGAGCCAGTTATCTCTTGGTGGCATCAACGAGAAGAAATCCTAGTAGATGGTTTTGACAAGGCTAAGAAATTTACCAGAGAAGAGCTAGAGGATAAGTACGGCTACAATCTCGATCTGTGTGGCTACCCACATGAAGAAGAAGTCATCTTAGCACCACATGACCTGATCTATGAGTACAAAGAAGAGAGAGCCAGCCTCAATGCAGAAATCGACCGAGTCCTAGAAGAGATAGAAAAACTGTTGGGAGGTAACATTCAATGACACCCCAACAGTTAAAAAATGCGATCTTGCAGCAGGCTATCCAAGGAAAACTAGTCGAGCAAAGAGCAGAAGAAGGCACAGGTCATGAGCTTTATAAAGCCATCCAAGACGAAAAGCAGAAGCTGATCCAAGAAGGCAAGCTCAAGAAACAAAAAGCCCACCCTGAAATCACAGAAGACGAAATCTCCTTTGAGATACCTGAGACTTGGAAGTGGGTGAGGTTGGGGGATAGCCTCGATGTAAGAGATGGAACCCATGATACACCCAAGTATGTTGCAAAAGGATATCCTCTTGTAACAAGTAAAAATCTAAAGAATGGAATAATTGATTTTGATAATTGTAAATATATAAGTGAGTTAGATTATATTAAAATATCAGAGAGATCAAAAGTTGATAGAAACGATATTTTATTTGCGATGATAGGTAGTATTGGAAACCCTGTTTTAGTATTAACAGATACGAAATTCAGTATCAAAAATATGGCTTTATTCAAAAATATATCTTCCATAATTGATATGAGATATTTGCTTTGGTTTTTATTCTTTTCACAAGAAACAATGAAAAAAAAAGCATCAGGCGGAGTCCAATCTTTCGTTTCTCTGAAGTTTCTGAGAGAATTTCTATTCCCCCTCCCCCCTCTCGCAGAGCAACAGCGGATTGTTGAGAAAATCGAAGAGCTTTTGCCTCTGATTGAAAGATATGAAAAGGCCTGGACTAGACTAGAAGAACTCAACAAAAAGTTCCCTCTCGATATGCAAAAGGCTATCCTTGGACAAGCCATCAAAGGAAAACTAGTCGAGCAAAGAGTAGAAGAAGGCACAGGTCAGGAGCTTTTTGAAGCCATCCAAGAAGAAAAGAAAAATTTGATTGAGGAAGGAAAACTCAAGAAACAAAAAGAACTTCCTGACATCACAGCAGATGAAAACCCCTTTGAGATACCTGATACCTGGAAGTGGGTGAGATTGGGTGAGATTGGAGATTGGGGTTCAGGAGCTACACCATCACGAACTAATCCTGAATACTATGGAGGCGATATTCCATGGCTAAAAACTGGAGATTTAACGGATGGATATATTTATGATGTGCCTGAATATATCACAGGGTTAGCACTTGAAAGAACATCTGTAAGGTTAAATCCAAAAGGTTCAATTTTGATAGCAATGTATGGAGCTACAATCGGGAAATTAGGAATTTTAACTAAAGCTATGACAACAAACCAAGCATGTTGTGCCTGTATAGTTTTTCCTAGTATTTATAATTTATATTTGTTCTATTTTCTCTTAGCAAATAGGACTACATTTATAAAGAAAGGAGAAGGTGGTGCGCAACCCAATATTTCAAAAGAAAAAATTGTGAATACCCTCATCCCCCTCCCCCCTCTTGCGGAGCAGAAGCGAATTGTAGAGAAAATCGAAGAGCTTTTACCACTGGTGGAAAAACTGAAATAACTCTGACGGAGACATCTAGCTAGCTGGATGTCTTTTTTTGCGAAATAATTTCCGCTATATCTAGGATAAAAGGAATTGTTTCTCATCAATGTTTTTATCAAGATAAGCAGTAAAAGGAGTGGTTTCTATGTCAAAAAGGACTTTAATGGATATGTTGATTTTCTGCAACATAAAGAAAATCGGCATGACTAGTATCTCTACAAATCATACCGATTCATTTTAAAGGAAAAAAGTCTTGAAGTAAAAGAACTCAACAGTTTGGTTATATTGCAGAAGAGCAAAAAAGTTGGCTCAAAGACCAACCTTTATTTTGAAAATTTTCGTTTAATCATCTTTCGTTGAAGTTGTAAAAGTGCGAAGCTTGTTCCCATAGCAGCAATAAATGATAGAGCTGTATTTAATTTTAAGGCTAAAAAGATAAAGCTAAAAAGCACCATAAAAATACAAAAACAAGCAATATTTACAAAAAATAAAATCTCTTTTAGGTTAGGGCCGACTGGGGCTTCTGGTGTATAATCTTGATAAAGCGGAGTTTGATTCGATTCGGGAGCTTGTTCAAACTCATAAGCTTCTAGTTTTCTTGCGGACATGATTCTCTCCTTAACAGTACATAACTATTTTATCATTTTTTATGCAGAGAATTATTACAGAATGGTTACAAAACTACTAAAGTCTCTTATCATTATCTGAGTCGCTCTTCTTGACACCTACTAGGGAAAGTGATAGCATGGATGTTACACTTGAAACAGATGACCAGACCTACTCTTTTATAAATATACTGAGTAAGGAAAGGATAACTTATATAAATTGATTGCAAGCAAGTGCTTTTCCTAAGATAATTTGTTGAGTTGCTACCGTGATTCTTTGTAAGAGTGGTAGGAGTTGTTTTGAATGGATGATAAGACAGAGATTCTGTCTATTGGACTGGGTAGCATTTTGCTACCTCTGGGGAAAAGTTAAAGGAGATAAACATGTATCTTGCTATCAAAGAAATATTACGAAACAAACTTCGATATAGTTTGATTCTAACTACCATTTTTCTTATCGCTTTTATGGTCTTTTTTATGACCAGTTTAGCTCTTGGTCTTGTACGTAACAACCGAGCCGCTATTGATAACTGGCAAGCGACGGGTGTGGTTTTATCTGACTACGCAAATGATAATTTGACAGCATCCTTTATTCCTGAAAAGAACTACAAGGATAAGAGTTCTGAAGAGGCTGCTCCCCTGGGCTATATGTTCGCTGTGACCAATCTAGTCGATGATAGTAAAAAGGTCAATGTTTCCATTTTTGCTCAAGACTGGGACTCTTTTATCTCTCCTAGTTTGACGGAGGGTCGTTATCCTGAAGGAGATGATGAGGTTGTCGTAGATCAGTCCTTTGAGAATTATGGGATTAGGCTAGGTGATGCCATTCAGCTGAATGGAAGCGAGGCAGGTTACAAGATTGTAGGTCTGACTCAAGATAATAAATTTTTCACCGAGCCTGTTGTTTTTACGAGTCTGTCAACTTATTGGACCTTACAAGGAACCTTGAAAGCCAATCGTTCCATCTCTGCCTTGGTATTGAAAAATGATATAGAAGTGGCTGGCGATGGACTGAAACAGATTTCTATTCCCAAAATGATATCGAAAATTCCTGGTTATACACCTCAGGTGAATGTATTTTCAGGGATGATTCTCGCTATGATTGTCATCACAGGCTTGATTGTGGGTATATTTGTCTATATCATTACCATCCAAAAACTAGGTCTTTATGGAATAATGCGGGCTCAGGGAATACAGATCAAAACCATTGTATGGTCTCTTTTCTGTCAAATCTTCCTCCTAGCTGGTATGGGGATTGCTTTAGCCTTGCTGGTTATTGGAGGAGTGATTTTAGTCTTACCAGCTACCTTCTTTTTCTATCCAAGCTGGTTAGCCTACTCTATCCTAAGTTTGGTAATTTGCTTGATGGCCCTTCTAGGTGGTGTCATTTCACTTCCACGCTTGCTAAAGGTGGACCCGATTACTGCAATTGCAGAGTGATAAGGAGAATAGTATGACAGCACTGATTGAAATGACTCAAGTGACAAAAACCTACGGGGAAGGAAAGAAGAAAGTCGTAGCCCTGCATGAGACGAATTTTCAGCTAAATGCGGGAGAGTTCGTAGCTATTGTTGGGCCTTCAGGTTCTGGAAAGACGACCTTTCTAACAACTCTAGGACAACTACAGGAAGCATCGAGTGGAAAGATTCTAGTCAAGGGGAAGGAAACAGGCAGTTTGACGGAGAAGGAGAAAACAGATCTCCGTTTTAGAGAGTTTGGCTTTATTCTACAGGCTTCAAACTTAATTCCTTTTCTAACGGTCAAGGAACAGCTGGATTTGATTGACAGACTGGATAAGGGAAAAAATAGGAAGAGTGATCGAAAAGAGTTACTTGACTTGTTGGATTTGGAAAAAGTTCAAAATCAGTATCCCAAGGCTTTATCAGGTGGCGAACGTCAACGTGCGGCGATTGCTAGAGCGCTTTATAACAATCCAAGCATCGTGCTTGCAGATGAGCCGACAGCCAGTCTGGATACCCAGCGTGCTTACCAAGTAACGGAGATGTTGGCTGCCATTGCCCACGAACAAGGGAGAGGAGTTATCATGATTACACATGATACACGCCTTCTTGATAAGGTTGACCGTATCTATGTTATGAATGATGGCCACCTAGTTGAAGAAAAACACGCATAAAAAAGAGAGTGGACGGTACTGGTTACTGTTCCCTTTTTTGATTGCCAACTTTAAAAAATGACGTTAACTTTTTATAAAACTCCTAGTATTCATAGCTGATTTTTAAGAATTGTGGTATAATTTTCCTTATGGAAAAGATTATCATTACAGCAACTGCTGAAAGTATTGAACAAGTTGAACAACTACTCGAAGCTGGCGTAGACCGTATCTATGTCGGTGAGAAAGATTTTGGCCTTCGTCTGCCAACGACTTTTAGTTATGAAGAGTTGCGCGACATCGCTAAGCTGGTTCATGATGCGGGTAAGGAATTGATCGTTGCAGTCAACGCCCTCATGCACCAAGATATGATGGACCGTATCAAGCCCTTCCTAGACTTCTTGGAAGAAATCAAGACAGACTATATTACAGTAGGAGATGCAGGTGTCTTTTACGTGGTCAACCGTGATGGCTATTCCTTCAAGACTATCTACGATGCTTCAACTATGGTGACAAGCAGTCGCCAGATTAACTTCTGGGGCCAAAAGGCAGGAGCCTCTGAGGCGGTCTTGGCGCGTGAAATTCCATCTGCTGAACTCTTCAAAATGCCAGAGATTTTGGAAATTCCTGCTGAAGTCTTGGTTTATGGGGCTAGTGTCATTCACCATTCTAAGCGTCCGCTCTTACAAAACTACTATAACTTTACGCATATTGATGATGAAAAGACACGTAAGCGTGACCTTTTCTTGGCAGAACCAAGTGATCCAGAGAGCCATTATTCCATCTTTGAAGATAATCATGGTACCCATATCTTTGCTAACAATGACCTTGATTTGATGACCAAATTGACTGAGTTGGTTGAGCATGGTTTCACCCATTGGAAGCTAGAAGGACTCTACACTCCAGGTCAGAATTTTGTTGAGATTGCTAAACTCTTTATCCAAGCGCGTAGCTTGATCCAAGAGGGTAACTTTAGCCATGATCAAGCCTTCTTGCTGGATGAAGAAGTGCGCAAGTTACACCCTAAGAATCGTTTCCTTGATACAGGATTTTATGACTACGATCCTGATATGGTTAAATAGGACACTAAAACCCGAAATAAAAATGTTCGGGTTTTTCAAGTGTATTCATGAAATAAAAACGGATACATGTTATAATGAAAGTAGCTCTCTATTGGAGGTGTTTAAGTGGAGAATCTGAAAAAGATGGCAGGTATCAAGGCTGCTGAGTTCGTCAAGGATGGTATGGTTGTCGGACTCGGGACGGGGTCAACTGCCTACTATTTCGTAGAAGAAATCGGTCGTAGAATTAAGGAAGAAGGATTGCAGATTACAGCTGTAACGACTTCTAGTGTGACCAGTAAACAGGCAGAAGGACTCAATATTCCGCTCAAGTCTATTGACCAAGTAGACTTTGTCGATCTGACAGTCGATGGAGCAGATGAAGTGGATAGCCAGTTTAATGGGATCAAAGGTGGTGGGGGCGCCCTTCTCATGGAAAAGGTTGTCGCAACTCCATCTAAGGAATATATCTGGGTTGTTGATGAAAGCAAGCTGGTAGAGAAACTAGGTGCTTTTAAATTGCCTGTAGAAGTAGTTCAGTATGGCGCAGAACAGGTCTTTCGTCGTTTTGAGCGAGCTGGCTATAAGCCACATTTCCGTGAAAAAGACGGTCAACGTTTTGTGACAGATATGCAGAACTTTATCATTGATCTAGCCTTGGAAGTCATCGAAGACCCAATTGCATTTGGGCAAGAGTTAGACCATGTCGTTGGTGTCGTAGAGCATGGCTTATTCAACCAAATGGTGGATAAGGTCATCGTAGCTGGACAAAATGGCGTTCAGATTTTAACTTCAACAAAAGCAAGATAACTAAAATAATAAGGAGACAGACTATGTCAAAATTTAATCGAATTCACTTGGTGGTACTGGATTCCGTGGGAATCGGTGCTGCACCAGATGCCAATAACTTTGTCAATGCAGGGGTTCCAGACGGAGCTTCTGACACACTGGGACACATTTCAAAAACAGTTGGTTTGAATGTGCCAAACATGGCTAAAATCGGTCTAGGAAATATTCCTCGTGAAACTCCCTTGAAGACTGTACCAGCAGAAAGCCATCCAACAGGATATGTGACAAAATTGGAAGAAGTATCTCTTGGTAAGGATACCATGACTGGACACTGGGAAATTATGGGACTCAACATTACTGAGCCTTTCGATACTTTCTGGAACGGATTCCCAGAAGAGATCTTGACAAAAATCGAAGAATTCTCAGGACGTAAGGTCATTCGTGAAGCCAATAAACCATACTCAGGTACAGCTGTTATCGATGACTTTGGACCTCGTCAGATGGAAACTGGGGAGTTGATTATCTATACTTCAGCTGACCCTGTTTTACAAATTGCTGCCCACGAAGACATCATTCCTTTGGATGAACTTTACCGTATCTGTGAATACGCTCGTTCAATCACCCTTGAGCGCCCTGCTCTTCTAGGTCGTATCATTGCCCGTCCTTATGTTGGTGAGCCAGGTAACTTCACTCGTACTGCAAATCGTCGTGACTTAGCAGTTTCCCCATTTGCCCCAACTGTGTTGGATAAATTGAATGAAGCTGGTATCGATACTTACGCTGTTGGTAAAATCAACGATATCTTTAACGGTGCTGGTATCAATCATGACATGGGCCACAACAAGTCAAACAGCCACGGAATTGATACACTATTGAAGACTATGGGACTTGCTGAGTTTGAAAAAGGATTCTCCTTCACAAACTTAGTTGACTTTGATGCCCTTTACGGCCACCGCCGTAATGCTCATGGTTACCGTGATTGCTTGCATGAGTTTGATGAACGCTTGCCTGAAATTATCGCAGCCATGAGAGAGAACGACCTTCTTTTGATTACTGCGGACCATGGAAATGACCCAACCTATGCAGGAACGGACCATACTCGTGAATATATCCCACTTTTGGCTTACAGTCCTGCCTTTAAAGGAAACGGTTTGATTCCAGTTGGACATTTTGCAGATATCTCAGCGACAGTTGCAGATAACTTTGGTGTGGAAACTGCCATGATTGGGGAAAGTTTCTTAGATAAATTGGTATAAGATGACGCGCTATGCTTTACTGGTTAGGGGCATTAATGTCGGTGGGAAGAATAAGGTTGTCATGGCGCAACTTCGTCAAGAATTGACAGAGTTGGGACTGGGAAAGGTTGAAACCTACATCAACAGTGGCAATATTTTCTTTACTTCGACAGATCCCAAAGCCCAATTGGTTGAAAAGTTAGAGTCTTTCTTTGAAATCCATTATCCATTTATTCAGAGCTTTTCGTTTCTGAGTCATGAAGACTATGAAGCGGAACTTGAAAATCTACCTAAATGGTGGACTAAAGATTTGGCACGAAAGGATGTCCTCTTTTACACTGAGGGCTTAGATGTGGATCAAGTGATCGAGAAAGTGAACAGTTTGGAACTGGAAGATGAAGTCGTTCATTTTGGAAAACTTGGTATTTTCTGGGGGAAATACTCCGAAGAATCATACTACGAAACAGCCTATCACAAATACTTACTCAAGATGACTTTCTACCGCCAAATCACCATTCGCAATGCTAAAACTTTTGACAAAATCGGTCA
>ERZ773077.1710-NODE-1710-length-14735-cov-12.317371_pt1 | contig 14735 bp, 10 predicted proteins | sample MGYA00580612_ERZ773077 | MGnify/ENA primary metagenome ERZ773077 (study PRJEB29015, sample SAMEA2737971) | human oral metagenome | biome: human oral; feature: human-associated habitat; material: dental | place: China | collected 2021 ...
CGCGAAATTCTGTCAAATACAGCCGATAAAAAAGCGTTTTTTGGATGCTTTGGTATGCACGAATGGGCGATGGCGTATAAATCGGTTCAGAACAATATTCGTCACGACTACCTGGATTTGCGTATGGGTGCTGAAGGCACCGACCGGGTGGTTGAGTCGCACCGCATCCGCTGCTCGCATTTCGACGCGTTCCGGTTTTTCATGCCTCAGGCGGCACCCATGAACGAACTGCAGCCCACCCGTGAAACACAGCGCACCATGGAGCAGCCCGCCTGCCTGCACGCCAATATGGATATTTATAAGTGGGCGTATAAGCTGATCCCGCTCATCGATTCGACGCTCGTGATGGACTGTTTTGAGCTTGCCTGGGATGCGCGCGAACTCGATATGCGAGCCGCACCGTACGACCTTCTCGATTGGGGCTATGAGCCTATTAAGGTAGAGACCCCCGAGGGTAAAGCCGAGTATGTGCAGCATCAACGCGAGCTGTCGGAACGTTCGGTGGCGCTGCGGCGACGTCTGCTGACCACCATAAACACATTCTTGTAATTACACGTTTACATCTAGCTGCATCCCGGCCCCGTGTGTTGGTGGTGCCTGCTAAGCATTGTTGTGAAAGCAGTTTTGCCGGTGTTCTCGTGCCGTACCAGCCCGTGAAATAGAGTATGTCTGCACGCTTTTTCACGGCGGCACTTCAAGGCTTGCGGTACCATTAAAGACGGCTCAACCAAAACTCACGCACCCAAGGAGTGCCCACACATGGCCCGTATTGTTGTTGATGTTATGCTCAAGCCCGAAATTCTTGACCCGCAGGGTAAAGCTATCGCTCACGAGCTGCCCCGTATCGGTCTAAATTCCTTCACTGACGTTCGCCAAGGCAAGCGTTTTGAGCTGACCGTCGAAGGCGAAGCTACCGAAGAGCATCTTGCACAGGCACGCCAAGCGGCAGAAGAGCTGCTCTCAAATCCCGTCATCGAAGACGTTGTGAACGTCTCGGTTCTGGAGGACTAAGAGCATGGCAGAATCACTCGCAGCACACGAAGTTCCCCTTGTTGGTGACTTCAGCGTCTCGGCACCCAACCCCAACTTTGCTGATGCGCGCATCGGCGTTATTACTTTCCCCGGCACCCTTGATGACCGCGATGCGGCGCGTGCCGTACGGTTAGCGGGCGGAACCGTCGTCGAACTTTGGCATGACGACGAAGATCTTAAAAACGTTGATGCCGTCATCATTCCCGGCGGTTTCTCCTATGGCGACTATATGCGTGCGGGCGCTATCGCCGCGAAAGCACCCGTCATGCATTCGGTCATCGCGGCAGCAAACGCGGCGGGAACATCTGGCTCTGCTCCCCTGCCGGTGCTGGGCATCTGCAATGGTTTTCAGATTCTTACCGAGTCGCATCTGCTCCCCGGATCCATGATTAAGAACGATCACCGCAAGTTCATTTGCCGTGACCAAACCCTGCGCATCGAAAATAACGCCACCTCATGGACCGGATCTTACGAACCTGGGCAAGAGATTGTGGTTCCGCTCAAGAACCAGGACGGTCAATATGTGGCGGACGCCAAAACCCTAGAGGCACTCGAAGCCGAGAATCGTGTGGTGTTCCGATACGTGGGTTTCAACCCGAACGGTTCACGCCACGATATTGCCGGTATCAGCAACGAACGCGGAAACGTCGTCGGCCTGATGCCCCACCCAGAACACGCGGTTGAGCCCGGTTTTGGTCCCTCATCCTCCGGGTTTGGTGATGTTTCACTACGAGGCGGTGCCGACGGTTTGGGCGTCTTCACCTCCGTTCTTTCCAACCTGATTAACGCCCGCTAGAGGCACGACGACAAGGATAGACACAAGCGATGAGCGAGAAGCAGTTTAACCTCGATACCGTCGAGCACGCGGCGGAAACCCCCGATACTGAACTCCCCTGGGCAGAGCTGGGGTTAAAGGAAAACGAGTTCGAAGACATTAAGAAGATTCTGGGCCGCCGCCCGACCGCGGCCGAGCTGGCCATGTACTCGGTCATGTGGTCCGAGCATTGCTCCTACAAATCCTCGAAAGTGCACCTGAAGCAATTCGGCGCCAAGGTTACCGATGAGATGAAAAAAGACCTGATGGTCGGCATCGGCGAGAACGCTGGCGTAACCGATATCGGCGACGGGTGGGCGGTAACCTTCAAGATTGAGTCACATAACCACCCCTCCTATGTTGAGCCTTATCAGGGTGCGGCAACCGGCGTGGGCGGTATTGTACGCGATATTATTTCGATGGGTGCACGCCCGATCGCGGTTATGGATCCGCTGCGCTTTGGCGCTATCGATCACCCGGATACCGCCCGCGTGGTCGGCGGTGTGGTTGCGGGTATCGGCGGCTACGGCAACTCTCTGGGGCTGCCCAATATTGGCGGCGAGACCGAATTTGACGCCTGCTACCAGGCAAACCCCCTCGTCAATGCCCTGGCAGTCGGTATTATGCGCCATGAAGATATTCGCCTGGCAAACGCATCCGGCGTGGGCAATCAGGTAGTGCTCTTCGGGGCACGCACCGGCGGCGACGGTATTGGCGGCGCATCCGTACTGGCTTCAGAATCCTTTGACGATACCAAGCCCTCCAAGCGACCCGCCGTGCAGGTAGGCGATCCCTTCGCCGAGAAGGTTCTGATCGAATGCTGCCTGGAACTCTTCAAAGGTTCCGTGGTCGAGGGTATTCAGGATCTCGGCGCGGCCGGTATCTCCTGTGCAACCAGTGAGCTCGCCTCCAACGGCGAGGGCGGCATGCACGTGGACCTTACCAAAGTACTCTTGCGCGACCCCACCTTAACCCCCGGCGAAATTCTGATGTCGGAATCGCAGGAACGCATGATGGCGGTCGTTTCGCCCGAGAACGTCGAGCGTTTTGAGGCGATTATGAAGAAGTGGGGCGTGGAGCACTCCTTCTTGGGCGAGGTGACCGATACCGGTCGTCTGATCATTGAGTGGGACGGCAAGGTGATCGTTGATGTAGACCCGCGTACCGTGGCGCACGACGGCCCCACCTACGAGCGTCCCTATGCGCGCCCGGCTGGCCAGGATGCACTCCAGGCAGACCATTTCACAGGATCCGCTGCCGACGATGCACGCCCGCGCGGCGAACAGCTGGGCGAGGCTATCAAGGCGTTCATGGCGTCCCCGAATATGTGCTCCAAATCCTGGATTACCAATCAATACGACCGCTACGTGCAGGGCAACACAGCCCTCTCTATGCCGGACGATTCGGGCGTGGTGCGTGTGGACGAGAACACCAACCTGGGGGTTGCGCTGGCGACTGACGCATCACCACGTTTTACCTACCTTGACCCGTATGAGGGTGCGCGCGCATCCCTGGCGGAGGCTTACCGTAATGTGGCGACCGTGGGTGCCCGCCCGGTCGCGGTTTCGGACTGCTTGAACTTCGGTTCCCCCGAAGATCCGGACGTCATGTGGCAGTTTGCGGAAGCCGTGCGCGGTCTTGCCGACGGCTGCATGGAGCTAGGTGTTCCGGTCACCGGCGGCAATGTTTCGCTGTACAACCAGACCGGCGGTAAGGCCATTAATCCGACCCCTGTGGTCGCGATGATGGGCGTAATGGACGACGTTACCCGGCGCACCCCCTCGGGTTGGGCCCCGGAACACGACGGTCAGGCCATCTACCTGCTGGGTACCACGCGTGATGAGCTGGACGGCTCAGAATGGGCGCGTTTCAAGGGCCACCTGGGGGGTCTGCCCCCGAAGGTTGATCTGGCGGTTGAACGTCAGCTTGGCGACATGCTCGTGAATATGTCGCGTGACGGCATGATCGATGCGGCGCACGACGTTGCTGCCGGTGGCCTTGCCGCAGCACTCGTGGAAGCCTGCCTGCGTTTCAACACTGGGGCGCGCATCGGGCTGGGCGAAGTTGCCGAACGCGACGGGCTTGACCTGTTCACCCTGCTGTTCTCGGAGTCCTTAGGCCGCGTGGTGGTTTCCGTCCCGCGTTCTGAGGAGGTACGTTTCAAGGATATGTGCACCGCCCGACAGTTCCCGTTCGCGCGCATCGGCGTAGTGGATGCGCTCTCGAACGCGCTGGACTTCCAAAACGAGGTTTCCATCAACCTTGATGAGCTGCGTGCCGCTCACGAAGGCACCATGGCAGCTCACTTTGGTGAGGTGGCGCAGGGCTAGAGCACCTGCAACATGCCCCTTGGGGCTCAAAGCGGCGGGCTGCACCGTTGCCTTGAGCCTCAAGGGGCTTCTTTAGTCTGTGCTGGAGAAAGACTTTCCCCAACGCCCCTGCAAAAACGGCAGAATATTGCCGAAAACCTGCTTTAGCCTCCCTGCCAGTCACCCCATACCTTGAAATCGGCAATATTTTACCGATTGACTCAAAAAATCCAGCTTTTCATTCGCTATACTAATAAATCGGCAGTATTTCACCGGTTTGTTTGACCGGGGTTAGATAAGGAGCGGTAGTGGCACGAGAACTCACTGGAACACTTGCCCAAGTGGTGAGGGCGCACCGGCGTGAGCTCAAACTTACTCAAGAGTATTTGGCACTTCTTGCGGGAGTCTCAGAGCGTACTATCCGAGACCTCGAAAAGGGTCGCGAATCCGTTGCCTTCAGTAAAGTAATCACCGTACTTGATACCCTCGGTATCGATCTCATCTTGAGGGAGCGCTAATGCCTGAAATCCTCGCAGATGTTTACAAGAAAGGGATTCTCGCCGGGCACTTTTCTCGAACCGACGATGGAGCCACAGCTTACACCTATGCGAGTACGTACCTGGAAACTAACAGCAAGCCCCTATCCCCCACTCTGCCGCTCTCCACAGACTCGTACCGCAGGGAAGGTGGGGCGCTACCACCATTTTTTACCGGGCTTTTACCCGAAGGACGTCGTCTAACAGGCCTTCGGAAACACCTCAAAACTTCAGCAGATGATGAGCTTGGGATGCTCATTGCTGTCGGGGAGGACACCGTGGGAGATGTACAGATAGTTTCTCCCAACACCCAGCCTGCTCAGCTAGTCATTCCTGATGCAGGCGAACTCATTCAAAGTGAGGACTTTCAGACCATAACATTTTCAGAGCTAATAAACCGGCATAGTATTATTGACCCTGCGGCCATACCGGGAGTTCAAGACAAGGTCTCTGGAAAGATGCTTACTCTTCCACTACGTAGCAGTGAGGATTTCTACCTTCTTAAAATTTCTCCTCCAGAATACCCTCAAGTAGTTGAAAATGAGTCTTTCTTTCTAAAAGCAGCGAGCCGCATTCACGCTTCTCCTCAAGTCGTCTCTCACCGTCTTGTACATGATGCAACGGGCCGCTCAGGAATTCTAATACGCCGTTTTGACCGTTATATTGATGAGCATGGTATAGCGCATCGTCTTGCAGCCGAAGACGCATGTCAACTCAGTAATCGTTACCCCTCCGACAAATACCTTTTAACCGCAGAACAATGTTCTGAAGCCCTACTGACCCAGGTGTTTTCACCCCGCATTGCAGCTCCCGAGGTTTTCCGCCAGTTTGTCTATGCGTGGCTTACCGGAAACGGCGATCTGCATGCCAAAAACCTGTCAATTGTGGAGAATCGTAAAGGGCAGTATGAGCTATCCCCCATCTACGATATCCCTTCAACCGCCCCGTACGGGGACAAAAGCATGGCGCTTCTTCTAAGCGGGAAAAAAGATGGTTTATCGCGGCGTAGGTTTCTGACATTTGCACATAACATAGGTGTGTCATCCAGGGTTGCCGAGCATGTGCTTGAAGAAGTTCTTACAGGCACCGAACACCTAGCCGAACAAGCACGTGAAGAGTTGCCATTCGATTCACACCGCATGAAGGAGCTTCTCAAAGTTTTGAAGAACCGGCGCAGGTCCCTGCTATAACCGCGCTGACTTTATACACCACGACACCCTATCTTTTGGACGGTTCTCAAGCCTTCAATGTGCAGCATGTCTTTATGTCATATTTCGGCAGGGAACCGTAATTCTGACGTGTTTTTAATAACCTATCCGCCGGTGGGCTAGGCAATGGTGTGGAGCAGAAGATGAAGCACTGCAGGTATGAAATACGCCGGTGGTGCGCCCGCGAACTAGCGCACTACCGGCGGTGCCGCACGAGCCCGAATTGCCCCGTGAAGGGCGGGTATTTTATGGGCTCAGCGGAGGCTGTTTTATTAGCTGCCACTAAGACAGGCGGCCCAGCTGCGCAAAGAGTGATGCATTAATGCGGAAGCCTTCGACGGTTTCGTCAATGAGGGCCTGCCGCTGCTCTTCGGTCAGGGGCGCGTTATCGAGCAGTTCCCGGTAACCATCTTTGAAAACTTTGGGCTTGGGCAGCTCAGTGAACCGGTACATGCTCAGCGCCTCGGCGGGAATGCCGTAGTGGCGCGCCACCAGTGCAGCGATTGCCTGACCACCCGACAGGTCCCCCAAGTAGCGCAGGTAGTGGTGCGCTAGGAAGCGTTCAGGAACGTTGGCGGTGGCGTTAATTCGTTCCACATATTCGATAGTTGCCGGCAGCGGCGCGTCAATATCTTGCTGCCCTAGTGCACGGATGTCGTTGCGGATGCTCGCGGCGCGGTCGAGCCCTTCAATGGTGAAGGGATCGGTGATGGGGTTGCCTGCCTCACGCAGGTTTGCGGAGATCGCTTCCAGAGCCTCGTAAATGTAGGTGTACTGGTTGATCAGGCGCAGGTAGGCGGCGGTATCGAGTTTACCTCCCATGAGGTCTTCCATGAAGGTGGAGTGCTCGGCGTTGTCGTGCACATTTTTGGTGCCCGCTTTGAGGCAGGCAGAGAAACGTTCGTTGGTTGTTTCGGGTGCGCAGGTAGTAGTCATAGCGGGTTCCTTAGTTGAGTTTGAGGGTTTGCGGCGCCAAATTTTTTACTGACACCGTGTCATCAAGTTTCGCTAATGACATATTGTCACTAAAACTTGGTTTTGGCAATATCCCTACCAAAATTTCTGCTAAGGTAACCCTTAGAGAGCTCGCATGCCGCCTTAGACACCTATTACGTTACACAAATCTTCTCTAATAGGTCTAGACTGGAAGCGAACATCACATCACCCTTTCGAAAAGAGAGTAGTCACATGTCTGTCTCACTCAGCGCCAAGCGCTCCTGGGCGTTCTTAGCCAGTGCCGCCGTCGGCCTTGGCAGTATCGTCTCCACACCCGTCGCATTCGCAGATACCACAACCACATCCGTAGCCTCTCAAACGCAGGTGCACAACACCGCAGATTCTTTCACTCAAGCAGAAACAACATGGGGGCTCAGAGATTCCTTCCGCGACTACTTACTGAAAGGAGTCGCCCAAGGCACCCAAAAGCTAGCCAGAGTCGGCACTAACCCCAAGGGTGAATACACTTTCGGCGAGTTTGACGCCTCCAAGAGCAGAGTCACCGACGACGGCTATGAGATCGTCTACACCGGAAGCAAAATCCACTACACCGGGCACCACGGCGTGCTGGAAACCATCATCACCGACTTCAGCATCATTATCAGCAAAGACGGCAAAGGTGAGGTGCGCGCCAATGTTCAGTCCCGCCCCTACGAAGGCACAACACCGCAGCCGCTGAAGTCATACCAGAATATTAAACTGGGCACTTTCGACGCTTCAGACCTCAAACACGACGGCAATAACATTTCTCTTGCCGCCAGCGACAAAACCAAAGTAATCCTCGCCGAAGAGGCTACCCCTGTTTTTGCTGGCTTCTATGATGCAGGGCAGAAACTAGACGCTATCTCGTTCAGTGGGCGTATCGCTCGGGGGTCCGCAGAGACTCCCGCCCAGCCATCACCCAGCGAGAAGCCCACCACACCAGCACCGGCTCCTAAGACAAACACCGTTCAGCCGGAAGCGCCAAAAACCGACCAGCAACCGGCTGCCGATGCCTCCAAGGCCGAAGAGAAACCCGCAGCCCCAGCGCCCACAGCACCCGCAGCCCCGGCCCTGCCCAATAACAGCACGAACACCGCCAAAGGGCATGTGGTTGAGTCCGGCTCCATGCAGTGGGGTATCCGTGATTCCTTCCTGCGTTACCTGTCAACCCTCGCACGCGGCAGCATCCAGGTCAGCGGTATGGAGAAAACCAATGCTGGCGGGCTGAACTGGACCAAGGCATCCGGGGCCTTCGACCCGGCCACCCAAACCGGCCAGATCTCGTTCGCTGGCGAGGTGCATATCACCGGGCACCACGGGCAGCTCGACAGCACATTCAGTAACACCCGTCTTGTCGCTGTCAACGGCAAGGGCTATTTGGTGGTGGATGCCGAGGCACTAAACCTCAAAGGCGAACACAATACGTTCAAAGACCTCATAATGGCCGAGGTGGATCTGAGCGGCGCCTCCTACGAGAACAACGTTTTTAAGCTCTCGAACGCGGCTGTAACCGTGACTGTTACCGGTTCGAATGCTCTCTTTGCGGGCCAGTACAGCGACGCTGATAAGCGCGCCATGGCACCGTTGAACCTGTCGGTGAAGCTTGGGGAGCAGCTGACGGATCTTAACGTAAGTCAGCCTGACATCGCCAAAGCTAATCAGGGCGGCGGCAATACCCCGCAGCTACCCGGCGCTGGTGATAATAGCGACAGCACAGCCAGTGGCGGTTCGGGGGTATCTTCTTCCGACTCCTCAAGTAGTGGCGACGCTTCTTCCAGTAGTACCCTAAGCAGCGGCGGCTCAGGCTCGGGCACAACCGTCTCCACCAACCCGGCCCAGCCGGTATGCGTGCCCGTCACCCGAACCCGTAAGGTTGCGGTCGCCCCAACGACCACAGCAAAAGACGTGGCGTCCGCCTCAGACGGTAAGGTCGTCACGGCTGAACTGGGCTGGGGTGTGAAAGATTCTTTCCGTTCCTATGTACGCGGCGGTATCGCCAACGGTAACTGGGATTTGAGCGGAACCACTTTTGCTCATAATACGTTCAACTGGTCAAGCGGCTCCGGAACGGTGAAAGACGGTAAGGGATCAGTATCGTTTACTGGTTCGATCCATTTCACCGGCCACCATGGCGTACTCGACAGCACAATTGCCAACCCGCGCCTTGACATTAACGGCTCCAAGGGCGTCCTGTACGCGACCCTGACCAGCAACAATATGGAAGGCAAATCCAACAGCTACGGGGAAGTTGCCTTACTGGATGTTGACCTGAGCGGTTTGCAGACCTCTAACGGGTCGGTCTCCGTCAAGGGTGCATCAACCAAACTGACGGAGGCGGGGGCTAAATCATTCGCCGGTTTCTACTCCGCCGGGCAGGACATGTCCCCGCTAAGTTTCAACGCCTCGCTCTCAAAGAGCGGCGAGTCGAGCACACCCGCTGCAGCACAGCCGACCGAGAAGACCATCACCGAAACCGTGTATGAGGGTGAAGGGTGCGATAAGAAGCCTCTGGCTCATACAGGTGCTAGCGGTGTGCAGAGCAGTGTTGCCGGTGGCTTCTCAGCGTTGCTCACCGGGGTGGGTGCACTGTTCTATGTGCGTCGTTCACGTGCTCAGGCATCCGATAACTAGGGCGTAGCGTGCACTGCTTGGGGTGCGGTGAAGGTGAAGAAGCCCGCCGCACCCCTCAACTTATTTCGCATCATTATTCACACTATTCGCAACATTTTTGAGAGTGAACTCGTATGTTTATCCATTCACTAGTGAGCGGCATCAAAGCCCCCAGCTGTTTCTCACAGAAAATTGCTGCCCTCATGATGGCGGCGTTGCTTTTCACCCTATCCGCGTGCGGCATCGGCACCCAGAACCCGAATAATGCCGCCTCATCACAGGCAGTAGTCAGTGAAGAACAAAGCAGCGCTGTCCTCGCTGAACTAGCCCAACAACTTAAAGACGGCAAGGCCGCTCACCCGAAAGAAGTGACCGGCCCCTCAAGCGCAAAGAACACCCCCGAGGTGCAGGCAATGGTGGACACCCCCACCCCGCAGCTGCCGGTAACTTTTAAGGACTACACCGGTAAAGAGGTGACTGTTAAGTCAGCGGAACGCATCCTGGCCCTCGATACGTACGGGACTCTGGCACAGGATGTGATAGCTCTCGGCTTGGGCGGACGACTGGTGGGGCGTACAGTCTCTAACACGGAGCAGTCGCTCTCGAAGCTTCCGGTTATGACTCAGAACGGGCACGATCTCAACGTTGAGGCTATTCTCTCCGCCAAACCAGACGTGGTGTTCCTCGACTCGTCAGCTTCTTCACGTGATGCGGCGCAGAAACTGGAAAGCTCCGGTATTACGGTGGTACTGACCGACACGAACCGTAAAATGAACCTCATTATTCCCCAGCTCAAGCTGGTGGCGCAGGCCCTCGGCGTGCAGGAGGCGGGGAATACGGTGGCTGAACGCATCCAAAAAGACCTTGACTACGCAACCACCACCTTGAAGGAAGTCGCGCCGCAGGGAGATCAGCGCCTGTCGATGGCTTTTCTGTATGTGCGCGGTAACTCGGGAGTGTTCTTCGTGCTTGGAGACGGCTATGGCGCAGATGAGCTGATCACTGCCGTAGGCGGTCGAGGCGTCGCCGCCGAGAACGGGATTAAAGAGATGACAATGGCCAACGCTGAGGCACTGGTAAAACTGAACCCAGACCTTATTCTGGTCATGAGCCGCGGCCTTAAATCCACGGGCGGCGTGGACGGGCTGGTGTCCCGCCCGGGAGTGGAGCAGACCACCGCAGGTAAGAACCGGCGCATTGTAGATATGGATGACGGTCAGATCCTCTCGTTTGGCCCGAACACCCCAGCAGTCCTGCTATCGCTGGCGAAAGCCATCTACGCCCCAGAAGGACAGTAGTGGAACACGTAGCAGAGGACTTAGCGGTTACCTCAGAAACAGCCCGGCGGCAGTCAGCCGACGGAGTGGACCTCGCCAAGGTGCAGAAACCCGTAGGTGCTGGGGCCCCAAAATACACGAACCCCCGACGTACCCGCGCGGTTGTGACGCTTTCGGTACTGGTTGTGACCCTCGTGGCTGTCACCATAGTGTCAGCCGGGCTGGGCCAATATAATATTCCCACCGACCAGGTGCTTGCCTCGTTCGCCCGCAAATGGGGTTTCATCCCGCCACAGCAGGAGTGGGCGATCGCTGACAGCACCCTGTGGAATGTGCGTTTCCCGCGTGTGCTTTTAGCCCTGTTCGTGGGCGCTGCATTGGGCTGCTCGGGGGCTGTTATGCAGGCGGTGTTTGGCAACCCGCTGGCTGAGCCGGGAGTGGTTGGTATTTCTTCAGGTGCAGCTGTGGGTGCCTGCCTAGCTATTGTGCTGGGCCCCCAGTTGCGGGACACGTTTGCGGTACCGACCTTCGCCTTCATTGGGGCGCTAACCGCCACGGTATTGGTGTATGTTCTCTCCCGCTCGGGCGGGCGCTCGCAGGTGGTGTCAATGATCCTAACCGGTATTGCGGTAACAGCGGTTGCGAACGCGGCTATCGCGTTCTGTGTTTATGTTGCTGACAGCACCAGCCGTGACGAGATCGTGTTCTGGCAGATGGGGTCGCTGAACCGGGCCAGCTGGACATCATTATCGAATATGTGGTTTGTTGTGGTTGCGGCGCTACTGGCCTGTTTCATGATCTCCGGGAAACTTGACCTTTTGGCGTTGGGCGAGCGCGCAGCGCAGCATTCGGGGGTGAATGTTGAGCGTCTGAGAATGCTGGCTATCGCGGCAACAGCTCTTTTGACGGGTGCGGCGGTGGCGCATTCGGGCATTATTGCGTTTGTGGGCCTGATTATTCCGCACCTGCTGCGGCTGCTGCTGGGGCCGTCGAATAGGGTGCTGCTGCCGGCTTCTGCACTGGGCGGGGCGCTGCTGGTGTCTCTCTCTGATTTGGTGGCGCGCACGCTTATCCCGTTCTCCGATATGCCGATCGGTATTTTCACGGCACTGGTGGGTGGGCCTACGTTCTTTTTCTTGCTCCGCCGGTCGATGCGTAAGGGCGGTGTGTGATGCTGCGGGTCGAAAACATTTCGTACTCGGTGGGGTCTCGGCGCATCCTTGAGGATATTTCATTTGAGGTGCACGCGAACGAGGTGGTCTCACTGATCGGCCCGAACGGTGCGGGTAAGTCTACCTTGTTGTCGGTAATTGCTGGGGATGCGAAGCAGGATTCTGGGGTGGTGCAGCTTGATGGCGCCTTGACGAGTTCGTATTCTCCGCGGGATATGGCGCGTCGCCGAGCCGTGCTGCTGCAGAAGACTCAGGTGGCGTTTTCGTATACGGTGCGTGAGGTGGTGGCGATGGGCCGCACTCCGTGGCGCGGAACCATCCGCATTGATGAGGACGAAGCTGTTATTGAGCGGATGATGATCCGAACAGAGGTGGCCCAGTTCGCTGAGAGGGATATTACGACTCTTTCTGGCGGTGAGAGCGGGCGGGCGCATCTGGCACGCGTGTTTGCGCAGCAGACTCCCCTGCTGCTTTTGGATGAGCCGACGGCGGCACTGGATATTAGGCATCAGGAACAGACTCTCAAAAGTGCTCGTGACCTGGCATCGGAAGGGGCCGCGGTGTTGACGGTGCTGCATGATTTGGATGTTGCCGCTGCATATTCTGACCGTATTGTGCTTTTGCAGCAGGGCCGGGTGGTGTGTGTTGGTTCCCCTGAACAGGTGTGTACGGCGCAGCGGTTGAGTGAGGTTTATGGATATCCGATTGAGGTTTTGAAGCATCCTGTGACGGGGCGTTTGTTGATTCTGCCGCTTAGGTAGCAGGACCCTACCCCCACATTATCTATTCTGCATAAGGAATATACCCCACTTCCCGCGTGTTTTCAGGAAACACACAGGGAGCGGGATTACCTTTTATGCCCATTGAACCGATAGACTGAAAAATAAGCTTTGCCGCCTGAGAGCGGGTCGGTAGAGGCCCGCTGGCCTTTGAAGGAGAGTACTGGTTCATGAGTTCCAAGCCGCAGAGTACATCAACAGCGGATTCTGCGACCGCAGGTTTTGTTCCCGAGTACTCGGCGGATGCCCATAATGGCTCTGCGGAGCTTGCATCCTGTGGGCTGAGCACGGCCGAGGTTGAACGTGCCATCGCAGCAGGGAAGGTAAACACACAGAACAATAAGTCTTCCCGCACCCTGTGGAGTATTATGCGGGCGCACCTGTTTACGGTGTTTAACCTGGTGCTGGGGCTGTGCGGGCTGGTCGTGATTCTGTACCAGCGTTGGGCAGATTTGCTGTTCTTATTCGCGGTGGTAGCGAACGTCATTATTGGCTTTGTGCAGGAGTACAAGGCAAAACTTGAGCTTGACCGGATTTCTCTGCTGGATCGCGCCCCGGTGTCTGTGGTGCGTGACGGCAAGCTGTCCGAGGTCCCTATGGAGACCCTGGTTGAGGGCGACGTGGTGGTGCTCAAACGTGGAGACCAGGTGCCTGCAGACGCAGTGGTGCTGACCTCTGATTCGATGGAGCTGGATGAGTCTCTGCTCACTGGCGAGAATGACCCGATTGCTAAACGTCCTGGCGATATGGTGCTCTCGGCATCCAGTGTGTTGGCCGGTACCGGCCGCGTGCTGCTGCAGGCTGTGGGGGCTCAGTCGCGGGCGAGCAAAATCTCTGATGAGGCACGCCAGTTTTCCCGCATCCAGTCTGAGCTGCGTGATGCGCTCGACCGCGTGGTGCGGTGGATTACTTTCGGCCTTGCCGTCATTATCCCGATCGTGCTGTGGGGTCAGGTGCGTGCCGCAGGTGGCCTTGAAGTTGTGAACCGTGATGGGCTCTGGGAGAACGTCGCCATTGCGGTAGTTTCGTCAGTGGCGTCAATGATTCCGCAGGGTTTGGCGCTCATGACCACCCTGGCATTCGCGGCGGCGGCGGTGGCGCTGGGACGTAAACACAATATTTTGGTGCAGGAGCAGCCTGCTGTTGAGGTGCTCGCCCGCGTGGATACGGTGTGCTTCGACAAGACTGGGACCCTGACTGAGGGCGGCGTGATTTTCGATTCGGTGCGCCCGTTGAGCACCCCGGCCCAGACCGAGGCGCCGGAGGGCGACCAGTGGCGCGAGTCCTTGCCAAAGGGCTGGGATGAGGCGCTGGCATGGTTCGGTGCCGACGAGAACGCGAACCCTACAGCAAAGGCGCTCACCGGCGGTTTTGCGGATGCGCCTGCTGAGAAGACCAGCGGAGTGGTTCCGTTTTCTTCGGCGCTGCGTTTTAGCGCGGTTGAGTTCACCTCATCAGGGGCGTGGCTGTTGGGCGCCCCCGAGGCGCTTTTGGATCAGGGCACTATTGAGCGTGAGCGCGCCGCTGAGCTGGCGTCTTTGGGGCTGCGCACTATGGTTTTGGCGCATGCCTCCGCAGTGGTGCGTAACGATGACGGCAACCCGGTGCAGCGCATACCGACCGATCATACGCCTGTGCTGTTCGTGATTTTCCGTGAGAATGTGCGCGCTGATGCCCCCGAGATTGTGGAGTATTTTGGGCGCCAGGGTGTGACGCTGAAGGTGTTCTCCGGTGACAACCCGTTCACTGTGCGCGCTGCAGCTAAGACCGCCGGTATGGATGTGGCCGCTGGCGCTATTGACGCCTCGACACTGCCCGAGGACGGCCCGGAGCTTGCTGAGGCGGCGGAGAAATACAATATCTTTGGCCGTGTTTCGCCTGAGCAGAAGAAGAACATGGTGATCTCCCTCAAGGAGAAGGGGCATGTGGTGGCGATGACCGGTGATGGCATTAACGATGCGCTCGCCCTCAAACACGCCAACCTTGGTATTGCGATGGGTAACGCGGCACCCGCAACGAA
>ERZ773077.1713-NODE-1713-length-14728-cov-4.479316_pt1 | contig 14728 bp, 10 predicted proteins | sample MGYA00580612_ERZ773077 | MGnify/ENA primary metagenome ERZ773077 (study PRJEB29015, sample SAMEA2737971) | human oral metagenome | biome: human oral; feature: human-associated habitat; material: dental | place: China | collected 2021 ...
GGCCGAAATATCGCACGAAATGGAGCATCTGGGCATCACGCACACGACGCTGCAGCTTGAGAGCAGCGACAACGAATGCGCTGACGAGCTAATCTGCGAAGTAAGGTCAAACGATACGGGCGGGCATTTAGGGCATAATCATTAAAATTAACGAATGCGGCTAAATTTTAGCAACGACCTTTTTGGTCGCTTCTATCTTTTTATCCGCCCACAGCACAACGTCTTTTATGACTAGCTTTTCGATAGCTTTTATGAAATTTTCCATAAATTCGTAGTATATTTCGCCATCTTTTATAGGAAGCAATAAGGTGGTTTTATTAAACAAATTTTCAAAATCCCTAACCAATCCACCTTGATAAATCTTTTGGTTTTTATTCAACAAAACAATAAAATACTGCGCAATTCTCTGCGAAAATACACTAAATTTTGGATAAAGAGTTTTAGTAAATTGCCCAGCATAAAAATCCTTATCCATATAAAAAAATTGCATTCCAAGCATGCCTACAGCTATTGAATGCCCTTTGATTTTGTGTTCATCGTCCAAATAATCAACATATCCAGCTATGCCGTTGTTTAAAACAGTTCTAGTAAAGTATGGATAGTCGCCATTATCTAAAAATCTAAAGCTATCTTTATTTAGCTGACGATTTGAAGTAACCGAAAATAAATTACCAGCCTTTTTATTTTCAAATCCTTCCGCTATCCCCCCCCCATTTGCTAAATTCGTCAAATTTAGCCAAAGCATCCTCTTCTTTCTCGGTTAGCTTATAATCTTTAAGCCCAGTTGCCGCAAGATACGCGTCGAGCTCTTCGACGCGTTCGCGCTCGAGCTCTTCGATAAATTTTTCCATAAAGGAAAAATTTATCTCGCCGCCTAGCGTCGGCAAAATGATTTTTACCTCTTTTAAAATTCCCACATTAAAAGAACTGCTCCCCCAAGCAAAATTTGAAAATCCACGCCTCATTGAAGCAATAATATAATTTGCCAAGCGACTATTTAAACAAAAATTTATAGGCTTGAAAATTTTAATCTTATCGCCGGTAAAATACTTATCTCTTTGAAAAAACATTGTAGCCGTATCTTGACCGAAACTAATCGTATTTTCATCATTTAAATACTGTGTACTTTCATTTATATAGCCACGAATTCCATTATTTTTATCTCCACGAGCCACATAGGGATATTGTCCGCCAAACTGAATTTTATTTGCATCAAATTTGCGTTTTGGCGTTTGAATGCAAAACAAATCCCCTATCCGAAATTCCCCGAATTTCGCGCCACTCGCTTTAAATTCTCGCTCTAAATTTGCAATCCTTTCGCTAATTAAGCTTTGCTTGGGACTATCCTTTTTTAAAATTTGCGATACTTCCCAACTCAGATAATCGCTCACCGTCTTTTTAAAGTCGGCTAGAGTAGGCATAGTATCTACTGGGCGAGATTTATTCCAGTCGGCACCATTGCTCGGATCAATCGTCGCTTCGTAATATTCGTTTTGCGTGAAAATTTCAAGTTTGCTTGCGCCGAAACGAACCAAATTTACAAGCTCCTCGTAACGCTCTTTGGCCCTATCCGTATCCCTTAGATTATTACTAGCTTTTTTGCGGTTTGAGCGCGTATAGCCATCGTTTGAAAAGTCTATAAATTTTACTATTTCGTCTTTTTCGTGCTTTTCGCCGACTTTAAAGACGTAGACGTTCGTCTGCACGCTTGATTTGCCGACGAAAAGATCGATCGGCATTTTTATGCTTGCGATTAAGGTATTGCGAGCTAAAATCCTTTTATTTATCTCTTTTGCCTTGCCGCTACCGGCGGAATTTTGAATAATTATCGCCGCATAGCCCGTATTCATCGTTTTGAGTGCGGCTTCTACAAATATCATGCCGTTACCCTCCGCCGAATACGGAGGATTTAACACGAAAGCGTTTGCGGGAAATTTTTCATAGTCTTTACCGAAGCCATAAACGCCCTCGAAGTCGGTCAAACTATCTTTATTTAGGATATTAGAGCTTCCGTCGCCCATCATTATCATATTTAAAACCGCGAGCATATAGACACTTGATAACAACTCCAAGCCCAAAAGTTGGTATGCTTTGATATGAGCCTCTTTTTTAGCTAGCTCGTCGGGAGAGCCTATACTATTTTTAGCGTCTTTTAGCATTTCGTTCATCGCTGCAACCAAAAGCCCCGCTGAACCGGTCGCAAAGTCCCAAACGTAGCTGTCTTTATTCACGCGGGCAAGTTTAGCCAAAAGCGTGGCGACGTATGATGGCGTAAGCACTACGTCGTTTAGTTTATCCTGCGTAAAGCCCAGCCAAGAATACATCTCATTAAAAAGCTTGCCCGTAAAATCGGTAGTTAGTCCGATTTTGTAATAAATCCCCAAATCATCGACTATTTTTGAAAAAACGCGTTTTAGTTGAGTCTCGCCGTTTGAAATTTTATTTATGTTATCGGTTAGTATCGTGTTTGAAAGGGTGCGTATTATGAGGTCTTTCTTTTCTACGGGCAAATTTTTCTCATTTAAAAACGCCTCTATCTTTCGCATTAAAATTTCGCCGTCGGTGCTACCTTTTTCGCTTGAAGATTTTAGCTCAGATTTTTCTAGCGGAGCTACTTTTCCGGGAATACCCAAAGTGGCGATGATAGAAGCTGCAACGAGATAAACTCTATCGTTTTCACCGAGCCCTTTTTCGCTGCTATAAATGTCGTTGTTTAGCTTTACTAGGCTCGCGTCTATCTCTCGCTCTCGTTTTTGCTTGATTTTTTCCAGTTCGTCGGGAGTTAAATTTAAATTTTTGAGTTTATTCGTAAATTCATCGAAATTTACCTTCTTTAAAAACGATAAATCGCTAAATTCGCCCACTTTGCGCCCGATGCCCAAATTCGACTTTGAAACGTAATAAACGCCGATTTTCGTTTGCAATTTATCCTTGCCGTCTTTGTGTCCAGTGACTCCGATAGCGATGATGTCGGTGTAGCTCGTATGATGAAGCAAGGCGTTGGCGTAATGCACCGCACCGTTAACCGCGTAATCTTTAATGTTTTTAAAATTTGGCTCATTTTTGGCAGTGCGATTTTCTATATTGCCTTCGGCGTCTAGCTTTTCTAACTTATCTTCATAGCCTTTGTATTCAATCAATACGGGATAAAAATTTAAGCCACCGTCTTGCAAAAGCAATTTAGCATCAGGACGATTGCCGCCCTTACCGCCGCTTTTAGTAAAATACTCTTGCAAAGCATTGTCTATCTCACTATTTAATAACTCTTGCTCTAATTTATAATCAAGCTTATATGATTTCAGTTGTGAATTTATTGCGTCTGCTACGTTCGGTTCTACGCTTCGAATGCTTGCCATTTTGCGCCTTTTGTTTGGTTTTAAAATTTACCATTTTAGCGATTTTTTACTTAATGTTTAAAATAAAATTATGCAGACTTTAAATCAATTTTAGGCAAAATAAAAAACTAAAAATTTAATCAAGAAGTAAAATTTAAATGAAAAACATCAGAAATTTTAGCATTATCGCTCATATCGACCACGGCAAATCAACGCTCGCAGACCGCCTCATCCAGGAGTGTGGCGCCGTCAGCGACCGCGAGATGAGCAGTCAAATCATGGACACGATGGATATCGAAAAAGAGCGCGGCATCACGATCAAGGCTCAGTCCGTGCGCCTAAACTACGCGCTAGGCGGGCAAAATTTCGTCCTAAATTTGATCGACACTCCGGGCCACGTGGATTTTAGCTATGAGGTGAGCCGCTCTCTAGCTAGCTGCGAGGGCGCGCTGCTTGTCGTGGATGCTAGTCAGGGCGTAGAGGCGCAAACCATCGCAAACGTATATATCGCGTTAGAAAACAACCTAGAAATCATCCCCGTCATAAATAAAATCGACCTCCCGGCAGCAGACCCGGAGCGCGTAAAAAACGAGATCGAGCACGTCATAGGGCTTGACTGTAGCGGCGCCGTCGAGGTTAGCGCCAAAAGCGGCATCGGCATCAAAGAGTTACTGGAAGCCATCATCACGCGTATTCCGGCTCCGGGCGGCGAGGCGGCTAGGCCGCTAAAAACGCTCATCTATGACAGCTGGTTTGACAACTATCTAGGCGCGCTAGCACTCGTCCGCGTATATGACGGCGAGCTAAAGAAAAACGACGAAATCCTAGTCATGGGTACGGGCAAAAAACACATCGTACTAGACCTCATGTATCCAAACCCGATCGCGCCGATAAAAACGGCAAATTTGAGCGCGGGTGAGGTCGGCATCGTGGTGCTCGGGCTAAAAAACGTGAGCGATGTTCAGGTGGGCGACACGATCACGCTGGCTCGTAATCCCGTTAAAGAGCCCGTCGGCGGCTTTGAGCGGGCTAAACCGTTCGTATTTGCGGGGCTTTACCCGATCGAAACGGATAAATTTGAAGACCTGCGCGACGCACTTGATAAACTAAAGCTAAACGACAGCTCCATTAGCTACGAGCCGGAAACCTCGGTCGCGCTTGGGTTTGGCTTTCGCGTCGGATTTTTGGGACTGCTGCATATGGAGGTTATCAAGGAGCGTTTGGAGCGCGAATTTGACCTCGATCTCATCGCCACGGCTCCGACCGTCACCTACGAAGTCGTACAAACCGACGGTCAAATTTTACGTATCCAAAACCCTAGCCAGCTCCCGCCGGTCAATAAAATCGAGCATATCAAAGAGCCCTACGTCAAAGCCACGATCATCACGCCTAGCGAGTTTTTGGGCAACATCATCACGCTGCTAAACAACCGCCGCGCCGTGCAGACCAAGATGGACTACATCACGCCCGAGCGCGTGCTACTCGAGTACGACATCCCGATGAACGAGATCGTGATGGACTTTTACGACAAGCTAAAATCGAGTACCAAAGGCTATGCGAGCTTTGATTATGAGCCTAGCGACTACCGCGTGGGCGATCTGGTGAAGCTTGATATCAAGGTCGCGGGCGAGACCGTGGACGCGCTCTCTATCATCGTGCCCGAAAGTAAAGCCCAGTCCAAGGGGCGCGACTTCGTAAAAGCCATGAAAGAGATCGTGCCGCGCCAGCTCTTTGAGGTGGCTATTCAAGCCAGCATCGGCAACAAAGTCATCGCGCGCGAAACGGTAAAATCGATGGGCAAAAACGTAACCGCCAAGTGCTACGGCGGCGACATCACGCGTAAGCGCAAGCTACTTGAGAAGCAAAAAGAGGGTAAAAAGCGCATGAAAGCTATCGGCAAGGTAAATTTGCCGCAAGAGGCATTTTTAAGCGTTTTAAAAATAGACTAGCGGCGTTTTGAGAGTGTTTTTGCTGCGCTCGCGGTTGCTTTTATTATCTCGCGGTCAAATTTGCAAATTTTACTGGCCGAGACCCGCACCGCGAAAATGCTAAATTTGGCTCGGTCAAATTTTACGTGAGATAAATTCGCGATATTTTAAAGCTAGAGGTAAAATTTGTCTCAAAAATAGCTCTATTAAAACAGTCGGCATCGTATAACTTTTAAAAAGATTAGTTCGCCGGCAGCCCGAACTAGCGCGTCAAAAGCTCAAATTTGAGCCTACAAAAGATAAAATTTATCCGCAAAAATCTACGAATTTAAGTTTTAGTTCGGTAAAATTAGATAAAAATTTTATAAAGGTTAATCGTTATGAGAGGTTACAAAATCTTTTCGGGTACCGCAAATCCGGCGTTTTCAAAGAAAATTTCGCACTATTTATCGCTTCCGCTTAGCGAAGCCACGATCAAGCGCTTTAGCGACGGCGAGATCAGTGTGCAGATTGGCGAGAGCGTACGCGGTAAGGATATTTTTATCGTCCAGCCTACGTGCGCGCCCGCAAACGTAAATTTGATGGAGCTTTTGATCCTAACCGACGCGCTTAAGCGTAGCTCGGCTAGCTCGATAACGGCGGTGGTGCCGTATTTCGGCTACGCGCGCCAAGACCGCAAGGCTGCTCCTCGCGTGCCTATCACGGCAAAACTCGTGGCAAACATGATGCAAACGGCGGGCATCGACCGCGTCGTCACGATCGACCTTCATGCGGGCCAAATTCAGGGCTTTTTCGACATCCCGGTCGATAACCTCTACGGTTCGATCATCTTTAACGACCATATCAAAAACAAAAATCTCAAAAATCCTATCATCGCTAGCCCCGATATCGGCGGCGTCGCGCGCGCTAGAAGCGTCGCAAAAGCCCTAAATCTCGACATCGTCATCGTCGATAAACGCCGCGAAAAAGCCAACGAGAGCGAAGTAATGAACGTGATCGGCGACGTGGCGGGCAAGGACGTGATCCTGGTCGATGACATGATCGACACGGGTGGCACGATAGTAAAGGCAGCTAAAGTCTTTAAAGAGCGCGGCGCAACCTCGGTGATGGCGTGCTGCACGCATGCGGTGCTCTCGGGCAAAGCTTACGAAAACCTCGCAGATGGCGCGCTAGACGAGCTGGTAGTAACCGACACGATACCGCTTCGCGAGGAAAACGAAAAGATAAAAGTTCTCAGCGTTGCTCCGATTTTTGGCGAAGTGATCAGACGCGTGTATCACAACGAAAGCGTAAATTCGCTATTTGATTGATTTTAGGCGGCGCTTTGGTCGCTGGTTTTGATTAATTTTACCCCTTGACGGCGTATGCGACTAGTCTGCGCCGTTTTTAAATTTATACCTATCTTTAAGCGTCAAATTTAACTCTTTATTTAAGACTCTCAACCTTAAATCAATTTATATTTAAGCGATTCATCCCGTAAAGATGCGGGTCGTGCCGCTCAAATTTGATCGCGTCAAATTTGCTCAAAAAAGACCGAAATTAAACGTAACTTTTCACGTTTTTTTCACGGAGTGAAAAGTGAAATAATTTATATTATTTTGGTTAATTTTGTAATCTTAAATTTAACCCCAAAAGCCCATAAAATCGGCATTTGTCGCTAAAATAGAACTTAAATTTATATAGCTTTAAATTTTAGGAAATTTTGGAATGAAACTTAATGCAAAAAGGTAAAATCCAAGAGTTATTCACATGCGGCACGGCGGTAAAATTTGAATCGAAATTTAAAAAGCGAGCCCGAAGCCAGGCTCGCAAAAGGCCTCAGTGTTCGCCTTTGTGCAGGAAATAAAGTCCCAAACAAAGCGCCAAAATCGAGGCCGCGAGATAGGTCATCTCAAGCGGAGTGGTGAAATTTGCGTGTAAAATGCGCTGGAAAAAGTTAACGATAAGCACCATGATGATAACTTTGCCCAGTTTATCCTTGAGCTCGTCGAGCGAGTGCACCTCGAGGACTTTGCTCTGCTTGGACTTCTTAAGCTCCTCGATCTCGGAGATAAACAGTTCATAAATACCGAAGCTAAAGATGTAAAGCACGAGTGCCATGAGATAAAGGTCGATCGCTCCAACGATCTCACCGACGACGTCGGAGTGGAAGTTTTCGGGGTGAAAATCGCCGAAAAAGTAGTGATAAACGGCGACGAGAACCTTGCCTACGTCGTAGCTGGCGATAACGAAAAGTACGATTGCGCCAAGCAAGCCAAAGACCACGGGAAGCAGCGTGAAGTTGTTGCTAAAGAGCAGGATTTTTTCAAAAGCTTTACGCATTAATTTCCTTTGTTTAAAAATAAAACGCGTATTTTATAATATTTTCCTTAAAGCTAGGACGTGGATTTGAGTCGGCGCGTGCGGCTTGGGTGGTTGTTGAGCGAGTTAAATTTGAGTTTTGTGGTGTTTTATAAAACAGTTTTTGCGAGTGTTACTCGGTTTGGTGAATTGAGTCAAATTTGAGTTCGTCAAATTTGACTTTACAAATTTAACTCTAAAGTTTGCACTGTAAAGATACGGATAAATTTATGCGTCAAATTTAAACACAAAGCTAGAAAATTTAAAGCGAGTAAAATTTTGCCGAATCTACGCCAAACCAAAGCGTAAATTCGGCAAAATTAAAAAATGCGGGCAGGCTACTCCTGCATCTCTATCCATTTTTGCGCGATTCTTACGGCATTGGTCGCCGCTCCCACGCGGATCTGGTCGGCACTGCACCATAGATGCAGGATGTTTTTGCGGTAGTTGTCCGTGCGGATGCGTCCGACGTAGGTCTCGTTGGTGTCGCTTGAGATGCTTGGCATCGGGTATTTTTTCGCGGTGGGCTCATCTACGACCACGATGCTAGGCGCCTTGCGCAGGATTTCGCGCGCAGCTGCGGCGTCCACGTCTCTATCAAAGTGAATCGTAATGGCCTCGGAGTGGCTGCGAAGCACCGGCACGCGCACGCATGTTGCGCTCACTTCCATATTTTTGTGGAGGATTTTTTGGGTCTCATTGACCATTTTCATCTCCTCTTTAGTGTAGTCGTTGTCTAAAAATACGTCGATGTGCGGGATGACGTTAAAGGCTAGCTGATGCGCGAAGACCTTCGGCTCGCACTCGTCGAGCTTAAACTCGAAAAACTTTTGTAGCTGCATGACTAGCTCCTCCATGCCCTCTTTGCCCGCGCCCGAAGCCGCCTGATAGGTCGAGACGTCCACGCGGTTGATGCCGTACGCATCGTCTAGCGGTTTTAAAATTTGCACCATTTGGATGGTCGAGCAGTTTGGGTTGGCGATGATGCCGCGGGTTTTCCACTGCGCGATGTCCTGCGGGTTGCACTCGGGTACGACTAGCGGCACGTCCGCGTCCATCCTAAAATGGCTGGTGTTGTCGATCACTACGGCGCCGCTGGCGGCTGCAAATTTAGCGTATTTTTCGGACACAGATCCACCCGCGCTAAAAAATGCTATGTCGATCTCGTGCTCATCAAAAATGGTTTCGGTGAGCTCCACAACTTTGTGATTTTTGCCTTTAAACTCTATTTGGGTGCCCGCACTTTTCGCGCTTGCTAGCGGTAGTAGCTCGCCCACCGGGAAATCCACCTCCTCCATAACGCGGAAAAGCTCCTCTCCGACTGCGCCGGTTGCACCTACGACGGCAACGTTAAATTTTCTCATTTTTGGCTCCTTTTTATTTTTGGCTTTCTTTTAACTTCTCGGTCAGCAAAGCCGCCCTGCGACAAGCCTATTTGGCTTGACACAACGTTAAAGATTTATCGGACTTCACGGACTAAATTTAGGTTTTGACATAAAGCTAATCGCAACCGCTCTTGCCCATTAAATTTAACTCGAATTTGCGGTTAAATTTAACTTCTTTCAGATTCAAATTTACCGCCCAAATTTGACGAGTCGTACGTCGCATTTTCAGCGTCGCCGTCTCGGCCCGGCTAAATTAAAATCTAAGCTAAAATCTTGCTTATTTTACTCGCGTGAAGCTTAAATTTAAGCTACTTTCTACTGCGAGCCTGCAAAAAAAGATCGCCCGGTTGTATCTCCTCGCTTTCGCTTAGGATCGCTGCTCGCTGCACGACGGAGATTAGCTCGCGGATATTGCCCGGAAAATCGTAGTTTTCTAGCTCCTTTACCGCCGCTTCGGAAAAGCTTTTTGCGCCGAGGCTAAACTCCTCGCAGCTTTGTTTCAAAAATCGTTCGGCGATAGGTAAGATCTCCTCTTTGCGCTCTCTTAGCGGCGGGATGGCGACGGGCACGGTGTTTAGGCGGTAAAACAGATCCTCTCTAAATTTACCCTCGCTAATCATCGCGGGCAGATTCGCGTTCGTCGCGGATACGATACGAACGTCGATTTTGACGCTTTTTGTAGCGCCAAGGCGCGTTATCTCGCGCTCCTGGATCGCACGCAGGAGCTTTGGCTGTAGATTTAGCGGCATCTCGCCGATCTCGTCTAAAAACAGCGTACCGCCGCTTGCTAGCTCAAACTGTCCCTTTTTCATGGCTGAGGCGTCGGTAAATGCGCCCTTTTCAAAGCCGAAAAGCTCGCTTTCTATCAAATTTTCTGGGATCGCGGCCATGTTTATCGCGATAAACGGGCCGTCCTTGCGCGGCGAGTTTTTGTGGATAAATTTAGCAAATAGCTCCTTGCCTACGCCGCTTTCGCCCATTAGCATCGCCGAAGCGTCCGTTTTTGCGACTCGAGAGGCTAAATTTAGTGCATTGGCAAGCGCGGGTGAGCTAGCGACAAAATCGGTCGAATCAGCCTGTAAATTTGACCCACCTTGTACGGCTTTTAAGCTCGCAGCTGGCAGTTTGCGGCGTAAAATTTCGACCCTTTTTATCGCCTCATACAGCGTTTGCGCGTCAAATGGCTTTGTTAGAAAATCCTTGACGCCAAGGCGCACGCTCTCGATGGCTTTGTTTAGCGTTGCGTTGCCAGTCATTATGATGACGTCAAATTTGCCCTCCAGGCGCTTGATGAACTCCAGTCCGTCCATCTGAGGCATGTTGATATCGGTGATGATGAGATCGACGTCCTCGCCCATTTTCTTAAGCGCCTCGACGGCGCTTTTATAGCTTTTGATTTTTAGATCTTCGTATTCGCCAAGCGCGATCTCTAGGGACTTGCGCATGTTTATGTCATCTTCTACTATTACGATGTTCATCTTTTACTCTTTGTTTTTAAATACGCTTATGATAGCCGAAGAGGGCTTAAATTTTACCGTAAAACGCACGGGAAACAGCGTGAGGTCGGTTGCGGAGTTCATATTTTTGTTGCGTTGAATGAAGCGGTCTTCGACCTTAAATTTGTATGGCAAAAAGCACTCGAAAAGCTCGTTTTTATGTAGATTTAAAAACTCCATCGAGCTTTGCGCGGGCTGCTTGGAGGCGTTTATTTCGCATAGATACTCATACTCTAGCTCGCTTAGAACCATAGCCTTTGAAAGCGCGATATCGTCGTAAACTACGGTGTGATTTTTAGTAGAGATTTTGGCCCAGAGGATAAACTCCTCCGAGCCGTAAAGAAGCGCCGCAGCGGCAATCAGTAAGCAAAAATTTCTTGCCACTTGCTTTGGTCTATTTTCATTTCCATTCTGACGCGATATAGCCCGTCTTTAAAGTCGTGCTCGACGATGGAAGCATTTTTAATGAGGCCTGCTACTTGAGCCGTGATGGTCGAGTCTCTAAGCATCGCGTCTCTAACCGTATCTTTGGAGTTTATCTTGACTCCGTAGAGTTTCTCGGCTAGCTGTCTGTGCGCATCCGCGATGGCCGCGCGTTTAGCTAGTGCTAGAGACTGGGCGTGAGAGACGGTGTTGGTCGGAGCGATACCCTCGCCCACGGCGCCAAATACCGCATCGGCCGGTTCGATATCGTATATCATCTTTTCTTGTTTCATCACGCTTCTGATGTCTTCTTTATCGACCTTTTGGATGACGATGTCTTGCTTTGCCGATGTTGCGTCGTCGGAGGCAAAAGGGTTATTAAAAGAGCAACCGCTCGTCAAAAAGGCTACCGCGCCCAAAACCGCGAATGTAATTTTTTTCATTCTTGAACCTTTAAATTTAGTTGTTTTTTTGTTTGTAAATTTACTAGCAAATTGTATTCCAAAAACACTAAATTCATTCTAAATTTTCTAGCGTCTCTTCGCCGCTCTCATCCTCGCCATCGTCGGCTTTAGGACACTTTGCGATACTTACTACGTCGTCGCCGTCCACGTTTACGACGATGACGCCGCTGGTGTTACGGCCGGCTTTGCGGATGCTTTGCATATCGACGCGAATCATCTTGCCGCTTGAGGTTAGAGCCATCAGATCTTGTTCGTCATCGACCATTACGACGCCGATTAGATCGCCGGTACGATTCGTTAGCTTCATGCAGATTACGCCCTTGCCGCCGCGATTTGTTAGGCGGTATTCTTCTGCGGTAGTACGCTTGCCGATACCTTTTTGAGATATGCTTAGCACCTCTTGATCGTTGTTTTCGATGACGGCTGCGCCTACGACCTCGTCGCCGGCTTCTTTAAATTTGATACCCGTCACGCCGCGGGCCGTTCTGCCCATCTGGCGGACTTTGCTCAGTTTAAATTTGAGGCACATGCCCTTTTTGGTTACGATAAATAGCATCTTTTCGCTATCGTCGCTTCCTTCAGCCGCGTTCTCGTCGTTTTCCTCGCTATTTTCTTCGTCGATCTGAGCTTCTATCGCTTCTATCTCGTTTATCTCGGTCTCTACGCCAAGCTCGTCGATTAGATTTATCGGCTCTTCCTCGCCCTCTACGATGAGAGCGGTCACTAGCTCGTCGTTCTCGTCTAGGTTTATGGCGCGTACGCCGATAGAGCGGATGTTTTTAAATTCGCTCAAATTCGTGCGTTTTACGATGCCGTTTTTAGTGAAAAACGCGAGCGATTTACTTTCGGCAAAATCAGTCGTCGGGATGATTGCTTTGATCTTTTCGTCGGGCTGTAGCTGGATGAGATTTACTACCGCTTTGCCTTTTGCGGTGCGGCTTCCTTCAGGGATCTTATAGACTTTGAGCCAGTAGAGCTGTCCGCGGTCGGTTACGAACATCAGCGTATCGTGAGTGTTGCTCGTAAAGAAGCTCTCGATGAAGTCGTCGTCGTATGTAGTTACCGCGACCTTGCCTTTGCCACCGCGTTTTTGCTTCTCGTACTGCTTGCTCGGCACGCGCTTGATGTAACCTCGGTGCGTGATGGTTACAACCATGTTTTCGTTAGGGATGAGATCTTCGATATCGATATCGTCGTAATCATCCACGATCTCGGTGATGCGCGGCACTTTAAATTTATTTTTTATCTCAAGCAGCTCGTCTTTGATTAGTTTTTCTAGCAATGTTTCGCTCTTTAAAATTTCATCAAGGCGCGCGATCTCAGCCATCAGCTCGGCTAGCTCGGCCTCTAGTTTTTCGCGCTCAAGACCCGTTAGCTTGCTTAGCCTCATATCAAGGATCGCGTTTGCTTGCAGCTCGCTAAGGCCGAATTTTGCCACTAGTCCCTCGCGAGCGCTCGGCGTGTCGGCGCTATTTTTGATGAGCTCGATCACCTCGTCGATGTTATCCAGCGCGATTTTTAAGCCTTCTAAGATATGCGCTCTAGCTCTGGCTTTTTCCAGGTCAAATATCGTGCGGCGGATGATGACGGTTTTTCTGTGATTTAAAAATAGCTTCAAAAGCTCGATTAGGTTAAATACCTTCGGCTCTTTGTTGTTTATCGCAAGCATTATGACGCCAAAGGTGCTCTCCATCGTCGTGGATTTAAAGAGATTATTTAGCACGATGTCGCTCATCGCGTCTCGTTTTAGCTCGATGACGACGCGGATGCCGTCTTTATCGGACTCGTCGCGCACCTCGCTGATGCCTTCGATCTGTTTTTCTTTAACCAGCTCGGCGATCTGCTCGATGAGACGGGCTTTGTTTGTCTGATACGGCAGCTCGTCTACGACGATGACGTCTTTGTTCGGCTTTTTTTCGATATGGGTTTTGGCGCGTAGTTTTACGCGGCCGCGTCCCGTGCGGTAGGCCTCGATGATGCCTTTTTTGCCAAATATTATCCCGCCCGTCGGGAAATCAGGTCCCTTTATATACTGCATCACCTCTTCTAGCGTCGCGTTTTTATTTTCAAGCACGAGCAAAAGCCCGTCTATCAGCTCGTCAAGGCTGTGCGGCGGGATATTCGTCGCCATACCGACGGCGATACCGCTAGAGCCGTTTAGCAGCAAATTTGGCACGCGGCTAGGCAGGACGTCGGGCTCTGTCTCTCTGTCGTCGTAGTTTGGGATAAAATCAACCGTGTCTTTTTCGATATCTCGCAAGATTTCTTCGGTGAGATTAGTCATCCTGGCTTCGGTATAACGCATCGCCGCTGCGCCGTCGCCGTCGATGGAGCCGAAGTTTCCTTGACCGTCGACCGCCGGATAGCGCATGGAAAATTTCTGCGCCATACGCACGAGCGCGTCGTAAACGGCCGTGTCGCCGTGCGGGTGGTACTTACCGATGACGTCTCCCACGATACGCGCGGACTTCATATACGGGCTGCGGCTGCCGACTCCGAGGTTGTTCATCGCGTAGAGGATGCGTCTATGAACGGGCTTTAGACCGTCTCTAGCGTCAGGCAGGGCGCGACCGACGATGACGCTCATCGAGTAGTCGAGGTAGCTCGTTTTTATCGACTCTTCGATATCGACGGCTTGGATGTCTTGATTTTGATTGAGTAGATTTTCTTCCATTTTTATCCTTAAAATTTACTTGCCGATTTTAGCTTAAATTTGATAAAAACTTGCTAAATAAATGCGCTTCGTCGCCGTCAGGCTTGGTAAAATTCGTCCGAATTCGAGGCGTTTGGATTAATTTGTTTGCGGGCTTAAATTTGCACCTTAAATTTTCTTTTTACGGCGTAAAATTTGATAAATTTACCCGCCCGAGCTCTTGATTATCTTAAATTTGATCGCAGAGTAAATGAAAGCAAAAACGCAGGTCGCGGGAAGTAATTGCACGAGCGCCGCAACTCCCATCTCGCCGCCATCGATCAAAACTGCATAAAACGGGATAAAACCAGCCGTAAAAAAGTAAAATTTAGCAAAATTTGACATTTTGACGGCCTTGTTTTTAAGACCGTAAATTTTAAATCTCAAAAAGCCCAGTGCCGTCATCGCGGCCGCTAGCAAAACCGCTCCGAGCACCATCAGATTGTAATCTGCGCCACAAAGAATCCCGCTTGAAAATAGGGCGAAAAATGCTACCGAGAAATAAAACGGATGCCCGAAAATCATAATGAAAATAAACAAGAAATTTAAAATTTTACTCTCGCGTTTGTATCGCCAAAAGGCGACGTCTGCGATGACCGCGACTCCGAGCGCCAAAGCCGAAAAAAGTAAAACATTTAGCAAAATTTAATACCTCGCATCCGCAA
>ERZ773077.1719-NODE-1719-length-14702-cov-3.939373_pt1 | contig 14702 bp, 11 predicted proteins | sample MGYA00580612_ERZ773077 | MGnify/ENA primary metagenome ERZ773077 (study PRJEB29015, sample SAMEA2737971) | human oral metagenome | biome: human oral; feature: human-associated habitat; material: dental | place: China | collected 2021 ...
CCCTGTCCTGGTAATAGTAGTGAATATTGTTGTCCCGCACGATCTGGCACACCCTGGGATCGTAACGAATCTCCGAGAAGTGCTGCTCCAGGTACTTCCCGTCGGGATCCGAGAACGAGATCCCCATGTAGGGCCAGACAACCTTCACGTCCGATACCGCGGGCAGGAAGGCCGTCCCCACTGCCGGGTCCCCGATCACCACTTCTCCTCGGGGGACCTCGGACGCCAGCCGACGCATCATGTCCAGCTCCCCGCTGTCAAAGCTGTAGCGAGAGTGCTTGAACTCCTCGGGCTCGACGGCGCCCTTCTCATCCGAATGCAGGGCAGGCACCATCAATACTGCCGCTACGACACTAACAAGCACCGCAACACTAACGGTAGTCCTTCCAGCCGACCATCTAGAATGCTTGGAGTAGCGCTCGACCAAGCAACTTATTGCCAACACTAGAAGAGGAGCCACAACAATGGTGCAGGTCCCCACGACCCTGTAGGAGTTGGCATAGTGAAGGCTGGACACATGGGTGAGGAACGGTATCGACACCAGACTACCCAGAAGCACTCCCATGAATCCCAGCCACAGCGGGCAAAGCCATCGATAACGAAGGTCCTTCCACGCCAGGTAGAGACCGAGGGCGGTGAGTCCGATCACCGCGACGTATACCAACACCAACGGGCCTAGAAAATCCTTGCCCTTCAGGCGCAGTGTCGCCAGCACAGCCATTTTGGCAACGAAGTCCTCCCAGCCTCGCTCAGGATAGCGCCCGAACTGTGACTGCTGCGGACCCGGAGAGACAACAAAGGCGACAATGAGGACGGCGATGGCCGCGCTTGCGGCGCCGTACCTCCAAGCGCGGAGCCTGTCTCCCCGAACGTGCGCGGACACGGCCCACTGGGCTGGGAACCAGACGATCAGCACAGCCACAACCCAGAAGACCACACCCGCGGCGGAGGGGTGAGCCATCGCCAGACCGGCGAGCGGGACCAGGCCCGCCACCACCCTCACCAGCCACGTGGCACGGGACACATGCAGGTTCCTCGCAATCTCCAGGAGCCAGACCAGGTAGCCGGGGACGGCAGATACGCCCATGACATAGGGCCATACTCCGGCCTCCAACTCCAACCGCAGCGGAAAAGCCGGCAGCAGGAAGGTCGCCACCAGGCCCCACATCCAGGCCAAGCGGTTCTCGAGGAACAGTCTTTGGCACATTATGGAAATGCCGATGAGCCACATCAGAGGAACTGTCAGAAGAATGACATTGCCAACCACCACCGAGTATTGGGAGCGAAAGTTTATCAATGCACCAAGCGCATGCCAGACATTCGGATAAAACGCATGCTCCCCGCTGAGACCGAGCAGACCCTGATTAGCCGTCAAGGGGTCCGCGTTCCCCGTCTGCGCCATCAACCACAGCTGGTTGTAGTGGTAGGGAGCGTCCCCTCCCTGCATCACCTCACGCGGCCCCATCATCACCATGATGGGCAGGACGGTGACGATCCACGCGGCCAGCACGCCCAGCGCCTTCGGCATGATCGCGGCCAGGCGCCGCCATACGCGCTTCATACCAGGCGGGCGAGAACGCCACGTGACGGTCCTGGTCAGTGCGGCCGCCACCACAAGCACCAGGAGCACGGTGCCGTAGCTGTACCTGCTCCACGGCACCCCCAAGTGGTGCATGACAATGCTGGTCAATCCCACAAAGGCGAAGGTCCAGGCCGGCGCGACGGCGACTCGGACCACAAAGGGACCCGTGTTGAAAATCGTCGCCAAGCAGTATCCCGGCCCATAGATAAGGATAATTAGACCGAGCATGAAGGGAAAGACAGAAACCCACTCGAAAACCGATGTCATGCGCGGCTACGCCTGCTCCCCGAGACGATCTCCAATGCGATCTCGACGGCTCTTCTCCCAAGTCTCTCGGCAGAGACGTGCTGCAGCACCCACTGCCGCAGCGCCGTCGACCGAGCCGTGTTCGAGCCTTCGGCTACGCCTGCGGACTCGGATGAGGCGGTATACGCCTCAGCGCTGTCGGTCATGGCAGCGGCAACCGCCTCTACATCGTAAGCGACAGCGACGCCCAGTCCCGCTGCCTCTATCCTGCTCCCCGCCTCCTGCGCACCCACATATATGACCGGAGTTCCGCAGGCGGCGGAGGCGAGCACCTTGGTCGGGAAAGCGAAGTCGTACGGGCCCGGCTTGATGCTGGCCAGGGTGGCGACCGCCGATCGCAGCCACACGGCCGTCTCCTCCGGCGTCTTCCTCCCGAGCACCGTCACAGCACCCTCCGGCATGGCCCCGGCCTGCTCGCTGATCCTGCCGAACGCCTCGCCCTGGCCGACGAACACCAGTCGCGCCGACGGGACCTTCTCCAGCACCGCTTTGAATGCCTCAACGAATATCTCCGCGCCGTGCACCTCCGAGGCCGTGCCCGCGTAGACGAACAGCGGCCCGGCCCCCTCGATCCGCTCGCCCTCGGGGCGGAACAGGTTCGTGTCGATCCCGAACCCGAGCCGGCGGGTCCGGGCCCTGATGCCGCGCAGAGCGAGCCGGTTCTCCATCCCCTCATGCACGGTCATGAGGATAGCGGCCCCGTTCAGCACCCAGTTTTCCACACGAGTCAGAACCTGGAGCACTATCGTCGGCACACCGGCCTCCTTCACCGCCTCGGACCACAGATCCGCGGTCCGGTAGGCGTACGGGACCCGGCGCAGTGCGCAGACCATGCGTACGACCGCACCCGTTGTTGGCGGGGGCTCGGACACCACTAGATCCGGCCTGCGCACCAGCATGAGCCTGAAGAACAGAGGCACGTCGAAAGAGAGGTACTGCAAGTAGCCGCGGACATACCCCGCCTTGTCGCGGAGCACAGGAGCACGCCGGACTCTCAACCGCGGTTCATCAGGCACCGTGAACTCCTTGGGCGCGCGGCTGGTGAGCACGGTGACGTCGAATCCGCCGTTCACCAGGCCGTCAGCTATCGCCCCCAGGGCGAAGGAGGCCGCCGCGGGCTCAGGCCTGAACAGCCGACTGGCCAGGACCGCATGGGGCTTGCGGGCGCTCGCCCGGCTCCGTCGTCGCTCTCTGTCAGATCCGACCACATTTGCGCCAGTACTCACGCGGCTCACGTGTCCTCTCTCTGCGCCAACGGCCGTGCGCGAAAATCTTACTATGAGGGGCCAGGTGCCGGGAGCAGAAGCGGGCGGCGATAAGATCGCATCCAGCCGCGCCCGGCAGGGCGCTCGCGCAGCAAGGAGAGCGTAGTGCAAATCGATCTCAGGCTCATAGCCCCCGGCTGGGTGGAGAGCCCTCAGGCCGTCAACACCAGTGGTGCCGATGACGCCGCCGTCATCATGGCGCGCGCGGACCATCCCTGCCCCAACCCCGTTTCCCCCGCCGTCCTGCGCGACCACCCGGGCCGCCTGGCGGCCGTGCGCGTGGAGGAGGAGCGCATCGTCCTGGCCGTGGACCGCCTGCGCTCCTGGCCCCTGTTCTGGACGGTGACGGGGCGAGGCGACGACCGCCGTCTGCTCGTGGCCGACTCGACGGAGGCGGTCCTGGGCGCCCTGGATGACCCGGTCGCCTGCGTCCCGGCCCTCGAGGAACTTCAGGACGCGGGCTTCGTGACGGGTCCGCGCACCTTCCTGGAGGACGTCCATCAGGTCGAGCAGGGCGCCGTGGTCACGGTGGACCGGTCCACGGGTCGCCCCGTCCAGGACGACTACGCCTTCTTTCGCTACACCGATGATGAGATCGACGACCCCGAGGCCTTCGGCGGTCTCTTCCTGGAGGCATTGGATAAGACCATGGGCCGCCTACTGGAGCGCACCGCCGGACGGCGTCTGGTCATCCCCCTGTCGGGGGGCCTGGACTCGCGCCTGCTCGTGGCCTGGCTGCGCCTGCACGGGGTGGAGGACGTTCTGACCTTCACCTACGGGCTGCCGGGATCGCGGGAGATGGCGGTCTCGCAGTCGGTGGCGCGCTCGGCCGGCTATCCCTGGCACGGGGTGGAGATCGGGCGCGCCGCCCTGCTGGAGGTGTGGCACTCCGAGCGCACGGCGGCCTTCTTGCGCCAGGCCAGCGCCCTGTCGGCCCTGCCGCACGTGCAGGACTGGTACGCCCTGTGCCGGCTCATGGACGACGGCGTGCTGCAGCGGGGCGACGTCGTCCTGCCCGGCCACACGATCGTGGGTAATATGCACGACGAAGGGCTCCTGGACGCCCTGCCCGTCTCCCGCGCGACAGTGGCCCGGGCGCTGCTGCGCCACCACCACTCCCTGCGCGGTCGTGCTCACCGGGCCGAGCGCAGCGCCTGGACGGCGCCACCCGTGCGCCGCGCCCTGACGCTCGGCGGCATGACCGCCCCGACGACGCAGCCGGCGGCCCAGGGGCGGGTCGTGCGCAGCGTCATCGAGGGCTACAACATCCGCGAGCGCCAGACGAAGTACATCAACAACTCGATGCGGGCCTACGAGCAGCTGGGCCTGGAGTGGGCCCTGCCCATGCTCGACGTCGAGATGTGGCAGGCCTGGGCACGGGGCAGCGCGGCCCTGACCGTCTCTCGCTCCTTCTACCAGTCGGTCATCGACAACCTGTGGGCGCGGGTGACCGGGCAGGAGGCGGCCGGGTACTTCCAGGTGACGAGGGTGCCTGCTACCACGCGCTCGCGCCTGCGCTCCGGTCTTGAGGCAGCGCACCTGCTGGGTACGGCCGAACGGGGCCTGTCCGCGTGGGCGTCCCTGCACTCCCCCATGGGCTTCGACACTCTCGTGACCGATATGCCCCGGCCGCTCCTGGCAGCCCGCCTACTGGGAGGCTGGACGGTCATGGGAGCGTGGGCCCGGTCCTTCACACGCGACACCTGGTGCGAGCCCGCCCACCTGTTCGGCGACCTGGCGGGGCCCGCCTGAGTCGGGCCGGACCCGGTTCCCGGCCCCGCGGCTCCGGGCGGGAGGGAACGACGACGGCGCCTGGCATAAGGTGAGCGCATGCGCGTCATGTCCGTCGTGGGAGCCCGGCCCCAGTTCGTCAAGCTCGCTCCCGTCGACCACGCCTTGCACGAGGCCAAGGTCGAGCACACGATCGTCCACACGGGTCAGCACTACGACCCCATGCTCTCCGACGTCTTCTTCCAGGACCTGGGCATCAGCGCCCCGGACCTCCACCTGGGGGTGGGCTCGGGGTCCCACGGCCACCAGACCGGCGCCATGCTCGGCGCCATGGATGACGCCCTGGGACGCTTCAAGCCCGACTGGGTCCTCGTCTACGGGGACACGAACTCCACGCTGGCCGGGGCGCTCGGCGCGGTCAAGCTCCATGTGCCGGTGGCGCACCTGGAGGCCGGCCTGCGCTCCTTCAACCGGGCCATGCCCGAGGAGATCAACCGGGTCCTGACCGACCACGCCGCGGACCTGCTGCTCACCCCCACTCGTGCGGGCGCCGAGCACCTGGCGGCCGAGGGTCTCCAGGCGCGCACCGTCGTCGTCGGGGACGTCATGACCGACGTGCTGCTCCAGGTGCGCGACCGCGTGGCGCGCACCCCCTCGCCGGTCGCGCAGAGGCCGGGCCCGGCCGAGGGCGAATACTCGCTGGCCACCATCCACCGCGCCGAGAACACCGACGACGCCGCGCGTCTGCGCGAGATCCTGGACTCCCTGGCCGCGGTGGACCACCCGGTGGTGCTGCTGGCGCACCCGCGCCTGGCGGCCAAATGCGCCGAGCACGGGCTGGACCTCGAGGACCGGGGCGCGCTGCGCATCCACCCGCCGCTGCCCTACCCCGACCTCATCGCCTCCGCGCTCCACGCGCGGGGCATTGTCACCGATTCCGGGGGCCTGCAGAAGGAGGCCTTCCTCCTGCGGGTGCCGTGCACGACCGTGCGGCCCCAGACCGAGTGGGTGGAGACCGTCGAGCTGGGGTGGAACGTGCTGGTGGAGCCGGGACCGGAGCTGGCGGCGGCCGCCTCGCGCCCCTGGCCGAGTGAGCCGGAAGAGGCCCTGGCCCACCCCTATGGGGACGGGCGCGCCGCTGAGCGCGTCGCCCGCGTGCTGGCCGAGCGCGCCCCCTGAGGGCCTCCGCTGTGCCCTATCCGCGCTCTGTCACGGCTCTACTGCGCCCTGCTGCGGCCCTGCTGTGCTCCGCCTGCCGGGATCGCGCGCATCGGCCGCGGCTCAGGCATCGAGGAGCACTCGCGCCGCCTCATCGAGAGCGACCGCCATGGAGCGGTGCGCAACCACCCAGTCGCGCAGTCGCGCCGAGCGCGCCCCGACCGCGCCCGGGTCCTCCTGGTTCTTCTGGTCCTCCTGGGTGCGCGCCGTCTCCTGCTCAGCCTCCTGCTCGGCGATGGCGGCCAGCATGCAGCCCTCCACGGAGTGGGCGTCGTAGTCGGCCACCCAGCCCAGACCGGCCTCCGACAGGTCGGCGCGCGCGGGACCGGGACCCGCATAGACCACGGGGGTTCCGCAGGCCAGAGCGGCGAAGATCTTGGTGGGATAGGCGAAGTCGTAACCGACCCCAGGGCGGATCGAGACCACCGAGGCCACCGCGCCGCGCTGCCAGGCGGCGGCCTCATCGGGTGAGACCACGGGCATCAGGTGGATGCGGGGGTCGTTCGCAGCGAGGTCGCGCAGATAGTCCCACTCGCTTCCCTGCCCCAGGTAGACCAGTTCGACCTGCGGGTGAGTCCGGTGGACCAGCCGGAGGGCCTGAATGAAGATGCCCGCCCCCTGCCATTCCGATGCCGTGCCGGCGTAGAGGAAATAAGGGGACCGAGGGGCGTCGGAGGCGACGGGCCCCTCGGGCGTGAACACATCGGTATCGATGCCATTGGGCACGACGGTCACCCGGTCGGCTCTAAGACCGCCGAGTCTGCCGAGTCTGCCGAGCTTGCTGAACTTGCTGAGCCTGCTGAGTTCGGTGACGCGCTGCGCCACACCGCTGTTGACCGTCAGCACGCGCCGAGCCCCGGACAGCGCGAAGCGCTCGAGCGAGCGCACCACCGCGACGACCCAGCCCGGCGCCCCCGTGGCCTGCGAGGCGTCGGACCACACGTCCGCCGCGTAGTAGGCGTACGGGACCCCTCGCAGGGCGGCGATCACACGCACGACCGCCCCCGTCGTGGGCGGCGGCTCGGCGACCACGAGATCGGGCCGCCGGCCGGCCAGAAGTCGCAGGGCCAGCGGCAGGTCGAAGCTCATGTACTGGGCGTAGCCGCGAACATAACCGGCCTCGTCGCGCAGCACGGGCATTGAGCTGACCCTCACGCTGTGATCGTCGGGCGCGGTGACTCCCGGCGGGCTGGAGGTCAGCACAGTCACCTCAGCACCGCGCCGGACCAGGGCGCGCGCCAGGCCGCGCTGCCTGAGAGCGGCAGCAGCCGGCTCGGGAGCGTACAGACGGGTGGCGAGCACGACTCTCGGGCGGCGCCCCGGGCTGGAGACGACGCGCTCGCGCCGACGTCGAGCCGCGATCGCCAGTCCCGCGGCTCCGGCCGCAGCGAGGAGCAGAGCCGCGGCGCCCGTGCGCATGCGCCTCACAGGTCGACCATCCGTTGTTGGGCGGCCGAGGCGAGAACCGCCTCGACGACCATGAGGGTGGCCACGCCGTCCTCCATACTCACGATATCGCCACCGGCGCCGGGACTGCCGGAGTCGCCGCTCATGCTGTGCAGGCTATGCGCGTTGCGCATGCTGCGCATCTCCAGCACCGCGTCGCGGAAGCGCTCCTGCTCCAGAGCCAGGGGCTCGCGCTTGGCAATGGCGTAGCGGACGACGTCGCCCTCGCTGACGCCCCGGAAATTGGCGACCTGATCCCAGGTCGAGGCCACGGTCCCGTTGGCGTGGAAGGTGAGATCGCCGGTGAGGGTATCGGCCACGAAGGCGCCCTTCTCGCCGTTGACAATGGTGACCCGCTCCTTGAAGGGAGTCAGCCAGTTCACCACGTGGGAGACGATGATGCCATTGGCCAGGACCCCGCTGGCCACGACCATGTCCTCGTTGACGCGCCCGGAGCGGTGGGCGACCTGAGCGCTGACCGACCGGTAGGGGGAGCCGGCGACCCACGCGGTCAGGTCGATGTCGTGGGTGGCCAGGTCCTTGACGACGCCGACATCGCTGATGCGCGCGGGAAAGGGCCCCTGGCGGCGGGTGAGGACCTGATAGACCTGCCCGAGCTCACCGGCGTCGAGTCGTTCGCGCAGGGCTCGCAGGGCGGGATTGCAGCGCTCGACATAGCCGACGGCCCCCACCAGGCCGCGGGAGGCGAAGGCGTCGGCGACGCGGCGTCCGGCCTCGACGCTGTGGGCGATGGGCTTCTCGACCATGGTGGGCACGCCCGCCTCGGCCAGGGCCAGGGCGATCGACTCGTGGTACGCGGTCGGCACGGCGACGACGGCGGCATCCAGCCCGGCATCGATCAGTGCGGCCACATCGGGCAGCAGCTCCAGCTCACCGGCCGCGCCGAACTGGTCACCGCCCGGATCGGCCACGGCCACGAGCTCCATCCCCTCGGTGGCGCGGATGACACGAGCGTGATGGCGTCCCATGGAGCCCAGGCCGATCAGACCCACGCGCAGGCTCTGAGCATTCTGAACGCCCTGAGCACCCTGAGTGCCCTGAGCACTTCCAGTACTGCCCATGCGTCAGGCACCCGCGCTCACGGTCGCGGTGACCGCCTCGACGATGCGCGCCAGGTCGGCCTCGGACAGGGACGGGTGGACCGGCAGGGACAGGCACTCGCGGGCGGCCTTCTCGGTGCCGGGCAGCTCCACGCCCCGCGCATAGGGCGCCAGGGATGCCAGCCGATGATTGGGGATCGGGTAGTACACGCCGGTGCCGATCTGCCACTCGTCCTTCAGGACGGCCTGGATGCGGTCCCGCTCAGCACCCGTGGCGCCCTCGAAACGGATCGTGTACTGGTGGTAGACGTGAGTGCGGCCCTCGGGCACGAGGGGCGTGATCACGCCGGCCGCACCGGCCAGCCCCTCGTTGAGGGCCGCCGCATTGGCCTGCCGCTGCGCGGTCCATCCGGCCAGCCTGCCCAGCTGAACCCGTCCCACAGCCGCGGAGACGTCGGTCATGCGGTTGTTCAGACCCACCAGCTCGTTGGCGTACTGCCGGTCCATGCCCTGATTGCGCAGCAGTCGCACGCGGCGCGCCAAGGCGGCATCACGGGTGGTGACCATGCCGCCCTCCAGGGAGGTCATGTTCTTGGTGGGGTAGAAGGAGAAGGACCCCCACGCCCCGAAGGACCCCACCGGCACCGAGCCGATCGCGGCGCCGTGGGCCTGAGCGCAGTCCTCGAAGACGGCCAGGCCATACTCCTCGGCTATCCGCATGATCTCGGGCATGTTCGCCGGCAGCCCGTAGAGGTGCACCACCTCGATCGCCGCCGTGCGATCGGTGATCGAGGCCCGAACGCTGGCCGGATCCAGGGTGAAGGTGACCGGATCGATGTCGGCGAACACGGGTCGGGCGCCCGCGATCGCCACCGAGTTGCCCGTGGCCGCGAAGGTGAAGGACGGCACGATCACCTCGGCGTCCTCGGGCAGGCCGCTGGCCAGCGTCGCCAGGTGCTGGGCCGACGTGCCCGAATTGACCGCCACGGCGTAAACGCCGCCGACGACCTGCTCGGCGAACTCCTCCTCGAAGGCGGCCACCTGCGGCCCCTGAACCACCATGCCCGAGGCGATGACGGCATCGACGGCGGAGCGCTCCAGCGCCCCGATGATCGGCTTGGCCGCGGGGATGAACTCACGTGGCATCAGGCGCGCACCTCCCGGATCGCAGTCTCGAGATCTGCCTCGACCTCTTCGTACAGGGCGCCGGTGACCGGACAGCGCCATCGCCGAGAGCCCCGAGAGCCCCGAGCTTGCTGAGCCGGCCGCTCTTCCTGCTGCTTCCCGCCGTCGTCCCCGACGGCGACCAGCGGCCGCCCCGCACGCCCCACCCAGCCCACGCGCACAGCGGGCGTCCCGGCGACCAGCGCGTGCGCGGGAACATCCCTGGTGACGACGGCGCCGGCGGCGACCGTGGCCCAGGCCCCGATGCGCACAGGGGCGACGCAGACGGCGCGCGCCCCGATGGAGGCGCCCTCCTCGATGGTCACGCCCACGGGCTCCCAGTCCGAGGCCGACTTGAGCGAGCCGTCCGGATTGACGGCCCGCGGGAAGCGGTCATTGGTGAGCGTCACCGCCGGGCCGATGAAGACGCCGTCGGCCAGCACCGCCGGCTCATACACCAGGGCGTAGTTCTGCACCTTGCAATGACGCCCCATCCGCACACCCTCGCCTATGTAGGCGCCGCGCCCCACGATGCAGCCCTGACCGAGCACGGCGCGCTCCCGCACCTGCGCCAGATGCCACACCGCCGTTCCCTCACCGATGACGGCGGCCTCGGACACATCTGCGGACGGTGCGATACGGGTGGCCACGGCAGCTCCTTATGGATCATGATCACGAGGGAGGCGAGCGAAGCGGGCGACGTCGAAGTGAGACGGCACAGTTATTTTAAGCCCGATACGGACTTTCGACGAGCCGTGTAAGAATGCCGGGGTGACGTCGTCCCCAGACTCCTCCATCTCCCCAGAACAGCCGCATCCCGACGAGCTGACGGATGCCTGGCTCGTGATTCCGCTGTACAACGAGGCTCAGGTCATCCGCGGCGTCATCGAGGAGGCCCGCCGGACCTTCCCCCGTGTCGTCGTCGTCGATGACGGCTCGCAGGACGGCTCCGCGGCGCAGGCCGAGGCGGCGGGAGCCCTCGTCGTGCGCCACCCCATCAACCTGGGGCAGGGCGCCGCTCTGCAGACCGGCATCAGCTACGTGCTGGAGCGCACCGATGCGCGCTATCTCATCACGTTCGATGCCGATGGCCAGCACTCAGCCGCCGACGCCGCCGCCATGGTGCGGGCCGCGCGCGACGAGGACCTGGCGTTCGTGCTGGGCTCCCGCTTCCTCGAGGGCCCCTCACCGGTCGGCTGGCTCAAGCGCCTCGTGCTCGCCACGGCCGCCGCGGTCGCCTCCCGCACCACCGGCATGCGCATGACCGACGCCCACAACGGGCTGCGGATGCTGCGGCGCGATGCCGCCGAGCGCCTCGACCTGAGGCAGAACCGCATGGCGCACGCCAGCGAGATCACCCGCCAGCTGGGCGCCACCGGCCTGCCCTGGAGGGAGTACCCGGTTCACATCGAGTACACCGAGTACTCGAAGGCCAAGGGACAGTCGCTGCTCAACTCCGTCAACATCCTCGTCGACCTGATCTTCTCGTGACCCGACTCGCGCAAGGAATCCGCCCATGAGCTCCCAGCTGATCATCAAGGCCGTCCTCCTCGTCTGCGTCGCGGGGATCGGATGGATGATGCTGCGCTCCCCCGGCGGGGCGCGCCATCAGGCCGGGCGCAGGCTCGCCACTCTGGCCTTCGTGTTCTTCGCCATCGCGGCCATCGCCGTGCCCTCGCTCACGGCGCGCCTGGCCCACCTCGTCGGCGTGGGGCGGGGGACCGACCTGCTTCTCTACGCCCTGGTGGTGGGCTTCCTGATCCAAATCCTCTCGTCCTTCCGCCGCAACGCCGCACGCGAAAGGCAGATCACCCGCCTGGCACGACGGATCGCCCTGGACACGGCACCCGATCCGCATCAGGAAGCGGCTGAGCGTCACCCCGATTCGCGCCCAACACGAGACTCGGGTCATAGAACCGCATGAGCTGAGCACGTATGGTGACCACGTGTCCACACCACCTGTACGCCATGCGGCGCGCGAGCTGCGCCATCGAGTCCTGCGCAACGTCATGCTGTGCCTGCTGGCGTCGGCACTTTTCGTCACCACAGGGGCATGGGCCGTCTACCGCGACCTCCAGTCGGGCATCAGGGTTCAAGACTTCAAGGATCTCCTGAACGAGGACGAACGACCCGACGGCCCCACGGACCACTCCTTCGAGGGGCGCGCGGTCAACATCCTCGTCATGGGATCGGACTCGCGCGACGGCCAGGTGGTCAATGACGGCACGGAGGGCATGCGCTCGGACACAGCCATGATCGTCCACCTGTCCGAGGACCGCAGCCGCATGGACGTCATCTCGATCCCGCGTGACACGATGGTCGAAATGCCGTCGTGCAAGCTTCCCGACGGCTCGGAGAGCGATCCCTCCTCCTACGCCATCTTCAACTCCGCCTTCTCCACCGGGGCCGACAACTCCTCCAACCCCGATGACGTCGTCTACGCTGCGGCGTGCACGATCAAGACCGTCGAGAAGATGACCGAGAACAAGATCCGCATAGACGAGTTCATGGTGGTGGACTTCACCGGCTTCGAGAGCATGGTCGACTCCCTGGGAGGCGTGCCCATGTACGTCGAGGAGGACGTGGACGACGAGAAGGCCGACCTCCACCTCAGCAAGGGCTGCAACACGCTCAACGGCGCCCAGGCCCTCGGCTACGCCCGTGCGCGCTATTCGCTGGGCGACGGCTCCGACATCTCCCGCATCGGCCGCCAGCAGCAGCTGGTCGGCGCGATCATGCGCACCGCCAAGTCGAAGAACCTCCTGACGGACATGCCGACTCTCTACAGCTTCGCCGAGTCGGCCCTGTCAACGCTCACCGTCAGTGAAGGGCTGGGGGGAATCGACAAGCTCGCAGGGCTGGCCAATAGCGCCGCCAGCATTGGCATGGAGAACATCAACTTCGTCACCCTGCCCGTCGAGGAGGACGACATCGATCCCAACCGCGTGCAGCCCAGTGCGCAGGCGGCTGCCGTTTGGGACGCCCTGCGCGACGACAAGCCGATTCCCGAAGAGGCAGTCTCCCTGTCCGCCGACGGCACCTCCCCCAGTCAGGAGGCCTCCCCCACCGACGACTCCTCCGGAACCAGCGATCCGACCCAGGGCAACCAGCCCACCCCGGCGGCTCCCGCGAACCCAGGCGCCGGATCAGACGATTCGGGGACCGTCGATCCCGCCACGCAGTGCAGTTGACCGTTGGCCCCGCACATTCGGCCGCACCTCAACCGCACCTGACACAGGCACTGGCACAGCCGCTATGACACGAAGAAGGGGACGACCTCAGTGACTCCTCCTCCGGATCTGCCCCCGTCCTTCGGCCCCGGCGCCTCCGGCTCATCGAATCGCCGCAGTGGTGAGAACGGTGAGAAGAAGGCGTCATCGGCGGGATCGGCCGCCTCGGCCAGGCAGGCGGATGCCGGTTCCTCTCCCACGATCAGGCGCCCCCCGGCGCCCGCGGGTCGGAGCGCCGCCCAGGCACCGCAGCGCCGCTCCCTGCGCCAAGAGGGGTCGAAGCAGGGCGCCGATGCGGGCTCGCCCAGTCGGCGCCAGCCGGGCGGCAGCCATGTGCGCCCAGGCTCCTCCGCCGTCCCGATCGGGCAGCGGCCCTCAGGTCCCGAACCCACCCGGGCGCTGCCCACCAGAGGCGCCGCCTCATCCGGAGCCGCCTGGAATGGTCAGCCGGACGCCGGGTTCGTACGGCCGGACAGCCCGTTCCCCCCGTCGACGCAGCCCGAAGGCACCCCGGAAAGCACCCGGAGGCGCCGTCCACTGCGGTGGGTGGCGGCGATTCTCGTCCTGCTCCTGGTGCTCATCATGGGGCGCGTGGCATGGCTGTGGCACGACATCGACTCCAAGCTCGATCGCATTGAGGCGCTGTCCGGGGCCAAGGACACCCCCGGGGAGACCTGGCTCATCGTCGGCTCGGACTCCCGCGATGACGGAGGGGTGCCCCAGGACGGCACCGAGGGCTCGCGCGCCGACTCGATCATGGTGCTCCACAAGGCGTCCAACGGGCAGGCCTCGCTGATCTCCCTGCCGCGCGACACCTACGTGGAGATCCCCGGCTATGACGACGACAAGATCAACGCGGCCTACTCATACGGGCAGGCCCCGCTGCTGGTGGAGACCGCCGAGAAGCTCACGGGCCTGACCATGGACCACTACGTCGAGGTCGGCATGGGCGGAGTCACGAATATGGTCGACGCCGTCGACGGCGTCGAGGTGTGCCTCGACTACGATGTGGACGACCCCGACTCCTCCCTGGTGTGGGACACGTCCAAGGGCACCTGTCAGAAGGTCGATGGCGAGAAGGCCCTGGCCTACTCCCGCATGCGCAAGTCCGACCCGACCGGCGACATCGGCCGCGCCCAGCGCCAGCGAGCGGTCGTCTCGGCGGTGGTCTCGAAGGCCATGTCGGCCCAGACCCTCATCAACCCCTTCCGGCAGGACAAGCTCGTCGACTCCGGGACGAAGGCCCTGACCGTGGACGAGGACGCCTCCGCACTCGACCTGGGGCAGATGGCGCTGGCCTTCCGCTCGGCCTCGAACAAGGGGCTCACCGGTGCACCGCCCATCGAAAGCCTCGACTACGAACCGGGCGGGATCGGCGCCGCGGTGCTCCTGCAGGACACCACCGCCCCGGATTTCTTCTCCAAGATGCGCTCGGGCAAGCTGACGTCCAAGGACTTCGACCAGCCCTGAGCCCGGAGCTGACTCCTCCCCCCTTCGCCGAGATCGGTCCGTTTCCGCCTCGAGATCGGTCGTACTCCGCACCGAGATCGGTCCACTTCCGCCTCGAGATCGGTCGTACTCCGCACCGAGATCGGTCCACTTCCGCCTCGAGATCGGTCGTACTCCGCACCGAGATCGGTCCACTTCCGCCTCGAGATCGGTCGTACTCCGCACCGAGATCGGTCCACTTCCGCCTCGA
>ERZ773077.1725-NODE-1725-length-14680-cov-10.681231_pt1 | contig 14680 bp, 16 predicted proteins | sample MGYA00580612_ERZ773077 | MGnify/ENA primary metagenome ERZ773077 (study PRJEB29015, sample SAMEA2737971) | human oral metagenome | biome: human oral; feature: human-associated habitat; material: dental | place: China | collected 2021 ...
CGTGAGCCAGGTGCCCTGTGACTGCTCGGACATGGGTCCTCCTTGGATGACTGGTACTGGTCGCGCGGCGGCCGGTAGGGCCTCCTTGCGACGACGACACCCGGCGGCTCCTCGTAGGGCCAACCGGGTTTGAAGCGCGAGTCTACGCCGCAGTCTGAGGAGACACTGGGTACTTGACGAAAGGTCTTGAAATGTTGAGGGTTTGTGACGGTGGCCCGAGGGGTGTGAATCCACGCTGACCTGCCTGGTCAGTGTCAGACGCTGTTGTCAGGAAGTCGGTAGGACACATGGCCCGCTCGACGGCGTGGCGGCCGTCGGGCAGTGCCCGGTCGCCTTCCGGCCGGCCTTCTGAACCGTCTACCGCAGGACCGCCAGGAAGCAGGCCACGCACTGGCAGGCCCACGCGGCCACGGTGCACACGTGGAAGATCTCGTGGAAGCCGAACCAGCGCGGTGAGGGGTCGGGCGTCTTGCGGGCGTAGACCACTGCGCCCAGCGTGTAGGTCACGCCGCCGGCCACCAGCAGCCACACGATCGCCGGGCCACCGGTTCTCCAGAACTGCGGCAGGAACCAGACCGCCACCCAGCCCAGGATGATGTAGAGGGCGGTGGTGAACCAGCGCGGAGCGTGCATCCACAGCAGGTTCGTGGCCGTGCCGATCGCGGCGCCCGCCCACACGATGCCCAGGACCAGGGCGGCCGTGCGCGTGGGCAGCAGCGCCGCCGACAGGGGCGTGTAGGTGCCGGCGATGAGCAGGTAGATGTTCGCGTGGTCGATCCGCCGCAGCGTGGCCGCCACCTTCGTGGACCAGTGCCCGGTGCCGATGTGGTAGATGCCGGAGTTGGCGAACAGCAGCAGCGAGCAGGTTAGGTAGATGGCGCAGGCCCACTTCAGGCCCGCCCCCGGTGCCAGTACCGTCAGCACAATGCAGGCCGCCAGGGCCAGCGGCGCGGTGCCGGCGTGGATCCATCCGCGCAACCTCGGCTTGACGGCGGCGATGACGCCCTTGGCGCTCGTGGACGCGGAGCGCTGCGGGGATGCAGCCGGCGGCGTCGATGGCGATGTCGATGACATGGGCGTGGGCGTCCTTCTGGGTGGCGCGGGCCGCGAAAGGGGGCGGTGTCTCTAACCTTACGAGTCCGTAGGTTACGTGAGCGTAGGTTGTGGTGGTATCCATCTGGAGGACGATGTGATTCGAGTGGCACGGTCGTCCTCTCCGGTCGGTCGCTCGGCGAGCGCCGTATGGGTGGATGCGGCCGAAAGGACTGACGTGCTCCCGTTGTCCCCCGGCAACCCTGAGTGAACCTGATGGTCGGGTTTGACCGGGCTGTTAACCGTCTCGCTCAGCGCCGGACGGATGACGCGCGATACCGTTGGAGGTGGCCCCGCGCCGTCGGGTCCCCGCCCTTATCAACACCACCGAGGAACCCTGAGGAACACGGCATGGCAGGCGACAACTTCCTCTATGACATCTACGAGCGTCGGCTGGCTGCGCGCATCGATCCGGCCACGGTGCCCCACCACGTGGGCGTCATTCTCGACGGCAACCGGCGCTGGGCCAGGTCCATGGGCTTCGGTGCCGCTCAGGGGCACAAGCGCGGCGCGGACAAGATCGAGGAGTTCCTCGGCTGGGCGGAGCAGATGGGGGTCCAGGTCGTCACCCTGTGGCTGCTGAGCACCGACAACCTCTCACGCGATCCGGCCGAGCTCTCGCCCCTGCTCGACATCATCGCCCACGCCGTCGACGAGCTCGCCGAGACCGGCCGCTGGAGCCTGCGGCTCGTGGGTGCCGTCGACCTCCTGCCCGAGCCGCTGGCCGAGCGCCTGCGCGCGGCCGTCGCCAGGTCCCGGCTACCGGCCGCTGATGCCCCTGAGCCGGACGGGAAGGCGGGCGAGGCCGCCGCTCAGGATCGGCGCATGCAGGTGAACATCGCCGTCGGCTACGGGGGCCGCCAGGAGATCGCCGACGCCGTGCGCGAGCTGCTGCGCGAGCGGGCCGCCGCCGGGGTGAGCCTGGAGGAGGTCGCCGCTTCGCTCAGCGAGGAGGACATCACCGATCACCTCTACACCAAGGGTCAGCCCGACCCCGACCTGGTCATCCGCACCTCGGGCGAGCAGCGGCTCTCCGGGTTCCTGCTGTGGCAGTCGGTGCACTCCGAGTACTACTTCTGTGAGGTTAACTGGCCGGCCTTCCGGCGCGTGGACTTCCTGCGGGCGCTGCGCGACTTCGCCTGCCGGGAGCGCCGCCTGGGCAGGTAGCCGGGCGGGCCTTGCTGCGCCCGGCGCGCCGGCGCGCCGCGCTGGAACCGTGGAGGGGTGACGCGTGAAGGAGCCGCAGGAGGACGGGCGACAATACGGGAGTGATGAACGGTGATTCCCGCCCGCCCCGCGGCCTGAACAACAGCGCAGGTGCGAGTGGCGCGGGTAGTGCGGGTAGCGCGGTGGTGGGAAGGGTTCCGGCACCGCTGGTCTTCGTCGTCTCAGCCTTCTCCCAGTACCTCGGTGCGGGCCTGGCCGTCTCCCTGTTCTCGCTCATGCCCTCAACGACGGTGGCCTGGTGGCGCCTGGTGGTGGGCGCCACCGTGCTCATGGCGCTCCGATGTCCTTGGCGCCGGAGCTGGACACCCAAGGCGCTGGCGCTGGCCGCCGCCTTCGGGACGGCCACGGCCACGGCCACCATGAACGTCATCTTCTACGCGGCGATCTCACTGCTTCCGCTGGGGACGGTCGTCTCCTTGGAGTTCCTCGGGCCGGTCGCCGTCGCCGCCTTCACAGGGCGCGGGTGGCGGCCGCGCTGCTCCGCGGTGCTGGCACTACTCGGAGTCGTGTCCATCTCCGGGCTCGGCGTCGATGTGGGCAAGCCGGATCAGAGGACGGGGGTCGTACTCGCGCTGGCGGCCGGTGCGGCCTGGGCGGGCTACATCCTTCTGGGGCGACGTGTGGCCTCGGCCGGGTCCGGGATCGACTCGCTCGCTGTGGGCATGGTGTTCGGTGCGCTGGTCTACGCTCCCTTCGCCGTCGGCACGGCTGCCGGCGCCCTGGCGTCGGTAAGGTCGACGGCGAAGGCGCTGGGAGTCGGGCTGCTGTCGACCGCGGTGCCCTACGGACTCGATCAAGTGGTGCTCAAACGGCTCGGGACGGATACCTTCGCGCTCCTGTCCTCGCTCATGCCGGCGACGTCGATGCTGGTGGGAGTGGTGATGCTGGGCCAGCTGCCCAGCGGCTGGGAGGTCACCGGGCTCGTGCTGGTCTCGGTGGCCGTTGCCCTGGCCAGTGTGGACGGCCGCGCGCCGCGTCCTGCGAGTCACTGAGGAAGGGGCGTCAAGCCTCGAGGAAGCCGCGCAGACCGCGCTCGAGCAGGGCGCCGCGCACCTCGGCGACGAGGTCTCGCATGGAGGACTCCGCCGTCGCGGCGTCGCCAGCAGCGATCGCGCCGGCGACTCGCTCGTGGAGCTCGAGCGCCTCAGGCTGGGGCACTTGTACCCGGCCGGTGAGCCTGGCTCTCCCGGAGAGCACCTCCGCGACGATGCCGGTCAGCGCCTTGAAGGTGTCGTTGTGGCTGGCTTCCAGGACGAGGCTGTGGAAGGCGATGTCGTCGTCGAGATAGGATGCGACGTTCCCGGTAGCGCCCTTGGCTCGGATCGCGGCCGCCAACGCCAACAGCCCCGAGCGCTGCTCCTCGGTGGCTCGGCGGGCCGCCGCCGCCGCGGCGACCGGCTCGATGGCGGCGCGCAGCTCGGTCAGGGCGCCGAGCTTGGGGCCGTGCGGATCGGCCTCGAGCTGCCAGCGCACGAGCTCGGGCGCAAGGGCTGACCAGTGCTCGCGCGGCTGAACCACGATGCCCACCCGGCGTCGCGAGGCGACGATGCCGATGGACTCCAAGGTGTGGACGCAATCGCGCGCCAGTGTCCGGGAGACGCCGTAACGGGACTGGAGTGTCTCCAGCGTCAGGCTCTGGCCCGGCGCCATCTCCCCGGTCACGATGGCGCGCCCGAGGGAGTCGAGGACGTCGCGACGTCGGTCAGTGGAGGGCATAGGTGGGCTTCCGGAGGAGTGGTGCGAGATGTCTGTGGGAGATGCTATCCGACCCTTTTAAAAGTACTACGTTTGAGGTAGATTTGTCGTATCAGTTCACGACAACGGCGTCATCAAGGAGCAGATATGAGCCGATCCGTCGAGCACCTCGTCCTCATGGGGGTCTCCGGCTGCGGCAAGACCACAGCCGCACTCAACCTTCACAACGCTCTGGGCTGGCCCGTCGCCGAGGCCGACGACTTCCACCCCGAGGCCAACATCGACAAGATGAGCCGCGGCATCGCCCTGACCGACGAGGACCGCTGGCCCTGGCTGGAATCCATGCGCGACTGGATGAGCGAGCGCGCCGCCGATGGCGTCAAGACGATCGTCACGTGCTCAGCGCTCAAGCGCTCCTACCGCGACCTGCTCTCCGGCGCGCAGGGCCGGGTCTTCTTCATCCACCTGCTCGCCCAACCCGAGGAGCTCCAGGAGCGCATGGCCCACCGCGAGGGGCACTTCATGCCCCCGAGCCTGCTGCCGTCCCAGTTCGCCGCCCTCGAGCCCCTGTCCGACGACGAGGACGGCGTCACCGTGGTCTCGCGGGCGACGCCGGAGGAGACCTTCGAGGCAATCCTCGCCGCACTCGAGCAGGCCTCGGCCGACGCTGGCTGAGCGCCGATCTTCGCTGATAGCCGCTGGCGCCCACGTCAACCAACCGAGGCGCGCGGCGCACAGTCAACCCGGCCCGCCGAACCCGGCATGCGCACACCTCGTCCTCACTCCACCTCCCGACGACAACGGAGACAACAATGACGTTCACTCTTCCGGCTCAACCGGTCGTGCTGCCGACCGCCGACACCGTGAGCCACACGGACAATCACACGCAGCTCATCGCGGCCGCTCTGCTCGGCATCGCCACGATCATCGTGCTCATCGTCTGGCGCAAGATGCACCCCTTCCTCGCGCTGACGCTGGGCTCGGCGGTCCTGGCCGTCGTCGCCGGCATCCCGCTGGCCGACACCTTTACCGCCTTCACCAAGGGAATGGGCTCCACGATCGGTGACGTGGGCACCCTCATCGCCTTCGGGGCGATCATCGGCCGCCTCCTCATCGACTCCGGCGGTGCCGACCAGATCGTCGACACCGTCCTGGCCCGCGCTCCCGGCCCCCGCCTTCCCTGGGCGATGGCGCTCATCGCCTTCGTCGTCGGCATCCCGCTGTTCTTCGAGGTCGGCATCGTCCTGCTCATCCCCGTGGTCATGATCGTCGCCCGGCGGGCCCACCAGCCGCTCATTGCGCTGGGCGTGCCCGCCCTGGCCGGCCTGTCCGCGCTCCACGGCCTCGTGCCGCCGCACCCCGGACCGCTCATCGCCATCAACGCCGTCAAGGCCGACTTGGGGCTCACCCTCGGACTGGGGCTGCTGGTCGCCGTACCCACGGTCATCATCTCCGGGCCCATCGCGGCCCGCTTCATGGCCAGGTGGGTACCGATTGAGGCGCCCGAGCCACTGGGGGCCTCGGACGAGGAGCACGAGGGGCCACGACCCTCCTTCGCGACCTCGATCATGGTGGTCCTGCTGCCCGTGGGACTCATGCTTCTGCGCACCGTCGTCGAGACCCTCGTCCCCGAGGACAGTGACAACCCGGCAGTCCACGCGGCCCTGTTCGTGGGCAAGCCGATCGTCGCCCTGCTGATCACGGTCCTGGCCGCCATGTACCTCTTCGGGGCCCGCCTGGGGCTGGGTGCCGACGACGTCAGCGGACGGGTCGGGGCCTCGCTCGCACCCATCGCCGGGATCCTGCTCATCGTCGGGGCCGGGGGAGGATTCAAGCAGACCCTTGTCGACTCAGGGATCGCCAACATCATCGCTGCCTGGATCCAGCAGGCGGCCGTGCCCGCCCTCCTGGCCGGATGGCTCGTGGCCGTCGCCGTGCGCCTGGCCACGGGATCGGCGACCGTCGCCACCATCACCGCGGCCGGCATCATGGCGCCGCTGACCACTCACATGCCACGGGTCGAGGTCGCTCTTCTCGTCCTGGCGATCGGCGCGGGCTCAGTGTTCCTCTCCCACGTCAACGACGCCGGCTTCTGGTTGGTCAAGGAGTACTTCGGGATGACCGTGGGGCAGACCTTCAAGACCTGGTCGCTGATGGAGACGATCCTGTCCGTGGTCGCCATGGTCGCGATCGGCCTCCTCGCACTCGTCCTGGGAGTCCTCTGACCAGCCGCTGAAGTATGTGAGCGGCGTCCTTGGGGAACGGTGATATCTCGGGCAGGATGGCGTTCTGGTCCGGGCGCCGCCCGGTCTGGCTGGTGCCCCGGTCCCGGCGCGCGTCGACTCATCTGACGCCTCGCGCCGTCGAGCCGCGTACGCCGGCACCTCACGCACCGACGCGCACGCCGCCTGCGACTCGCGCCGGCGTGCTCGCGGTCCCAACCGACAGGACCCTCGTGGCCGCACACCGCACCTCCGCCTCCCACCGCTTCGCCTCCGGGAAGACCCCGGCCGCCGGGGAGACCACCTTCACCTCCCTCGGCGTGGACTCCGACCTGGCCACCGACCTCGACTCGCGCGGTTTCACCGCGCCCTTCCCCATTCAGGCCGCCACCCTGCCCGACACCCTCGCCGGGCGCGATGTGCTCGGCCGCGGCCGTACCGGATCGGGCAAGACCCTGGCCTTCAGCCTCCCGCTGGTCCAGCGCTTGGCCCAGCAGAACAAGGCCCGCCCCGGCCACCCCATTGGCCTGGTCCTGGCCCCCACCCGCGAGCTCGCCCTCCAGATCGCCGAGGTCATCGAGCCCCTGGCCCGCGTCGTCGACATGGACGTGACCACCATCTTCGGCGGGGTCTCCGCCAAGCCGCAGGAGAAGGCCCTCAAGGATGGGGTCGACGTCGTCGTCGCCTGCCCCGGCCGGCTCCTGGACCTCATGGGGCAGGGGCTCGTCAGCCTCGACGAGGTCGAGATCACCGTCCTGGACGAGGCCGACCACATGGCCGACCTCGGCTTCCTGCCCAATGTCCGTCGCATCCTGCGCGCCACCCCGCAGCGCGGCCAGCGCATGCTGTTCTCCGCCACCCTGGACAACGGCGTGGACACACTGGTCAAGGAGTTCCTCCACAACCCGCTCCAGCACTCCGTGGACCCCTCGACCTCGCCGGTGGACGCCATGGCCCACCGCGTGTGGATGGTCGCGGACAAGACCGCCAAAGACGGCATCGTGCGGCGCCTGGCCTCCGGAGAGGGACAGCGCATCCTGTTCACCCGCACCAAGCACCTCGCCCGGCGCCTGGCCCGCAAGCTCGTCCAGGCCGGGATTCCGGCGGTCGAGCTGCAGGGCAACATGAGCCAGAACGCGCGTGAGCGCGCCATGCGGGCCTTCTCCACGGGGCAGGTGCACGTCATGGTCGCCACCGACATCGCCGCCCGGGGTATTGACGTCTCCGGCGTTGAGCTTGTGGTCCACGTCGACCCGCCCGCCGAGCACAAGGCCTACCTGCACCGCTCGGGCCGCACCGCGCGCGCCGGGGCCGCCGGCAGCGTCATCACCCTGGTCCTGCCTGAGCAGAAGCACGATGTGCAGGTCCTGCTCAAGAAGGCGCGGATCCGCGCGGACATCGAGCGCATCCGTCCCGACGACGACGCCGTGTCCGCCCTCGTGGGGCAGGTCGCCGAGGCCGTCGCGCTGGAGGACATGCCCGAGGGTGTGGCCATCAAGGGTGGCAGCCCCAGCGGTCGGGCCTCCACTGGGCGTCCGGGGCACGGCCACGGAGAAGCGGGGCGCGGCCGGTCCGGCCGCGGGGCCAAGGGTGGTCAGGGCGGCCGGGGTGGCCGCAGCGGGGGAGCGCGCAGCGGGAGCGCTGGGAAAGGCGGGCGCAGTGCGAAGCGACGCGGCGAAAGCGGCGAGCAGGGCGCCGGGCAGTCCTCCGGTCGGGGTGGCCGCAGTGGTGGCTCCCGTGGACGTGGAGGCCGCGGTCGCGGGGCCAAGGGAGGTCAGGGCAGTCCTGCCTGAAGACTTGCGGTAAACCAAGTTCGGGTGAAATAATCTTGGCGTAAGCAAAGCGCCTAGGGGAACTGTGGACTACAACGCCACGCTCACGATTCACGCGAACAAGCCCGCCACTGAGAATGACGACATCGACGACGTCATGGAGGCCTTCGCCTCCTACCACCCCGCCGTCGGGGACGCACCCGCATGCCCCGGGGCCCTCAAGGCTGTCATCACCCTGCCCGCCCACACGCTGACCCAGGCCGTGGCCACAGCCACCGCTCTGGCGGCGCAGGTCGGCGACCTGGTGGGGATCGAGGTCATCCCCACCAGAATGTGGGACCGCCGCGAGGGCCTGAAGATCGACGATGTCGAGTTCGTGGGCGTGTCCGAGGCCGCCGTCCGGCTCGGGATCACTCCGCAGGCGGTGCGCGACCGCATTACCTCCGGGCGCCTGCCCGGCAAGAAGGTCGGACGCAACTGGGTCGTGTCCGACGCCGCGCTCCCGCGCTGAGCCCTTACCCGCCTTGGTGAGCGGTGCCGGTGGTGCGGCGGTTCAGCCTCAGCTCCGGCCGAGCGAAACCGGGATGCCGGTGCTACCGTCGAGTGGCTGACGGCGATCGGGAAGGTGGGTGGAGAGCGTGGCGGCGCACCTTTCGCGGCGAGCCCTGACCGGCGTGATGGCGGGCCTCATCCTGGCCGGCTGCGCTTCTCGGGGTCCGCAACGAGCGGCAACGCACTCGACTCCGCCGCCGTACCTGCGCTCGCGCGGGGCCGGTGCTGCGCCGAGCCTGCGGCCGACGTCGGGCGACCTGTCGGCTCCCGCTGCGTTCTCCTACACCGACGACGAGGACGAGACCTCCGACTGCATCTTCTACGCGACCACGGGAGCTCCGGTCGGACTGGTCGTCTACCTCGACGGTGACGGGCAGTCCTTCCATAGTGAAGGGAACCAGGACCAGGACGAGAGGTCCCGCGGCGGCCTGGCCGGCGCCGGGGGAGTCGTCGAGGCGGCGAGCGCCCGCGGCTACGACGTGGTCTCGGTGCGCGCTCCCGGAGACGACGGGACCTGGTGGCTGGAGGATCAGGACGGCAAGGTCCACTACCTGGAGCAGACGCTCGGCTACGTGGTCGCCGAGTGTGGCGCCACCATGGATCGGGTCTGGCTCGTGGGCTACTCCGGCGGCTCGGAGTTCATCAGCCAGTGGTTCTTCCCGGCCTACGCCGACCGCATGGCGGGCGGGGGCTTCCTGCTCTTCGGGGGCGGCGACGCGCCCGAGGGGAAGATGGCCTTCTCCTCGGGCGCCAAGGAACGGCTCTGGTTGAACTGGGTGACTGGGACGCGCGACGTGCCCGCCAACAGCCTCGAAGGATTCGATGGCGGCGGGCATGCCCGCAACAGCCTGGCCTACTACCGCTCGGCGGGCTTCGGCCACACCTGGAGCGAATGGCCCGACGACGACCACGGCAGCATCACCGAGAAGTTCGGCAGCTACGTCGGGCGCGTGCTCGACGCCGCCGCAAACGGAAAATGACCAGGCTAGCGCGGAGGCTGGGTGGTGAGTCTCCGGAGCAGTCCGCGATCCGTAAGGTGTGGTCCTCGTGCCTGGGTATGTCATGTCTGGACATCGCCGTCACGTTGAGCGTTCGCACTTCCTCCACACGACGCCCGCCAGCAACAGCTTCTCAAGGCGATCCAGGCGCTCCGCGAGCGTGTCCGGTGTCATCGCACTCATCGCTTGCCCCCTATCGTCGAGCAGGACCTAATGACCAGTGTCGGCGGTGCCAACGGCGTCACATTCCTGGGCTCTGTATGTAGTGAGCTCCGCGAGGTAGAGGCTACGAAGTTTGCGTTCCTCATCTCTGAGCCACTGGGTACCGAACCCCTCGTCGATGGACCGCATTGCGGCGACACGGCACGCGTCGAGGTAGACCTCCTGTCGAGGGGAAGACGGAGACTCCTGCGCAGCCAAGCCGTTCTCGTAGTCGAGGATCTCCTCCTCGGACCATCCAGTCACGTCAGGCATCACTCAGCTCCTCTGTGGAGGCGGTCGCCGATGGCGACGTGGCGTCTGCAAGTGGAACGATCTCGAATGCGGCTTCGAACCAAATTGGGTGGCGGGTCAACACGGCTGCGATGAAGTCGGGAGAGGTCTTTGAGATGCCGTTAATCTGCTTAGAAGCGGTGCTCTTGTTGGCGCAAGGGCCTTCGCTCCCTTCGCCCAAGCGGTAACCTCGCCAGCATCCGCAGCCGCTTGAGTCGCCCGGTCGGGGTGAACGCGGGTGGTGCAGCCGGACATTTCATCTTCTGGTGTGTTGTTCCACTCCATCGATGGGGCGGGTGTGAACAGTGGCCAAGATATGCGCCTTGGTGTGCATGCGCAACTGCGTGTTGCGTAGTTCCATCCTTTGCGATTGTTGGAGTAATGCAACTATGCTTCTGCCATGGCTACTGAGTGGTGGAACTATGTGCAATCGCTCATCGGCGACAACAGCTTCAAGGAGGCTGCTGATCGAGCGGGGTTCGACAAGAGTGCCGTCACCCGCAGGAAGAAGGGCGCGAAAACGGACCCTGCCTTCGCCGTCGCGCTTGCACGCTGGTACCATGCCAACCTGGTCGAGGCCTCTGTGGCTGCTGGTCTAATCGCCGACGGTGAAGCGAATATGACCACCGTCCACCTGGGGGTCCGCGAAGCTCTGCGTGAGGCGTCCGATCGAAGCCTTCTGGAGGAGAGCGCCGGCCGGCTTGAGTCGCGCGCTCAGGGAATGCCGGCTGATGATGTTGCTCCAGTGCTGTCGCTTCGCCCTGACACACCTCTGCCCCAGCTGCTCACTGTTGCTGCGGCTCGTACCGTGGCCCACCGGCCTGAGTGGGAGGCGGAGAAGGTTCATCGCAGCCGTGAAGCGAGCGAGTTGCGCGATGTTGAATCGACACCCAGCGGAGACTGATATGGACGACTTCCCCTATCCCTACGTCGAGGTACCACTCGCGAATCTTCATCTTGACCTTGAGAACTCGCGCACCGGCGTGTCCACGACAGAGGATGAAGCATCCTTCTTGCTCTGGGAGGAAGCGGAGAGAACGATCTGTGCCCTCGGAGAGCACATCTCGAAGCATGGGCTGAACACTGCGGACCCCCTGTACGTCATCCCACGGGATGATGACGGAGAGTACACCGTGGTTGAAGGGAATCGCCGGCTCCTGGCTCTTCGATCCCTGACCTGGCCGGACAGTGTCACCGACTCAGCCTCGATGGCGCGCAAGTCCTTCCCTGCCTACCGCAAGGCTGCCGTCCAGCTCCCCTCGACGGCGTGGTGCTTTGTCTTTCCTGACCGCTACCAGGCCGACATGTGGATCGATCTCAAGCACACCGGTCCAGGCAGAGGAGAGGGGACAGCGCAGTGGACGCCAAAGGCGAAGTACAACCGGAAGATACGGCGAGGAGACCCCCGTGAGTTTGGGCCTGAATTGTGGACATGGTTGCGACGCACCTACCGGCACGACAAGGAGATGCACGACCTGTGCGTGGAGGCCGAGCACACGCAGTACACCTACATGCAACGCGTAGCCCAGAAGGAGAGCTTCAGGAGCACCTTCAAGCTGTCGATGACGGACACCGGGCTCATCTGCGAGTACTCGGCCGATGCGGTCCGCCCGGTCATGAAACGTCTTTTGGTCGACATTTCCAGCCAGACGATCGACCCGCGCTCCCTCGGAAGCTTCGACGAGATCAACAACTATGTCGCAGATACTCTCGCACCCCTGATTGTTAATCAGGGTGAGCTATTCTCGGCAGGAGGCCCTGACGCTACTACGTCCGAGCGGCACGATCACAAAACTCCGGACAAGGAAGAGACAGCTGAGGCCGACGAGTCTATAGTAGCGGACGACTCGCTCTCCGAAGGCACAGAATCAGGCCAGCAAGAGGAGCTTGGTCCTGTACCTCCCAACGGTCCCATCGACAACGTCGTAGCAGACCGCCTGTTTCCCGGTCTTGACTTCGACCAGTTCGGCGCCCGTGTCAACGCTATAGGAAAGCAGGCCCAGAAGATCCCAATCAACACCAACGCTGAGGTCTGCGGTGTGCTGTGCCGCGTTGTCGTAGACCTCGCGTGCACCGAGTTCCTCGCCCGGCACGACCAAACAATCAAGGAGGACAAGGTCTGGAAGCGAGTGGTCACCAGCCTGAAGGTTCTCGACCCCAACGTCACAGACCCCATGAAATGCCAGCGCCAGGATCTGCACGAGACATGGAAGGCGTCGGATCGCGGCACGCAGGGCCTGGCTGTCCAGCGGATGAATGACTTCGTGCACAGCATCCTGCTGTGCAACGCCCCCTCTGAGGTCCGCCACCTCAACGCGCTCTTCACCCCTGTGCTCCTCGCCATGGAACGCAACTTGCGACAAGCTCCTCAACCGGTGTCCACGAGCAATCAAAACGGGCAGGCTTGACCTGTGAGGTACCTGTCCCCTCTGCGCTACCCAGGTGGCAAAGCCCGCCTGGCCCCCTTCTTCACCCGCCTGATCCGCTCCCAGGTCCCCGCCCCGACCCACTACGCCGAGCCCTACGCCGGCGGCGCCGGCGCTGCCCTACGCCTCCTGACCGACAGCACCGTCGACCACATCCACATCAACGACGTCAACGCCGGAATCGCAGCGTTCTGGCGCACTATCACCACCCCTGACGGTGCCGAAGCCTTCAACCAACTCGTCAGCAACACCCCCATCACCATCGACCAGTGGCACCACCAGCGAGCCATCTACCAGGCCGGCCAGGCAGACGACCTCACCCTCGGCTTCGCCACCTTCTACCTCAATCGCACCAACCGATCCGGCATCCTTGACGCTCGCCCCATCGGCGGCCTCGAACAGACCGGAAAGTGGAAGATCGACGCCCGCTACAACAAACCAGCCCTCGTCGAAAGAGTCAAGCACGTAGCCACGCTCGGCCACCGCATCCACGTCACCCAGCTAGACGGCCTCGACTTCCTCACCACTATGGAGGCCCACGCTGCCGACGTCCTCGTCTACGCCGACCCTCCCTACGTCGAGCAAGGAGGAAGCCTCTACCTCCACGCCTTCAACGCCAACGACCACCAAGCCCTGGCAGACAAGCTCCTAACAGCAACCTACCCATGGCTCCTGACCTACGACGACCAGGAAATCATCTGGGCCGACCTTTACACCGCCGCCCGCTGCGCGCGCTTTAACATCGCCCACACCGCCGCCATACAGCACGTCGGCAAGGAGACCATCGTCTACGGCCCCACCCTCACCGTCCCCGCAGATCTGGAAATCACCCCTGGTGTTCACGCGCATTGGCTTGACAAGGTCCACTAACTTATAGGTAACTTTTTATATACAACCTTAAATGAGGTGGTCTAGGTCGGCTTATGCTAGGTGGTGGGGGCAAGATGAGCTACCTATTCACCTGTCCGGTTTCCTCCGGGCCTTCCCTCCTCCTTATAACATGTCCCAAGCAGATTGCGGGGCGCGCATGCAGCGCATCTGCAGCACCCTGCTCCCAGCCATCCCAACACCGACGGAACCTCCATCTGGCTCACCGTCGAGCGGACCGTCGCCGAAACGCGATGCACCCTCGTCCACGAGCTCATCCACCTCGAGCGCGGGCACAGCACCTGCCGGCCTCCTGGCGTCGAGGCCGACGTCGCACGTGAAGCCGCCCAACGGCTGATCCCCATTGACGACCTCGCCGACGCGCTCGCTCGGACGCGCAGCGAGCTTGAGGCTGCAGAGCTGCTCTGGGGCGACGTCGACACTCTGAGAACCCGCCTCACCTTCCTCGACGATGTCGAGCGCTCCTGCCTCAGCTTGACGCACGGCCTCGCCTGCTAAACCCCGGGAACAGTGGGGGCGGTCCACCGTCCGAGATGGGTGGTGGACCGCCCTCGCCGTCTTGCCTGTCAGCTGTTCGGCTTATTGGAGCGACTCGCCGCGATGATCTGGGGGCCAGCTGATACGGCTGTGGCAAGTCCCGTCAAGGTCGCGGCAATGGGCTGGCCGTAGATCCCAAGGATGACTGTCGCCACAAGAAGCCCCCGAGGGAGAAAAGCGACAGTCCAGGCCGAACCAAGGAGGGCCCGAGCTTCAGCCCGTGTCGTCAGCCGCTGGAGGAGAGGCGGTCGATCCGGCAGCGACCGATAGCCGGGACGATGTGTGTGCGGGTGAGGGAGCGATAGTCGGCTGTTGTGGCGGGCTTGCGTATCGGGGCGACGTCCTGATCGGTCCACTGTTCCATCCACTCGGCAACGGTCACAGGGCGGTTGGGGGAGACGTTCCCGGTGCGGGCGAGTTCGTTCTGCGTCTCTGTCTCTCGCATCTTGCGCAGTGCTTCGACCTTGGAACGGGTGCGGAACACCTTGCGGCGCCGGCGCCCGGTGGCTGGGGCCGGAGGGAGCGGGACTGCAGCCATCTATCGGCCCTGGGCATCCTTGTGGACGAATCCCTCGCCTTTGCCTCGTCTCGCGCCCATCCCTGCTCCTCCTTGGCTGGCTACGATGTAGCCCATCGTGTAGCCAAAGGATACCGGAAATAGCCGACATGGGCGTCTCTAGTGAGTTGAGAGGAGTGCTGGTATTCCGCGGTGTGACGGCTTTTCGTTGGTACCCCCTGTGGGGCTCGAACCCACGACCTTCGGATTAAAAGTCCGCAGC
>ERZ773077.1726-NODE-1726-length-14665-cov-9.649350_pt1 | contig 14665 bp, 8 predicted proteins | sample MGYA00580612_ERZ773077 | MGnify/ENA primary metagenome ERZ773077 (study PRJEB29015, sample SAMEA2737971) | human oral metagenome | biome: human oral; feature: human-associated habitat; material: dental | place: China | collected 2021 ...
AGCACGTTCAGCTTGCCTTCCTTGCGGTTGATCTCCTGGATGTTGCCCTTGGAGGCAGCCACTTCCTTCTCGAGTGCCAGTTCGGACTGGCGGGCCACTTCGTAGGCCTTCGAGATACTGGCAATGACCGACTCGGACTGGCGGCGCAGGCTGGCGCGCGCCTGGTTCAGCTCGGCCTGGGCGGCCTGGTAGGCCGGGTGGGAGGTACCCAGCGAGCCGGCCACTTCGGCCATGCGCTTCTCGGCGTTGGCCTCGGCGGCGCGGGCTGCCACGACGGCCGGGTTGTTGAACACCTCGGGCACGTCATAGCGGTTGCGCGAACCCTTCTGCACCTGGTGGTACACCTGCTCCAGACGCTGGCGCTCGACACGGGCGGCGATCAGGCGGTCGGAGGAGGAGTCGAGCTGGCGCTCGTTGCCACCCAGCGAGGAGGTGGGCGTGGAGACCAGGCCGATCTCTTCACGATAGGCCTGCAGGTTGGCCTCGGCGTTTTCCAGGTCGGTACGCAGCTGGTTCAGGCGGTCGTTCAGCCAGCGGCTGGCCGTCTGCTGCATGTCGAAACGGGCGTCCAGATCGGCCGTGATGTAGGACTCGGCCGTCTGGTTGGCGATTTTTGCGGCCAGCACCGGGTCGGGTGACTCGAAGCGGATTTCGACCAGCTGGCTGTTCTTGATGGGCGAGATGTCCAGGCCGGCCTTGTAGCGGATGAGAACCTGCTCCTCCAGGGCCTCCTGGGAGAGTTCTTTCGGCTTGTCTGCGCCGTCTTCACCGCCGGCGTTCTCGTCCTTCTGCTCGGCGTCCAGTTCGGGGTTGAAGAGCGGGTTGTTCTCGAGCCCCAGCGCCTTGATGACGCGGATGCCGACCTCGCGCGAGCGCATGAATTCGGCCTGCGTCTGGAAGAACTCGCGGCTGCCGGCCGGCACACCGTAGATTTCCTCGAGCGGCACGACGCTGCGCTTGGAGTTTTCGATGAGCAGGGTGGCACTGGCCTGGTAGATGGGCGTCATGAGGTTGACGGCCACGGTGGCCAGCAGGGTGACGGCTGCTGCCGTACCGAGCACCAGCCACTTGCGCTCGCGGACGATGCTCAGGTATGTGCTGAACGTGGGAGCGGGTGTGCGGGTGAGGGTTGTTCCCGGACGGGGGGGCATGCCAGGCGGTTCGGCCATGGGCATGTCGTCGGGAAACGGATTGGACATGTTCATATGAGTGGGTTGCCGCGGTTCTTCTGAAACGTTGGGAAGGCAGCCGTCAGGCGGTAACTGCAGGCTGTCGGGACGGTCTGGCTGGGTGCAGCCTGTTCAGACCGCCCGTGTGCATGACCGGGGCGGGGCCATGGACGGCCACGGTGCGTTCCGATGTGTGTGCAGGCCGCGCAGCCCGGCCAGACCCGCCAAGGCTGGTGGGTCATCATAGGGCGCGCGCCAGCTTTCTGCCAGCAGAGAATTATGCCGTTAATGACAAAAGTCTGTTGGACGCCTACAGAGGCTGCAGGGTCTTGGGATGCGCCGCAAAAATCCTGCGGCACACTTTGGCGCCCATACTAGGGCCAGGGCCGTTCCGGCGACGGCAGCCAAAGCGGCCGTGACATTGTGAATGGGCGGGCTGTTTCACGAAATGACGGCCAGCTTGACACCTGTGGTATTTTCTCGGGTAATTTAACGCTGTTTGACGAGTGCGAGATTTTCTGTCTTTTTCTCGGCCCGAGCCACTCTTTGAAACCTATGTGTAACGGAAGCAGCCCTTCCGGTTGGCGGGTCCGGCATTTCTATGTAACCTGCCGACACACACCTTCCCGGCGTACGGCCCTTTGCGGGGGAAGAAGCCATTCCCGGCGTCGCAGAGCCATGGTCTCCCCGGCCCTGCGCAGACGAGGGAGCGTCGGGAGACACGGCCTGCTGGCAACTATGGTGTATTGCCATGGCAACGGAATGTCGTGGAAGTGTGCATTTCTTGGTTCATGAATCGTTGCGGGTTGGCTATGCTTGGCATCGATGCAGGTGCTGGGCTGGCCCGGGTGTCAGTTCCACTGGCCCCGGATAAGCAGTCTCCCGTCTCCGGGGGCTGGTTCGGTCCGGAATTGTTGGCAATGGTCTGTGGGCTCTCGCTGCTGATCGTGTTCTTTTGCAGCAGAATGCCGAGTGTTCGTGAAGGAGTATTCCCTTGGTCTCAAGTAATGTAAAAGTCCCGGAAAACCGCAAAATCCGCTTTGCACTGGTGGGTTGTGGCCGGATTTCCGCCAACCATTTTGGCGCACTGGAAAAGCACGCCGACCAGGCCGAGCTGGTGGATGTCTGCGACATCGACCCGGAAGCCCTGCAGAAGGCGGTCGACCGTACCGGTGCCCGGGGGCACGCTTCCCTGACGGACATGCTGAAGGAAACCACGGCCGACATCGTGGTGCTGACCACGCCGTCGGGTCTGCACGCGGAGCAGGCCATCGAGGTGGCCCGCAGCGGCCGGCACGTCATCAGCGAAAAGCCCATGGCCACCCGCTGGAAGGACGGCCTGGCCATGCACGCGGCCTGCCAGAAGGCCGGTGTGTACCTGTTCGTGGTGAAGCAGAACCGCAAGAATGCCACGCTGCAGGCGCTGCGCAAGGCCATTCGCCAGAACCGCTTCGGCAAGATCTACATGGCCGTGATCAACGTGTTCTGGACCCGGCCGCAGGAATATTATGATGCTGCCGCCTGGCGCGGCACCTGGGCGCTCGATGGTGGCGCCTTCATGAACCAGGCCAGCCACTATGTGGACCTGCTGGACTGGATGATCGGCCCGGTCGACCGGGTGCATGCCTACACAGCCACGCTGGCGCGCGACATCGAGGCCGAAGACACCGGCGTGATGAGCGTGCGCTGGAAGAATGGTGCGCTGGGCAGCATCAACGTCACCATGCTGACCTATCCGAAGAACATGGAAGGCAGCATCGTGGTGCTGGGCGAGAAGGGTACGGCCAAGGTGGGCGGCGTGGCGGTCAACCGCATCGACCACTGGGAGTTCGAGGACGAGCAGCCCGAGGACGAAGGCATCCGCAACGCCAGCTACGAAACGACATCCGTGTATGGCTTTGGCCACCCGTTGTACTATCACAACGTGATCGAAACCCTGCGCGGCCGGGCCACGCCCGAAACCGACGGTTCGCAGGGTCTGCGTTCGCTGGCGCTGCTGTCGGCAGCCTACCGCTCGGCCTGGGAGGGCCGCGAGGTGGCCATCGACGAGTTCCGTCAGGACGCGGTGCAGTAAGCCGTACAGGCGTCGGGTGCCGGGCAGGCACCTTCGCCGGGCGCCCGCCGGTGCCCGGTGGAAACTGGCCGCCGTGCCCAGCCGGTGCGGCGCAGCTGCCATCGAGACTGCCCGTGCATGTCTGTCCGACCGGCCCCTGGCCGGTTTTTGCATTTTGCGGCCATGGCTACCATAGTGGAAGGATGGACGCAGGAGGCTGCTGCAGCGGTATATTCCTGTGCCCGGGTTGATCCTGCGCCGTGGGAGCCGGCCGGAGCTGGTGCCACGGCAGGTGTGTGAAGGGTCGGTGCTCCGGCCGGTGCCGTGGCAGGCACGTGGAAGGCTTGGGTGCCGCCTGGTGCCGTGGTTTGATGCAGGTGTTCCGGCCGGGCATGACAGGCACCGGCATTCCGGCCGGGCGTGACAGGCACCAGGGCAGAGACTGTGTTGGTTGACGACAAGGGTGGGTTCGCGGTTGAAGAGGGCAAGTGATGATTGATCTGCATTGCCATTTGCTGCCGGGGGTGGATGACGGCGCACGTACCATGGAAGACGCGCTGACGCTCGCGGAGGCAGCGGTCGCGAACGGGGTGAAGGCGTCGGTGCTGACACCGCACGTCTATCCCGGCGTGTTCGACAACCGGCTGTCCACGCTGCGCCCGGTGTACGAGGAATACCGTGACGCGCTCACGCGCGCCGGTATTGCGCTGGATGTGCATCTGGGCGGCGAGGTGCACCTGCACCCGGACGCCTTCGAGCTGCTGGAGGCCGACGATCTGCCGATGATCGGCGGAATGGACGGGCTGAAGGTGATGCTGCTGGAGTTTCCGGACGGCTCGATTCCGCCCGGCTCGGATGTGGCCTGCCGGATGTTTGCCGACCAGGGCATCCGCTGGCTGATTGCCCACCCCGAGCGCAACAAGGCGGTGATGCGCGACCCGACCATCATCAAGCCCTTCCTCGACATGGGCTGCATGCTGCAGCTGACGGCCGCGTCGGTGATCGGCGCGTTTGGCCGGGCGGCGGCGCAGACCGCCAATGTGCTGCTCACGCGGGGCTGGGCGCACGTGGTGGCCAGTGATGCGCACAATCTGGCGCACCGTCCGCCACGGATGCACGAGGCCCGTGAGCACCTGATGCAGAATTACGGGATGGGGATGGCCTTCCGGCTGACGGAAGAGAACCCGGCCCGCATCCTGAACGGTCGCCGCACGTGGAGCGAGGCGATGCAGACCAGCCATGCGCTGGTGCTGCCGCCCGATGGCCGTGATGTGATCGAGGTGTCGTCGGCTGCGCACGCCGAGGCGTACGGGGAGTCCGGCGATGCCGGCGCCGGTGCGGCCGGTGTGGTGGATGGCTCCGGTACCGGTTCGGCCGCGGCCGGGGCGGCTGCGCAGGCTGGCGCGGCAGGCCATGTGGCTTCTGCAGGGCAGGCGGGCGCTTCCGGTACTGGCGTGCTGCCCGGCTCGGTGGACGATCCGCTGACACAGCCGGGGCCCGCCGTGTCGGCCGAGGATGAACAGGCGGCCATGGCCTGGCTGCAGCAGCGGGGCGACCGCAAGGGCGGCGGCCGGCGCGACAGTGACAGACGTGATCAGGACAGGCGCGAGCAGGAACAGCGCGAACAGGAAGAAGAGGCGCTGCGGCGCGCGGATGCGCGCGCGGAGCGCGAACGCGAGGAGAAGGCGCGCCTGCGCGAGGAAGATGGTCGCCGGCTGGCGGCGGTACGCGAGCGCGAGGAAACCCGCCAGCGCGAGGAGGCCGAGCGGCTGCGGCTCGAGGCGCAGCGCCAGCAGGAACGCGAACGGGCCGAGGCCGAGCGGGCCGCAGCCGAGAAGCGTGCGGCCGAGATTCGCCGGGACGAGGAGGCCAGGCTGCGCGCCGAGGTGCGCGAGCAGGAAGAGGCACGGGTGCGTGCCGAGGTGCGGGAGGAAACGGCCGAGCGGGTACGCGAGGAATTTCTGGGGCACGAGGCCGACCGCCTGCGCGAGGACATTCGCCTGCAGGAGTCCGACCGGTTGCGTGAGGCCTTTCTGGCCGAGAACGAGGAACGGCTGCGCGACGAGATCCGCCAGCGGGTGGTGCAGCGGCTGACCGAGGAAATCTCGCAGGAAGAGGAAAAGCGGCTGCGTGACGAGATGGAAGCACGTGCAGCGGCACGGGAGAAGGAAGAAGCGCAGCGCCGCCAGCTGGAAGCCGAGCGTCTGGCCGAGGAAGAGGCGAAGCTGCAGGCCGTACGGGCGGCGAAGGATCAGGAGGCCGAACGCCAGGCCGAAGCGGAGCGCGAGGCCCAGCAGCGTGCCGAGCAGGCGGCGAAGGCGCGCGAGGAGGAGCGCGAGCTGGAGGCGTCGCGCCAGCGCCAGCTCGAGCTGCAGCGTGAGGAAGAGGCCAGGGCCTACGAGGCGGCACGGCAGCGTGAGGCTTATCGCGAGCAGGAAGAGGAGCGGCTGCGGGCCGAGATCACCGCGAAGGAAGAGGCCCGGGTGCGCGAGGAGTTCCTCCAGCGCGACGAGCCGGCCCTGCGTGACCAGATCCGGGATGAGGCCGTGGTCCGGCTGCGCAACGAGTTCCGCGAGCACGAGGAGGCCCGCATCCGCGACGAGATCTGGCAGGAAGCCCAGCGCGAGCTGCGCGACCGGATCTGGCAGCAGGAAGGGCAGCGTATCCAGCAGGAGATCTGGCAGCAGGAGCAGACCCGGTTGCGTGAGCAGATCTGGCAGCAGGAAGGCAGCCGCATCCGTCAGGAGCTGTGGCAGCAGGAACAGGCACGCATGAAGGAAGAGGTCTGGCAGCAGGAAGAGGCCCGGCTGCGCGAGGCATTCTGGCAGCGGGATGCGCCGCAGTTGCGGGAGCAGCTCTGGCAGCAGGAAGAAGCCCGGCTGCGTGAAGCGTTCTGGAAGGAAGAGGCACCCCGGATGCGCGAGCAGATCCGTCAGGAGGCCCGCGAGGAAATGCGCGAGGAGCTGCGTGCGCATGGCCGCAGCCGCTGGGCGCCCCGCAACGACGGGAGTGCCGGAGCGGGCATGGGCGCCGGTATGGGCGTTCGTGCCGGTATGGGGGCGCGTTCTGGCATGGGCGCGCGTGCAGGTGTGGGAGCCGGCGCGGGTATGGGGGCTGGTGCGGGCTCAGGAGCTGGCGTGGGTATGGGCGCCGGTGCCACCGGTATGGGCGCTGGTCCGGGGGATGGCATGGGCGCCGGTCCAGGTGCCGACGCCAGTGGGCAGCCGGCGGTTCAGGCCCCGCCTGATGGGGACGACAGCGATGTGGGGGCTGCTCCGGATGTCAATGCTGACCCCTATGCACCGCGGCCTGCCTTCAGGCCGGGCGCCGGGGGCTGGCGCTCACGCTGGTAGGAACCGTCGGGGCCACACCGGCGCAACAGGGGGCGCGCCGGTGTGGGGGGGGGCCGTGCTCAGGCCGGTGTGGCGTGCTGCTGCGTCTCGATACGGCGCAGCCAGGCGGCCATGCCACGGATCAGGTGACGGCGGGCCTCGACGCGGGTGAAGACGTGGTCGGTGTGGGGCACCAGCTCCACGTCGAAGTGCGGTGCATGGCCCAGCTTGCTGAAGATGTGGCGGTGGTGGTGCCGCATGTCCCAGTGACCCATCAGGGTGTTGGCGTAGATCAGCTTGATCTGGACGCCACGGCCGAGCAGGCTGCGCAGGTCTTCGGCAAAGTGCTGCGGCGTGGGGGCGGCGCGCACGCCTTCCTCGGGGGCGGCCTGCGGCACGGGGGCGCTGTCGGCAGCCGGGTCGTGCCGGCGGGTGAAGCGGCTTTTCTGCAGGATGCGGATGACGCTGCGGCGCATGCCGTATTCGCGCAGCCGGCGCAGCGTGCGGAACATGTTGCTGAACCGGTTGGGGAAGTAGTAGGGCTCCATCATGTAGAGGCCGACGATGCGCGAATCGTCGCGGGCCATCTGGAAGCCGGCGTCGGCACCGGAGCACAGGCCGGCGATCAGGAAACGGTCGGGGGCGTGCTTCGTGCGGGACAGCAGGGTCATGGCGTCTTCGATGGCGGCGCGGGTCTGCTCGTCGTGCGAGAGGCGGCTGCTGGTGAAGCCGCTGTCGCCCAGGCCGGGAAGGTCGAAGCGGATGGCAGAGACTCCCTGGGCGGCGGCGGTGCGCGCCAGTTCGACGTTGAGCCGGTGCGGGCCGATGCGCGGCAGCATGCCGGCATTGAGCAGGATGAGTCCGGGCGGACGGCGCTGCGGTGCGCGGCCCGCCGCGGCGGGATGGGCGCTGGTGCGGCTGGCCTGGTGCAGGTGTGGGTGCGGTGGCGGCAGCTCGGCGCTGCCGGTCAGGGCCGCAGGCAGGGCGCTGTCGGGATGGTCGCCGGGCAGGGTGAGCGTGGCGATCAGGCGCGACTCGGGGCCGAAGCAGAGGGATTCTTCACGGTAGGGGAGGACGGAGGCGTTCACGTTCATGGCTCCTGCTGCGATGGCGACGGATGATGGCGGCCGGCGCAGATGTCGAGCAGGGCCCCGATGGCTTCGTCGGGCACCCACTGACTGTCGAGCGCCGTGTTGGATGTCCACTCGATGGCGCTGTCGAGCAGCACCTCGTGGAGGGGAATGTGGTGCTTCTGGCAGTGGTCCAGAAAGGCCTGGCGGCCGGGCAGGCTGGCGGTGCCCACCAGATGGAGGGGGATGCGCGTATCGGCGGGCAGCGCGCTGGGCCGGATGGCCGCGATGTGCCGGCGGATGCGGTGCGTGATCAGAAAGCCCAGGGCCTCGCTGGTGACATTGCTCTGGCGGGTCCAGAATTCGTTCATGCGCTGCAGGTGGGCCAGGTAGGTGGGGCCGTCCAGCACCGGATCCCACAGCAGGATGCGCTGGGGCTGCGGCAGGTCGGTGAGCAGCAGGGCGGCCTGCAGGGCCAGCGTGGCACCCAGCCGCAGGCCCACCCAGATGGTCTGGCTGGCACCGGAGAGCTGGCGCAGGGTGACATCGGCAAGGTGGATGTCCTGGCGCCAGCGGGTGAGGTGGCCGGCGCCGTCCTCACCGGGCGAGTCGCCGGTCCCGAAGTAGTCGAAGCGCAGTGAGGGAATGCCCTGCCGGCCCAGCCGTTCGGCGAGCACGCGCAGCGAGCGCTGGGCCCGGATGGCTTCCTGTCCGAACGGATTGCAGATGAGGACAGCCGTACCGGTTCCGGTGCTGTCACTGGCCGGCTGGTAGATGCCGGCCAGGGCGTCGGCGTCACGGCCGATGCGCACGGGCTGGATGAAGGGCAGACGCTGGCGCGCGCCCCGGGGGCTGCGGCCTTCGGTGGGGGATGTCGGTACGTGGGTGGGCGGGCTGTCCGTTGGGTTCATCAATTACACGGGTTGAAACAGGGGTGAGTCGACGATCACATCCAGGATGCGTTCGGCCGCGCGTCCGTCCCACAGCAGCGGACGTTTGCCGGAGGCCGGCTGCGCCAGGGCCGTGCGGGCCACGTCGAGGATGCGGGCGGGATTGGTGCCGGCGAGGATGTTGGTGCCATCGGTGATGGTCACCGGGCGTTCGGTGCTGTCACGCAGGGTGACGCAGCGCACGCCCACGGCACTGGATTCTTCCTGCAGGCCGCCGCTGTCGGTGAGGATGATCTCGGCGTCCTTCCAGAGGCACAGGAACTCCATGTACGACAGCGGGGTCGTGGTGTGGATGTTGGGGCCGAGATCGATGCCGAAGCGGGAGAGGTTGCTGCGGGTGCGCGGATGGACCGGAAAGACCAGCGGCAGGTCGCTGGCGAGCGTTCGCAGGGTGTCCACGAGGCCGGCGAGCTGTTCGGGGTGATCGACGTTGGAGGGGCGGTGCAGGGTGACGACGCCATAGGGGCGGTCGCCCAGCCCGGCACGCAGGGCGGCACCCCGGCCACCGGCGGCGGGATCGGCGCGCAGACGCCCGATCTGGTGAAAGAGGTTGTCGATCATCACGTTGCCGACGAAGTGGATGCGGCTGGCGGGGTGGCCCTCGCGCAGCAGCGCCTCCTGGCCGGACGGCTCGGTGACGAAGAAGAGGTCGGTGATGGCGTCGGTGGCCAGACGGTTGATCTCTTCGGGCATGTTCCGGTCGCCGCTGCGCAGACCGGCCTCGACGTGGATGAGCGGCAGGTGCAGCTTTTTGGCGCTGACGGCGGCCGCCAGGGTGGAGTTGACATCCCCCACCACCAGCACGCCCTGTGCAGGGTGCTGCTGCAGCTCCGCTTCCATGGCCACCATGACGCGCGCCGTGACCTCGGCCTGGCTGCGGCCGGCGCCTTCCAGGCGCACGTCGGGCTCGGGAATGCCCAGCTCGTCGAAGAACACCCGGTTCATGGTGGGGTCACTGTGCTGGCCGGTGTCGACCAGACGGTGGCGCACCCTGTCCGTCCGCTTCCGGAAGGCCCGGATCAGCGGAGCGATTTTCATGAAGTTGGGCCGGGCGCCGGCAACCAGCGTGATGGTGGTGGGGGTCATGGATGAGGGTGAAAGGGAAGTTTCCGTGCGCTGCCGGCGTTGCCCTGCCAGGCAGGGCGGCCAGCCTTGCCTGTGCACGGTGTATTGCCGGCGTGCCGTGCCCTGGGGGCGCACGGCGCCATGCCAGCGAGCGGTGACTTGCCGGCACGCGGCTTCGGGAAGTCGTTTGGCGGTGTTGTGGCCGGTGACAATCCCGGTGCCTTGCCGGCACATGGATTCAGGACTACCGCGGGGGCAAATGCGTTCATGGCCCCGCGCTAGTGGGCCCTGGCCGGGCGCAGGGCACGCGGGCCGTGGCTGCTGGCCAGGCGCTGTGCCGACAGCCGGTGGCGCAGCAGCATGCCCAGATAGCGCGGCAGGGCCAGCTGGCGGCGCCAGCGCCTGGGGTTCTCGATGAGGCGGTAGAGCCATTCGAGCCCCATGTTCTGCCAGAAGGCCGGTGCCCGCGTGGCGGTGCCGGACAGGACATCGATGGTGCCGCCCACGCCCTGCAGCAGGCCCACGGGCAGGTGCACGCCGATCTCGGCCATCCAGCGCTCCTGGCGCGGGCTGCCCAGGCCGACGAAGACGATGTCGGGACGGGTGGCAGCGATGCGGGCCACGACGGTGCCGGCGGTTTCGGGATTGTGCAGGCGGGCCAGATCCTCCAGTTTGCCGGGTGGCATGAATCCGTGGCTGGCGCCGGCAATGCGCAGGCGTGGCCAGATGGCCCGCATGTTCTCGACGGCCTGTGCATTCGATTCGGGCGAGGCGCCGTAGATGTACACCGACAGGCCCTCGCGCTCGGCACGGGTACAAAGCTCGGGCATCAGTTCCGAGCCCGGCACCCGTCTTATCCGTACGCCGTTGAGCACGCGGGCACCGATACAGGTGCCGACGCCGTCGGGGATGAGCAGGTCGGCCTGCTGCAGCAGCTGGCGGATGTCCGGATCATGCTCGGACTGCATGGATTTTTCCGGATTCATCGCAAAGACAAGGGCCGGCCGCCGGCCGGTGTGTCGACAGTGTTCGACCAGCTGGATGCAGTGGTCCGCGACCTGGTCGGTTGGCCGGATGATGACATCCTGGTGAAAGAGCCGGGTGGTTCGCAGTTTGCTGGGCATGGCTGTTTTTGTCGGTTTGTCCCTGGTGGTATGCGGCCATGCCCGCCGGCATCCATCCGTCCGGACGCACCGGACGGACAGGAGGAGGGAGGGCCGCTCGTATCCGGGACCGTTCTGAAACGGCCGGGCAAAGGTGACACAAGGTGCCACCATGCGTTGATCACTGTCTCATGTTTGGTCGGCAGGGGCCATCCTGATATGTAAAAAACTGCCTGTGACCCTGTAAGAGATTTACGGCGTTTCCGTGGGATCAGACATGATTCTTCAATTATTGAAATAAACGTTAATTGGGCGGAAATGCCCCATTTTCAGGTGCTTACCGAATCGGGGCGTTTGGGTGTCGGTATTTTTTTCAGGTGTATGGAAATAGTCAGTACCACCCCATGGCCAGCGCTCTGGCATGGTCAACACCCCAATATTGGTCAATACCCCAACCTGGCCAGTGTCCCGGTATGTTCAATGTACCGGCATGAACGGCACCCCGGCATGGTCAGTGCCCCGGCGCTTTTTGTTCCAGCATCTTTTTCTTCATTTCGGCGGCACGGGTCTCGAGCACCAGCACCATGCCGATCAGCATGTTCTGGAACGAGTAGTCCATGGCCTGCAGGCTGCCGAAGATGCACAGCGCCACCAGGCAGCCCAGTCCGGCGGGATAGCCGAGCCGGGCATTGCGAAAGGTCAGCCGGTAGGCCATGGCGAGGGTGATCATCAGTGAGGCGAAGCCGACCAGGCCATAGGCGCTCAGTTCGTCGATGAAGGCGCTGTGTGCGATGAGGTGCGAGCCGTTGAGGCGCTCGTTGTTGAGCTTGGTGCCCTCGCGGCCCACACCGAACACGATCTGGATGGGTTCGCTCTGCAGCCAGCCGCGGAAGGCGTCGCTCTGCAGGGTGAGACGGCCACTGGTGAGGGTGTCGGCACTGGCGCCCTTGGTGTAGAGGGTCTGGCCGGTGAGCCGGTTTTCGATCATCTTGATCATGTCCGGCTTGGCCATGGCGGTGACCAGCAGCGCGCCGATGATCAGGACAACCGGCGCGGCCAGCAGGCGGGTCCGCTTGGTGTAGATGGCTACCAGGATGAGGCCGAGGATCATGCCCAGCAGGCCGGCGCGGGCCGTGGTGAGCACGCACAGGCCGAAGCAGCCCAGTGCCAGTGCCATGTAGGGGAAGGAACGCCGCCCCGGAAAGCGTGCCGCCATGGTGAAGGCGCTGATGCCGGCGATGGCGTGGGCCAGCGATGCCGAGTGCTGGTTCTGGAAGACGCTGTTGTAGGCGGTGAGGTCGATGCCCGAGACGGCCGCCAGCGACCACTGCAGCCCCACCGGTGGCAGGATGCCGGCCAGCAGCGGTACCGAGATGATGCACAGAAAGAGCGGAAAGGCGCGGACGCTGATGTCGGCCACCGGATACCACCGCAGGGCCAGCAGGGCCATCAGCATAACGGGCACGAACATCCGGTTGGCGGTGAGGTTGATCGAGTAGGGGGCATCGGGAATGCCCAGCGCCGAGCCCCAGACCGGTCCCAGGCAGAAGAACAGGTAGGCCCAGAAGAGCGGCGCCAGCGCCTTGGCGCCGGGGGGCAGCGGATACTTCCAGACGATGAAGAGTGCCGGCCCGAACACGGCCAGGCGCCAGAGCACGGCGTACTTGAGGCCACCGATGCTCTGGGTCTCGAAATAGGTGAGAAAGAAGAACAGCACCACCCACACGGCCCAGGGCAGGGCGCCCCGCACCGCAGGCATGGGCAGGGTCAGGGGGGGCGCGGTGCGGCGAATCTGGCCGGGGCGCAGCACGGCGTCGCCGATGGTGCGGGATTCGCCGGGGCGCAGGCCGACGTGGGCGCGGGACTGCCCCGGCCGCAGCGGCGGCGGGGTGCGCGCTTCGCCCGGTCGCAGGGGGCGGGGGGTACGGGTTTCGCCGGGCCTCAGCGGCCGGCCGGCGGTGGGCATCGGCTGGACGGCGGAATTCATGGGGGATGGCTCAGGTGGGATTGCTGTGCGGTTCGGTGGCTGGTGTGGCCGGCGCGCCGGGTGAAGCGGGGCTGGCCGGCGTGGCGGCTGCAGGGGCCGGTACGGGCACTGCAGCCGGGGTCGGGGAGGTGGCGGCGGCCGGGGAGGATGCTGCAGTGACCGCCCCCTCTGCGGCCGGGGATGCCGCGGTGCCGTAGATTTCGGCCGAGCGGCGGCGCAGTTCGAACAGATCGAAGAGGATGAGGGTCAGATAGCCGACGTAGGCGCCGGCGCTGATCCAGGTGTACATCTCGTGATGGGCGGCGAGGGTTGCGACGGCTGCCCCCAGGCCGAAGGCGGTGACGGCCTTGGTGACGTGGTAGGTCTTGGTGGCGCGGATGAGCAGCGGGGCCTGCAGGATGGCCTGGGCGAACACCAGCGGCAGCAGGCCGGCGGCGATGCGCAGGTAGGTGGCCGAGTCGGCATATTTGGCGCCGTAGATGGCCGTCATCAGCGGATTGGCGATGAGATCGAGCACCAGCGTGAGGCAGAAGGCGATGCCGCCGGCAAAGAGGGCGAGGCCGATGTGGTGGTTGCGGTTGATGGCACCGGGCTTGAAGAGTGTCTTGGCGCCCACCACCACGGCCAGCATGGCGCCGAAGGCAAAGGCCGCCTCCAGCAGTGTCATGGCGGCGGCATATTGCGACAGCACGTCGGCCGGCATGGTCTTGCCCAGTGTGACCCGGTCGATGCGCGACAGGGCCACCGAGGCGCTCGATGCCACGGCCAGGGCCGCCCCCTGGGCGAACAGGTTGAACATCAGCTTCCAGTCCACCAGGCCCAGGTGGATGCGGCGCTGCGGGATCCAGCGCCAGCACAGCAGGACGGTGAGCATGCCGATCTCGCCGATCCAGCCCCAGACCACCCAGGTGACCGGGCCGCCGACGGCCATGACCCAGACCACCACGCCCAGCCGGGTGAACATGCCGATGATGCGGGCGATCTGGGGAAAGCGGAAGTTCTCCTGGGCGTACAGCTCGTGCACGGCCAGCGAGACCGGCTGGCCGATCAGCAGCACCACGGCACCCAACCAGCCCCAGCCGGTATGGCTTCGGGCGTCCTCATCGGCGAGCCAGGCGCGGCTGCGCAACTCTTCGACCAGTTCGGATTCGGCGCGGCCACCGGCCGAGCGGGTGATCGATGCCGACAATGTGGTCGAACTGCTCGTCTGGTTGTCGGTGCCGATCGTCTCGAACGATTCGATCAGCAGGAAACGTTCGAAATCTCTTACCGGGGCCGCCGCCGGCTGATCGGTTCTGCGCAGCACCCAATCATGGCAGTGACCGTGGTCGTCACGCAGCGCGGTGATCCGCAGCAGTCCCCGCGCAGCCAGGTCGAGCAACGTCAAGCGCAGGTCACGCGGGGTGACCTCACCGGTTTCGATGGGGCCGATCATGCCCGGGGTTAGCCCGGGTGGCGGGTCCAGGGTGGCCTCCGGGACGATCAGTCCGGGTGCCGGTTCGACAGGCCGGCCGGTCCGGCGACGAGCGATCAGTGTCACCGCGGCCGCCCCGGTCGCGGCCACTGCTCCCACGATCAATGCGATCAGCTCAGGATCGAGCACGGCCACCTCCACCGGCAACTCTACGCACCCGCCGGCTGGGTCGCGTGCGGGAATCCGATGGTGGACGCCGGCTCACTTGGGGCGACGAGGCTAGGCTGAGGTGGTGGGCCAATATGCCAGTCTCGGGTTACCGCTGATCCATGCCGGCAAGGTGCGGGAACTCTACGCACTGCCGGAGGCGGAACGGCTGTTGATGGTGGCTACCGACAATGTCTCTGCCTTCGATCACGTGCTGCCCAGCAGGATCCCCGATAAGGGGATCGTGCTGACCCGGCTGTCGCTGTGGTGGTTCGAACAGCTGGCCGATCTCGTGCCCAACCATGTCCTGGGCGA
>ERZ773077.1728-NODE-1728-length-14660-cov-15.278535_pt1 | contig 14660 bp, 14 predicted proteins | sample MGYA00580612_ERZ773077 | MGnify/ENA primary metagenome ERZ773077 (study PRJEB29015, sample SAMEA2737971) | human oral metagenome | biome: human oral; feature: human-associated habitat; material: dental | place: China | collected 2021 ...
CATCCCCAGCGCCTTCATCAAGCCAATTTGACTAGTTCGCTCCAGTACCGAAATGTACATAGTGTTAATAATCCCGAACACACTGGCCAGCAATGCCAATCCACCAAATGCCGCTAACGCCACCTGCGCCACATTGACCATTGTCAGCAACGTTTTTCGAATATCCTGAATTGAATACGCACTGTAATCTTTATTGATTTCGTCTTTGGCAACATCAACATTTTTCTCGTTATCCACCAAAGCAATCGCCGTTGAATACTGATGCGGTTGGCTCTTGTCGTGGCTAAATTCATAGATAGCTTTAGCATCAGCTGTCGAAATTCTCAGCATTGGTTCATAAAACAAAATGGTGTCTGATTTTTTGTCCACCGCCGCGATCTTGAATGATACCTCTTTGGCAACATTACCACCCCGCGCCGCGCTACGCACACCCAAGGTTATCGTCTGGCCAATTGCCGACTGCGCGTCCTTAAAGCCTAACTGTTTCACATAATCATTCGGGATGATAATCTCGCCCGGTTTTGGCATAAAATCCTCCAGGGTTCCTGCTGCCAATTCCGCCCGAGTCCTATCCATTTTAACAGCCACCGTCAGTGCAAATTTTTTATTACTCGCTGAACTCTTAGCATACGCCACGCCATCAGTCGAATACGCCGGCGTTACCGTTTTTACGTGCGGTGTTCGTCGGATCTTTTCCAAATCCTTGTCGTTGAGCAAATATTTGCTACGCGCCGCCGATGCTTTATTTTTGTCAGCTTCTTCTGCCGAATTGCCATATTCTGGTAATTTATCTTTCTTATCTGCTTCAATCTTTTTATTGACCATAATTACTTTTTTATCGCCAGCCGCGTCAACGATACTATTGGTGTACAGTCGACCACCCTCACCAGCCATCAGTGCCAAGCCAATCGTAAACGCCCCGACGGAAATCGCCAACGCTGTCAAAACCGTCCGGCCTTTTGACTGGCGAAGATTCCGCCCCGCCCGCTTGATGATATCGATTCTTCTCATACCTTACTCCTTATAGTTCTATTTTACATAGTACTATGTTATACAAGGTACTATAAAAAGTCAAGCTATTTACTATTTATCATCATATTCATCCTCAATTTCCTGGTCTAAAATCTCTTCAATCACGTCCTCCAGCGTGATAATCCCTAGCTCATTCTCGTCACCCATCACCACAAACAAATGATTGCGGGTTTGGATAAATCGGCTGAGCACCGTATCCAGCCGCGATCGCGCATCGATGTCGTGAATCTTATCGCGGTACAACTGACTGATCGGCAGCGGCAGCTCGCGACCCGCCACATCTTTAACATATAAAATCCCCACCAGCCGCCCATCAGCCCGCACCGGGATCCGCGAATGTCCAGTGTGTTTAATCTGAGCCAGCAGCGTTGCGTCCAGCTCATCATCCAGATCCACGGTAAATACCTCATCCATCGGCGTTACCAAATCGCCAGCTGTCTTTTTACTAAATTGCAGCGCACCCGCAGCAATCCGGCTTTCGTCGTAATCAACCGGACTGTCCGACCGCGCGGCATGTTCGTGAATAATCTGCTCTAGCTCTTGGTGCGAGTACAGCTGCGGTGCTTCCTTGCCTAGCCAGCGGTTCAGCAGCTTCGACATCGGCCGAGCCAGCGGCCAAAATACCACATAAATCACATCCAGCAGCCAAAAGAAATGCCGCACAAAACGATAGCCGCGCTGCGTAAAAATCGCTTGCGGCAAAATCTCGCCAAACATCGTGATCAGCAACGTGGCAATCAACCCGCCAATCACACCGTTCGTCATATTACCCAGTAGAATTGACATCGCCGTATTGACGCCAACATTACCCAGTAAAATACAAAAGATCAGATAGTAGCCGTCCTTGCGGTAGCGGTATACTCGTGCAGCGATTACATCACCGTGCCGGGCCTTACGCCGCAGATCATCTGGCCGCGCCATCATTAATCCAATATTAAGACCTGAAAACGATCCCGACAGTACCAACAACACTGCCGCCATCATTAATAATAAAGCGTCAGACACGGTTACCAGCCGCCACCTCCGCCGCCACCACCTCCGCCGCCAACGAAGCCGCCACCAGTTGAGCCACCCGTCGAGGACTCAAAGGAACTGACGCTTACGGCCGTACTCGACAAATTACTCATTCCTGCCGAAAATACTGCCGCATTAAACGCGCCCTGGCCTGCGTACCAATCCGGCTGTTCACCAGCTCGCTCATAGTATTTGCCCAACTGCTTACTCCACTCTTTTTCCTGCCCAAACAACACCGCGTACGGCAGTACCCGCTCGTACAATTTCACCAGCTGTTTCTCATCAGCCGCGTCAACCTTTACTTTTTCCGCACCCTCAGGACTCTGCAGCATCTGTAAACGCTCGACCTCAGCCACGCCAATATACCTCTTCAGACCCGCCAGATGCCGCCTGAGCACCAGGCCCTTGTCGGTCAGCACCTTACCAAACGACAGGTAAAACACCATCCCCGCCAACACCAGGAGCACCGGCGACAACAACAGCACCGCAAAAATACTGATAATTATCGCGTACCGTCGAAATCGTCGGGTATGCTGCGGCTCGCGCGCTTGCAAACCATAGTCGTCGGTAAGCCGCCCCTTCATTTGCTTTGCGCTGTAGCGTACTCGCGCCGCGTATCGCGCATCATTACGCAGCGTTTTTAGATTTAACCGCTTACCAACTTTCGGCGAGGAGCCAAATATATTCCTCAGCATTTCTTGCTCCTCGGCTAGGAGTTTACCTGGAGCTTGTATCACTTTCACTTCGTACTCAGCTGTCCGCCATGTCGTACGCGGCTTCACCTCAATAACCTGAATGTAGTGGCGCACCGCCAGGTCTATCATTTGTGCCGCCATCACCGATCCCTTGACCATATGAAACGGCTGCACCAGCTTGGCTGACGTCGTCACGCTCGTACCTCGCGGTGGCAAATACTCCGGCGGAATTGGCTCCAGTTCTTTACGGCGACCAATCGACCGATAATAAGCCACGATGATCACCCCCACCAATATCAGCGCCACCACTAGCAACACCAGTTGCAATTTCGCCCACCAATCAATCAGCTGTTCCATGAATGACATCTGATACGCCGCAAATGTCCCCGGTGCAAATCCGACCGCGATCGTCACGCCCGCCTGATTTGGCAGTGCGCGGGCTGTCGCCGTCAACGTATCGCCCTGTTCACGCACCTCGCAGCGCTGGCTACTGCCGAATCGACCCTGATAGCACTGGAGGTTCGTTCGTTTAGCGGCCACCAGCTCGGGACTCAGCTTGAGCGTCACCGATGCTGACTGAATTGGCACCTGCCAAGCAGTGCCGATCGCATCCCAATAAAACTCCTGTTTACCCGTATCGTGATATAATTTCGTCACGTCCCGCTGCGTATAGGTAATGACATAGGTCTTTTTTCCCTTGACGTAGGTGTCTTTGTTACCAATTCTCAGCTCATCATTATGCCACCTATACTCCAGCGGCGTGCCTCGCTCATCCGTCACTGACTCCAGCGTAAAGTGAGTCGGATGCTTATCATACTGCTTGACGAACACCGGTGCAATGCCATGATTCTGCCGCGGCGGAAAATCCGCAGTAATGGTCAATTTGGTACGCAGTGTCGAACGCTGTTCACTATCACGCCCCAGTTCCATGTCGACAGTATAATTACTAATCGTAAAATTATTTGTCGCCTGTGCCGTTGACCCGAACCCAACCAACAGCACCATCACCGCGACTATCCCAAAGAAAAACCGCTTCATATGTTAATTATATCACTTATTACTGATGCGCTTTTAATAATATTTATCGCCAATGGCCTTGCAAAGATGAAGCATTTATTGGATAATGGAGAACGATGTTCAAAAATGGTATAGATATGCTGCTGATAAGAGATGAAACCCCGACGCCCCCAGAGACCTCGACGCCCTCATGGGAGGTGGACTTGCCTGATGGCTGTGACAACCCAGATCAAGCAAAGGAGCTCTACCATGACGCTCGTTCATGGGTGGCAGAACTAAGGGGCAGGACGGAACCCCCAGCCTATCCACTCCGTACACTAATGAATGTGGTTAATGTGGCTGATTTAATCCGTGAAGAATATCCAGAGGAAGCATACGCTCTCGAGGATGCGCTGAAGGAATTAGAGCTTGAGCCCGGTGAGCTTTCTAAAGAAATGCAAAAGTGTCTCGGCCGAGTAGCTCTAGCAATACACAACTTTTATCATCCAAAAACCGACGCTGCACCAGCAGAAACAATCATGAAGCAGTTTAACCAGCAGAACTTGCCGATACGAGATGACATCATACTCCAACAGTTATCTGGAAGTGGGTCTCAGCAACTGACATTAGAAGAAGTACGACAGCAGGCACACCGAGCTGTGCAAAAGAAATTAAAAATAACGACGAGGCAGCACATATTTAGAAAGCAACATACACTGTCGCGCATACTATATTGCATCTTTCGCAACGTATTTTAAGTAACAAACTGTCGCAAATACCACCTCAAGATCCTACCGCAGCGCCACCACCGTATACGCCAACTCGCCTTTTGGCGTACTGATCGTTACCGTATCACCAACCGCCTTGCCCATCAGCGCCTGACCAATCGGCGACTCATTCGAGACCTTCCCTTCTAGCGGATCCGCCTCGACCGGCCCAACGACGGTATAAACCACTGCCTTACCATTCGCCTCCAGTTCTACCGTACTACCCAGTGCCACTGTCGAACTACCGCCGACCTGGATAATACTTGCATTCTGCAAAATTGTTTCGATCTCAGTGATGCGCGTTTCTAGCAGTCCTTGAGCCTCACGCGCCGCATCGTACTCTGCATTCTCACTCAAGTCGCCAAAATCCCGCGCCGCCGCGATTTTATCAGCGATCTCACCGCGCCGACTTTTTAGCTCCTCCAGCTCTCCTTCTAGCTCACGCTGGCCACTCTCGGTAATCTGATATACCTTATTCATGTTACTCTCCTCACTCCATATATAGCGTCTACAAAAACAAAAAGTGCTATATATAGCGCTTATCCATATGGTTATTTAAGTCTCTACGAGTATAGCAATCACCCCAAACCATGTCAATACGTGACGGAGCCCCTGATGTAATCTGGCCTCCGTCGCACATATCAGACAATGTGATCACCCGCGCTCCAAACAAAAGGCGACGAGTTGCTGATAATCCAGCTTCTTCGTCTCGCCAGTCGCCCGCTCGGTCAGTTCAAATAACCCATCGCTATCAATCGCTCGCTCGCCAATCGTAATCCGCCATGGCAGACCCATCAACTCCGCATCGGCGAACTTGACGCCTGGCCGCTCAGCCCGATCGTCCAGCAACACTGCCACGTTCTTTTCCGCCAGCTCGGTATATAATGTACTCGCTAGCTCCTGACCCTTATCACCAATCGCCACCACATGAACCTTGAACGGTGCGATATTCTCCGGCCAGACCAACCCCTTATCATCCGACATTTTCTCGGCAATCACACCCATCACCCGCGTGATACCAATGCCGTACGACCCCATATATATCGACTGTCGCTGACCGCCGGCATCGGTAACATACAGCCCCATCTCGTCGGTTTTTTGCGTGCCAAAATTGAAAATGTTGCCGACCTCAGCGGTTTTAACTTTCTCTAACTCATGCTTATTAACGCCCAGTTCTGTCACTGCGTCATCGAGCACCTCTTCATTGACAGCGATATTGCGGCCGCGATGTAGATAAATATAGTCCTCACCAGCATCACAAATCGTCTGAAACTCATGGCTGAATTTGGTGAACGCTCCACCTGACGCGAACGTCACGTATGTATCACTGCCGATACCAAAACGATCATAGCAACGCTTGTATGCATCAATTACTTGTTCATAGTATTCGTCCAGGTTTTGTTTACTAGCATGCACCGAGTACATATCTTTCATCACAAACTCCCGGCCACGCATGATCCCGCTCTTGGCGCGCAGCTCGTTGCGCATTTTTGTCTGGAACTGATAGAGACTAATCGGCAAATCTTTGTAGCTCCTCACAAACTGCTGAAGCATATGAACAATCGGCTCTTCGTGGCTCCAGCCTAGACCCAGCTCTGTCTCGTCCTTCAGTTTCGTCTTGAACCAAATATCAACCACCTCGTCATCCCACCGTCCAGTCTTTTCCCAGACATCCTTGCGCTGCAGCCCAGTCATGATCAATTCATTACTGCCAATCGCTGTCATTTCTTGGCGTACGATCCGCTTGATATTCTCTAAAACACGCAGGCCCAGTGGCAGATACGCATACACGCCCGCCATCTCTTTATAGACAAATCCCGCCCGGATGAGGAGCTGGGCATTTTTCGAGACTTCGTCCGCTGGTGCGGTCTTGGCCGTTTTGGTAAATAGTTGACTCATTCGCATTTTATATTCCTCCAATGAGCGGCAGCAGCGCCGACTTTAGTTGCTCTAAAAGGTTTGGATTAACGTACAGCGCATAAAAGGCGATGCTGTTTTTCGCGATATGCATCAAAACTGGCACCCAGATCGCGCCAGTATACTCCCGCGCCAGGCTCATCACGATACTCAGCACAAAGGTGTCTGCCGCAACCGCCCACTGCAATGACCCGCTGCCTCCCCACAAATGCGCCGCCCCAAACGTCAGGCTAGTAATCAAAACCGCCATCCAAACTGGTGCCGTCCGCCGTAATTTACCATACAAATAACCGCGAAATAGTAGCTCCTCCGCCACTGGCGCCAATACTGCTATCGTCATAAATGCCGCGATATATTGCCACTGGGTACCGAGCATTGACTGCGAGAATGGCAGTGCTTGTGGCTGGTGGATATCAATTGCTATCAGTTTAGTCACCACTGTCAAAAACACCGCTGAACAAATCGTGTATACAATAAAGGCTGCCGGTGTAATCACCACGTCCCACCACGACGGCCAATCAGTCACCCCCATTTCTTTCAGCGTCGTTCGGCGGCGACGGACATAAAACGGCAGACTCACCACTAAGATCACCGCCAGCACATACACAACGACCGAGCCCGTCGCGTTTAGCAGCACCTCATTCACCGAACCGAGCGGCACACCAACACGGCTAAGCACCCACACCAGACCAAGCACGACCAGCTGTGCCATCCAAAACGCCGCATACGTCCACACTGGCAGCACGATGAGTAGCCACCAATTATTTTTATTCAGCCGCCCCTTTGTCGACTGGGTTTTTTCACTTCTCGCCCGCTTTCTCATATTTTATCCCCTTAATACCTTCGTGATGTCACTCCACGTCACTAAAACCGTCAGCGCCATCAGTACCAAAAAACCAACACCTTGGATCGTTTCCTCGCGCTCTTTGGTCAATTTTTTCTTGAATAATTTAAAGCCTGCCATCGTAAACCACCGCCCGCCGTCCAGCGCTGGAATTGGCAGCACATTCATCACCGCTAGCGTCAACGAAATGATCGCCGCCAACAGTAAAATCTGCGTCACACCAGAACTGAGCACTGACGGAAACAGCACACCCAAGATACCGACTGGCCCGGCCACACTTTCGCCGACTGCCGCCAGATCGGCCTTGGCCGCCTGGCGAGATTCTGACGAACCAAATAATTGCCCAATCGTCCCGTTGATCGTCTTCGCGAGGATCGAGCCAACGCCCGCCACTGTCTCATACGTCAATTGCCCCGTGGTCACCACTGCTGCGATTGGCGCCGACCAGGTACTGTGAATTGTTTCCGTCTGTTGCGGACCAACGCCGAGATAGCCGCCATTCTTTGCTTGCTCGGCAGTTTGCAATTTAACCTGCTTGGTGAGCGTCTGACCGCCGCGCACCAGCTCAATCGTCACCTCGCGGCCAGCCTGCGCTTTCGTGGCCGCCGATAGTTCCGCCGGTGTTGTCACGCCGTGGTCGCCGATCTTTCGCACCTCATCGCCACGCTGAAGGCCGACCTTTTCTGCCGGCGAGCCTGGTGTTACTCGCGCCACCGTTAGCGCTGAACGCTCCACCCGTGAATCAAACGGCAGTACTGCCTGCTGTGGTAAAATTTTTGGCATCCCCACCAGCGCCAATATCATAAACAGCAGGACAGCCATCAGCCAATTCATCATCACACCGGCTAATAAAATCTTGGTCTTTACCCAAAAAGTAGCACCGCCATACGTCCCTGCGCCTTCGGCCGAATCGTATTCACCCTTCAGCTTGACGAACCCGCCGAGCGGCAGCCAGTTCAGACTAAACATCACGTTCTTGCCGAGAAAGCTCTTTTCAGGCCGCCACTTTTTTGCAGCCGGCGGAAAGCCGATACCAAATTCCTCAACCACCACACCGTTACGCCGCGCCACAATCGCGTGACCCAATTCGTGCACCACCACCAACAAAACCAGTATGATCAGTCCGACCAAAATTCCAATGAACACCATTATTACCCTCCAAAGCGCCGATTACGTTTTTTGTACTCCTCCAGAATGAACTCCACATCTTTTATCGTCATGTCTGGCCAGTTTTTCTCGATGAACATTAGCTCACTGTACGCCGCCCGCCACAGCATAAAATTACTCAATCGCTGTTCGCCGCTTGTTCGTACAATGAGATCACACGGCGGTACTTCTGGCGCATATAAGTTCTGAGCGATCAGTTCTGGCGTCACGTCTTCGGCTGCCACGCCCGACTGAACAATTTTTTTAACCGCGTCGGCAATTTCCAAATGTCCGCCGTAATTAAGGCACAAAAGCAGCTCGCCGCCCGTCAAATTCCGCGTTCGTTCCTCAGCTCGCTCAATCGCTTTTCGTAAGGTCCCTGACAGCCCCTCGCGCGAACCAATCACCCGCATCCGCACATTATGCTCCAAAAATATTGGCACGTCTGACTCCAGCACCTTGAGCAGCAGACCCATCAAATGCCCGACCTCCTCCTCGGAGCGCTTCCAATTTTCTGTACTGAACACATACGCGCTGGCATACTTCACGCCACGGCGCAACGTCTCCAGTAGCACATCCTTCAGACTATTGTATCCCGCCAAATGCCCCTCATAGGCAGGTAGTCCGTGCTGTCTTGCCCAGCGACGATTGCCATCAACAATAAACCCAACGTGCCTCGGCAATTCTGTTTTTTCACTCATGTTTCGCCCTCCACTCATCAATTAACCTCACATCCTGCATATCCTTCTCGCGCCCGCGCCAGTTTTTCCAGCGGCGCAAGAAATCTAGATTGACAAACTTCACACCGTCATATTCCACCGCGCAGTCCAGCAGCTCGTCGTACTCAACAACTCGCCCGTCGATCTCCCAGCCGTCCCATATCTCGGCCGATCCATCATGCTTCACCAAATACTGGCGTTGATTTTTATCAAGCTTTTTGACCCAGTCGCTACCATCAGCAGCCAGCTTTTCTAACATCGCCCGATCAACTGCCACGTCAATATCAGCAGACTGACGAATGCCTAATTGATCCAAAATACCACTGCCAATGATAATAATCTGATCTAGCGGCAGTCCTAACTCTTTCACGCGCTCAGCAAATGTCTGACTCATCAAACCGTCAACACATCCTTTTCTTTAGCTTTAAACGCTTCGTCAATTTGTACCTGCACTTTGCTCATCAGTGCATCAATTTCTTTCTCGACTCGCTTATAATCGTCCTCACCGAGCTCCTTGGCGTCTTTCATGCGCTTGGCATCTTTCAATGCATCCTGGCGAATCGTCCGCATAGCGATCCGCGCCTCTTCGACCTTTTCGCTAACTTGCTTGACTAATTGCTTGCGGCGCTCTTCGGTCAGTGCTGGCACTGGCACGCGCACCACCCGCCCGTCATCGGACGGATTAAAGCCCAAACTCTGATTATCGCGAATCGCTGCCGAAATTGCCGTAATATTACTCGGATCAAACGGCGTCACCAGCAGCATCTGCGCCTCCGGCGCCGTCACATTTGCCACCTGGTTGAGCGGCATCCGCGTCCCGTACGCCTCTACCATCACGCCGTCCAGCATTCCGGCATGCGCCCGGCCAGTCCGTACTTTTTTCAGCTCGTCCTGAAAATGACCAAACGCCTGCGCCATTTTATCCTCATATGGTTGTGTGTCAAACATATTTCCTCCAAACTTAACCTATTACCATTATAACAGATCACCATATCAAGTGTCTTATTGACTTTATAGGTTTTTGATGTTAAAATTAAACAACCGATTTAGGCCGAAATGATACCATGTCAATCTCAAGGATTCCTTCACAAAAAACGCCCAAACCATGTCATGTGGTTCGTGAGGCTTTTGGTGCCCAATCGCCCACCGATCTAACCGAACTGCAGTCCTTTCCCAATGCAGACGAAGTCGCCACTCAGGCTGCCCAGCAAACTATCGAAGAGACCGCACAGAAGCTAGCCAATCCAGACCTCGGTATCAAGTTAGGAGGAGCGGCGCTCCGAGCCCTCACTACTCTGTGTAGACGATGTGAATTATCTGGTATCTGTTTAACCCGAGAGGCTATAGCATCAACTTATGAAAAGCAACGCAACCAGGATAGCAAGTTCTCTAACCTCCTGGATACCAAAGAAATGCCACATCCGCTATCCCTTCTCGTAAAAAATGACGTAATAATCCAGCCGCAAGATCCCGTGCAGTTGGTGTCTATTCGATCTAACATGAAAGGTATCCAGCTCCGGTCTAATGCCCGGGATGATATCGAACTAGTGTCATTTTCTGTCTGTTCAGACAGATACACGACAGGAGCAGTTATTATCGATGCTTCGCCGATCGTAAACAGTGGTAACATCCAGCCAGCAGCGCCAGAAGATATGAAAGTTCTCCTCGATAAATTAGTATCATTTGCTGTCGCACCCAATAATAGAAGTGAGTCTCAACTATATCAGACTAACAATAGCGCTATACGCCTCATGCGCTCTGGCTCAACAGGACAAACAACTATTCGCGAAGTACGCATGAGAAGAAAAAACCGCCTATATTTTACGATTTCTCGTAACAACAACGGCATCCCGACTATTATTATCATTGGGTTTCACGGCAGCAAAGAGTCATATCAGATCGAATTCTTTAGAGCAACTGGTTGTACTTATAGATAAGTTAGCTGCGCTATGTAGCATGCTATAATATCCTCAATGATTTCTAGGGTAAAGGTATATAATTTTCGCTCGTACAATCTGTTCGAAACCGAGCTATCTCCGCATGGTACCGTCATCATTGGACCAAATGGTACGGGTAAGACAAACTTGCTCGAGGCGATATACGTCGCCCTCCGCGGCAGTAGCTTTCGTGGCAGCCTTGCTGACTGTATGCAGCACAACCAAACGCAAACCATCATCTATCTCGAAACCGACAACACCTCTCGACGCCTCCAACTTCTCCGCACAGCCGACGGCACGATAAATAAAGAGTTCACGATTAACGATAGCCGCAGCAAACTCCTTCCCCGTAAACATCGCCTGCCGGTCGTTCTATTTGAGCCGAGCGAACTACGACTCATTTCCTCCTCGCCATCGCGGCGGCGGGATTTTCTGGATGGTGTGTTGTCGCGGTTGGATACCCAATACGAAGCCACTCTCCGCGCCTTTCACCGAACCTTGCTGCAGCGCAACGAACTGCTCAAACACCCCCATGAGACAACCCAAAACTGGCGCGATCATCTCTTTGCCTGGGATATTAAGTTCGTTCAGCTAGCGACCCACATCGCCCGGGCTCGTGCTGAATTCTTGGCTAAGCACGAGGCGACGCTGAGTAGTTTATATGCAGCGCTAGCGGGACACCAGACAGCTTTTACGGCCGCCTATCAAGCCAGTGCATCACTTGATCAATACGAACAAGCGCTTCTCGACCGTCTGCAGCGCGCCCGCGACTATGAGATCGCTACAGGCCATACCTCGGCCGGCCCGCACCGCGAAGATTTTACGATTTTCCTCCATAATCAACCAGCCATTAAGATCGCCTCGCGCGGTGAGATGCGCACCATTATGCTGGCTTTCAAGCTGCTTGAGCTGGAACTGCAAACGAAAATCAGTCAATCGCGACCGCTCATCCTCCTGGATGATGTCTTTTCCGAGCTGGACGCCACCCGCGAAAAGCTTCTCCAAGAAACCATCCAACATCATCAATTCGTGGTCACCACTACCGACGCCCGTCACCAAAGGGATGACTGTTTGATAATCTCAACGCGCTAAAATCCCGCCAAAATGGCGGGATTTATCATGCTAAGCTAAGCGCGACGATATCACTCACTCACGCCCAGCTTCAGATTTTGGTTGTTGAATCACGTCAATATCATCGACGACTTCGCCAAGCACAATTATCGTATTGTCCTCAACTATTTGCTCGTAATCCGGTACTCGTATACGCAGCCACTCACTAATCTGATCACCCGGCGCACCACTATCCTGCATTGCGATTAATTCTTCCAGCTGTTCACCTGTCAGAGATTCCACGATCTCCTCACCAATTCGCTCATTAATCGTATTTTGCACGTGAGTGGCTAGCTCTTGCAATTGTTGTTCTGGCAGATTAATACCCATCTCTCGCAGCTGATCGACCGTGATCAACGCCTCATCAAGATTAACCTGTGGTGTATTGTCGTTATTCATAAACTATCCTTTTTTATTTTTTTAGTTATCTCAACTGTCGTATCAATTTCCTCAAACAAGTTGCCTACTATTTATCTCGTTAGGATTAGACCCTATCACCTACATTAGAATTCGAGTTTTGCATTTCCTGTGTGAACGCTACATGACCTGCAACCGCCGCCCTACCAACCCGTTGGCTAAACTCGCCCATTACCGTGAGCGTTTCTTTTGTCTTACGTCCCATAAGAGCAAACGGACGTGATAGATAGCTACCGATGTCCCGTAGTCGCTGCGCTGCGGTAGTACGCATCTCACCGATTCGCTCGGTCGCACGACCAGCCACCTCATCTAATCGATCAGCGGCAGCACTAACCCGTTCACCAACAGACTCAAAACCATCATCAACCGCTCCCTTTACAGCGGCCCACTTTTCCCGGCGCGCCGCGCGGCGTGCCGCCTTCCTTTCTTTGGCAGCCGTTATGCGCTCACCTCGCTGCTCATTTATCTCACGAATCTTATCAAGAGCCTCTTGGCGCTGACTCTCAAGACTTTGCCGTTTCATCTCAAGTTCTTGCAAGCTAAGCTTGAGCATCTCGACTTGACCGCTGGCGACTCGCCATGCACTTTCTGCTATGCCTTCTGCTAACGCCAGTTGTTTATTTTCGAGAGAACCAACTGGGTGTCTACTGCTCTCGTACGCCTCACGCGCCGCCGTGAGCCGTTCAAATGCGCTCGCCAGTTCGCCACTCGACATTGCTTCAATCTCGGCTTTCGTTTCAGCGATTTCTGTATCAGCACCCCTCTGCTTACCTTCTACGGCTACGATCTCTTCTCTGAGTCCAGCTCTTTTTCGCAAATCCTTAACTTCAGCACTTCTGTCATTCCTGGCCGCCTCGCGGCGTTCACCTGCTGCTTCTTTGCGCTTCTGAGCCCGCTCCCGACGCTCCTGCCTTTTTGTAGCCAACTCATTTTCACGGTTCTCGCGAGCCTCCTCGCGTTGCTGGCGGCGCTCAGCACGACGCTCCTTAGCACTCTGGGCAGCCTGACCGATAGTCTCTTTTAGGCTATTCCCGGTCTCAGCTGCCTTACTGAATACTTCACCAATCTTTCTCTTTGCCGCTCCGCCATGATTTGATAGTTTTTCTCCTAAGCCTTTCAGGCCACCAACAATTCGTTTTGCCAAAGACTCTCGACGACCACCTGGTGTTTGTTCAAGCGGATCAACCCATCCTTGAGTCTTACTCTCTGGTAACACAGCAGCACTCCAGCCGTCCGTTTCCTCTGAATGAGATACATTACTATCAATAATCTGTCGGCGGATCTCTTCATATCCAGGAATTTCTGCAAACTTTCGATTATTTTTATCGGTGGTTGTGTAGGATGTTCTTCTTGCGCTTGATTCGGGGCTCATTTTATGCATACAGACCTCATATTCTTCATATGTTTTAATATCACTGTAGTTAATCTTGTGCTTTATACTATCACAGATTTAATATATTGTCAACACATAAAATCTTAACACCTTACGGATCAATATGCTAGCACCAGGGGTCTAGCTAGATATGAACGACACCCGAATAAGCTCAGAGCTACTCGCTCACGCCCAGCTCGATTCGCCTAAACTGGCGCACCACGATGTTCTCGCCGAGTTTAGCGATCGCTTCCTTGACGTGCTGCTCGACTGTCTTAGAGTCATCCAGGATGTATGCCTGACTCATCAACACCTGTTCGACAAAATGCTTTTTCAATTGACCTTCAACGATTTTTTCGCGCATTTCTTCAGGCTTGCTTGCTAGCGCCTCGCTGGCCATCAATTCAGCCTTCACCCGCTCCATTTCCTCAGCTGGAATGTCCGTCTCAGAAACGTACTTCGGACTCATCGCCGCAATTTGCATGGCAATTTCGTGCGCCAACGTCTTGAAATCATCCAGCCGCGCCACAAAATCAGTCTCACAATTCACCTCAACGATCACGCCAATTCGACCCGAGTGGACATAGCTCTCGATCAGCCCTTCACGCGCCTCGCGGTCACCCTTTTTCTCGGCCTTGGTCAAGCCTTTTTTACGCATCGCCTCCAGCGCCTTGTCAAAATCGCCATCAGTCTC
>ERZ773077.1730-NODE-1730-length-14646-cov-7.832637_pt1 | contig 14646 bp, 11 predicted proteins | sample MGYA00580612_ERZ773077 | MGnify/ENA primary metagenome ERZ773077 (study PRJEB29015, sample SAMEA2737971) | human oral metagenome | biome: human oral; feature: human-associated habitat; material: dental | place: China | collected 2021 ...
GTTGCGCGGCAGGTAAAAGCCGGTGTTGAATTTGCCTGCCAGCGCGTGGCGCAGAAATATTACGTCAAGCGTATTGCCTTTGTCTCCAGTGATTCGCCGCCGGAAAACAACTACTTTGCTCTGGCTCAGGCAATAGTGGAGCGATTGCATCACAAAAAGGAAGATTTTTGAGATTCAGAAGATGGGTCATGTATTTATCATTCGGGTTCATGTCCGGAGAATGGAAAACTCCATCATGCCGGACAGCATGAGCGATGCCTACGCCAGTTGCTATGCCGCATCAGCCAATTACGAGGAGGCTGTCAAAAAGGTGCTAGGAAAGCTGATATCCGATGGCCTCTATCCCGTCGAGATATTGACGCCTATCGCGATGCTTGAGGCAAGTGACTGGGATGTTCATGTCAAGGAACAATGGGGAATCTATGCGGGCGAAATGCCGGACCAAGATGAATTCATGAAGCGAATGAATGATGGCGATGTCGTTTATGGCCCTTTCGGGGGATACTGATTTTTTCCAAGGTTCAGTTCAGGGAGACCATGATCCGAGACAACAACAAGGATAAAGCCTATTTTGATGAGCATATCGCTCTGAATGATACTGCTATAGCAAAACGTCTAGATGTTGAAACGTTTCCGAATGTCAAAGGGCGTGTTGGCCGGGCATATACGCTTGTACATGATGCATTCATCGGCTGCATATACCGGTTTAGCCGGGGCGACAGTCTGGAAGACATTCGCCAGCATGTGTTTTTATGGATGCAGACCAAGGAAATCCAGCAACGCGTCATAGCCAACACGCCTGCCGAATTCAAAAAAATATGCGAGCAATACACACGAGTAACGCTGGATACTGTTTATGACGCATTGACCATGATGGCCTTCAGCGTAGCCTTGCGCTTTACTCCAGAAGAAACGCATCGGTTATTGAGTGCGGTAGGTCACGCTGGCAAAGATGCCCTGATGGACGAGGCGGCCCGCGCCTTGGGAGATGTGAACCGCCCTGTGGCCAGCGAATGCGTGTTTCCGAAGGTCTATGCGCCGCTGCTGGAAGTCTGGCGCTCGGCGGCTGATCTGCGTGAAGCCCGGTTGCGGGAATACGCCGCCAGCTGGAAAAAGAAAATCTCGCCCATTTACTGGTCCAACAGTCTGAAAGGGGCCGAGGGCGCTTATTTTGGCTACTGGTGTTTTGATATTGCCCTGGCGGTCATGCTGCTGGATATTCCAGATGCGGCCTTGAGAAAAAGCGCGTATTACCCGGCTGATTGGGTGGATGCGGCGCGGCAGGCCGCGCCTTGATTGCATCAGGCGCGAGGGAGCAAGAAATGCCACCGTATTGGAAATAACCTGGAAATAACGCCGCATTCATCCGGCTTTTTGCGGCAGTCAGGTTTCAGGCAGCTTCAATGTCCTTCGCCTGCGTTGGCATCGGGTTTGACGCGGTGCAGCAGCGCGAGCATGGCGGCGCGGATGCGTTCCAGCGCTTGCGGGGTTTGGCCTTCAAAGCGCAGCACGAGCATGGGGGTGGTGTTGCTGGCGCGGATGAGGCCGAAGCCGTCGGGCCAGTCCACGCGCAGGCCGTCAATGGTGCTGATGCGCGCGGGGGCGGCGAAGGCGGCGGGGGCCAGTTGTTGCAGCTCGGCGGCCAGGCGGTGCGGCTCGCCTTCGGCGCAGCGCACGTTCAGCTCGGGCGTGCTGTGGCTGCTGGGCAGGGCGTTGAGCACGGCGCTGGGGTTGACGTGGCGGCTGAGAATCTCAAGCAGGCGGCAGGCGGCATAGGTGCCGTCGTCAAAGCCGTACCAGCGCTCTTTGAAGAAGATGTGGCCGCTCATTTCGCCGCCCAGCGGGGCGTTCAGCTCTTTCATGCGGGCCTTGATGAGCGAGTGGCCGGTTTGGTGCATCACCGGCACGCCGCCCGCCGCTTCGATGGCCGGGGCCAGGCGCTGGCTGCATTTCACGTCGAACACGATGTGCCCGCCGGGCGCGCGGGTGAGCACGTCTTGCGCAAAGAGCATGAGCTGCCGATCGGGGAAGATGGTTTGCCCGTCCTGGGTGACGATGCCCAGGCGGTCGCCGTCGCCGTCAAAGGCCAGGCCCAGCTCGGCATCGGTTTCTTGCAGGGCGCGGAGGATGTCGCGCAGGTTTTCGGGCTTGCTGGGGTCGGGGTGGTGGTTGGGAAAGCGGCCATCCACTTCGGTGAACAGCTCGATGACTTCGCAGCCGATGGCGCGCAGGATGCCGGGGGCCGATGCGCCGGCGACGCCGTTGCCGCAGTCCACCACGATTTTCAAGGGGCGCGTCATGGCTTGCTTGATCTGGCACAGCCCGGCGCTTGCGCTTTGGCCTGATGTGGCAGCCGGGCGCGCCAAGTGAATGTCGCCCACGATGCGCTCGCGGTAGGCGGGCAGCACGTCGTGCTGGCGCACGCTGCCGCCTGCCTGAAGCTGCCAGCTTTCTTCTTCCATGATGCGGCGCAGCTGCTGGATTTCTTCGCCGTAAATGGCGCGGCCCGCCAGCACCATCTTGAAGCCGTTGTCATCGCGCGGGTTGTGGCTGCCCGTGACTTGGATGCCGCTTTGGCACAGCGTGCTGGCGGCAAAGTAGAGCATGGGCGTGGTGCACATGCCGATGTCGATGACTTCGACGCCTGCTTCCGCCAGCCCGCGCGTGAGCGCGGCGGCCAGCGCGGGGCCGGAAAGCCGCCCGTCGCGCCCCACGGCAACCACGCGCTGGCCTTGCGCGATGGCATGCGTGCCAAAGGCGCGGCCCAGCGCCAGCGCCACGCTTTCGTTCAGGGTGGCGGGCGTGGTGCCGCGTATGTCGTAAGCCTTGAAGATGGAGGGGGTGATTTGCATGGGCGGCGATTGTAGGAATGGGGGTAGAAGCGAGAGGAGCGGTGCAGGGCGGGCGCGCAGGCCATTCGCCAGCGGCGCGGCCGGGGCGCGGCAAGGCGTGAGCCTTGCTCTTCGCGTTGCCATGCCGCAAGGGGCTGGCAATGATTGCTTTCGCTCCTTGTTTTATAGCGTTAGGTCCTAGTGAAACTTGCGCTGGATGGGTTTTAGGTGCCCCTAATTCGCTCTTTTTTTTGATGATAAACGGGCCTGCGGCGGCCGGGGCGCAGGGGCGCGGGCGCATGAAAAAAGCAGGCCGCGAAGCCTGCTTTTCAAAAGCCAGGTCATACAGCCTGGCTGCAAGGGCGGGAAAGCGGTTTGGGATGGTCCGCGTTGCCCGCGCTGGCGTGTTTTCCGGCCCGCTTTTGCGTCTTCTGCGCCTTTTGCGGCCAGCCGAAGGTTCAGAACTGCGCTTGCACGCGCAGCCAGAACTGGCGGCCCGGTTCGTTCACGCGCATGGTGCGCACGCCCAAGGAGGGGTCGATGTGGGAGCCTGGGCGGCTGATGGATTCGGCGTAGGTTTTGTCAAACACGTTGTCCACGCCTGCTTGCAGGGTGACGTTGCGGTTGATGCGCCAGCCGCCGTTGATGGAAAACACGCCAAAGCCGGGGGTGGGGCCGAGGTCTTGCCCAATGATGTTGCCCTGCCCGATGGCGTAGCGGTTTTGCTTGGCGGCCACGCGCCAGAGCGCGCCGGCGCTCCAGACGCCGTTGTCCCAGTTCAGCGATGTCTTCAGCTCCAGCGGCGGGGTCTGGCCCAGCGGGCGGTGGTCGCTGCGGTTGGTGCCACGGGTGTAGGCCAGGCTGGCGCCGGCTTCCAGCGTGGGCAGCAGGCGCCACTTCACTTCGGCTTCGCCGCCGTAGCGGCGCGCGTCGATGTTGCGGGCCGCTGCCGCGCCGGGGTTGGTGTCGACCAGGATGAAGTCTTTGACGCTGCTGGCAAAGAGCGAAACGGACGCCTGCACGCCGCCCTGGCGGTAGATCACGCCAGCGTCAATCTGGCGGTTTTTCTCAGGCTTGAGGGTGCTGCTGCGGTTGCGCTCCCAGAAGTCGGGCGAGCGCTCGGCCAGGCCCAGACCCGCGTACCAGGTGGCGTTGCCAAAAACCTGCTCCCAGCGGCCAAAGGCGGAGGTGAGCTTGTAGGTCTGGTTTTTCGTGGGGCTGGCGGCGGGCTGGCGTTCAAAGACGGCGCGCACGCGGTCGTGCCGCAGGCCGGCCACGAGTTTTTGCTCGGGCGTGCGCTTCCAGGCGGCCTCGGCAAACGCGCCCGCCTGGCGGAAGCTTTGCGTGGGCATGAAGGGTTTGGCCAGGTAATCGGCATCCGTGCGCAAGCGGTGCCGGTCGCGGCTCCAGTCCAGCCCGGCCTGCACGTTCAGGTTGCCCCATTCCATGGTGGTTTTGAGGTGGGCGGTGCGCACGGTGCGCTTGGGGTTGTTCAGCCGCTGGCCCATCATGCGATTGACGGGGCGCATGCTGAAGTTGTCCATCACGTGGTCGATGGTGCCGCTGCCAAAGCGCAGCTCGGCTTCCTTGAACCAGGGAGTGATGTTCTGGTGCACGCCTTGCACGCTCCAGGCGTCGCGGTCGAACTTGGGGCCGTCCATCATGCGGTCGGCATAGGCGGCTTCGCCCCGGCTGCGCTCGTAGGTGACGCTCAGGCGCGTGTCGCGCGTGGGCATGAGGCCCGCTTGCAGCATCTGGCTGTTGCGCTTGAAGTGGGAATTGACTTCCTGCCCGCTGCCGTCTTTGTAGTTGTCGGATTTGTTGTGCGTGGCGTTGGCGCGCACGAAGAACATGCGGCCGGTGATGGTGGCATCGCCAAAGAGATCAAAGCGGCCAAAGCTGCCCGCCGTGGCGGCGGCATTGACTTCGGCGCGCGTGGTTTCGCTGGGCGTGGGCGGCTGGCGCACGAAGCGCACGCCGCCAGCCACCAGCCCCATGCCCTGGGTGACGCTTTGCGGGCCTTTGGTGATGACAACTTCGTCAAACGCCGCCGGGAAGATGTAGGCCGTGGGCGGATCCATGCGGTTGCCGCAGCCGCCGTAGATGAACATGTCATCAGCCAGCACGTTCAGGCGCGAGCCGCCCAGGCCGCGCAGCAGCGGATCGCCCGAGCTGCCGCCCTTGCGGATGACGTTCAGCCCCGGCGTGCCCTTGAGCAAGCTGGCGCCGTCGCTGGCGGGCAGCGGCTGCAAAGCGGCCTTGGGGTCGATGCGCACGGCATCCGGCTGGCGGGGCACTGTGCCGGTGACCACCACCGTGCCCAGCGCGGGCGCAGGCTCGTTGGCTTGTGCGCGCTTTTCCTTTTCAGCCTGCGAGGCGTCCGCAGCCCAGGCCGCGCTGACGGCCAGCGCCAGCGGCAGCACGGCCCACGGCGCAACAAGTGAATGACGAATGCGGTGCTTCATCGCATATTTCCTTCGTGTACATAAAACAAGACCCCTGTATCGAAAATTGTATGAAGACGTTTATCGGGCAGACGGGCACAGCCCTTGACTTTGGTCAAAGGCGGGGACTCTGGGCAGGTGGCAAGCGCGAGACGGCAAGCACACAGGCGGGGCGGGGCGAAATTCCAGGCCGTCTGCCGCCCGGAGCAGCTCAAACGCAGGGCGTGCTTTCCGGCTGCATGCAAATCAAATCAAAAGAAGGAGCAAATTGAAGGGGTAAAAAACGGCATTCGCGCACGTTCCACCAGGACATCATGCTATGAATGCAGGAGCTAAACATGCACCTTCGCAGAGCAGCGGCCCGCCGGAGAGCGGCGCAAGCGCCCGGGCCGGTTTCTCTAGAATGCCCGCTTTCGCTTTTCAGGCCCTGGCCGAGATAGAGACATGAAACCCATCCAAGGCAGCATCGTGGCGCTGGTCACGCCCATGCATGAAGACGGCAGCGTTGATTTCGCTGCGCTGCGCAAGCTGATTGACTGGCACGTGGCCGAAGGCACGGACTGCATCAGCGTGGTCGGCACCACGGGCGAGTCGCCCACGGTCACCGTGGACGAGCAAAAGGAAATCATCCGCGTAACGGTCGAGCACGTAGCGGGCCGCGTGCCGGTCATGGCCGGCTGCGGGGCCAACTCCACCGCCGAGGCCATCACCCTGGCCCGCTACGCGCGCGAAGTGGGCGCCAACTGCCAGCTGCAAGTCGTGCCTTACTACAACAAGCCCACGCAGGAAGGCATCTACGCGCACTTTCGCGCCATCGCCGACGTCACGGGCGGCGATCTGCCCGTGCTGCTCTACAACGTGCCGGGCCGCACCGTGGCCGATTTGCAGCACGAAACCGTGCTGCGGCTGGCGCAGGTGCCGGGCATCATCGGCATCAAGGAAGCCACCGGCAACATCGACCGGGCGCAATGGCTCATCCGCGAAGCGCCCGCAGGCTTTGGCGTCTATTCGGGCGACGACCCCACCGCCGTGGCGCTGATGCTCTGCGGCGGCCAGGGCAACGTGAGCGTCACGGCCAACGTGGCACCGCGCCTGATGCACGAGCTGTGCATGGCCGCCATCGCGGGCGACGCGAAGGGGGCCATGCAGCTGCAACGCCGCCTCATGCCCCTGCACCGCAACCTGTTTGTGGAAGCCAACCCCATTCCCGTCAAATGGGCCTTGTCGCGCCTGGGCCGCTGCAGCGGCGCCTTGCGCCTGCCCCTCACCCCTTTGACGCCCGCCAGCCAGGCCAAGGTAGAGCAGGCCCTCAAAGACAGCGGGCTGCTTTGAAAGCAGACCCCAGGCAAAGGCCCTCCATCCATTTAACGCCAGCTTCGCGCTGGCCCTTTTTTGCCTTGAAGGAATTCGCACAGTGAAGCATGCAAAACACATCCGCGTGGCCGCGCTGGCCGCCGCCGCAACCCTGGCCTTGAGCGCCTGCTCGGTGCTGGAGTCGGACAAGATTGACTACAAAAGCGCGGGCAAAGGCGTCTCGCTGGAAGTGCCGCCCGATTTGACGCAGCTGACAGACGCCTCCCGCTACGCCGCGCCCGACGGCGCCGTCACCGCCAGCAGCTACCAGGCCGGCCAGCACGCCGCGCGCGCCGCCGGCACGCCCGCCGCCACCGAGCAAGTGGCCGACGTGCAATACCACCGCAACGGCAATGAACGCTGGATCAGCGTGGGCCGCCCCGCCAGTGAGCTGTGGCAGCCCGTGCGCCAGTTCTGGCAAGACAACGGCTTTTTGCTCACCATCGACCAGCCCGAACTCGGCATCATGGAAACCGACTGGGCCGAAAACCGCGCCAAACTGCCGCAAGACATCATCCGCTCCACCATCGGCAAGGTATTCGACAGCCTCTACTCCACCGGCGAGCGCGACCGCTTTCGCACCCGCATGGAGCGCAACGCCAGCGGCGGCACCGACATTTACGTGACCCACCGGGGCATGGAAGAGGTTTACAACAGCAGCCACAAAGACAGCACCGTCTGGCAGCCCCGCGCCAGCGACGTGGAGCTGGAAACCGAATTCCTGCGCCGCCTCATGCTCCGCCTGGGCGCCACGCAAGAGCAGGCGCAGGCCGCCAAAGCCGCCGCCCAGGCGCAAGAAGCGCAGGCTGCCAGCAGCGGCCCGGCCCTGGCCGCGCTCACCCAGGCGGGCGGCCAGCCCGTCATCCAGGTGGGCGAGAACTTCGACCGCACCTGGCGCGCCATTGGCCTGGCGCTCGACCGCGCGGGCTTCACCGTGGAAGACCGCGACCGCAGCAAAGGCGCTTACTACGTGCGCTACGCCGAGCCTGACGCGCCCCGCCCCAAACAAGGCTGGCTGGACCGCATCCTCAACCGCTCCGCCGCCGCCATTCCCACCACCCAATACCAGCTCATCATTCAGGAGCAGGGCGGCAGCAGCTTCGTGCGCGCCTTAAGCGAAAGCGGCGCGCCGCTGGACGCAGCCACGGCGGAAAAACTGCTGAAACTGATCGCTGCCGAAACCCGCTAAGCCCCGACGCGCGCAACCCAAATCGCGCCGCCGGAAACCCAAAACCGCAGCCCGGCACAAGCGCCGCCTGCGGTTTTGGTTTTTTCAGTGCTTGTTCAACACCTGGCTGTGAGGAGCCAATGCGCGCCAGGGCAGCCTGATTCGCCGCCCTCATGGCCAGACTGTGAGCGGGTATCGAGAGCTTCAAAAGCAATCACTTTTAGCTCCCGAATCCATAGCAATAGGTCCTAGTGGATATTGCGCGGAGTGGCATTTTTGCCTGCTTGAATTTGCTCCTGTTTCTGGCACCCTGCAAGCAGAGGGCCGCGCTGCGCTTTGGCCCCTAGGCCAGACCGTGAGCAGGCACCCGGGGCAGGTTTGTGCTTGAAGCCGGGAAAACGGGCCATGGATTGAACCAAACGGCGGCCCAGCTTCTCCGGGCGCGTTTGGCACGCGGACGAGCGCTTGCATGCAGCGGCCCGCCATTTACGGCGGCGGCAGCAAACCGGCTTATGGCGCTTTTCACACTGCGACACATACGTGACAATGCGTGTCCATTCGTAGCCATAGGAGAAATGCCATGTCCATCCCCCTGCTTGCGCAACGCTTGATCGCTCTGGCCGCTGCGGCCAGCCTGGCCGCCTGCGGCGGCGGCGATGATGAAACCCCTGGCGCGCCCACGCCGCCCGCGCCAACGTCCATTCCCACGCCTGCACCCCCCCCAGCGCCGCCTGCACCCACACCGGCGCCGCCTGCGCCAATCCCTACGGTGACGCCCAGACCCACTCCTAACCCGACGGCAACGCCTACCCCGACGGCAACACCCACCCCGACGGCAACACCCACCCCGACGGCAACGCCCACCCCGACGGCAACGCCCACCCCGACGCCCACTTCCACTCCCGCGCCTGCCGCAGCCAATCCTTTTGACGCCCTCTACGCCAGCAACTTCCAGCTCAAAGCCTTGTCAGCGGATGCCATTGCGCCGCTGGCGCGGCCCGCGCGGGCGCAGACCCTGGCGCAAGCCACGCTTGACCCGGCCTACGGCACGCGCATCTACCGCGCCACGGACGCCAGCGAAGGCAGCAGCGGCAGCACTTTCGTGCGTCACGCCTACAGCCGCAAGCAGGCGTTCAATGCCGACAGCACGCGCTATCTGGTGCGAGACAGCAAGAGCTACTGGCACCTGTACGACGCCCAAACCCTGCAAAAAATCAGGCAGCTGCCCAGGCTGCTGGGCGAAGCCGATCCCATCTGGCACCCCACTGATCCCGGCAAGCTCTACATGACCAGCAACAACGGCGGCAGCGCTTGGTGGCTGTATGACGTGAACACGGACGCCACCGAAACCGTGTTTGACTTCACCCAGCCCGCCACCGGCTCGCCCTGGCCGCAGGCCACCCAGTACTGGACGCACAACGAAGGCACGGCCAGCGCCGATGGCCGCTACTTGGCGCTGATGGTTTCGTCTTATGACAGCGCCACCCGGCAGACCACCATGCACGGGCTGATGACCGTGGACCTGGCGGCCCGCAAAATCATCGGCACGCTGCCAGCCTCCCGGTTTCCCAAACCCGGCGCAGCGCCCGATCACGTCAGCATCTCGCCCAGCGGCAAATACGTCGTGCCCTCCTGGCCTGCCGAAAACAGCGGCGACACCGGCGCAGGCACCTACGCCTATGCGCGCGACTTTTCCGGCGCGCCCAAGCGTTTGCACACCACCTCCGAACACTCCGATCTGGCCTACGGCCCCGCCCGGCAGGATTACTACGTGTTCGCCGATTACCAGGCGGGCCGCATCCGCGCCGTGGACATGGACACGCTGCAATCCATCGACATCGAAGCGCTCTACCCGCAGCCGGGCGAAAGCTACGCGCTGCACATCAGCGGGCAGGCCTTCGACAAACCGGGCTGGGTCGTCATCTCCACCTATCAGGACTACAGCGGCTATGACCAAACCAGGCCCGCCGCCGAGCTGCGCGCGCCCATGCGCAAAGTCTGGCTGGCCGAGCTGAAAGCGGGCGGCCGCAAGCTGAATGTGACGCACACCCGCCTGGCGCGCTACCCCGTGCCCTACTTCTTCGAGCCGCAAGCCAGCGCCTCGCGTGATCTGAGCCGCATCATCTTCACCAGCGACTTCGGCGCTGGCGGCAACGCCGACGACTACATCGCTGGCCTGCCCAGCTGGCTGGGCCGCTGACGGAAGGCACCCGGGCCCTGACTCCAATGGCCCGGGCCGCCTGCCGCAGCCGGGATGGCCTGAAAGATCTTTACAAAGCTTCATCAGGCTTTGACTGGCGCGGCTGATGGTGACAAGCAGAATCAAAAATTTTCCGGTTTCCAACTGACCTTCAACTGTTTCCGCTTTTGCCATGACTTCACCCTCGCTGCCCGAAGCCACCTCCGCCTCTGCACGGCCTGCCCGCTGGCGGGGGGCGCTGGGGGTGCTGGCGCTGCTGGCCGCGCTGGCGGCGCTGGGCTGGTGGCTGGTGGAGCGCGCGCAGGCTGGCCCGCAGGCATCCACGCAGGGGTTTGGCCCGGGCGGGCCGGGCGGCGGCGGGCGCAGCCGGGTCACGGTGGGCACGGCGCTGGCGCAGCAGGGCAAGCTGGCGGTGCAGGTGCAGGCGCTGGGCACGGCCACGCCGCTGGCCAGCGTGACGCTGGCGCCGCAGGTGTCTGGCGTGCTGACCGAGGTGCTGTTTGAAGAAGGGCAGATGGTGAAAAAGGGCGATGTGCTCGCCCGCATTGACCCACGCCCTTTCGAGCAGGCGCTGGCGCAGGCCAGGGCGCAGCGCGCGCAGCAGCAGGCGCAGCTTCAGGCCGCGCAAGTGACGCTCAGGCGCTATGAAACGCTGTGGAAGCAAGACTCCATCGCCCGCCAGGAGCTGGATACGCAGGCCGCGCAAGTTCAGCAGCTGCAAGCGGCCGCGCAGGCCGCCGCCGCCGCCGTGGAGACGGCGCAGATCAACCTGGGCCACACGCGCATCACCGCGCCCATCACGGGCCGCATGGGCTTGCGGGCGGTGGACGCGGGCAACCTTGTTTCCAACGCCACGGCCCTGGCCACGCTCACGCAGATGCATCCGATGGACGTGCTTTTTTCCGTGCCGCAAGACCACGTGCCCGCCGTGCTGGCCGCGCAGCAGGCCGGGCAGGCGCTGCCCGTGACGGCGCTGGACCGCGCCCGCGCGCACGTCCTGGCCGAAGGGCGCTTTGCCACGCTGGACAACCAGATTGACGCCGCCACGGGTTCTGCGCGCGCCAAGGCCCGTTTCAGCAACGAGGGCGCAAGCCTTTTTCCGAACCAGTTTGTGAACGTGCGCCTGCAACTGGGCGAGCGCGAAGGCGTGCTGATTCCCGTGACCGCCGTGCGCACCGGCCCCGAAGGGCACTATGTGTATGTGGTGGATGAGGCGGGCGTGGCGCACACGCGCGCCGTCACGCCCGGCATGGCCTCGGCCGAGGCCGTGCTGATTGAAAAGGGCCTGCAAGCGGGCGAGCGCGTCGTGACTGAAGGCGGCGACCGCGTGCGCGACGGCCAGCCCGTGCAGCTTCAGGGCCAGGCGCAGCCGCAAGCCGCCCCCGGGGCAGGCGGCGAAGGGCGCAGTCAGCAGCGCGGGCGCGGCGCGCAGGGCCAGCCGCCAGCGGTTTGACAGGAAAGGAGACTTGAAAATGATCAGAAAAATATCGTGGTGGATTTTGTTTTTGTTTTATGGGATACCGCTTCTGGTGAATGTCCCGTGGAGTTTTATTTCAATCAGCCGCATATTGATTACAGATTCAAATATATGGCAAGAGGCTATAGCTTTTCCATATCCGCTTCCAGAGTTTCTGGCAAAAATGATGCCGAGCAGACTCGGCACGATGCTCGTGGCGCTTTTTCTTCTGAATCTGCTGCTGGCTGTTTTTCCGGCGCATCGCGTGTGGCTCATGCTTTCAGGCCGGGAAAAAGGTGTGCCGGCGGCCTATAACGGGCTGGCGCAATGGCTGGGCATGGCGGGTGCGTTTTTCATTGCGGCTTTTGTTCTGGGAATCATTGTGACCATCGTTTTGCGGGCAGGCTCTGGCGTGCCAGCCGCCATGCTGCTGATTCCCACGCCCTATTTGGTGCCCACGAGTTTTGTGCTGACGGAAATCAAGAGTTTCATGCAGCACCGGGCGGGAAAACGCCGCAAGGCGCGCGCCATACGCCCAGAAAGATAATGGCCGGAAATGATTTTCAGGATGCGCCGCCGAACGCACGCAAAAACAAGGCGATCAGCCCGCCGCAGGCAGACGGAATTGCTTCAAAAGAAAGAGCAAATTCAGGCTATCTGAAAAGCTGCCCACCGCACATTTCTCTAGGACGTATTGCTATGAATCAAGGAGCAAAAAAATGGCGTGCCGGGCTTCAGCGGGAGCGGGCGGCATGATCAGAAAAATATCGTGGTGGCTCATTTTCATTTTCGCGGGCCTGCCGCTGCCCCTGATTTTGCTGCTGACTTTGGCGCATTCCATGCTTCATCCGGCGTGGCCGTTTTTGTCGGATGCGGAATCCGCGCTGATGCCGCTCCTGATTTTTCCCGCCATCGTCCATACCGGTTTGTTCAGCTTCATTCATCGAATGCTTCTGGAGCCGCTGGGGTTGGCTTCTTTTTCTGAATGGCTGTTGGGGTGGATGTTTTTTTTGCTTTCAGCGCTGCTGGTGTGCGCCGTGCTGCACCGGCTGTGGCAAATGGCGGCGCGGCGCGAAATGACGCCTGCCGTTTACCGGGGCGGTTTGCAATGGGCAGGCATGGCGGGCATTTTGATTTTCGCCATGCTTTTTGTTTTTGTACATTGGCCGTATTTGGGGCTGGAAAATCTGGAAGATGTTTTTCCGCTGGACTGGTTTTTCGTGCTTGCGGGCGTGCTGCTGCCCTGGAGTTTCATATTGAGCGAATGGGCCAGTTTCAGGCAGCGCCGGGCGCAGAAGCGGGCTGAAATGCGGGCTGGCCGGAAAACGCCCCTGAAAATCATGCCCAAAAGGGCGGCTGATGGCGCGGGCGGCTGAAATGCAGATAGGTTTGGCGCGGGAGCGCGCAGCGGCTCCCGGCCGGGGCGGCACGATGAGGTCGATGATGATGCGCAGGCCGCCCCGCCGCCGGCTCCAGGCGCCAGGGCGCCCGTCGGGAACCGGGTCGGAGAGCGCCTGCCACGCACCCGGGTGCCCGTCCTGCGAGTGGGAGGATATGTACGGGACGCTCACGACGGCAGAATATGAACGGCGACGACCCCTTGCACTGGGCCGGTCTCCCCATCCGCGCCACGGTCCGGGGCGCCGAGGCGCGGACGGTTCCGGGGCGCCGAGGCGCGCGGGAGGTCCGCCCCGGTGAGCGACGGGCGCATCAACGGGGTAACAGGCCGGCGCGGGTGAGGAGGCCCAGCACGTCCAGGGGAACGACGGCGACGCCATCGGGCCTGCGGTGGGCGGCGGCCCCGTGACCACGACCGGATCGACCAGGCGCTCGCCGATCTACCGCCCGAGCCGGTTCACGTGCCGGACATCGTGGTCGTCAACGACTCGTGCCAACTTGACCTCGACGACGATCACCGCACCATCGCATTGCTCGAGATCAGGCCCGCCTCATGAAGTCCGTCACGAGTGCGCAGGTGGTGCAGGGGGTCGGCGAAGTCGGTTTGGGCGGTTGGTTGGGTGAGTGGTTTGATGGCTTGTTTGGGGTGTCTGGACAGGGGTCTGGTGGTTGAGGCGATAGCGGTTTGGGTGCTGTAGGTCAGTTGGATGAGGCTGATGGCCAGGTTACGCAGGGCGGCCATGATCTCGGGGCCGTTGCGGGTGCGCAGCTGGTGGCGGTCTTCATCAAAGACGACATCGCGGATCCAGTGGAGCTGGTTCTCGATTCCCCAGTGCCCGCGTACCCAGGCCGCGACGGTCTCGGGCTGGGCGTCGGTCATGGGCAGGGAGCACACCAGGTGGACCACCTCCACCGACCTGCTCGTAGCCTTAGCGGTCCTGGCCTTGCGGTTCTTGGTGGTGCGGGTGCGTCGGACCCGGACCACCTGGGCGGCGGCGGGGAGAGTCCACCCACATGGGTGCCTCGAGGGCTTTGACGTGCGCCGAACCCGCCGACCGTGAGAGGTGTCGACCGAGGAGATGGATGGGACGTCCTTCCAGGGCAGAGTCTTCAAGGTGCGACGAAGGGTCTTCTGGTTGTCCTTGACCGTCAGGAGGTAGTGGCCACCGCGCTGGGTGATCCACTGGGCGGTGTCCACCTGGGGGTGCCGTGGCGTCAGTGGTCACCACGACCCCGTCCAGGTCGAGGGGCTCAAGCAGGACCCTGAGAGCCGGGATCTCGTTGGACTTGTCCGCGACTCCTCGCTGGGTCAGAACGGTACCGGCGGCCTGGTCCAGGGCCGACAGCAGATGAGGGGCAGGCGCGTCGCCGGCGCGGGCGCCGCGCATGGTCTTGCCGACGCGCCGCGACCACCCTGCGGCCGTTGATGGTGCCGGTACGCGTGCAGAACCAGGTCATCAGGTGGGCGTCGAGGTCTGCGGGGTCCAGGTCCTGCAGGACCCGTCGGATCGTTGACTCCGATGGAAAGTCCTGCCCCTCCTCCAGTCCCAAAGAGCGCAGGTCAGTACCGGTCAGGTCGGTGGTGTGCTCCCATATCGCCGTCAGGCTCCGACATCCGGCCAGCACCCCGGTGATGGCCAGGGACAAGACCGTGGGCAGGCCTCAAGCGCACACCCCGCCGGTCCCTGGGATCGGCCACGTTCCTGAGAACCTGGACCAAGGGCTGGCGTGACAGGGTGGTCGTGGTGGAAGATGACATCGGCGGCGTGACCTCGCTGGTGACGGGATTGAGTAGA
>ERZ773077.1732-NODE-1732-length-14640-cov-3.020158_pt1 | contig 14640 bp, 7 predicted proteins | sample MGYA00580612_ERZ773077 | MGnify/ENA primary metagenome ERZ773077 (study PRJEB29015, sample SAMEA2737971) | human oral metagenome | biome: human oral; feature: human-associated habitat; material: dental | place: China | collected 2021 ...
TGATATTGACTTAGCTTATTCAGATATTGATGATGAAGATGAGGAATAATATGTTAAAAAAATCAAAATTTTATATGAAATTGAGAAAAATAGAGGCTAATTTGTCTTTATTTTTCCGCGTATTAACGCATAAATAAAAAATCATTTGTCTTAAGCATCGTCTTGTGCGCCTTATCGTAGGTCTCATCCAGCTGCCGTAGTTTTTGCGTGCGGTTGTCAAATGTCTTCGGTACTTCTAACTCGTCTTTATTAGGATCATACGGCGAGCAAATTTAGGCGATATGAAAGTTTGCCTTTGACCTTAGTAAAAAAGGCGTTATCGATAGAAATGTAAAATTTATACCGCACGGCGGTAGGTTCTGAGCCAAAACCGCATAAACGAAAGCGGCGATATACAAATTTAATGCACGCGCAAAATGTTACCGTTCGGCGAAAATTATATCGCTAAAAATTTTATCGAAATGCTAAAAATACGAAGCGATCTTGCTCTTGCGTTGCAAAGGCTCATTGGATAAAAAATTGCAATCCAGGGCTTGATTTGATCAACTTGAGCCCTGGATTCGAAATCGTTTTAAATTTTGGATCGAAACATACCAAGGACTAAAACGTTATCTCCCAGTTAAATCTAAAATTTCTGCGCGGCGCGTAAAATCTGCCGATGCCCGCACCCGTCGCTTGATCGATCATATTGACCGTTCCGAAAGCCCTGATCGAGCGCGCGCTATCCCAAGTGATATATTTGGCGTTGGTTAGATTGTAAACGCCTAGGCCAAAGTTGAAATTTTTTTGCGGCTTCGCATAAGCGATAACATCCACTACCGTATAATTGCTGCTTCGCCAACCTTTGGTATTATCGGTCACGGGCTCTCCGTTTACTATGGAAGCATCGATATGCCCCCAGGTCGGATCATCTCTTTCGATTTGGCTCTTCCAATACATATTGTAGGTATCTTTGCGCTTCTTGGCTCCTACGTCGGTGATGAAAAGATCAATACCATATTTGTCGCCGGGCGTGGAATAGCCAATATTATAAACAGAAGTAGGCGGCTGGATCGCATTCATCGGCACCTCTTCACCCCTGCTACATCCGGAGTTTGAATTATTGGCGTTTGAGCCGTTGCTGGCGCACGACATCCTGCCCTTTTGCCTGCTGTATTTGTACCCCAGCCTAAATCCCTCCAGGCTCTCCGATACATCGCCTAGCTCCAGATGGGTATTTATCTCAAATCCATGAACTTTGGCGCTATCTCGGTTTACGTTTTGATAAAACGGATAGGGTATCTGCTGATCTACGACCTGTAAATTTCCCAAAAATTCAAGATCGATAAAATTTTTATAATCCGTTTTAAAAACATCGAAAGTTATGCGGCTTCTCTCGCTATAAAAGGTAAGGGCGATCTCTTTTGTCCTTGCGATCTCGGCTTCCAGATCGATATTTGGGCGGATAGAAAAGTCCGGATGCTTAAAGGTCATATACGCCTCATCCGATGTCGGAGCACGGAAGCCCTTGGAGCCCTTTAGCTGTATCCTCATCCAATCCAGCGGGTCTAAATTTAGACCCAGTTTATATGAGCCGCTTTTGTATTCCTTCTCTCTTAGCAGGAATTTTAAATTTTGCTGGTAATTTTCCTCTCCGTAAGGAGTGTAGTAACCGTGTATTCCGTCATAAGGGTTGTAAGGATACGGCACCCATAGACCGGTTATGATACCTCTAGGGATTTCAGGATAACCGGTATATTTCGGCTTATGTTTTACAGTATCATAGCGATAGCCGAGATCAAAACCTACATATTTGGTTATTTGAATTTCATCTCCGATATAGCTTGCCGTAGTCGTAGTTTGCACCGGGATCAGATAAGTGCTAACGGATGTGGTATTGCTTCTTCTACTACCGCTTAAATGATAGTCCGGATCGGGTGCGCCGCTGCCTGGAGATTTACCGAAAAATATCTGATCCCACCATTGTGAGTTGCCCGCATAAAATCCATCTCTATTGGTCATAGATTTATCGGTCCTGTCTAAAAGCCCGCCGTATGATATAGAGTTCTCTATGGTGTCAAATAGGCTAATGTCTTTCTCAAAGTCTAAATTTACTTGCTGAGTTTCGGTATCTAGCGTCCTATCGGAGTACTGGATCGTTTCATAGCCGCCTGTTCCCGGGGTTATGAAAGATAACGCATGCCATTTTGATCCTACATTCGCATCGCTAGGATCTCTTTTTATAGTTCCATAGACTCTTCCGTCGGGAAGAGTATGCTTTTCTATCTCTCTATCTACGAGTTCGTACTTGTAACCTGGATCTTTATCGGTATCGTGCGTCTCTTTTAATACCCTAAACTTTTTAGAGCAATCTATTTTAGAGCAATCTACATAGGTCGAATTATAAACATCTCCCCACAGGTCAAGTGCGGATCCTGAGTGTACTTTATAATCGTCATTAAGTCTAAGCGGATTGCCCGAGCCGTCTCTGATGGTATAGTCGTCCCAGCCTACCTCCTGAGAATCTACGCTTAGAGGTCTATTGTTTTTATCTAAGAGATTATATGTACCAGAGCTCGAATCCAGGTGCATTCCGGATGGATTTTGTATATTCATACATTCGTTACCCTGGCAGCCCTCTCTGTTTATCGCGCGGTTTTTAATACTCTGCTTCGAGTATGAAATTTTAACGTGATCCCAAAACGGCGTTTCGCTGAAATTTTCGTAAGCAAACTGCACGTTTTTTCTGGTAGAGCTATCGTGGTTTGTTCTATTTCCATATCGTTCCGGAGCATCCGGACGGCTACCGACTCTTAATGTATAAGATAGATCCTCGCCGTCGGAATTTTGCTTTGAGTCATCTATCGCGACCGAAAATCTATTCTCATCGCCCGGCTGAAATCCGACCTTTACGAGCGTACTTTTTTTGGTTATGGTGTAGGGGTCTGCCTTTTCGCGAGTTTTTCCTATGTGAAGTTTATCCTCTTTACTATCATATATATCGTAGAAATAGTTTTTTCTCTCATGTCCGTGTCTATCGGTATTTATAACTAAAAAATCAAACCAACCGTATCTAGCCGCACCGGTAAAGGAGTGAAAATTTTGACTATCTACGCTTTGATAGCCCTGTTTAAAACCGAAATGATAGTTTTTTTCCGTCAAGAAATCCCTAGCGTCTTTAGTTTCAAACATTACCGATCCGCCGAGTGCGCCGCTTCCCGCTTTTATGGAGTCGGCTCCTTTGGTAATATTGGCTGTTTTGACGTTTTCCATCTCTACGCCGTTTCTTGTGTTGTTAAAATTTCCATACCCCTCAAAGAGGTCTTTAAAGCCTTGCGAGCTTAAGGTCTCTGCTTGACGAAGTCCGTCCACCGTGATAGCCACGCGGTTTTCGTCCACGCCGCGAACAGCGTATCCGCTAGCGCCGAATCTACCCGTCTCGACCGCCGTGATACCGGTTTGGTATCGCACCAAGTCTCTACTATCGGTGATCTGCTGCTTTTTGATAGTCTGCGCAGTAGTCTTAGTCTCGCCGACCTTTTGCTCGGCTACGCTTTGCGAATCGACATTGCCCGTTACCTGGATAGTTCCTAATTCTTGCGAATTTGCCTGATCTTCCGCATAAAGCCCGCCGCACAAGAGCAGCGAGGCATAGACACACACAGAGAATCCTCTAGACATTCATTCTTCCTTTTAAATGATTATAGAATCGATTATTAAAAGTGCGAATAATAATACAAAAATTTTTAATTTCTAATTAAATTGCAGTTTAAATTCAAGTATAAATTTTAAATGGCTAAAATTTTGATTTTTAAGAAGTAAAAAATTTTGAATAGTCAAGAAATACGTAATAGACGCATTTTAAGCTTTAATATAGCGCTAAATTTTGCAAAACATTTTTGAAACGACTAGATAAAATGCTAAAAATTATAAGAGAGCGAATGATAACAAAGCGCATTTTATAATATGTAGCGCGCTTTTAAAATTACGATATTTTGTCGGTAATTTTAAAATTTTATGCCCAATCGCTGCGTTATAAATTTAGGATCTTAATAGATTGTCGCCTCGCTGGATTTTCTAGCCGGTTGCTTTGTTGTCGCTGAAAATAGGGCATAAATTTTATTTGGTAAAATTTAGATCGTGCTGTAAATTTTATGCGCACCGAAATTTTGAAATTCCGTTTCGCACAAATACGGAAGCTGCAAAATTCCGCCACGCAAATAAAGCATACCGCCACGTTACGGGCATCGATAATCTACTCGTTTATTCAGCCAAATTAACCTATACCGCCGTAAATTTTATGTTTTAAAATTTCGCGCCGAATCTTTCGCGGTTAAAAAATGCCCCGCAGAGCCGCTGTGCCCTCTACATGTCTGTATAGCAAGAAATAATGCGCGAAGTTTGTGCAAGCGCCCCCAGGCACGCATATTTCGGCGCTTAGTCTGTGTCTAACATGCGTAGAATCGAGACCCGGTACCTCTAATCTGCCGCTTTTGTAACCGCTATAGCCCAGCTCTATCGGCGCCTCTAGCTCATCCTTTTCAAATACTACGCGCCCGCTTTGCACCTGCTCGAGCTTGGTATTTTTCAGCACGATCCCGGGCGCGCTCACGTGGTCAAAATTTATACTTAGTTCATACGGAGCGCCGGTGGAGTTGTCGTCCGAGAAGTCGGGCTTCGGCTCGCGCTCGTCGCGCCATAGTCGTCCGCCGATAGTGGTAGCTCTTAAGTTGGCGCTGATGCTAAAATCCTTAAGATCCAGCGAAGCGCTGCTAAAATCACGGATGAGCGTCCAGGCTACGACGGTGCGGCCGAAAAATTTATCGGCAATCATATATGTGCCGAAAAGTGAGCTTATGACCACCCAAAACAGAAATATAAATTTAAAAACCTTGCGCAAAACGAATACTAACGCTTTCATCCCTCTCCTTAAATTTAGTCTAAAATCCGCTCAAAATTATACTTTCAAACTTCACTATCGCGTGAAATTTAGCGCGGTAAATTCTGCCGCGAGCAAATTGCAGATAGAATTTCGCCATTTTGCCTTTAATTCCGCTGCTGCGCGCATTGCACAGTTTTAACCGCGCAAAATTTCAGAGCGTTAAATTCCGCGCGCACTACACATCTTAAATTTACGCATACACCGTGCACTTTCATACGGCGCCCGCACTGCGCTTTAAATTCCGCATCTACTTTCTGCGCTTGCAGCCCGTATCCGATGCCTGCACTGCGCCTTAAATTCCGCGCCTGCTTTTCGTGCTTGCAGCCCGTGCTTTAAATTTTACGCCTTTATTGTGATAAAATTTTAATCCTGCCGCCGCTACGCGCCTTGTTCTTTGCACTCGGATGCAGTCGTGCGCCCAGGCGGCTTCGTTTCAGTATCGTGCTCGCCAAGCCGTGTCGGCTGCCATGCACTTGGTCTTTGTAGCCGTATGAGTTAGTGCGTCTTTAAGCTTTTCAGTCGCTGCTTTGCCGCCGCCGTTACGTCCTCTTCGTAATCATACCACGCAAACATCGCGCCGTGCTGCACCGAGCCGCCCAGCAGATCGCCTCCCTGGCGGTTTTTCAGATCAATATTTGCGACCTTAAATCCATCCAGCGTCGCAGCGAACTCGCGCAGGCGCTGCGGCGGGGATTTGAGCTTAGTGTAGAGGTAGCAGCGCCCCGCCTGGCCTTTGCGTCCGACGCGCCCGCGTAGCTGATGAAGCGACGCGAGCCCCATCCGCTCGGCACCCACGATTAAAATGACGCTAAGCCGCGGCAGCGAGATGCCCACTTCGACGATCGTCGTGGTTATCAGCAGTCGCCCCTCGTCGCGGAAGCGGCGCAGGATCTCCTCCTTGTCCTTGTCGCTGCCGTGGGTAATCATCACGTCCGCAAACTGAGCCCTCCAAAACGGCGCCGCCTCCTCAAGGCTCTGATAGACCGAGCTCTCGCTTTGCTGCACTAGCGGATAGACGATGATCGCTTGATTGCCCGCGGCGAGCTCACGGCGCAGATCCTGCATAAAGCCCGTAAATCCGTCGTTTTGCAGGATTTTGGTTTTGATCTGTTTTTCAAACGGCAGCTGTTTTAAAAAGCTAAAGCTCACGAGCTCGGATTGGATCATGCTTAGCGTGCGCGGTATCGGCGTGGCGCTAAACTGAATGAAATGCGCTCGAAACTCGCCGTTTTCGGTGAGGCGCGCGATCTTTTCACGCTGGTTGGAGCCGAAGCGGTGCTGCTCATCAACCATTATTAGATTTGACGGCGCGAGCTCGTGGTAGAGCAGGGCGTGAGTGCCGATGATAAGGTGCGCGCCTGCGAAATTCGGCTCGCGATCGCCGCTTTTTACGAGCAGGACCTTGATCTGCGGCGGCAGCAGACGGCACGCCTCGGCGTAAATTTGCTCGGCCAAGATGCTCGTAGGCGCCATCAGATAGCTGATGCGCGGATAGTTCATAGCCGCGCTCGCGAGGATTACGAGCGTCTTGCCGCTGCCTACGTCGCCCATGACGACGCGGCGGCGCGCCAGAGGGCTTTGCAGGTCGCTAGCGATGTCCTTTATCGCGCTTAGCTGATCGCGCGTAGGCTCGAAAGGAAGCGAAGCGAGCCAATCCGAAATGTCGTGCAATGGGTAAATTTGCGCCGGAAAGCTCGTTTTTTTCGCGCCTAGCTTTTGCAGGTAGTTTAGAATTTCGATAAATTTCAGCGTGCGTAAAATTTCAGCTCCGCTCATAGATCCGGCGGCTGCAGCCTGTACAGCCTCGGCAGCATGGACAGTTCCAGCGTCGCTTGCAATTTGAGCGATTGTAGGTATGGCGGTCGTAGCTTTGGCGGCTGCGGTCTGGATAATTTCAGTTTGATAATGCGTAGGTTGCACGGCACAATCGCGCAAAGCGCTCATCGGTGCGGAGAGCGCGTCTTGAACAGTCTCGGCGCTTGCATTTTGAGCGATCGTAGGCTTTGCGGTTGCGGTCTGCACGGCTACTACCGCCTGAAGATTTTTGATTTGATCGCAGGCAGACTGGGTACCTGCAGCCTGCGCATCCAAAGTTTGGATAGTCGCAGCTTGTGCGCTCGCTACTTGGCTTGAAGTTTGGATTGCCGTAGGTTTTCCACTTGATTCTTGAGTTTGGGCGGCTACGGGTTGCAAATCTGCGGTTCGAATGTCTGAAGTTTGGATTGCTGCGGGTTGCATATCTACGTCTTGGGCGCTTGAATTTTGTTGTGCGGCTTGCTCGACTACGGACTGCTTAGTTGCGATATGGGCTAGCACGGGTTGCGCGATTGCGGCTTGAGCGTCTACTGACCGTGCTGCTGCTTGGACGTTGGATCCTAGATCGTTTGAAATTTTGCCGCCGCTCATCGCCGCATCATTGTCGCTTTTAAGATCGTCTGAAATTTTATCCTCACGCGCCTCGGCGCCGTATGCGGTAAGAAAATTATCGTCGCTTTGGATATTAAAATTTTCGTCGTTATAAATCTCAGTGCCGTGTGCTTGACGCTCCTCGTCGCTTAAAATTTGCGGCGCCTGCGAGCTTAAATCCGCCGTCGCATCGATACCGAGCTTGCCGCCGAAGCAGGAGTTCGGGCTTGCGTGATCGAGCTGATCGCACACACCCTCGCTAAAAACGAGGCTGCGCGCGCCTATGCGGTTTAGGACGTACTTCGTAAGCGCTTCGTACTCATCCAAGCTCGGCGCGTCCTGCGGCACGAAAACGGCGTGTTTTACGAAGCTCATCTGTCCCACGCCCCAAAACGCGTGCATGATCTGTTTGGCAGCAGCGGGGTAACGCACGGCGATCTTAGCCAAAATCAGATTATGAAATACGCCGTTTTCGGGCATTTTATAATCGATCAGATCGGGCGCGCTCGTGCGAAATAGCGGCAAGAAGATCCGCTCGGTCGCGTACCCCATAAATTTATCCTCAAGCGGCGGCTTGCCCACGACGGTAGCGTGAAATACGGGCGCGCGCTTGTGCGTGATCGCACTAACCTCCATCACCGGAAATGGCCCCACCGGCGTATAAAAGCCGGTGTGATCGCCAAAAGGCCCCTCAAGCTCACTTACTGCGGGATCGACAAAGCCCTCGATCACGTAGTCCGCGTCGGCGGGAACGTAAATTTCATTCGTAAGCGATTTTACGAGGCGAGCGGGGCTGCGGCGGATGAAGCCGTAAAGCAGCAGTTCAAACACGCCTTTTGGCAGCGGCGCCTGACCGCACCAGATATAGAGCGGATCGCCGCCGATCGCCACGGATACGGGCATCTTGCGCCCCGCTTTGCGATATTCGTCAAAAAAGCCCGCGCCGTCTTTGTGTATCTGCCAGTGCATCCCCAAGCGGTCGCGCCCGTAAATTTGCAGGCGATACATGCCGAGATTTTGCGTTTGCGAGTTCAGATCCTTCGTATAAACCTGCCCCATCGTGATAAACGCGCCGCCGTCACCCTCCCAGGTCTTAAGCACAGGAAGCTCGCCCAAATCGACATCGGCGCCCAGATGCGCGACCTGCTGGCACTCGCCGCGACCGCTAAGGCGCTTTACAAAAATTTTACGCAGCGAGATTAAGTGCGCCAAGAAATCAATTTTTTCGCCGAAGCTTTGCGGACGCTTCGGCTTTAGCAAGCTCTCGATCTCGGCGGCGATCTCGGCGGGCTTGCGACCGAGGATTAAATTTAACGCAGAAGATGAACCAAAAATATTGCTTAGCACCGGCGGCATCTGTTTGCCCTGCGCGTTTCGCACGTTCGTAAAAAGCAGCGCCTGCGAGCGCTCTCTTTTTACCTCGATATAGCTTGCGTGCGCGATCTCAAGCTCGGTGCCGATCTGCTCTTTTACCTCGCGCAATAGCCTGTTTTCGTAAAGCCTCTTTATCCAAAAATTTCCGTTTAAAATTTCATCAAAGCTCTGCATCCGCTGCCTTTAAAAAAATAGATTTTTTTCTTGCGATTTTTGATTTAGAAGCTGCAAGATCGCGCTCTTTTCCGCAAAAACCAGCGCGTAGTGAAACTCCGGCAGGCTCTTTAGCGCGCTTAGTTTATTGAAGCGAAAGTCGATCTTAACGCCGTCCAATCGGTCCTCCCAGCTAGCGCAGACGATAATTTTTTCGCGGAATTTTGCCCGCAAAAACTCCGCCTCGCGCGCAAAAAGCTCAGGATCGCTCTCGGCGATAAAGGCGCGGTAGCTGCCGCCAAGCGAGCTTACGTTAAAAAATCTATCCACAAAAATCGGCTCGAAATGACCGAATGCGCTTAAGCTTTGAAATTTAAAGGGTATGTTTTTGCGCGAGAGATACTCGATCACGCCGCATAGCTCGGGCAAAAACAGCTGCGGAAAGATTAAATTTGAATAATAAAGCCCGCCGAAAACGAAGCTGCTGTAAAATATCGAGCCGCCGTAAAGCAGCCTAAAATCGTCGCTCGCGGGGATCGTGACAGGCGAGATACCGAGGCTTTGCAAAAGATCGCCGTCGGTGGTGAAGTAGGTATTTTTCTCTTTGGCATTCAGCAGGCTGATAAAAAGCTCGCCCTTGCTGCGCGGCGCAAACATCAAATTTTTCGGCACGCTCGTGTAGCGCAGTATCTCGCTTTGCACTTCGTTTATCAGCACGAAGCCGTGCCGCCACGTCTCGCCCAAAAATTTTATCAGTCGCACGAGCGCCGAGCATAAATTTTCGACCTTTATAAAGGCGATCTCGTCGTTGAGCGGCTTGAAATTATTATCGAAAATGATCGCGTACGCGCCGTTATCGATCGCGGTGCGCACGTCGCGCTCGTTTGCGCCGAGTGCGATGAAAGCGCCCTTTTTTGCGACTTTTGCGGGCTCGATCGCAAAGCTCTCGACCGCGGAGATCGCGGGATTATTTAGCATCGTTCCATTTACGATGCGGGTTAAATTTAATAAATTTACCATTACGATTTCCCTGCGGCGGACGCGCTCTTTGCGGCGCGATGCGACTGCTTTGCGGTAGGCGCGGAGATTGCGCCGGACGCGGCGACGTCTTCTGCGGCGGCTGCGGTAGGCGTAGCGGTGTTTTTTGCAACGCGGCGAGATTTTGCGTTCTGCGCCGTATTTTTGGCGGGTGCTACTTTTGCGCTAGCTGCGGAAATTTTATTTTGCACGGTGTTTTTTATTGATGCTGATTTGGCTACGGACGCTGATTTTACGACAGATACAGAAGCTGTGCCTGCTGCGATATTTTTGGCGGTCGATGCGGTTTTTGCGATAGGTACAGGTTTTTTAGCCAGCGGAGATCTTTTTGCGGGCACGCTTTTTGTTGCTGCATTTTTTTTAGCAGAAGCGCTTTTGAAAAGAGGGGCGTCTTTTTTAACGTTTGTGCTAGAAACGCTTGCTGTGCGCTTTCTGTGCGGCATGACGCCTGCATTAAAATTTTCGTTATCCGCGCTTACACGCTTTTTCGAGCGCTCATCCGTAAATTTACCGGTGCGCGAAAATGAGCGCACGACCGCGCGCGCGCCAAGCTTTGCACATTTTAAAGCGGCAGACTTCGATAACTCGCAAATGCCAAACGTTAAAATTTTACGCGCTACAAATTTTAAAGCAACCCCCGCACCGAGCTTCAGCGCTAAGGGTGCAGCGCATACAAACCCGCCCGCGCCGATCTTTGCGGCAAGTGAGGAGTTGCGGCAAAGGTTTAAAATTTTATCCGAAGCGGCGCTTTTTTGCGCGCAGAGCCCAGCCGCACCGCAGATAGCGAGCTTCGAAGCCTTGCGCGCTAGAGCCTTCATCGCTAACCTACGATCGCGCCGTTTTTTACGGGCGCGAGAGTGCTAAGCAGCGTAAGGCTGCCGTCCTCGGCGCTTAAAATCATACCCTCGCTGCTATGTTTAAAAATTTTAGCGGGTTTTAAATTTGCCAGCACGCAGATCTGCTTGCCGATAAGCGCGGCAGGATCGTAAAATTTCGCGATACCGCTGATGATTTGACGCGGCCTCTCCTCGCCCAAATCGATCATAAATCGCAACAACTTCTCGCTGCCCTCTATGTTTTCGCACTCCAAAATCGTGCCGACTTTTATAACGCATTTTTTAAAATCATCGATTTTGATTTGAGCTTCGATTGTCTCGCCTTTAGCTTCTTGCGTGGTAGCGCATGAGCCGGAAGCTTTTGCGTTTAAGCTTGGCGCGCCTTTTGCCGCAGCGTCTGTGCCTGAGCAGCCTATAGAATTTGCAGCGCCATCCAGCCTATCGTAGTCCGCTTTCGGCATCAGCTCGTGATCGATCTTGGTAAAAAGCGGCTCGCACTGCTTAGCCTTAAAATCTAAAATTTCGCCGCGAAGCACTAGCTTCTCATAAAGCGGAGTGGATATTTCAAAGCCCAGCGTATCTGCGATCTGCGCCGCAGTCTGCGGCATCGCGGGGCTTAGCAGCACCGTAGCGCTAGCCAAAATATTTGCGACCAATGCGACGAGAGCCAGCGCCTTAGCCTGCTCGCCGTTTTTCATCAAATTCCACGGCTCGTATTTCGCGATCGAAGCGTTTGCGAGCGCAAGCGCCCTCCAAAGCTCCTCTAAGTATCTATTGGTGGCAATCTCCTCAAGCGCGCTAAGCGCGGCGCCCAGATAGGAGTTTGCTTCTTCGATCTCGGCAGTGAAAAATTTTATCACGTCTTTGGAATTTATGATGTAGTCCGAGTATTTCGCGCTCATGCCGACGATGCGACTGAGTAGATTTCCAAGCTCGTTGGCAAGCTCGGAATTTACGCGGTTGATGATCGCTTTTTGCGAAAAATCGCCGTCTTGGCCGAACGGCACCTCGCGTAGCAAGAAATACCTAAACTGCTCCAGCCCGTAGGCGTTTGCGACCTCGCGCGGATCCACGACGTTACCAAGGCTCTTGCTCATCTTTTTGCCGTCGCGCGTCCACCAGCCGTGAGCTGCGACGCTGCGCGGCATATTTAGCCCGAGGCTCATCAAAAACGCAGGCCAATAAACGGCGTGAAAGCGCAAAATGTCCTTGCCTACGATGTGCAGCGCGTCGCTCCAATACTCCATCCGCTCACCGCCCGCGCAAAATCCGAGCGAGCTAAGATAATCCATCAGCGCGTCCAGCCAGACGTAAATCACATGCTTTGGATCGTTTAGCTCGGGCGGAATTTTAACGCCCCAATCAAAGCCCGTTCGCGTAATTGAAAGATCCTTCAGACCGCCTTTTACGAAGCTTACGACCTCATTTTTTTTGCCTAGGGGCAGGATGCACTTTTCATCCTCATACCATTTCAAAAGCCGCTCTGCATAGGCGCTAAGTCTGAAAAAATAACTCTCCTCTTTTAAAATTTTAGTCTTTTTGCCGCAATCGGGGCAATATTCGCCGTCGATCAGCTGATTGGAAGGGATAAAACTCTCGCAACTTACGCAGTAGTTGCCCTCGTATTCGCCCTTATAAATGTCGCCCTTTTCATACATCCTGCGAAATACGTTTTGCACTGCCGCCTCGTGTGCGGCATCGGTAGTGCGCGAAAACATATCGTAGCTGATGCCAAACTCATCCCACAGGTCTTTAAATTTGGCGCTTACGCCGTCTGCGTATTGCTTCGGGCTTTTGCCGTGCTTAGCTGCGGCCTCTTCGATCTTTTGGCCGTGCTCGTCGGTGCCCGTTTTAAAAAACACCTCGTGTCCTTGCAGGCGGTAAAATCTAGCCATCGTATCGGCGATAATCGTCGTGTATGCATGACCGATGTGCGGGACGTCGTTTACGTAATAAATCGGCGTCATTATATATTTTTTCATTATTCTCCTTAAGTGTGTAGGATTATCCTACTGCCCTCCGGGACCGGTATTGGAAGCCAAAGTATAATTTACATATCCGGTCTCGGGTTGGATGGTAATAAGGGCAGTCTCCCCCGCATCATTAGTAAGTGTGATAACGCAAGGAGTTACAAACATCCTATCATATGGCACGTTAGAATTAACTAGCTGCCCCATAGGACGTCCGTAAGAATCAAAGGAGATAGTTTGGTTATTTCCATTGCCGCAATTAGCAAATTGTATATTTCTTATATTATACGTTTTGGTCAAATTCATCTTTTTATTCATTCTATCGGCTTGAGCATTAAAAGGTTGATCCGAAAATCCCGACGTTAAAAATTTATTAGGGTTTTGCGGATCAATCGCTATATCGTTTAAAGAATTCGGATTGCCGCTTGGAACGGGCGTGCTATCAAAAAATACCGTGTATCGCAAGTCGTTCGGCGAACCCGCTCCACCGCTTGCTACGTGAAACTGAATCCTCCATAATCTCTTAAACCAATTCGGATCATCGGGATCGAATTTATTATCGTTCATCGCAAGCTGCTGCGTGTAACGAATATGAGCGGTAATTTGATCCGCCGCCTCCACTAAACTGTTTCGATTGATTTGAGGCACTGCCACGGCCGCTAAAATTCCAACCACCACGATGATGAAAATCAGCTCAATCATAGTAAATGCTTTTTTCATAATTTTTACCTTTCATAAAAATTTTGTTTATATTTTAACATAAAATTTCGCAATTAGCACGCCTTGCTTGTAAATATCTATGCTTTGTGTCGAATTTTCAGAATTTCGCTCATAAATATACGCATCCTCGCCGCTTGGCAGGTCGTAAAATTTCAGGCGCAGGCATAGCTTTTTATTATCGCAGCTCACGCTTTTTACTCCGCGATCTTTTAGCTCGCTCGCTAGCTCCTTAGCTACGTCAAATTTATAAATAAAATGCCGCTGCGGTTTGTTTGCAAACACCGCCTTATACATCACGTCGCTAAAAACCACCGCGAAGTAGCTAAACATCAAGCTTGCCAGCGTCACGCCCACGGCGATCTTATGAAAGGTACGAAATTTAGGCAATCTAACTCGGTATGAATTAAACAAAACCCGAATGATCAAAGGCGTAGCGATGGCGCAATACGGCAGCATCATCTCAAGCGCCACGCGCTGTCTTAGCGAAAAAAGCATCGTCAGACAAAGCGCACTTGTAGCGATGAACCACAGCAGGCTCTTCTCCTCTTTGATCCAAATTCTATAGATCGTGTAGATGAAAAATAAAAATACTAAAGGCGAAAACGCGCCCGCAAAAACGCCCACGGTGTCTAAAAAATACCCCTTTGGCTTGCCCTCCGAGCTTACGTCGTAAAAGATCACGCTGAAGCTAAATAGCGCTATGCAAAGTAGCAAAAGCTCCTTTTTGCGCGTATAAAGCGCCCAAATTCCAAAACCTACGTAGAGCATAAAAAACGCTTTATCGATTAGGGCGCAAACGGAGAGAAGCACGAAAAGCGCGATATTGTATTCACTCTTTGCAAAATATATCGCCAGCAGCGTGAAAAAAACGATGATGCCCGCGGGATTTAGCAAGATCGCGCTACTCATCGACGCAGGAAGCGCCATAAATAGCGCCGTAGCGACTACTCTATCGAAGCGACGCTTTAGAATAAATTTTGAAATTTTATAGATCATCGCGGCATTTGCGAAGTGGATCAAAATAAACGGTATGCGCAGGGCATAGTCGTTGCGCCCGAAAATTTCGCAGCTTAAATTTGCGATTAGCGAAACGAGGGATTTTTTCTCATAAAAAATTTCGGCCTCGTAGTAGCTGATGCTTAAATTTGAGATCGCATAAAGCAAAAATATGCCCTGAAACAGGCACATTATGGAGATTACGAAAATTTCATTTTGATAAAGC
>ERZ773077.1734-NODE-1734-length-14633-cov-9.140966_pt1 | contig 14633 bp, 10 predicted proteins | sample MGYA00580612_ERZ773077 | MGnify/ENA primary metagenome ERZ773077 (study PRJEB29015, sample SAMEA2737971) | human oral metagenome | biome: human oral; feature: human-associated habitat; material: dental | place: China | collected 2021 ...
TCACGGTCGTCTTCACCGAGACCGGGCAGCGGGCCGACGACGCCGGGCAGGCCGACCTGTGCTTCGCGCTCACCCGGGAGGCGCTCACCAACGCGGTGCGGCACGCGCCCGCGCTGTCGCAGGTGCAGGCGTCCTGGGATCACAGCGAGTCGGCGGTGACGGTGACGGTTCGCAACGACGGCGCCTCGGGTGACAGTGGCGGGGAAGACGACGGCTACCGTGACGATTCCGCGGAGGGAACCGGTCTGCTGCGGCTGCGGAGTCGGGTCGAGGTGGCGGGAGGCTCGCTGGACTGGGGACCCGAGGCTGACGGCGGCTGGCTGGTGACGGCGACGGTGCCGAGAACTCGCGGTGAGGGCTGAGGTGTGGGCGCGGAATCGGAGGGGCTGAGGCCGACGTCGGTCATGATCGTGGATGACCAGCGCTATGCGCGCCTGGGGCTGGCGCTCATGATCCGTAAGGCGCCGGATCTGCGTGTGGTGGGGGAGGCCGGCGACGGGCAGGAGGCGCTGGAGGTCCTGGAGCGGCTGAACCGGTCCACGGGGCTGCCCGACGTCGTCCTCATGGACGTGCGCATGCCGGGCATGGACGGGATCAGCGCGACCCGGGCGATGACGCAGCGGTTCCCGACGGTGAAGGTCCTGGTGCTGACCACCTACGACGAGGACGACTACGCCTTCGGGGCGCTGGAGGTGGGGGCCTCGGGGTTCCTGCTCAAGGACGTGCGCGCGGCGCAGCTGGCTCAGGCGGTGCGGGCGGTGGCGCAGGGCGATGCCGTGCTCACTCCGCGCGTCACCAAGGAGCTCATCGCGCGCGGGGTTCCACGGGCATTGTCCGGTGCACAGCGCGAGGGGCTGCGTGAGCAGTTTGGGGCGCTCACGCCCAGGGAGTTCGACGTGGCCCGGCTCATTGCCGAGGGGATGTCGAATGAGGAGATCGCTGAGCGGCTGGTGCTGCAGCCCGCCTCTGTGCGCCGCAACGTCAGCCGCATCCTGGCCAAGCTCCACTTGCGTGACCGCGTCCAGATCGCCGTCGCCTGGTACAAAAGCCGTACATAGTTAGGATGAGTCAATCTCTCGCATCGGTCTCCGAGGAAGTCTCGGAGACCGATGCGAAAATTTGGCTACATCTGTCGACGACATCCAGCAGACCTAACTAAATAAATCTGCCTACATCTCGGAATACCTGCTTTCCTTATATCACTGGATATCGCCCGCACGTTGCAGTCCAGCGGGTTGATTCACCTACTTCAGATCGGGGAATGCTTCGTATTTATGTCTCCGATTGTCGAATGCTGGTTTTGTGCCTTCCAGAACGTCAAGAGCGAACTGGGCAATATCGAGTTCCGCGATGCTTCCACTGCTCACCCTAAACTTGCTGTCTACCATCTGGCAGTGAATGACTTGATCGGCATCTCCGACAATAGCGAGGTTAGCATTATGGGTCACAACTATAGTCTGCCGTCGGCCGGCGGCTTCATGAATAGCTGGAACTAATTTTGAGGCAATTGTCGCGTTGTCCAAATTTTCTTCCGGCTGATCAAGTAGCAACGGAGTTGTTCGCTGATCCACCACAAGATAAAATAAAGCGAGCACTAATCCTCGTTGGCCAGGTGAAAGTTGTGAAAGTGGTTGCCCTTCACCAGTAATCCTAAATCGAACATCCAGCCATTCTAGGCTAAAAATTGAGTAAAGAAAATCCTCAAGTTTAACGCTCTGCTTCAGTGCTGTTTCAGGGTTTCGACGTGCCGCTTCTGGGGCCCCTTTTTCATGCTCCAAGCGAGAGAACACCTGGCGCAAGTAAGACGAAATCTGATCCCAGGAAGTATCCTCAAGTGCACTTGAAAAATCTTCGAGCCAATCTAAAAACTGTCCATTTCGTCGCCCATCTAGATTCCTGGCCGTATCTTCCCATGAAGAGAGAAGCCTAAGCTCGGCGCCGAACTTTAAACCTGCCGAACTTGCTACCTCTGACGACGATATGAAAGACGAGGCTGGCGCATACATACTCGAAACTTCAGCAAGTTGGGTCTGTAGCTGTCTATAAATTAGTCGGGTCAAATCGAGAATCTCATGACAGGTGATGCTGATTTCTCTGTTAGCGCTCTGAACTTTGGAATGCAATGCTACTAAACCTTTGTATGAAGACACGTCTTTCTCGTCTCCATTAAGCATAGATATGCGCTCTTGTTGTTGAATAATCTGTTGGCGTAAGCGTTCCCTGACACTGTCGGTCGCAGCCAGGCTTTGAGTGAGCTTTTTCCGCCGTTCATCGAGTTGGGTAAGTTCCTTGTCTGCGTCTTCTTGGGACAGTGCAAACGAGTCCCTGAGACTTCTCTGTTTTTCAGCCCATGCTTGATACAAAGATGATCTGATGACCACCTCTACAATGGGGTCGCTGCTGCGGCCTATAATCTCACTAAACCGCTGATTAATAGATAAAGCGTCGGTCCTGAGATGATCGGCTTGTCTCATCAACGCATCCACGGAGGCTAATGATTTGGTGATCTCAGTTTGTCTTCGAGTGGCCTCAAAGTATTTTTCAGATACTTGGATACGCGATTCTTCCATTTGATTAAGTTCACTGCTTAACGCAAGCAGTTCTTCGTTCCGCTGATTTTGTGAATCGAAAGACTCTAATGCTTCTTTGGCAATGTTAAGCTCATTCTCTGCTCGCTCTATCTCCCTCTCTTTAAGGGCGATTTTTGAACTTATGTCTGTTTCGAGGTTGGAATACAGAAAGCGGTTCAATGAAGCGTACTTTTCGACAATCTCTCTCAAACTTGTTCTTAGCCTAGATAGATTATTGTTGGATGCTTCTGTTATTCGAACTAGAAGATCGTCAAAAGAGTTTTCGCCTGCCCGATCCTTCTCTGGAATGTGGGTAAATAATACATCTCGAAGCTCGCGTTCGAAATCATCTGCATTTGCATGAGAAGGATCAACGCTGCAGACTCGTTCAACAAAAGCCTGCGGAAGATACTCCACTGACACAGGAAAAGCAGGGTCATGCTCTCGGTCCAGTTGGACTGTTCGTTCAACACCCGTGACCCATCTAATTTTAGATGAGTAGTTCGATGCATTCTTTTTGTTTCTTGCTGACAGAAATCGGCTTGAGCAAAGAAAGGCAAACTCTTTGTTTCGTGAAGAATTTCCGGCCAAGGCGATACAGTCGAGCATCGCAGATTTCCCTTGCCCCTTGTTTCCTACCACTGCGACGAACCCAGAATTGAGGGGTATATCGTAGTCGAATAGCGTATTCTCTGGGCTGTCAGAACTAATTTTGATTCGATCGATGAAGTGCTCGGGGTTTTTGCGAACTCTTTTACGTTCAGGTGGTTCTATACCAACGTAGACTCTACGGTCAAATTCTTCGAGTGCATAAGCGAGGCCAGCTAAGGTTGGCACTGTTTTAAGCCAAGTTAAGCAGTTACCAATACGCATGTACTCCGTGGAGTCAGAGAAGTAATGTGCATCGCTGCAGTCGATTACGTGATAGTTTACGTTATCCTCTTTCAAGGAGTTCACATTTTGTAGCCATTTTGATGTATCTTCATATGCGGTGAAGATTAAATCTGCTCTACTTATAACGCTCTTCTTGGAAGCGATAGATTGCTTATTCCATTTTATGTTAGCCCACTCTGTTTTGCCGACTGCGATGAGATACCTTCCTCTTAAGAATGAAGAGTCAAGGGCTGATTCTACGTTCTCTTGCGTTACGGTGAGATTATTGAACCCTTCGACGAGAGGGCTCTTCATGTACTTCTTCTCATCGTCAGGTACGGAGTTTATTATCCGTTGCCCCATGTCACGTAGTGTGTCTTTTGTGATCAGACCACTCCATTGGTCGTCGTCTCGTGCTAGTTTCATTTTAGCCTGCAAGGAGTTCAGGAACTGAGATTCGATGGTGTCGACCTCTAAGTCGGGGTCGAATATCACATGAAAGTTAATTTTACTTAATTGTTTGGCGGTGCCACCGAAATGGTTGAATCGCATTTCGACAACTGGGAAGATGGCGTCGAGATTCTGTAGGCGACCTGCCTTGCGCTCCTGGAGTACTTTTTTGTAGCCATCTAGAAACCAATAGTCGTTGATGCCTATGACTTTTACTTCGGGCGGGAGTTGCTCTAGATCGCTGATATAACGCTCCCACACTTCGTCGTTGTTATTTCCATAGTGTTGGACGATTGAGGCTGGTGTATGGACGTGAAGATCCCATATTTTCCATTCAGTGCCTACCGAATGTAGATTTGGTTTGTCTGGCATGCCGACCCCTTTTTGTCATTGGTGAATTGGATGTTGGTGTGGCGCAATGAGGTATCGTTGTTCTGCTTACGTATGTTGGGTGGTGGTCATGGTTTTGATCACGACTTCCTTTCGTTCGATTTCTTGAATGGAAACTGGGGCTGATGCACACCGTTATGTCGTACTCCAAGCCCCCGGAACCTCTCCACGTAGGCGGTCAGGGCCGCTTGGACGCGGCGCTTCTTTTCGTCGTGGCTGTCGTCGGCCGCGCGGCGGAATCTGGGGGTGGGCGGCAGGATTCTTGTGATCGCGGTCCCCTCAGTGGGCACGTACCCGTTTCGCATGGCGGCCTCCACCAGTGCCTTCGCCGGCCCTTCGCGCAGCTTCTCATCTCGGATGATCGCCGCCAGCTCCTCGCTGCGCCGCTGCTCAATGAATGCCCGCCACTGCTCATCCACGTCCCCGAAGGCGGACACCGCGTGCACGAACTCCTCAATGAGGTCCCGCTTGTTGTGCAGGCTGGGACTGGACATCACAGCCCGGCGGATCTCCACCGGGATCTCCTTGTCCTCGCCGTCGCCTGCCTCCTCGCGGTGCTTCTCCACCAGCATGAGGACGTAGTCGACTCCCACCTCCACCTGCTTGACCAGTTCGATCTCGAAGACAAGATCGTCGTTGACGACCTCCTTCTCCACGTTGGCCCCCCGCCGCATCTCGGTGTACAGGTCCACATACACGCTGCGGTAGTCCTGGAACTCGGCCTCACCGATGACGTCGTCGTCTCCGAAGTCGTCAAAGCTTGCCAGGATGTTGCGTAGCCGCAGGAGCTTCCCGAACTGCCGGATGAACTCCTTCTGCTCGGCCTCCGAGGCGATCATCTGCCCCGGCTCGAACCTGGCCCGCAGTTCGCCAATCTTCTCCAGATACTCCTCCAGGTACTCCTTGTACGGCTTGAGGAGCACCAGTCCACCGGCGGCCTTGTTGCCGAACAGAGCGATGGCCTCATCGGTGTCCTCCTGCAGGTCCCGGAAGCAGACCACGTTGCCGTAGGTCTTGACTGAGTTGAGGATCCGGTTCGTGCGCGAGAACGCCTGGATGAGCCCGTGCGTGCGCAGCGACTTGTCCACCCACAGGGTGTTGAGGGTCTTGGAGTCGAACCCGGTGAGGAACATGTTGACCACGATGACCAGGTCGATCGTCCGCTCCGCCAGCCGCCGCGAGATGTCCTCGTAGTAGCCCTCGAAGCCCTGCGCGCTCGTGTCGTAGGCGGTGCCGAACTGAGCGTTGTAGTCCCGGATCGCCTCATCGAGGAAGGCACGGTCGTCGGCGGTCAGCTGCGAGGGGTCCACGGCCTCATCGGCCAGCGTCTCCCCAGGCGCGTCGGTGTTGGGCGCGTAGGAGTAGACGATGCCGACGCTCAAGCGTCGGTCCGAGGCCAGCCCCTCCTGCTGCCGCTTGAACTCCATGTAGTAGGCACGCGCCGCCCGGATCGACGCCGTCGCGAACAGCGAGTTGAAACCCAGCACCCGCTTCTGCCCCAGTGTGTAGGAGGAGTTGCGCCGCGTCTTCTGGTCGAAGTGCTCACGGATGTAGCCCACCACCTGGGCCAGCCGCTCGGGCGCCAGCAGCGCCCGCTCGGTGTCGATGCCACTGATCTCGGCGTCGCGCACGACGTCGGGCATCTTGATCGTGTCGATGTAGTCGATGCGGAACGGCAGCACGTTCTTGTCTCGGATCGCGTCCACGATCGTGTACGTGTGCAGCTGGTCACCGAAGGCCTGCGCGGTGGTGCGCAGCTGGACGTTCCCGCTGGAGCCGGAGTTGGCCGCGAAGATCGGCGTGCCCGTGAACCCGAAGAGGTGGTAGTTGCGGAAGGCCTTGGTGATGGCCGTGTGCATGTCCCCGAACTGGCTGCGGTGGCACTCGTCGAAGATGAGGACTACGTGCCCGGTGTAGATGGTGTGCTTACGGTTGTGCCCCACGAAGTTGGAGAGCTTCTGGATCGTGGTGACGATGATGCTCGTATCCGGGTCGTTGATCTGCCTGCTCAGCTGGTTGGTGGACTGGTTCGCGGAGACCGTCCCTTCGGCGAAGCGGTTGTACTCCTTGATGGTCTGGTGGTCCAGGTCCTTGCGGTCGACGACGAAGATGACCTTGTCGATCCCCTCCATCCCGGCGGCCAGCTTGGCGGTCTTGAAGGAGGTGAGGGTCTTGCCCGAGCCGGTGGTGTGCCAGATGTAGCCGCCGCCGGCCACGGTGCCAGTATGCTTGTTGGCCGACGCCGTGAGGATCCTCTGGAGGATCGCCTCGGTTGCGGCGATCTGGTAGGGCCGCATGACCAGCAGCTTCTGCGCCGTGGTGAAAACGCAGTAGCGGGTCAGCAGGGCCAGCAGCGTGTGCTTGGCGAAGAAGGTCCGGGTGAAGTCGACCAGGTCCGTGATCGGCTTGTTGGCGGCGTCGGACCACCAGGAGGTGAACTCGAAGGAGTCGGAGTTAGCGGCCTTGGACTCGCGCTTGCCCCGCGTGGACTCGGTGACGTGGTCGAAGCGGGTGGTGTTCGAGTAGTACTTGGTCTGGGTGCCGTTGGAGATGACGAAGATCTGGACGTAGCCGAACAGGCCGGCGCCCGCCCAGAAGGAGTCACGCTGGTAGCGGTTGATCTGGTTGAAGGCTTCGCGGATGGGCACGCCGCGGCGCTTGAGCTCGATGTGCACCAGCGGCAGGCCGTTGACGAGAACGGTGACGTCATAGCGGGTGTGGTGGGCGCCGGTATCGACGACGTACTGATTGGTGACCTGCAGGCGGTTGTTGTGGATGTGCGGCTTGTCGATGAGCCGGATGTTCTTGGACTCGCCGTTGTCCCGGATGAGGGTCTGGACGTGGTCCTCCTGGATGCGACGCGTCTTCTCCGCGATCTCGTCCCCGCCGCCTGAGCGGGTGCGGATCGACTGGGCGAAGAAGCGCTCCCACTCCTCATCGGTGAAGGTGTAGTCGTTGAGGGCTTCGAGCTGGGTGCGCAGGTTGGCGACGAGCTCGTCCTCGCCGGCGAAGGAGACGTACTCGTAGGCCTGAGCCTGCAGCTGGCGGATGAAGACCGCCTCCAGCTCGGCCTCCGACTGGTAGCCGGCGCGGTCGGTCTCCTCGGGCTCATAGAGTCCGACGACGGTGCTCTCACTGGTGAGAACAACCGGTTCGACTCCGACGGCGGAGGCTTCACGAATGGTCATGGGAGGACGCTTTCGTCAGTGCGGAAAAGGTGGGTAGAGACGGATGAGGATGGAGGGAGTGAGGTGGGGTAGCGCAGGTGGAGGACTGTGCGTGAGCGCTACTTCTTCTCCGGGAAGGTGAGGAGGCGGTCGCGATAGTACTCGTACTGCTTGCGACGAGCCTCGATCTCGGCGGGGAGACCTGAGGTCGGATCGTTGACGAGAAGATCGAACTTGTCTAGAAGGTGAACAATTTCACGTTGTTGATCGATGGGTGGAGCCGGAACGAGGGTCTCGCTCACAATTTTAGAATTGAGATTTCTTACCGTTCCTGCGCCGGCGCGTTGTGCGAAGTCATTTTGAATGGAGGTTGAACGTAAAGCATGATAAAGGAAATCTGAGTCGAAGGTCTTCTTATAATCGGATATGACCAGCCATCCGTCGTGAACATATCCGGTGATCTTTGAGATGTAGGGTCGTCCGAAACTCATAGAATTCGAAAGAATAAAATCTCCTGGTTCAACCCTCTGAGACTTCGTTGCGCCGCTCTCGGTGATGTATTGTGCGGTGGCGGTGACATATTTTCCGGCCGGCGGGGTGTCGCCGATTTTTATCCATGGCACTCCGTCAGTGTGTGTGACGAATTTTTTGATTGGCCGCGGGGATGCTCCACGTTTAATGTGGGCTACTTCCCCTAGCTTGACAGATTCTTGTGATGGGTAATGTGATGTGATGAGTATGTCGCGATAGTGTGAGTACTGCTGCTGGCGGGACTCTAGTTCGCTCTCTAGGCTTACTTGTAGTTCCGTAAACTGATCTAGGATGTCGGTAATCATGTGTTGGATTGAAAGTGAAGGAACTGGAATTTGCATAGGCTCTACGTCTTTTGGTCGGACGTGAGGAACTCCCCCGCCAGTTTTTAAAGAATAAACAAAGGCTTGCTTCGACTGAAGAGTGTGGAATAGAAATCTGGGGGTGATGAGGTCTGTGCGGGGCGTTATTGAAAAAGCATCCGATACCCATACTGGCTGATCCCACCATGCGATATGTCCTGCGTATGCTCCGGAACCCGCTACAGTTATGAGTGGAGGTGTGCGGTTGGATTGTGAGTGGAAATATGCGGCGGACCGCCCTCCCGCAACAACAGGCACGACACCTGGAACGACGTTTTTGCGTGTGATTGGCTGTCCTCTGTGAATTGTGGCGAGCTCAGCTAATCGGATCCTAGGTGCCCCGTCTAGTTGTATCTTCTGGATGAGGCTGTCGATGTGGCTCACCGGGCACCACCTTCGAGGTCGGCCACGATCTCATCAATGCTGGCTCGCAGCACTGCCTGCCGCTCCACGATCTCCTTGATCCGGGCGTTGAGCTCCACGATGTCGACCTCCTCGCGGGTGTCCTCCGCCTCCACGTAGGACGACACCGACAGGTTGAACCCGTTCTCCCTGATCGCCTCCGCGCTCACCAGTGCGGCCACGTGATCGACGTCGGCACGCTTGGCGAGCGTTTCCAAGATCATCTCCTGGTTCTCCGCCGAGAGTTTGTTGTTGTTGCCCTCCCGCACGAACTGCTTCGAGGCATCCACGAACAGGACGCTGTTGTCCTGCTTCGACTTCTTGAGAACGATGATGCACGTGCCGATCGTCGTCCCGAAGAACAGGTCCGGCGGAAGCTGGATGACGGCGTCGACATAGTTGTACTCCACCAGGTACTGGCGGATCTTGGCCTCAGTACCGCCGCGGGAGAGCACGCCTGGGAATTCGACGATCGCCGCTGTCCCATCCACCGCCAGCCAGGACAGCATGTGCATGGTGAAGGCCAGATCCGCCTTCGACTTCGGGGCCAGCACACCCGCCGGGGAGAAGCGCGGGTCGTTGATGAGAGCGGGATCGTCCTTGCCGACCCACTTCGTCGAATACGGCGGGTTGGAGACGATCGCCTCGAAGGGCTCGTCATCCCAGTGCGCCGGATCCGTGAGCGTGTCCCCGTGAGCGATGCTGAAGTCAGCGAAGTTGATGTCGTGCAGGAACATGTTGATCCGGCACAGGTTGTAGGTGGTCAAGTTGATCTCCTGGCCGAAGAACCCGCCGCGCACGTTCTCCTTACCGAGTACCTTTGCGAACTTCAGCAGCAGCGAGCCCGAGCCGCAGGCCGGATCGTAGACGCGGCTGACACTCTTCTTGCCCATGACCGTGATCCGGGCCAGCACCTCGCTGACCTCCTGAGGCGTGAAGAACTCGCCGCCCGACTTGCCCGCGTTCGAGGCGTACATCGTCATGAGGTACTCGTAGGCATCGCCAAAGGTGTCGATCGAGGACTCCCCGTAGGACAGGTCCAGGTCCCCGATCGCCTGCATGAGCCGCGTGAGCTTGTCATTGCGCTGGGCCACCGTGCGCCCCAGCTTCGTGGAGTTGACGTCCACATCGTCGAACAGACCCCGCAGATCCGACTCCGAGCCCGTGCCGGTCGCCGAGGCCTCGATGCTCTTGAAGATGCGTGACAGGGTCTCGTTGAGATTCTCGTCGCGCGGTGCCCGCTCGCGCACGTTGTCGAACAGGTCGCCCGGGGCGATAAAGAAGCCCTTCTCCTCAATGATGCCGTCGCGGGCGCCCTCGGCGTCGGCATGAGACAGGAAGCGGTAGTCGAAGTCCGGGTCCCCGGCCTCGCGCTCGCCAGCGTTGATGTACTCGGTGAGGTTCTCAGAGATGAACCGGTAGAAAAGAAAGCCCAGGACGTAGGCCTTGAAGTCCCATCCGTCCACGCTCCCGCGCAGGTCGTTGGCAACCCGCCAGATCGCACGGTGAAGCGCAGCGCGCTCAGTCTCTTTACTCACAGTCGGCCTCTTCGTCGTCAGGATGGGGGATCGGGCAGAAGTATCCCACCAAACGAGGACGTCCGATGACCACTCGCTGAGGTTGAGGTGTTGGGCGGACGGGGCTAGACTCTCCGACAGACTGCGAGCATCGGGCGCGGACCGGTGCGCCTACTCCGGCGGTCCCGCACCTGAGGTGCGGGACCGCTTGTTTGTGCCGCTGGCCGGCCCGTGGTTGTTGGGAAGAGGGTGTGCTGGCCGCCGGAGGTACGGCGAAGCGGGCGGTCTGTGTGAGTGCCCCACTCATGGTCGGGGCCTACGGCACGGGCAGGCGTACGCCGCGCGTCCGGGAACATCCTGCGCGGCCGGGGACATGTCGTCGCGGCCGGGGACCTTCGACGCCGTCGGGGACGGGAATCCTGTCCCCGTACGCGTGGGCTGTCCCCGGCTGGCGCAGACCGCACCCGGCCGCGTGGAATGTCCCCCACCGCGCTGCCTGTGGGGCCGGTTGTCATCATCTGTGGACAGTTCTCGGTCTGCGGGCCCGGGAGCCGAGGCGGCTGCCTAGGTTGAGCCGCGGGCGTCCGACGGCGTCCAGCGATACCGGCGGATTCACAGGGGAGAGGACGGCGCAGGGCCATGGCAGCTCGACGTGAACGGACGCAGTCGGACCGGTCGGCTCAACCAGTGCGGGGACGCACAACCGGGGGCCTCGGGCGCCTGGGCGGCGCGGATGGGGAGGGAGGCGTCGTCGGCGTCGGGGGAGAAGGTGGCCCGGCCGCTGTGGAGGCGCGCGATCTGCACAAGTCCTTCCCGACCCCCGGCGGGGAACCGATCGAGATCCTGCACGGCATCTCCTGCGCCATGATGCCGGGGCGGATGACGGCGCTGGTCGGACCCAGCGGCTCGGGCAAGTCAACGGCGCTGCTCTGCCTGGCCGGGCTGGAGCCGGCGACGTCGGGGCGCGTCTCGCTCATGGGGCGCGACCTCGGCGGGCTCCCGGCGGCGCGAGTGGCCGAGCTCTACCGCGACCAGGTGGGCTTCGTCTTCCAGGCCTACAACCTCGTGCCCTACCTGACGGTGCGGGAGAACATCACGATCTCCGACACCCTGGCCGGCCGGCGGCCCGACTCGATACGGGTGCGGGAGGTCCTGGCCGGACTGGGACTGGAGTCGCGCGCCGACGCGGTCGCGACCACGCTCTCGGGCGGTGAGCAGCAGCGCGTCGCCCTGGGGCGGGTCCTCTACCGCCGCCCACCGGTCGTTTTCGCCGACGAACCCACCGGGGCCCTCGACACCCGATCGGCCGCCTTCGTCCTGGCCGAGCTGCGGCGCCTGGCCGACGACGGGGCCGCCGTCATCCTCGTGACGCACGACCTGGGGGCCGCGGCCCTGGCCGAGAGCGTGCTCATCATGCGCGATGGCCGCATCGTCGATCACCGCTGCGGCGCCACCCCCGACGAGCTGCTGGTCGCCGTCAACCAGACGGGAGCTGCGGCATGACCCGCTACACGCTGCGCGCCCTGGCCGCCCAGTGGCGGGCCTGGTCGGGAACGGTGGCGGTGCTGGCCCTCGCCGCGGGGCTCATCAACGTCTGCCTGGTGCACCGCATGACCGTCACCCGGCCCGACGTCGTCGCCGCGGCGCGGGCGGCGGGAGTGGACCCGGCCGAGCTCACGGTTCCGGGTGTCTCGGTCGCCTTCTACACGGCGATGGTGACGGTCCCGGTGGTGGCCGTCGTCGGGCAGTCCTGCGTGCAGGCACTGCGCACGAGCTGGGCCTTGTGGCGGCTCGCCGGCGCCCTGCCCCGGCAGGTCCTCGTTGCCGTCGTCGCCACCGTGGTGGCACTGGGGCTGGTGGCCTGCGTACCCGGGATCCTGCTGGGGGTGGTGGCGGCCCAGCCCTTCGCCTCGGTGCTCACCCGCCTGGCGGCCGCGCGCATGGGGCGGATCGAGGTCGCCCAGACGCCGACGACGCTGCTGCTCACCGTGGTGGTCGTGGTCGCCGTCGCGGTCCTGGGGGCGGTGGGCCCGGCGCGTGCCGCGGTGAGGACGCCTGCCGTGGAGGCGGTTCGCGACGCGGTCCCGGGTGGGCAACGCCGCATGGGTGTGCTCCGGTGGGTCGCGGCGGGGCTGTGGGGGCTGGCGTGCGCCGGCCAGCTGGTGGCGGCCTTCCTGGTCCGGCCCGGCCGGATGGTGGAGGGGTGGCCGACCGGCGGGGGCCAGGCGACCCTGGCCTCCCTCCTGCTCGCGGTCCTCGTGGTGCTGCTGGCGCCCGTGCTCATCCCGGCGCTGCTGCGGATGTGGTCGGCGCCGCTCGCGCGGCTGGGTGGGCCGTGGCTCATTGCGCGCCGTTCGGCGCTGTGGCGCAGCGCGTCGGCGGCGAGTGCCATCGGCCTGCTGGCCCTGGCGATCTCCTTCACTGCGGCGCTCACGACCAGCCTCGGCACGAGTGAGGCAGTGGTGGAGGCGGCGCACCTGAGCGTGGCGATCAACCAGGTGGACTCGCTGGTGCTGGCGGCGATCCTCGGGGCGATGGCGCTGCTGGGGGCCGTGGCCGTCGTCGGCATGTCCTCCCGGTCCCGGCAGTGCGAGTTCGCGGTGCTGCGCTGTGCCGGAAGCACGGTGCGCGGCGTGCGCCGGCAGGTGGTCATCGAGGCGGGCCTGTACGTGGGGACGGCGCTGCTGATCTCGATCGTGCCGCTGGCGGTGACGGCGGTCGGCGAGGCTGTTTTCTACGCCAGGGCCGGGCTGCCGCTGGCGGTGCGCCCCGGCGTCGCGCCGGTGCTGCTGGTGGCGCTCCTGTCCTTCCTGTCCCTGGCCGCGGTGCTGCTCGCTCCGATCCGGGGCGCCACCCGGACCCCGATCGGCACCATCCTGGCGGCCGAGTGAGGCGGGTCGGAACAGGTCGAGCCGAGGCCCCTGGTTGCCTGGGGCTCGAGGAGGCTGGCAGAAGTGACAGCGCTCCGCCTTGTGTCAATGCCCACCGAGCCCTACACTCAAATCGCTCAAAACGATCAACTCGAAAACAGTGGACGAACAGCAGTGTAGGAGTGCGCCATGACCGTGACAATTGAGAGCAAGACCTACCTTCCCGAGGAGGATGTCGCCGGGCGCTTCACCGAACTGGTGACGGAACTTGAAGCCTCCTCCGGTGTGACGCCCCGGCTGACCGTCAATGGTGAGACGATTGACCTCCCTCCAGCGGTGGCTGCGGCCCTTCTTCAGGTCGTGGATGCGATGCGTCGAGGTCTGGCTGTCACGGTGGCGCCGCAGGACCAGCGTCTGACGACGCAGGAGGCGGCTGACATGCTGGGTATCTCGCGGCCGACGCTGGTCAGGATGTTGGAGGCCGGCGAGATCCCGTTTGAGAAGGTCAGACGGCATCGTCGCCTGTTCCTCACTGACGTGCTGGAGTTCCGTGAGCGTCAGCGTCGGGCGGCGAATGAGGCCCTGTCGGACATGGTGGCCGACGCTCAGGCGATGGGCGCCTACGATGACGACCCTGCCGAGGTGCGCCAAGTCCTCAAGGACCTCCGCTCCCAGGACTGACCGATGGCGTTCTGCGCAGTACTCGATGCCTGTGTGCTGGTCCCCAGCGCGCTGCGAGACGTTCTTCTTGAGATTGCCATCCGAAAGGTCTATAGGCCTTTGTGGAGCGAGAAGATTGAGGAGGAGGTTGAGAGAACGGTACTTCGGCTGCACGCACTGCGTGGCAAGGACGAAGGGGAGTCCCGTGGCTACGTCAAACGACTTCGGCGGCAGATGAACCTGGCGCTGCCAGATGCCCAGGTGCAGGACTGGGAGACTCTTCTTTCTTCGGTCTCCAGACTCCCGGATCCTGGAGACCGGCACGTCGTCGCAGCGGCTCTCATGGGACGGGCGGACGTCATCGTCACGTTCAATCTCAAGGACTTTGACGACGCAGTTCTTCCTGGTGAGTTGTTTGCTCAATCTCCAGACGAGTTTCTTCTCGATGTGCTGGGGCTGTATCCCGAGGTGGTTCGGAACGTGTTCACAACAGTGGTATCCCGGACCGGTCGTAAAGGGCCTCGCTGGACTGTCGATGACCTGCTCACCCGCCTCGAGAAAGAGAAACTGAACGACTTCGTCGCCGCCTGCCGTCAGGAGCTGACACTCTGAGGCGTCGGAAGTTGTCTCGCGCCATTCGGTTCTCGCAGCGACTGTGCTTGGCGACCCGCTGGCTGCGGCCGGGGTTCAGAACTCCGGGCGTAGGGTACGGACGCGACGGAGAGGAGGGACGCTGGTGCCCGGTGCAGAGCGTGGCTCGTCGTCGGCAATGAGGCTGCGGGCCACCTGGCGGACGCTGGGGGAGTGGGTGCGCCAGCCGGCGCCCGCGCAGGCCGGCCCC
>ERZ773077.1748-NODE-1748-length-14578-cov-33.804310_pt1 | contig 14578 bp, 7 predicted proteins | sample MGYA00580612_ERZ773077 | MGnify/ENA primary metagenome ERZ773077 (study PRJEB29015, sample SAMEA2737971) | human oral metagenome | biome: human oral; feature: human-associated habitat; material: dental | place: China | collected 2021 ...
CTCCGCCATCGCGCAGCAGCCCCAGCAGGTAGCGGCCGTAGCCGTTTTTGGCCAGCGGCTGGGCCAGTTTTTCGAGCTGGGCGCTGTCGATGAGGCCTTTGCGCCAGGCGATTTCTTCGGGGCAGGCAATCTTCAGGCCCTGGCGCTGCTCCAGCGTGGCGATGAACTGGCTGGCCTGCATCAGGCTTTCGTGCGTGCCGGTGTCCAGCCAGGCGTAGCCGCGCTGCATGATTTGCACCTTGAGCTGGCGCTTTTGCAGATAGGCGTCATTGACGCTGGTGATTTCCAGCTCGCCGCGCGCGCTGGGCTTGACGGCTTTGGCGATGTCCGTCACTTGCGCGTCATAGAAATACAGGCCGGTGACGGCGTAGTTGCTCTTGGGGCGGGCCGGTTTTTCTTCAATGCTCGTGGCGCGGCCCTGCGCGTCGAAGGCCACGACGCCGTAGCGCTCGGGGTCTTGCACGTGGTAGGCAAAGACGGTGGCGCCTTCAGCCCGGACGCTGGCTTCGGCCAGCAGCGCTTCAAAGTCGTGGCCGTAGAAGATGTTGTCGCCCAGCACCAGGGCGCTGGGTGCGCCGTTCAGAAAGCGCTCGCCAATGATGAACGCCTGCGCCAGTCCGTCGGGGCTGGGCTGCACGGCGTATTGCAGGTTCAGGCCCCACTGGCTGCCGTCGCCCAGCAGCTGCTGAAAGCGCGGCGTGTCTTGCGGGGTACTGATGACCAGCATGTCGCGGATGCCCGCCAGCATGAGCGTGGCCAGCGGGTAATAAATCATGGGCTTGTCATACACCGGCAGCAGCTGCTTGCTGATGGCCAGGGTGGCCGGGTGCAGCCGGGTGCCGGAGCCGCCGGCCAGGATGATGCCTTTGCGTGGCTGGGTCATGCGATGCCTTTGCTTTCAAGAATTTCGCGTAGCACGCGCGTCACGCCCTGCTGCCAGGGCGGCATTTGCAGGCCGAAGGCCGCTTGCAAGCGCCGCGTGTCCAGCCGCGAGTTGAGCGGGCGGCGGGCGGCGGCGGGGTATTGGCTGGAGGCGATGGGCTGCACGCCGCCGGCAGCGGTTTTGACGCCCTGCGGCCTGGCCTGCCGGGCCAGGGCCAGCACGTATTGCGCGTAGTCAAACCAGCTGGCTTCGCCCGCTGCCGTCAGGTGATACAGCCCGGCCTTGGCGGGCTGCTGAAGGGTTTGCGAGATGGCGTGGGCCGTCACGTCGGCGATCAGCTCGGCGCCGGTGGGCGCGCCTTTTTGGTCGTCAATGACGGTCAGGCGCTCGCGCGTGGCGGCCAGCCGCAGCATGGTTTTGATGAAGTTGTCGCCATGCGCGGCATACACCCAGCTGGTGCGGAAGGTGAGATGCGCGCAGCCGCTGGCGGCAATGGCCTGCTCGCCTGCCAGCTTGGTGGCGCCATAAACGTTCAGCGGCCCGGTGGCGTCGCTTTCCTGCCAGGGGGCGCTGCCGCTGCCGTCAAACACGTAATCGGTGCTGTAGTGCACCAGCAGCGCACCGCTGGCGGCGGCTTCGCGGGCCAGGGCGGCGGGCGCTTCGGTGTTGATGAGGCGGGCCAGCTGCGGCTCGCTTTCGGCCTTGTCCACGGCCGTGTAGGCGGCAGCATTCACGATGACTTGCGGCTTTGCGGCGCGCACGGCAGCGGCCAGCCCTTGCGGGTCTGCCAGATCGCCGCCTGCGTCCTTGCGCTCCAGTGCCACGATTTCGCCCAGAGGGGCCAGGGCGCGCTGCAATTGCCAGCCGACCTGGCCGTTTTTGCCCAGCAGCAGGATTTTCATGAGGCCGCTCCCGTGCGTGCGTCTGCGCCTTCATGGCCGTATTGGGCGGCCACCCATTCGCGGTAGGCGCCGCTTTGCACGCCTTGCACCCATTCGGGGTTGTCCAGATACCAGCGCACGGTTTTGCGAATGCCGCTGTCAAAGGTTTCAGCGGGCCGCCAGCCCAGCTCGCGCTCGATCTTGCGCGCGTCAATGGCGTAGCGGCGGTCGTGGCCGGGGCGGTCTTGCACGTGGGTGATTTGCGCACGGTAGCTCTGGCCATCGGGGCGCGGGCGCATTTCGTCGAGCAAATCGCAAATGGTGTGCACGATGGCCAGATTGGTTTTCTCGTTCCAGCCGCCCACGTTGTAGGTTTCTCCCGTACGGCCTGCCTCCAGCACGCGGCGGATGGCGCTGCAATGGTCTTTCACGTAGAGCCAGTCGCGCACTTGCTGGCCGTCGCCATACACGGGCAGTGGCTTGCCCGCCAGGGCATTGACGATCATTAGCGGAATGAGCTTTTCCGGAAAGTGCCAGGGGCCGTAGTTGTTGGAGCAATTGGTGGTGAGCACCGGCAGCCCATAGGTGTGATACCAGGCGCGCGCCAGGTGGTCGCTGGCGGCTTTACTGGCGCTGTAGGGGCTGTTGGGTTCGTAGGCGTGCTTCTCGGTGAAAGCGGGCGCATCGGGCGCCAGCGTGCCGTACACCTCGTCGGTGGAAACGTGCAAAAAGCGGAAAGCCGCCTTGTCCGCCTCATCAAGCGCCAGCCAGTAGGCGCGGGCCGCTTCCAGCAGGCGGAAGGTGCCGACGATGTTGGTGGCGATGAAGTCTTGCGCGCCGTGAATGGAGCGGTCCACGTGGCTTTCGGCGGCAAAGTGCACGATGGCGCGCGGGCGGCGTTCGGCCAGCAGGCGGGCCACCAGGGCGCTGTCGCCAATGTCGCCCTGCACGAAAACGTGGCGTGCATCGCCTTGCAGGCTGGCCAGATTGGCCAGATTGCCCGCGTAGGTGAGCTTGTCAAGGTTGAGCACAGGCTCGTTGCCGGCGGCCAGCCAGTCGAGCACGAAATTGCTGCCGATGAAACCGGCCCCGCCGGTGACAAGAATCATGGGAAGTCGCTTTCCTGAAACGAAAAGCCCGGCGCCATGCTGGCAGCCGGACGGGCGCGGATTATTTCACGCAGCCTGCGCGCGCCAGCCAAGCGTCTTGTTCAGAAAGAGGAGCAAATTCAGGGGACAGAAAAATGGCCTCTGCGCAATTTCCACTAGGACCTCATGCTATTTATAAAGGAGCAAAAACAAGCTATCCGCCGGATGTGGCCTGGGGTTCGGTAGGCGTTTCGTCCTTGCGTTCTTCCTTGCGCTCGATCTGCTGCACGACGGGGTCGCTCCAGCTGCCGGTGATGCGGAATTCGCGCATGGCGGCGCGCGAGAGGGGCTTGCGCAAGGCGAGCTGGGCGATGAAGGCGATGGCGCCGGCGGCGGGATTGACGAAGGCGGTGGCCAAGGCGGCGTTGCCGGCGTCGATTTCGGGCATGACCAGGGCGGTGAGGTCTTGCGTTTCGCGGGCGATGTCGGCGCTGCCTTGCATGAGCACGGTGGCGTTGGCGCTGCTGATGCGCAAGTTGGTGGTGCGGGCCACACCGGCGGTCACGCTGACGTCGGCGCTGGCCTGGTCAAAGGCGAAACCGGCGCTGAACAGGTCGCGGAAATCCAGCGTGAGGCGGCGCGGCAGCGCTTGCAGGCTGAGCACGCCCAGCAGCTTGGCCGCGCCGGGGTCGGCTTTGAGAAATTGGCCCTCGCCCATGTCCAGCCGCAGGTGGCCGCCCAGGCTGGGGTAGTGGGGGGCGGCGGGCGAGCCGCTCCAGTGCAGCTGGCCGGTGATTTGGCCTTTGCCGCCGCGCAGGGTGTCGGGCATGCCCAGGCGTGCGAGCAGATGGCCTGCGTTGGCCGCCTCGAGCGTGAAGTCCAGCCGGGTGCGGCGCGCGCCCCCTTTGGCGGGGGCGGCCCAGGAGCCGTGGGCGCTCAAGGTGGCGTCGGGGTTTTGCAGGCGCAAGGTGTTGAGCTGCCACTGGCCTTCGGCGGCGTTTCCGGATGCGTGATGGACGGCGCGGATGTCCAGCTGGCCCAGGTTTTTGCCGTGCAGGCGCATGTCTTGCACGCTGATGTCGAGCGCGGGCATGCGCGAGAGGGTTTGGGCAGGCGCTTCGCCGCTGGCGGCTTTTTCGGCTTCGTCGGATTTTTCGGCGCTGGCCGTGGCCGCTTCTTCTGGCGGCGCTGCATCAGGCTCGGGCCAGTGCAGGCGCTCCAGCCGGGCGCGCAGCAGGCCCGCGTCTTGGCCTTGCGCGGGGCGGTATTCGATTTGGCCTGCCAGTTCGTCGGCATGGACTTTGGCGCTCCAGCGGCTGCCCTGGCGGGCGGCGTCGGCCTGCACGGCGTGCAGGGTGCGGCGGCCGATGAGGAGCTGGCGCGCGCGCAGGTGCGCGCGGTCGGGCATGTAGCTGCTGGAGGCGGGGGCAGTCTGGGCGTCGCTGGCGCCGGGGAAGATGGCGTCCAGCGCGTCTTGCCATTCGGCGGCGGGCAGGGCGTCCAGCGCGGCATGGGCGGTTACGCCGCTGGCGGGCAGGGCGGCGGCGCTGGCGGCATGCACGCTGGTCTCGCCCAGCGCCAGTGCGCCGCGCAGCACGCGGCCGCCCTGGCTGGCGCTTTGCTGCTCATATTCGGCGCGAAAGCGTTTGCCCGCACGGATGGTCAGGCGCTGCAAGCCGCCGGGCAGGGCGCGCCGTTCGTAGAGCAGGGGCCAGGCATCGGCGGCGGGCTTGTCCAGCGGGGCGGGCAGCTTGAATGAGAGGCCGCGCAGATCGCTTGTCACCGTCACGTCAGGCTCGCCATCGGCAAAGCCCAGCGCCACTTCATAGCTGGCGCTGCCGCTGGCGCGCGTGGCCAGGCCCGGTACGCCGCTCCAGCTTTTCATGAGGCGCAGGCCCTCGGCGCTGGCGGTGCCGCTGGCGCTGATGCGCACGCTGTGGGCGGGGGGGCCATCGGCTGCGTTGCCTGCTGTTGCGCCTGCTATTGCGCCTGCTGTTTCGCTGGCTGCTTTGCCAGCCGCCACGCTGCCGCCGCTGATGCGCACGGGGCCGCCCAGCGCTTGCGCGTGCGTGTCATGCAGGGCAAAGCCTTGTTCGTTGAAGCTCACGCGCCCTTGCGCCTGGGTCAGCGGCGGCGCGTTGGGACTGAAGCGAATGGCGTTGCCCGCCAGGGTGACTTCGCCGCTGGCTTTGGATTTTTCAATGTGCTCGATGGGCAGGTTCAGCGAGAGCGCCAGACGCGCCTTGCCGTCGGCTTCAGCCTCATCGAGCGCGTGCTGCGTGAAGCCTGCCACGGGCGAAGCGCGCACGATGCCCAGCGCGGCGGCCAGATCGCCCTGGCCCTGGGCCTTGACTTGCACGACGGCGCGGGCCATGTCGTCAATGCGGGCGGCAATCTGGTCAAAGCGCCAGCCGGGGTGGCCTTGCACGTCGGCGCTGGCGTTTTCCACGCGCATGCCGTTGCCTTCAAAAATGAGCTGGCCCGCCAGGTTTTTCAGCGGCGGCCAGGCGGGCTGGCCTTCGGGCTGGAGGCTGCGGGGCACGTAGGCCATGAGCACGTTTTTCACGCGGCCCGCAAAGCGGAACTGGCCGCGCTGGCCGGGTTCGTCAAACGGGACATGGCGCAAGTCGCCCTGAATGGCCACGTCCACATCTTGCGCCAGCCCTTCGCGCACGGCGTCGCGCACGTAGTGGCGCGCTTGTGGCGGAATGACCAGCGGCAAGTAGCGGTGTACGCGCGCGCCATTGGCGCGGGCAAAGCGCCCTTTCAAGTCGAGCACGCCGGGAAAGCGCGGCTGGCCCGCCGCTTCGTCGCCGGTGTGCCAGCGGACGGCAAAGCGGCCAGTGGCGTCGGCGCTGTCCACGTCAATGCTGTCGGCCTGCACGCTGATGCGGCGGCCTTGCACTTGCCAGTGCGCCTTTGTTTTGAGCTGGCCCAAGGCAATGCGCGGCTCTTCAAACACGCCGGGGAAAGTGAGGCCGCCACGGGCGATGAGCACTTCGGCCGTGCCGCCTTGGGCGCTGGCGTCCACATCCAGCGTGGCGCCGTCCAGCCCCGGCGTGCCGGAAGCGGCATCGGCCCCGATGGACAAGGCGCTGGCGCGGAGCTTGAGGCTCCAGTCGGCAATGGCGGGGGCATCCGCCGTGGCGGCTTCGGCGGGCGGCGCGTTGCGCCAGGCGGCGTTCAGGCTGTCCACCTGGCCCTGGATGGCGCGCGCGCGCAAGTGCTGGTGCGCCGCTTCGCCCAGGGGCAAAGCAGCGGCCAGGCGGGCCAGGGCGGCCAGATCGAGCTTGTCGGCGTGCAGCTGGCCGCCGGTTTTTTCCAGCTTCAGGCTGAAATTGCCGCCGGGCCAGACCGCGCCGCTGGCGTCTTCAAATTGCAGGTTTTCCGTGCGCAGGGAGATGCCGCTGCCGGCCCATTGCCAGTGTGCGCGACCCGCCAGCGAGCGCAAGGCCAGCGGCGGCAGGCGCGGCGCCAGCACGGCGGAAACGTTGGCCAGCGACACATCCAGCGTGGCCTCGGCCTGCCGCCCTTCGCGCACGCTGGCCCAGGCGCGCAGCGCGCCCCGGCCTTCGCGCAGTTCCACGCCCAGATCGCCCGCATGGGCATAGCGGCGCAGCTGCGCCACGTCCACGCGCGGGAAATCGGCATAGGCCTGCCCGCTCCACTGCCGCCACTGCCCGGCGTGCATGGACAGCAGCGGCTGGCGGAAATACCCTACCAGCGTGAAGCGCTCGCCCCACTCCTTTTGCGGCGTGGCTTGCAGCTGCATGACGTGGCTGCGGCGGCCATTGCGAAACAGCAGGCTCACGTCGGTCAGGGTGACGGGCGGCGCGGCGCGCGTTTCGTCCACCCAGCGCACCTGGCCGCCTTGCAGCAGCAGCTCCGGCTGCGAGAAAAACCAGTCGGCAAGCCGCGTGTCGGCGCTGGCGTCGCCCGAAGCATCCAGCCCGGCCACCAGCAGGCGGCCATCGGCGCGGCGGCGCAGCTGCACCTGGGCGCCGTCTATCACCAGCTGCTCAAAGCCCAGGCGCCAGAGCGAGCGCACGGAAAAAGCGGCCAGCACGCGCGGCACTTTCAGCCCGGCTTCGCCGTCTGCGCCATCCGCGCTGTTTTCGCCATCCGGCGCGTTCGGGCGCACCGTCACGCCGTGCAGGGTGATGACGGGAATCAGCCCGTTGGAAACCGCCTCGATGCGCTCGGCCGTCACCTTTGCCCCCATCGCGCGCGAGGCCAGGCGCTCCAGCCGTGGGCGCAAATCGTCGATACGCGGCACAATGAACCAGTGCAAAAAGCCCCACGCCACCGATGACAGCAGCACCAGCGACACCAGCAGCCACAGCAGCACTTTCAGCAGGCGGGCGGCAAGTCGAAAAAATGAATCAAGCAAAGTGGGGCACCCAGGCTGGCATCGAAGCCAAAAATTATGACTTGCACCCAGACGCCAGCCCTTGATTTGCCAGATCCTGATTTGCCCGCCCTTGATTTTTCCGAGCATCTGGTATCTGCCTGCCAAGGCTGCGAGCAGCCGCAAGCCTGCGGCCTGACGCCCCCCGCTTCCCCGCCCCCCGCGCCGCCTGCCGGGGCCGGTTTTTTTGACGGCCTGGCCGCCCACTCGCGCCTGGTGCAGCGCCTGCGCCGCCGCTACGCTGGCGAGCTGCCCCTGCTGGCGCCCGGCGCGCCCGATCGCGCCAGCATGGCCGCCGCCTTTGCCGCGCTGCGCGGGCAGGGGCATGACACGGGCGCGGCCTTGCGCATCACGCGCCAATTGGTCGTCGAGCGCCTGGCCGTACTGGACTGCGAGCAGCAGGCCCCGCTGGAAGTGGTCACGCGCGCCATGACCGAGCTGGCCGAATTCGCGCTGGACGAAGCCTGCCGCCACGCCTTCGCCGCGCTGGACGAGCGCCACGGCGCGCCGCTGAACGGGTGCGGCCAGCGCGTGCCCTTCTGGGTGATTGGCATGGGCAAGCTGGGCGCGCGCGAGCTGAACGTCTCCAGCGACATCGACCTCATCTACCTGCATGAAAGCGACGGCGACACCGCAGGCCGCGCAGACGGGCGCGGCAGCGTCAGCATGCAGGAATACTTCACCCGCGTGGCCCGCCAGATACACGCGCTGGTGGGCGAAGTCACCGAACACGGCTTTGTCTTTCGCATCGACCTGGCCTTGCGCCCCAACGGCAAAAGCGGCCCCGCCGTTTGCGCGCTGGACACCCTGGCGCAGTACATGCACGTGCAAGGCCGCGAATGGGAACGGCTGGCCTGGCTCAAAAGCCGCGTGGTTGCGCCGCAAGGCATCACGCCCGAAGCCGCGCGGGCGCTGCGCGGCGTGGTGCTGCCCTTTGTCTTTCGCAAATACCTGGACTACAACGTCTTTGAAGCCTTGCGCGCGCTGCATCGCCAAATTCGCGAACAGGCCAGCAAGCGCAGCGCGGGCCGCCCCGGCGGCGCGTGCGACGTGAAACTCTCGCGCGGCGGCATCCGCGAAATCGAATTCATCGTGCAACTGCTGCAAGTGGTGCGCGGCGGCCAGTTTCCCGAACTGCGCACGCGCGCCACCTTGCAAGCCCTGCCGCGCCTGGCGCGCGCCGCGCTCATGCCCGAAGACCGCGCACAGGCGCTGGCCGCCGCCTACACCTTTTTGCGCCGCGTGGAACATCGCATCCAGTATCTGGATGACCAGCAAACCCACCTGCTGCCCACGGCCGATGCCGACCTCGACTGGCTGGCGCGCAGCATGGGCTACGCGCAAACCGGCGCACTGCTGGACGACTTGCAAGCCCACCGCGAAGTCGTCGCGCACGAATTCGACAGCCTGCTCGGCGGCAGCCAGGCGCACCGCCAATGCGACAAATGCCGCGCCGCCCAGCCTGAACAAACCGCAGCGCCCCATGCCGCGCACCCTGACGCCAGCCGCAACGCCCCCCAGCTGGAAACCGCGCCGCCCGGCCTTCAGGAGCTACTCCAGCACTTTCCCCCCGCCGCGCAGCAGCGCCTGCAAACCTGGGCCACCCACCCGCGCGTGCAGGCCCTGCGCGAACAAGCGCACGCCCGCCTCATGCACCTGCTGCGCCGCAGCGCCGCCTGGCTGGCCGAAGGCCGCATCAGCGAAGAAGCCGTGCTGCGCATGGCCGACTGGCTGGAGCCGCTCTTGCGCCGCGAAAGCTACCTGGCCCTGCTCATGGAGCGCCCCGCCGTGCACGAACGCCTGCTGCGCGTGCTGGGCGCCGCCCGCTGGCCCGCCCGCTACGTGCGCCAGCACCCCGGCGTCATCGACGAACTCGCCAGCCCCGGCCTCATGCAGCAGCGCTTTGACGCCGCCGCCTTCGAGCAAACCCTGCACGAGCGCCTGGCCGCCCTGGCCAGCACCGGCGAAGACGACGAAGAAACCCTGCTTGACTTGCTGCGCCGCGCCCACCACGCCGAAGTCTTCCGCACCCTCGCGCGCGACGTGGAAGGCGCGCTCACCGTCGAACAAGTCGCCGACGACCTCTCCGCCCTGGCCGATGCCACCTTGCGCGTGGCCATCCAGCGGTGCTGGGCGCGCTACCGCAAACGCCACCGCAGCCAGCCCGCGCTGGGCGTCATCGGCTACGGCAAGCTCGGCGGCAAAGAGCTGGGCTACGGCAGCGACCTCGACCTTGTTTTCGTCTTTGACGACGGCGACCCCGCCGCCCCCGACATCTATTCAGGCTTTGCCCGCAAGCTCATCACCTGGTTCACCACCCGCACCGGCGAAGGCGACCTCTTTGAAATCGACACCGCCCTGCGCCCCAACGGCAACAGCGGCCTGCTCGTCACCAGCTTCGCCGCCTACGCCAGCTACCAGCAGCAACGCGGCAGCAACACCGCCTGGACCTGGGAACATCAGGCCATGACCCGCGCACGCTACGTCTGCGGCCTGCCCCAGCTCGCCCCGCGCTTTGACGCCGTGCGCCACGCCGTCATCACCGCCGAACGCAACCGGCCCGCCCTGCGCGACGAAATCGCCGCCATGCGCCACAAAATGCGCGCCGCCCACGCCACGCCGCCCGGCGTGTTCGACATCAAACAAAGCGCCGGCGGCATGATCGACGCCGAATTCAGCGTGCAATACCTCGTGCTCGCCCACGCCCGCCAGCACCCGCAGCTCGAACCCAACCTCGGCAACATCGCCCTGCTGCAACGCGCCGAAGCCGCTGCCTTGCTGCCCGCCGGCGCAGGCCAGGCCGCCGCCAATGCCTACCGCGCCCTGCGCCACGCCCAGCACATCGCCCGCCTCAACGAAGCCGGCAACCGCTTCAACGAACCCGCCTTCGCCAGCGAACGCGCCGCCATCCAGGCCATATGGCAGCACCTTTTCGGCTGAGCGCAAAGCTGCGCCCTCTTTTTCTCCTCCAGTCATGAACAGACAGACTCTGGGATGACTCTGGCCCTGTCAAGCCTTTCAGCAGTCCATGCAAGCGAGCGGGCAACAGCACGTCACTGCCATTCATTGATTATCAGTCGCTGAGTCTCAATATCAATCAACGAAACTTCACTTCAGAGTTACGGCTGCCCTGTCCTTGTATTAAGCACAAAACTATATAACCAATCGAATTCCTAGCAAACGCCTGACACTCCCTGCGAATCCAGATATTAATTACTTCAGCCGAATAAGACATCAGATTATCTTCGCAATCAGAATTAACCTGTGCACCAACTCAGTGCAATCCGGAGGCCATCTCGAAATACCAATCAAAAAAGAAAAAGCCGCCCAAAGGCGGCTTTTTCAAAGCTGACACAGCTTCAAGCTGTCTTCATCATCAGAAGTTGTGGCGCAGACCGACACCGTAGTTATTGGTGCTATCGAGGCGCAGGTAGTCTGCATACAGGAATGTGCGCTTGGACAAAGCGTACTTAGCTTCGACCACAGCGTTGGTGTATTTCTTGTACTTCACAGTGGAGTCATAAGCGTTTTGATGCTTAGTATCGCGTGCAACATCAAGGGCCACGCTCACATTGTCAAACTTGACCAAGCCGCCAATCGTAAACCCGCTGCGACGATTCACGCCAAGCACGTTTCCTTCATCATCCATGACCTCATGATTGCGAGCGTCGTTATAACTTGCCGCCAGAGTAAACATGCCAAAATCATATTTGGCCCCTAACGCGTAATTAGCCTTTTCCTTGCTAACTTTATTATATGAGAAACTAACACCCAGCGGCCCATTGGCATAAATCAGGTTGGCATCAATCTTATGATTCTTACCATTGAGGTGGTAATCGCCCTTCGTAACAAAACCAATCTCACCGCTAAAGCCCCCAAAAACTGGTGTCTTGTAGCTAAATTGGCTATTATTGCGCGCAGAACCACGACCAACAAAGCCGTATGTATTACCGACCACAGAATAACCAGGAGCTCCAAGCAGCTCCCACACCTCCATACCATTATAGCTGGGCGTAAACGCACGTCCCATCTTAAATTGGCCGAAGCCTCCTTCTACCCACACATTAGCTTGGCGCCCATAACCACTACGAGCGGCACCATTTTCTGCATTAATAGATTGCTCATAATTAAAACCAACCTTAAGGCCTCCGCCCAGATCCTCTACACCGCGAAAGCCAATCCGACTTGCACCATTGTTTACAATGGCATTGCCATGCATTTGAGTTTTAACATTTGGGCGCTTTACACCCAATGTCGCAGGGTTGTAATCAACACGACCAATACCGAGATCAACAACGCCGTACAGCGTCACAGAAGATTGGGCCATAACGGCACCGGAAGCGGCCAGCACAGCCAACGCAATCAGGGATTTTTTCATTGCAAATTCTCCAAGGTTAAACACATAAGGCGCAGGCCAAGCGAAGCACTAGTATCCGCGTTGATTTGGGCCCGGCCAACCCCCCGCACGGGAAGCCATATGTATTGGGCCAGACTCTCGTGAAAACTGCAAAGCAAATGATGCGTTCCACCTCCCGCCTGTTGCAATCTGACGACAGCGAAAGCGATTTTCGCCTTCGTCATCTGCCAAAAAACAACAATCACACAACCTCAAGCGGTACCGCCCACTGTCATTTGCTCAATGCGCAACGTGGGCTGGCCCACGCCCACAGGTACGCTCTGTCCTTGTTTGCCGCAAGTGCCAACACCCGCATCCAAGCGCATATCATTTCCTATCATGGAAATCCTCTGAAGCACTTGCGGCCCATTGCCAATCAGCGTTGCCCCTTTGATGGGGTAAAGAATTTTTCCGTTTTCTACCCAGAAAGCTTCGCTGGTTGAAAAAACGAAATTTCCGCTCGTCACATCCACTTGTCCTCCAGCAAAGTTCACGGCGTACAAGCCCTTTTTAATACTGGAAATCACCTCTTCCGGTGCGCAATCGCCATTTGCCATATAAGTGTTGGTCATTCTCGGCATAGGCAGATGGGCATAGCTCTGCCTTCGGCCATTGCCCGTCAAAGCTTGCTTCATGAGACGCGCATTCTGGGCGTCTTGCATGTACCCTTTTAGAACGCCATTTTCGATGAGCAGAGTGGCTTGCGTTGGATTGCCTTCGTCATCTACATTCAGGCTGCCGCGCCGCCCTGATATAGTGCCATCATCCCAAACAGTCACGCCTCGGGCCGCAACTCTTTCGCCAATCCGGCCCGCGAAGACACTGGCCCCTTTGCGATTGAAGTCCCCTTCCAATCCATGTCCCACTGCTTCATGCAACAAAATTCCAGGCCAGCCAGGCCCCAACACAACGGTCATTTCACCAGCAGGAGCAGATCTAGCTTCCAGATTTGTCAGGGCTGCTCGGGTAGCTCGAGCCACATAGGTGTCAAGCTGATCTTCTGAAAAATATTCCAATCCGCTTCTGGCACCGCCACCCGCCGACCCCACTTCGCGTCGACCGTTTTGCTCCGCGATGACCGTCAAGGAACAATGAACCAATGGCCTGACATCAGCAACTACGGCTCCATCCAATCGCGCAATGAGCACAATCTCCCACTCAGAGGACAGGCTAGCCATTACCTGCACGATACGCGGATCCACCGCTCTCGCCTTCCTGTCTACTTGTTCCAGCAAGGCAGCCTTCTGAAGACTATTAAGGGAAAGCAGGGGATTGGCTTCGCCATACAAACGGCCTTTTTGCGTACATCCCGCCTTGATACCAATTGACTTTGAAGGAGTCTGAGCTGTGCGCGCCATTATCCGCACAGTTTTAGCCGCATTCATCACAGCAAGCTTGGACAGGCTATCAGAATATGCAAAAGCAGTTTTCTCACCAGATACTGCCCGCACACCCACTCCTTGGCTGATACTAAATCCCCCCATCTTGATGCTCCCCTCGTCAAACCCCCAGTTCTCAGCGCACGAATATTGGAGAAAAATATCCGCATCATCAACGCATCGAGATCCAATTAAATTCAAGGCATCTTTGAGGCTTTGCCATGTCAAGTCATCTTGAGCCAACAAATAGCGCTCTGCCAAATCAAGAGAAGATTCACCATGAACAAGTCTCACTTCCTAATCCCCAAATAAAAAAAGCACCCATTCGGGTGCTTTTCAATCAATGAGCCTGACGATGTCCTACTTTCGCACGGGAGTCCGCACTATCATCGGCGCTAAGGTGTTTCACTGTCCTGTTCGGGATGGGAAGGAGTGGATCCGCCTTGCTATGGTCATCAAGCTTTAACTTTTTGCAATAAAGAACGCTCAGAATGTTCGCATGACTTAAGCGCACTCATTGTCAATCCATAGAATTTTATCAGCATTCAATCATGACTGCACGCATCCGGCTCTTTCTTGATGCTTCATTGGGCATCAAAGTTATAGGGTCAAGCCTCACGAGCAATTAGTACTGGTTAGCTTAATGCATTGCTGCACTTCCACACCCAGCCTATCAACGTCCTGGTCTTGAACGACTCTTCAGGGGGATCAATCCCCGGCAGATCTCATCTTGAAACGAGTTTCCCGCTTAGATGCTTTCAGCGGTTATCTCTTCCGCACATAGCTACCCTGCAATGCCACTGGCGTGACAACAGGTACACCAGAGGTGCGTCCACTCCGGTCCTCTCGTACTAGGAGCAGGCTTTCTCAAATCTGCAACGCCCACGGAAGATAGGGACCAAACTGTCTCACGACGTTTTAAACCCAGCTCACGTACCTCTTTAAATGGCGAACAGCCATACCCTTGGGACCGGCTACAGCCCCAGGATGAGATGAGCCGACATCGAGGTGCCAAACACCGCCGTCGATATGAACTCTTGGGCGGTATCAGCCTGTTATCCCCGGAGTACCTTTTATCCGTTGAGCGATGGCCCTTCCATACAGAACCACCGGATCACTATGTCCTGCTTTCGCACCTGCTCGACTTGTCAGTCTCGCAGTTAAGCACGCTTTTGCCATTGCACTTTAGGCACGATGTCCGACCGTACCAAGCGTACCTTCGAACTCCTCCGTTACTCTTTAGGAGGAGACCGCCCCAGTCAAACTGCCCACCATGCACTGTCTCCGGCCCGGATGACGGGCCTAGGTTAGAACCGCGAACAAACCAGGGTGGTATTTCAAGGATGGCTCCATCAAGACTGGCGTCCTGACTTCAAAGCCTCCCACCTATCCTACACAAGTCGGTTCGCAATCCAATGCAAAGCTACAGTAAAGGTTCATGGGGTCTTTCCGTCTAGCTGCGGGGAGATTGCATCATCACAAACATTTCAACTTCGCTGAGTCTCGGGAGGAGACAGTGTGGCCATCGTTACGCCATTCGTGC
>ERZ773077.1754-NODE-1754-length-14561-cov-9.240797_pt1 | contig 14561 bp, 17 predicted proteins | sample MGYA00580612_ERZ773077 | MGnify/ENA primary metagenome ERZ773077 (study PRJEB29015, sample SAMEA2737971) | human oral metagenome | biome: human oral; feature: human-associated habitat; material: dental | place: China | collected 2021 ...
CGACCGCCGCCTGAAGGAAGTGCAAGCCCCCAGCGTCGCCCGCGAACTCACCACCATATCCGCCGTCTTTAACCATGCCCTGCCCCATTCCCGCCCGCTGCTTATCAGAGCTTCTATCTGCTCGTCGCACTATAGTGAAGCGGCCTGCGAAAAACTGCGCTGATTCTTGAGAAAATCCGTTTTGTTTTTTGTTGCACTATCTGCAATCTTTTTTCACTTTTTTATTTACCAATTGCATATGGCCAGCTCGCCGCTTGTCTTGCTGAAGTGCTGTTTTATTTCATAATGTGAAAGCTATTTTCAAATCCTGCCGATCTTAAGGCAGGATTTTTTAATTAAGCGACGGCGTCGTCGCTTTTTACCAATTGCAGATAACTAGTTCTCCACTTGTTTTTTGTTTGCGGCTGCATTTTAGACGACCTTTCTCAAGTCAACCGGCGAACATAATGACGGCTCGACCACTCCCATTATTTCCCCGCACCATTCCGAGCAGAACCATTTATCTGCCGACTGCCTCAAAAAATGACGGAAAAACGATGTCACGCATAACACACCCAACAAATCATAGCGCTTGCCCTTAGTGTTTCTCCACAAAGAAAACAGACGCTCCATGACGATTTGTTGATTATCCAGCACAATCAAATCCCACTTTTCGGCAGGCAACGGCATACGTTTGCAGCGCACACCACCATCACGAAAAGATGATGAATAGCAATCAAAGAGGCCATCTGAAAACGCTACCGGCACCGCAATTTCACAGTGAGAATATTGACCGCCGGTAACTTTGCGTATTACCCATTCGATGATGCGGAAAACCAAGTCCTTGGGCGTTTTTATCGTCTTGCGGCCTTTATATAAAGCCAAATAGACTTTTGCCATTTTCAGACGGCCTCCGGCAAGGAGAATGCAATCTCGATTTTGTCTAAATCAGATTGTTTCTTAGCAGCTTCAATCTTGCTTTGCAGCGCTTGGCGCTGGCCTGCCACATGGGCGGCAAGTTGCTCATAGGCCAGCGTTTTACGCAACGCAGCAGCCTTAAGCGTATCAGCAGGAATACCGCGGGCTGTGGCGATGCCGTCAAGTACCGGAGTTGGCGCGTTTTTATCTAACTGCCAAGCTTTTGCTTCGGAGGCCTGAATTGACCAGCTTGCAAACTCAAAGTCTGGAACTAGTTTTGCTCCTGAATTTGTGTCGATAAAAGCTTGAGCAGAATCATTTAAGTCTTTTAATTTTTGTTTTTTTGCAGCCGATAAAATCATCTCGGTATGATTTTCAGGCAATACCCATTCTCCATTTTGGAGAATGTAATCCCCGGAAGGAGGCGGGACATTTGTCGACAAGACGACGCGGCCATCTGAGAATAGGTACTCTCCCATCTCTTCCGAATCAGCTACTTCCAAATAAAAATATCCGCTCGGCAATATTGGAGGCTTGACTGACATTTGCTCCGCAAAATGGCCATTACTACTAAAAATATAAAACATAATTCCCTCTGAATCTTGTATTAATCACTTACTGTTTTTTGCATGCCACGTCGAATATCCATATGCATAAGGGGTGTCTGACAATGGCTTAATGCTGATGTATGTACCACTCCACCAAGGAACGATCACACCGCCAAAACCGCAGGCGATATCTCGAATCGGACGGTAGTCTTGATTTCGGTATCGTTTAGGGATCTCTTCTGTTGTAACAATTGTATCAACACCTGCCTTAAACCCATAAACTGCATCAATTCTCAGTTCAATATCACCACCAACTTGTCGATATGCAATTGCAGCTCCGTCTTGACCATCGCTACCAGCAGTCAATCCATTAATGACAGACACTGGAATCCACCCAGTGTTATAAGGTTCAACCACATCGGCAATAATTTCAATTGCCGAGGGAATTGCCCGACCAGTTTGAAAATTGCCATCAGAAGACGGACATGCGTATGCGTCACCATACCAAACCTGTGATGACCCACCGGCATCAAGGGCAATCGCTGTAATACACCCCTCATCAGCCATGATTTGCGCCGATTCCTGCAATGTTGCACCGTATGAGCCGCTGATACCCTCAAGATTCAGAAACACAAGGCTTTTATCGGCGCGTTGACCGATGGCGGCTCGTGCGCTCAAGTATGTGTCAGGGTTTTGAATAACACTGCCATTTTCAACTAGCGCAGGGCCGCGCGCAAAACTCGCCGTCCATAACGCGCCTTCTGCTACCCACTTCGCGGCATTCTTGCCGTCCTTGCTTCGTGCAATCTTCAGGTTACCGTTCTTCATCCACACAGCGGCGGCATTGGTGTCATAGTCTGTTTTTGCCCAATCCCGATGCACTTCGCCGTCAATAATTTGCAAGCCTTGCAATGCACTTTTGTCATCGACTGGCGGCGTTATCCAGCCATCACAGCTTAACAAGATTCTCGATTTGCTATGACCGACAAATTCATGCAGCTTTTGCAGTTTAATTTTCTTCTGCGCGTCAGGCTCGCCAAGAGTGATTTTGCGTACACAGCCTGGCTTAGGATTAATGACCTCTGTAATATTCCAGCGTTTTCCGTCACGTTGATGGTATCGGCAGCGGACGATGGTTTTTTCGTGATTATCGGTGTATGAGCCGTCAAAATGGGCAAAAGATTCATCGATTGGCACCCAGCCTGGCAAATCAGGAATATATTTACTTCCTCGTTTGCGTTCGTAGAAATGCCCTTGAGCGACCGCAACCGCACCATCAGGCAATGCAATAATTTCAGGCGTATTTTGTTTGGCAACAAAATCTGCACGAGAAACGGCATAAATAACTAAAGGGGATTTGTTAATCAAATCCCCCGCGCTATTCTTGGCAATATTTTTTACGGCATCCGGTATGCTATCGTTTTTTACGCCCGAATCTGAAATCAATCCGCCCCTGTCTACAAGCAATTTCCCAAGTGGGGCAGCACCTGCACAAATTTTCCAACCAACCGAACCTGTTGTGTTTGGATTGGTCTTATTATTGGCTAATGTGTTGATGTATTCCGTCATGCCGTCATCACTAAGTACAATCGCGCCAATATCATAACCGCCTATCGATTCGGCAAAATCAGCATCAAACGTGTAATTCCCGCCTTTGTTTAAATAGGCGATATGAGCCGACAATTCATGTAATATCCCATTCATATCTTTCCCGCTGGGTGGCATTCCGCCCAGCTCTACAGGGGTCATTGTCGCTTGCGGAAACCCCTTTTTATAAGAAGCCGTATTGGCTAAAGCATCAGGTTCGGTGGAAACAGGAATGCTGTTTTTCAAACCTTCATCAGCAAATGGTGTGACCAATAATTTTGGCATAGTCATTTATTTTTACTCCAAATAAAAAACCCCGCTATCAAACGGGGTTAGGTTCGCTTCTTTAAAGCCAAAATACTGCCCGGCTTTTGGTTCAAAAAAATCCACCAAGACTCCAGACGGCCTTGGCAAAATATCAGACTGGAAAATAATAGCCCTTTCAGTCGGCGTGAGATTAAATTCAAATACATACCGTGCCTTCATTGTGCCTATTTTTAAGAAATAGGCACGCCCCCGGCCGCTGAACAACGAAATTAAAAGTCGGTTGATATTGTATGCTGTTGCATACATGATGTTTTTCATCGCCTTAATCATAATTAGCTTCCGATAGGCATCATCAGCCAATGTATAAACGTCCGTCGTGCCGTCACCGACACTCCAAATACCATTATCAAAGTTTAAAAAACCATCGGCGAATCCCAAATGCTTGTTTTTAGGCGTAACCTTAAAATCCCTGCTAATACCGACAATCCGCCCCCACACATCAAGGCCGTAGCCTTTGGCCGTCTCAACATTCCAAATCATATGATAAAACGCCTGCAACTGCTCACGCGGGCAAATGCAGTCGTTCAACCTATGAATCATCTCCAGTAATACCGGGCTATGCGCATACTGGCTGATGATGGTTTTATCAACATCAATCATGCCGACACCACCTCAATACTGCCAAACGAAATAGTAGGGATGCTGCCGATGCCTACCTTGACCTCTTCCCTCCAATTTGTACGTTTATCACTGATTTGGATATCCAGCAGCCGGATGTTTTCCAATGCCAAAACAGGCTGGAAAAAATCGGCAGAAAATACAGATTGACCGATACGGGAAAGGTTCAGATTGGCAAAATGCCGAATAATCGCATTCTGAATTTTGATTTCGTAACCCAGTGCCGCTCCGGGGGCTACCGTTACTTTAAAATACACCGGTACTTCTTCAGGCCGATGGAATTTCACTTCATAAGATGGTTTCGGATCCATATAGTTGTGGTCATAAACGATTACGGTCGTATTCCCGTTGTAATCGCATCCGTTGCCTGTGTACCGCCAGATTTGTTCGGCAATTTGCATATCATCCCCGCCGCGGACGGCAACATAAATGCTGTGCGGATTAAGCGTTACCCCGCCAATACTGATAGCTTCGTCTTTCGGGTTATCGACCACATACACATCACTCACCCCGTCAAGCTGTGCGACGTTGGAATACACGGACTGCGGCGTTCCGTGTGCATTTGCGGCCACCGACTGCTGCCGGCGGCGGCGGAAATCCGCGCGGCTTTCCAATTCCCTTCCCGGGACGGCGGGACGCGGATTATTGACGCGGTCAAGACCGGTAATTGTCCTGACAGGCCGGTTTACCGTATTGGCGGCGGCCGACACCACGCCGGCGGCGGTAAAAATACCCGTCCCCCTGCCGCCTTCCAAAATAGAGGATTCATCCCTCAATATCCATTGCACGCCGAGTGTGTCCAATACGGCGAAACCTTTAGGGATAATTGTTCCGGCAAGGCCGATAAACTCGCATTCGACTGACGAATCCACGGCTTTTTTCCGCTCCAAAAAATAGATTTTGGCAATCGCATCCTGCATGATGCCGTCTGCGTAATCGGGATTGATTTGATTGACCAGTTCGGCTATCAAATCATTTTTGTCGGCTATCACGGCGGCCAGCGACGAAGCAAGCTGCCCTTGCGGCGTTTCCAGACTTTCGGTATTCAGCCCGCCGCCAAATGCGGCATTGATGTCGGCCAGCACGCCCGATAAAATTTCCTGATGGGTCGGCAGCTTCAGGCCGCTGTCGGTAATCTGTATTTTAGGTACGTTCGTCATAGCGTTATCTCATATTGTTTCTGCGTGTCGTCGGTAAATTTCAGACGGCCTGACAGGACGCGGTCATTCATCTGCTCCATCTCCACATCTGCCGCCACCACGCCGGGAACAGTCATTGCCGCCTGTATCAGGCGGTGCCGGTACAACGCGAACGACTGCTTTTTGCCCAGCGTTTCTTCAAAATAGGGGATTCCCTTCTCCGTGTCGTAATACAGCTCGCCCGCAAACAGGCGGCACGCCGAGGCCACGTCCTGCGCCTTGGCGTAAGGGTCTTTCGCCATCGCGATATTGCCCGCCGCGTCTAAAACCAAATCCCAGCTTTGCGGGTCAAGATAGAGGGTATTCATTGCGGTTCTCCCGTGTTGCCGCCGCCGGGCTGCACGCCTTTGTGGACGTGGCTCAGCAGGCTGACACCATTCGCCGTCACATCGCCATCGGCGGAAATCCCGCCGCCGCCCGTGAATTGCGCCGCGGCTTGGGTGTTGGCCTGAAAGGTTTGCGAGGTGCTGCTCACGCCGCCTTGCGCTTTCAGGCGGATATTGGCCGCCTCCATCTCAATATTGCCGGGCGAAAACAGTTTGATGCCGCCTTTGGAAAACATGATGTATTGATTGGGCGCGCCGTTCAGGAAGCCGCCGAAATACAGGCCGTCTGAAAAATCAAAACGCCGCAGGCTTTGCGGCGCGGACGGCGTTTTATTCTGTTTGACGGCGGAAATATCCCTGCTGCAAAACCCGCACATGCCTATATCCCCCGGCTCGGGGTCGATAATCACGGCATTCCCGCCCCCTTGCAGGCGGAAATACGGGATATTGTAGATAATGCCGTGCGGCGTAATTTCCCCGCTGCCGCTGACTTGGGCAACCAACGGCTGCACGTCCACCAGCCCGACGGGGGCCAGTCCGCCCGCTTTGGTTTTCACCACCCGCACCAGCGTGACGGTTTGGATGCGCGAGACGATGCCCGAGACGATTGCGCCGATTTCGCCCGCGCCGCCCTGCGCCTGTTCCGCGCCATATTGCGCCCAGTTATTTTGCGACTTTGACATTCATATCCTCCACATCGGCGGCTTTGATGTCGGCAAACCATTTGCCGTTCGGCGTTTTACACTCCAAATCGAGCGACATGCCGAAAACGCGCCATTTACCGTTACAGCTTTCTATCTGGCTGCCTTCGACTTCCAACAAGCCGCCGAAACGCAAAGCCTTGTCGTACAGGCAGCGCAGTTTGATGCCCTGCAAATCGGGCACGGGATAGCCTATCAGCCCCGTTTTCGGGCTTAAAACCGGAACATCAATCATTCGGGGCTGCCCCTTCGGCGCAATCGCAATCGTCTCATTGTCGAGATAAACGTCTACTCCCGCATGTGATGCAATCTGGTGGATTTTGTCCAACTCCGTGCCGCCCAAATACTGATTGCTGATTTTCGCGTTTACGCCGTTGTTTTCAAATTTCCGCCCCATTTTCGCGCACAATGATTCAATCACGGCGGCAACATCGGTTTCCCCTTCGTTACTGACTGCTTCGGCAGGTTTCAGCTGCCACAAAACGGCGGTATGGCTCTCGATAACCAAGGCCACATCGGGCGCGCCGCCCATATCGGGGTAGGCAAACGTGATGTTGCCGGTATAAACCACACCCATATTGCCCTGCTCCCCCGCTTCGACCTGCACCAAGTTCATCATTGCCTGCTCCGTATTCCAGCGCACACGCAACAACTTCATCATGGTTTCCAGCCTCAAGCCGTAAACCTTGATTCTGGCCGACGGCATCAGCGAGCCGTTGCCGTAATTGATTTGGCAAGACGCACGCAACCCCTCCGCAACCAGCGTATCGTTGCCTTTCGCATCCCACACGTCCTTTTCCTGCCCGAGCTTGATGCTGATCCGCAGGATTTTTTCCTTAATGCCCATCGTGATACACCAAAATAAAGCGGCCGCCCAACTCCGACCATTGCGGATCGTCCGCGCCCTGCTTGTCGATAAAGTACAAATCGCCGGGCAGCCCGCGCCAAACTTCGTTCACCAGCGGCACGCCGTCCAGACAGACGCGGTTTTGAACCAAATACTCCCCGTCCGCCTTCACGTCCGCATACAGACGGCCAAGCCGCAGCCGGACGGCTACGGTAATATCCCGTCCTCCGATGCCGACGGTCGTTTGCTGGGAGGGGACGGGTTTTAAAGGAATTTCATAAATCATTTTCAGACAGCCTATTTGAACCAGCCTTTGACTTTATCCAAGCCGCCCTTGGCAAAATCCCCAATCTTGGACAAGAAGGACTGGCCGGATTGATTTTGCGCAGGCTTCGCCGCCTGCTTGCCGTTGTCCTGCATCTCCTGCGCTTCCGGTGCTTTGGTTTTGGTGTACTTGACCTTAACCTGACGCACTTCCGCAAGATGGATATTGACCTTCAACAGACGCGCCCCATCCGAAGCCTCACGGGCGTAGTCATAGCCCGTAATCGCCATATTCGGATAGACGGCCTCCGGCGTAATCACCATGTACAGGTCGTTGCTTTTTGCCAGTGCATCCACCAAAGCGAGAAACGCGCCGCGCATCACGACGCCGCCGCTGCCTTTGGTCATCTGCACGGTCATTGTGAACGGGTCGTCCACCTTGTTGTAACTGGCAAACGACCCTTGTTCTACGGGCGCATTGGCTACTTTAGAGGAGGCATTGTGTTTGATGGCGGTTACATTGTCCGCCAGCAACAGCGGTATGCCGTTTTGGCCGAATATCCCCCAATAATTGCCGAAAACGGCGTTAATCAATGCCGCGCCGCCGAACTGTATCAGCGCACCGCTTATATTCGTCGGCAATTTGGGGATATTCGGTATGCCGATTGAGTTCCAAGCCATAATCAACCTTCCTATTATTTTCCCAGCACAAAGGCCGCCGAACCTTGCGGCGCGGCGGTCTGACTGCCATTTCGGCAGCATTGCGGGGGTTAAAAATTATTCTGATGCGCGAGGCACGGAATCAGACTGTCTTCGTGCGGCATCGAGGCATAACGCAGGGCGTGGCGGTAGATTTGCCCGTTCCGCACCGTAACGGCGTAGTGCGCATCCCGTTTCAGGTCGAACGGGATATTGGCCTGACGTTCAAACAACTTCGGCACGGTTTCCAGATTCACGGTTTCGCGGTATTGCGCCCCTTTCTCCACCGCCACCCGCGCCATCAGGCTCAACACTTCGGGAAACTGTTCGGGCGGCACGTCTTTGTAGCCGACCTTGAATTTCGATTTGACCGCGCTCCACAAGGTAATCGCCAAGGCCTTTTGTTTCTCGAACGGCACGGATTGGATCAGGATGTTGTGCAGGGCTTTGACTTCCGCCTGTTGTTCGTGGGTCAGGCCAGACGGCAGGGCTTGGCGCGGGGCTTGCGGTTTCAGACGGCCTGACACTTCATCTTCCAATACATCCAGCACCCAACGGCGGAACTCTTTGGCTACTTTGGTTCGTGCCAACATGCCGAGTAAGTGGCAGCCGCGTAGGCTGAATACCCTTACCTGCTGCTTGCCGCCTGCGGTAGGCAGTTCGATGACTTGGGTCATGCTGTCGGTAAATTCGTCGGCGTTACGGTCATAAAGTTTTGCGATTGCAACAGCACCGTCTGAATATTCCAAGGCATTACCAATTTGGTAACCCCTTAGCCAAGGCTGGCCGTTGATGTCGGTAATTTGGAAATCGGTGTCTTTAAAAGAAAGAGATAATGCGTTCATGATGAACTCCTGTAAGTTTAAAGGTTTTAGGAATACCCAAATTGGGCGGGGGTGTCCTAACGCACTTACAGTAGCGTCCGGGGCATTGCTGCTACCCGCACCCCCATAACTTGAAATCTGTCGCAACCAAGGAAACGGAAATGCGGCAAACATATGATGGGAGTAGATACGAAAAATCGCGCAACAGGCGCGTTTTCTGCTGTAAGTTTGTTAGGAAACTCCATCATAAACAAAACCCCCTGCGAATGCAAGGGGTTTGGTTGCTCAATAATCCAATCCTTTGATAAGTGGTTTCACCAATACAAATCTAGTGCAATTATTGCAGTTATAGCAGGTAATCAGCGGAAATATTGGGGCATTTCCCAGTTTCACGACCTTGCCGTCATATTTTTTGCGGTATTGTTGTGCTGTTTCACAATATTCCATATCCGGTGTGAAGGTAATAGAGACATGTGTAATCCCTGCCTTTTTGCTTTTCTCCCGACTTACCATTTCCCCGGCACGAAAATTGGCAATCATCATTTCTACCTGAATCGATTTAACATTAAAATCGCTAGGAATGGTTTCATCGGTTGCCAACGCCTGCTGAATATCGGCAGAAATCAGGTTGTACCTATCAACAGGCATATGTTTCCGCAAATACTTAGCCATCTTGCCGATTTGCTTGTTGGTCAGCTTTTTAGACAACCTCAAAACCTTTTCAAGCTCGTCAATCTCCCAACTTAGTTTTTCGTTTGTATTTTTTGCCCCGACCGTGAATAATGAGAACATAATTAATTTAAGTTTCATTGTGTTACGATAGGGAACTATACTAAAAGGTTGCCTGAAAATCAAGCTATTTCACAAGCAGTTCAATCACGGTAAATATTTTCCACACCGTGATAATCAGACAAATCCCTGCCACGAAGTGCCAAAAATTGCGTCGCGCCTCACGCGGACTTATGTTTTCAGCGTCCATTCTGAATACTCCTAGCCATTTGAAGCTAAATCGTTTATCATTCATACATTGTTTAATCCTTGTCCGTTAAGGGTTAAATACAGAAACCCCGCAGAGTTGCCGCCCTGCGGGGTTTCGCTTTTCCTAATTCATGCCGAAGCCTTTCGGTTCGACTGTTGCGCTGCCATATAGTAAGGCCGCCTGAATTTCAGACGGCCTCATCATCATATTTTGTATCCGTTTATTTCTTTCAACTTCTTCTGCGCCGCTTTCGTGACGCATTCGTTGCTCTTAATCACATCCTGCACGCTGTCTTTGCCTTCGGGGAAGCAGGTGGACGTTACCTCGTCTTTCCATCCGGCGAAGTCGCCTTCAAGCTGCTGTTTGATGTCGTCGGGGACTTCCGACCATGCGGCATGCACTTTTTCGATTTCCGCAACAGCAACCGCCGCGCTTTTCTCCATTTGCTCTTTTTGGGCTTTCTGAATCTGCGGCAGCAATTGTTTTTCCAGTGCGATCAGTTCGGAAGTGCGCTGATCGGATTTGTCCGTCCAGCAGTCGAGACGGAAAATATCGCGCTCCTGCTGGGTCTGGCCGTTTTCTTTCGCATACAGATTGCAAGTGCTTTCTTTGTCGCGGTTCCAGGCCACCTGCTCGCGCTTCAAGTGTTCGCGCACGCCGGCATCCATTTCCTTCCAAACTTTGTTCAGCCGGATTTCGGCTTCCGCATAGTCAGCCTGTGCCTGTCCGAGTTTGGCTTCTAGGTTTTCCTCCGGTACGTCCCTCGGCGTTTCCGCCGGTTCGGCAACAACGGCGGATGCCTGTTGCTGCACGGCCTCCTGTTTTTCCGTTTTCTTGTCGCGGCCGCTCAAAGTACACGTGGCAAGGATGATGGACAAAACAAAGATGCCGCCCACGATTTTCAAGAACGTTCCCCAAAAACCGTCTCCGCTGCTCGCGGCTGCGGCTGCGGCGGATGATGACGCACTGGGCATGGAGGATTGCTGGATGACGATAGACGGCTGATGCGGTTGCGGTTGCTGCTGTGGTTGTTGCGGTGCCTGAGGCTGCTGTTGCTGCGGCTCTGCCTGCCCTTCTTGAGGATTTTGCGGCACTCCGCCTGCGGCGTCCGCGCTATTGAGGAGTTTTGCCTTCTGTGCGGCAAACTCCTCTTCGGTCAAAATGCCTTTGTCCCTCAATTCGCCCAATTTTTCCAATTCTTCAAGGATTGACGGTTTATCCATGCTATTCTCCGTTAGATGTTTCAATACGCAGGACTGCACATCAAGTGCAGCCCTGCAAAATCCCAACGGATTCTAACATTACCTAACATTTAAATAAACAGGCATCAAACCATTGCCGGAACAATCTGAACCATGCGGTCTCGCGCGGCGGCGGATGCGTCGTCCATCGTGCCGGTGATGGTGTTTGCGGACGATTGGACGTGTATGCCGCCGTTAATGGAAACCTGCGTGGTGCGTTGGTTGTTGTTGGTTACGTTTTGGGCGCGTACTGCCTCGCCCTGCTGAATGGATTGCATCCCGCGTTGGGCTCCTGCGGCAACGTCATTCAAGTGCTTGATTTGCCCAACCTTCCACCCCTCAATCTTCCGCATTGCCTGCATGATGGCTTCCCGTTCTGCGGAGGAAAAATCCATCATGCGTTTATTTTTCCCGCCGACAGCCGAGAGTATGGTCTTTTGGTAGAGTGCAGTGTTGTTCTCGTTGGGCGGCGCATATCTGGCAATCGCCTGCATCAGATTTAAATTTTTATAATTGTCTCCTTCAAATAATAATTTGGCTTTCGCGCGACGACCATCTTCTTCTGTCCGAAAAATGGCAAATCTATCTTTATCTTGACCGATTGCGCCGTATTTTTGGGCATGTTTGCCATAACGAAGGTTGCCTTCATTGTTATTGCGCCATGCCTTGCTGCCGCCGATTTTCTGATGGTCGCCGTAATTGACTGCCAATGCGGAAGGATTCCCCCCGTCATTTTTACGCGCAATGGTTACTTTTGCCTTGCCGTTCAGGATAGATTGGTAGTCTTGGTCGTTGGCGGCGGCGGTGTTGCCGCGCGTCTTGTGCTGCACGAAATCCGATATCCACTTTCCCGATGCGGCGTGATAAATCGCCACATGGCCGTAACCGTGCCGTCCGTGGTCAATACTCATCACATCGCCGTCTTGAGGCACATAGTCGGCACCGTATTTAACCTCTTGGAAGCCCTGTCCGCTGCGGATAAGGTTGCCTGCCACATCTTTACCGTGGCCGTTTACCTTGATGCCTTGTGCACGCAGGGAGTTGTTTACATACAAGGCGCATTTGTTCGCACTGGCCGGGAGAGCGTGTTCCATCGCGTATTTGGCCGCATCGGCCGTCTGCTTGGAAGCCTGCGCCGCCATACCCGCCGTGCTATCTATCATCTGCTTCGCGGCATTGGTTGCGGACTTGGCCTGTGATTGCAGGCTACCTTCCGCGTTCGGGTCGTGGCCGGTGGCGGTATCGATAACGCCGGCCGCGTGCCCTACGCCCCAGCCGACAACGTCGGTAATGACGTTCCCTGCCTCGCGCGCCATCCTCCCGGCACCTTTTTTCACTCCCTCCCAATCGCCGTTCATCATGGCGGTAAAGGTATCGCCCAAAGCTTCGAAATACGGCAGTAGGTAGTTTTTGATTTCCAGATAAAGGTTGTGGAATCCTTCTTTCAGACTATTAACCGACAGGCCGTTCTCGTCGATAAAGCCTTTCAGTTTGAGCCAGTCCAGCAGGCCGTTGGCGGCATCCGCCCATGATGTGTAGCCTGTGAGCAGGTACACGAACGCGCTGCCCAGGCTGTCTGTCGAGATTTTCGACGTCTTGATGTAGTTGTCAAAAAGTTTCCAGTCCAGCAGGCTTTTCCCACCTTCCGCCCATGTTTTGTAGTCGTCGTACAGCAGCAGGAAGGCCGCGCCCAGTGCGCCGACGGTAAGGATGAAGGGGGCAAAGGGGGCGATAAAGGCCAGCAGGGAAGCGGCGGCGGCGATAAAGACGGGCACCAATACCGCACCCAGCACAAATGCCAGGCCTTCGAAAACGTGCTTCATGCTGTTTTCGTGCTTCATCAGGTAATCGACGAAACCGCTGACCATTTTGATGATTTTCAGCAGTACGGGGGCGAGCGCGTCGGCCAGCATGGCTTTCAGGCTGTCCCATTGCGCGTTCAAATAGCCCCGCGCCTGCGTCAGTTCGCGGCTGACCTGTATTTCCTTTTCGCCGGAACGGTAAAGGTTGCGCTGCATCTCCAGCATCTTTTCCATTTCGGCACGGCCGAGCATTAAGGTATTGATGGTGCCGTCGTCCAAGCCCATGCTTTTGGCCAGATTGTAGGCCTGCACCCGGTCCATCTTGGAAAAGCGGTCGGACAAATCCAGCATAATGCTGTCAAGGTCGCGTGCTTTGCCGTCGGCATTGAGCAAGGCAACACCGAAAGCGTTGAAAAACGGCACCATGGACGTATCGCCCATAGTGGTGAGGCGGGTAATGCCCATGCTCAGACCGGCCAGGCTGCCTTTCATGCCCTCCGCGCTTCCTCCGACCATTTCCGCCATTCCGCCCCACGCTTGGAGTTTGCTGCGGCTGATGCCGATGTTGCGGGACAGGTTGTCAAGCTCCACATTGGCCTGCGCGCCTTCGCGAATCAGTTTGCCCAGTGCGTTTGAACCCATCACCAAGGCGGTGAAGGCGGCAAAGCCCTTCGCTAGGGAGCCGACCGCCTGCGTCAGGCTTTTGGCCTGTTTGGTGCTTTTGGCGGACTGTGCAGCCTGCTTTTCCAGTCCTTTTGAGGATTTGGCCGTGCTTTTTTCCGCCCTGCCGAATGAGGCGGACATGCGGTCAAGTCTGTTTTCGGCCTCTTTGGCCTGCGTGCCGAATTTGCCCGAATCTATGCCCAGTTCCAAAAACAGGGTGTCAATAACGGTTGCCATGGTATTTCCTTTTTTCAGACGGCCTTACTGCGGTTGAAGGCATCGGTATTGACGACCTCCAAAAGGTTGAAGGCATCTTCCAGCCCGTACACCGTCTGCAACTCGTGCAGTGTGCAGATGCGGGAAGACACCAGCGCGCCTATGGTTTGGGTCAGGTTCAGGTAGTCTAGGCTGCCGCCCCTTCCTCTTCCGACTCCGTAGTCTTGCCAAAGGCGTGTTGCAAAAAATCGGTATGCAATGCAAACACCTCCTTCCGCAACCGCCACAGGGTGGTAAAGTCTTCCACGTCGTTGAAATCCATATTCAACGGGCGCGGCCGGCCGCCTTCGGGGATGATTTGCACGCAGTCCAGCAGTTCGTTCAGCAGCGGGATGGCATCATCTGCTTTCAGACGGCCTAATGCGTCCAAAGCCACACCGGCCATGCCCATCATGCCTTGCTGCGGGCTGAGGCCGCCCAAGTCCACGCCGCCGTTGGCCAACGCGATCAGGGCGCGCATCGCCCAGTTGTCGGCATGGGTGGCGCTCATTTCGGTAATCAGGAACACGCGGCCTTTATCCCGCCCGTTCTCAATCGTGATTTGCTTGGTTTTCAACGCCATTTCAGATTTCCTCCGGTTTCACTACGATGCGGAATGAGTAAGTGGCGGATTCCAGCGTTTTCTTGGCGGTTGTGCCGCCTGGGACTTCCACCAAGAAGCCGGTGGCGGAGTAGCGTTTCTTCACGGCGGAAATCTCAACCGAAAATTCCACCATGCGCGTTTCCTGACGTTGCAGGATGTCGTTGGTGAATTGGTCGAAGT
>ERZ773077.1755-NODE-1755-length-14559-cov-3.071704_pt1 | contig 14559 bp, 10 predicted proteins | sample MGYA00580612_ERZ773077 | MGnify/ENA primary metagenome ERZ773077 (study PRJEB29015, sample SAMEA2737971) | human oral metagenome | biome: human oral; feature: human-associated habitat; material: dental | place: China | collected 2021 ...
TAAAGGGAGAAAATAACTTTGTCGCAGGAGCGAATATCAACTTTGATCCACAAAATAAATGAACAACTCGTAGAAATACCTTTGTCTGGAGTGATAATAAACAAAGACTTTGAAGTAAACAACTCTTTACTCCAGCTAAGGATGGAGTCTTCCTCATCAGAGCTGAGAGAGGGCTCGCTATCAATACTCCGAAGACTACTCTTCCAGGAAGTGTCGAGGTGAAAGGTATGGTTCAGCTTGGAAATGATACAGAAGCTTGTACTCCAGCTAAGGTCTGAGCAATCAAATATATCAATGAGAAGCCCTCTGGATGTTTCTGTGCCTGTGATAATGAGTCTTCTATAAGGAAATGGTCTTCGCTTAGTCCGTCGCCTTATTGTGAGGCGAAGTGTAGAGGGTAGAGGGCGCGACATTAGGCTTCCTTGACCGTCATTGCGAACGAAGTGAAGCAATCCAGCTTGAGATCAAACCAATCTCTTAACTATCTGGATCGCCACGTTCGTTTCACTCACTCGCGATGACAGATTGTCATTGCGAACGAAGTGAAACAATGTCCGCAAAGCGGTTGCTTCGCAATCCAGAATACTATAAATTTCCATTTACCTATGATAATAGTAAATGAAAAGAGGTTATATCTATATTCTTAGCAATAAGCAGAATGGGACACTCTATATTTGAGTGACTAGCAATCTTACAAAAAGAATAACTGAACACAAACAAAAGCTTGTGGATTGATTTTCAGCAAAATATGGTCTAAATATGCTTGTATACTATGAAGAATTAGACACTATTGAACAAGCAATTCAAAGAGAGAAACAGTTAAAATCCTGAAATAGAAAACAGAAGCTACTTTTGATTGAGAGTATCAATCCCTATTGGAAAGATCTATCAGATCTTATAGAAGGATAGTGCCTAGTAAGTCATTGCGAGCGGTAGCGAAGTAATCCAAGTTCCTTTGGTCGTCATTGCGAGCGGTAGCGAAGTAATCCAGATAGACTTCAAATAAAGAACTATTTTGTCCTGGATCGCCACGGCTTCGCCTCGCGATGACAAACGGAATCTGATCATAACCGAGAAATAAAAATTTACTCAACAAAAATAAAAGCCGATGCCTACTTTAGATCAGCTACGAGCAATTACCCAGTCATGGAGTTCACAATTCCTTGAGTGGATCCAGGGTTTTCCTCTTCCTTTGCTGAGAGGAGAACTTTTTTTGCTCTTGTTGATTTTGATGATTATCTTTGGCTATCAGAAGTTCAAATCTGAGAAAAATCAGCTTTTTAAGACCTTTTGAGAGCGCTGTATTGGGCTCTTTGAGATGCTATTTGAAAAGATTTATGGATTTTTTACAGATATTATCTGAGAAAAGCAAAAATACTGGGTAAAGTCCTTTGTCATCTGAGTTTTCTTTGTGATTTTGTTTGCAAATTTGATCGGTGTGCTGTTTGACTTTCTCGGGACCATGTTCCCCTGACTAGAAAACTATATCACGGCTCCAACCTCAGATACTGACTTTAATATCGCGATGGCGATAGTCGTGGTGTGATTGGTGCTGTATCTTCAAGTTCAAAAACTCTGATTCTGACACTTTTTGTATGAATATTTCCCAGTTCTCGGAAAGGGACTCATCAAAATAGAACGCTGAGAAATGTCTGCCCGAGCTTATTATCCGCTACGAGCAGTGATGAAACTCTTTGATATTGTGGTTGGGATATTTACTGGATTGCTAGATATCATCTGATATTTAGCAAAGGTAGTTTCACTATCCTTTAGATTGACTGGGAACATCACCTCTGGAACGATTCTATTGGGAATGCTGATGGCTGGGCTCAAAGCACTAAGTATTTGACTCAGTGGTCGAGAGCTTCCCTTGGTGCTTCCGCTGATTGTGATCGCTCAAGGGCTTTTGTCTGCGGTGATTCAAGCCTTTGTCTTTGCACTTTTGACCGCAATATTTATCAAAGTTGCTACAGAAGAGTGATAATCACTCAAAAGAGGCAAAAAAATAAAAAATCAGACTTTTATATTCTTTTGTATATGATAATGGATGGATTTGGATTTTTAGGAGCTGGACTGGCTGTTGCTTTGTCTGGGATCGGAGCCGCAGTTGGTGAAGCTATGATTGCTGTCGCTGCGTTCAACTCAATCTTGAGAAACCCTGATATGAGGGGGAAATTTATGACCTATATGATCCTTTTTATCGCGCTAACTGAATCATGTGCGATCTATGGATTGATCGTTGCATTCAAGATTCTCGAGGTCGACCCTGCAAATATGGTAAATCCATATATGTATATCGCAGCGGGACTGGCTGTTGGTCTCTCTGGGCTTGCGGTTGCACTCGTTGAGTGATGGGTTGCCAAGACCTCACTGGATAATATGGGTAAAAACCCTGAACTCAGCTCAAGCTATATGGTATTGACGATTTTGGGAATTGCGTTGATTGAGTCATGTGCGATCTACGGATTGATTATTGCATTTAAGTTGATTGGATAGGAGAGAAAACCTCCCCCTACCCCCTCCTATCAGAGGGGGCATATCTCAAGCTTCAATCTCTCCCTGCTAGGGGGGAAACGGCGAAGCCGTGGGGGGCTTTATAGCTTCGTCTCGCGATGACCAAACACATTAAAATCAGACTTTTATTTCCTTTTTTAGCTCAATGGATATTCATTATGATCTGGTAATTGCTGGGATCGTGAACTTTCTAGTGCTTGTGCTTCTCTTTAGGAAGTTTCTCTGAGACAAGATCGTCCAGCAAATTGAGAAAAGAACCCAACTCCTCAACAAGCTTAAAAAAGCTGATGCTGAGTATAAGAAGATGATTGAGTTTGCTCGTAAAGAGTCAGACAATATTCTCCAAAAAGCTGAAAAAAGAAAAAAAGAAATCGTTCATGAAGCACACCTCCTTGCTGAACAGCAAAAGACAAAAATTCTGACTGATGCTGAAGGTAAGGCTGAAATCATCATCGATGATGCAAAAAAAACTACTGCGAGACTTGAAAAAGAGCTCAAAGATGCACGAGTAGACTCAGTAAAAGCCACCTCAAAAAAGGTCGTAAAAAGACTTCTCAACCATGATCAAGAACTCAAAGATGAATATATTTGAGCGCTCATCAAAGATATTGAAAAATAATTTTTATCTCCTAAGCTTCTCCTCATGCCTCGCAAAAAAGCAGCAACACTGACAGCGCTAGAGCTCTTGGAAATCCTGAAAGTTCTTGTCGAAAAGTATGGAAAAAAACTGACACTTGAGAGTTATCAGAATACAATCTCTGAGCTTCAACCAGAAATCGGAGAAGCAATTCAGACTTTTTGACCTCTTGGGCTCTTGGATAGCAAAAAACTCGATCAGCAACTCTCAATTTTTAGAGAAAAGCTGGAGTCTAAAAAGAAATTTTCTCTCAGCTGAGATATTCAAGAGATCGAGCCTGCTGTTAAAGCTTATCTACAAGAACACTTTGAAGAGGCTGAGCTGACAACTCATCAAAAAAAATCCTGAGATGATCTTTATGTTCAGCTCAAGGGAGAGGGCTATATCTTTTCTAGGTCGCTCGATGAGGATCTAGAAAGGCTTCTAAAATCTGATTTTTAAGCTTTTTTCTCCTAAGTTTTCGCTATTTTTACTCTAAAATATACAATACGATGTCTATAGTACAGGAACTCCTTAAACAAATTGAAACCTGAATCAATGGTGCGAACCTTGAGGTAGATTTTTCTAAAAAAGGAGAAATCGTTGAGCTGAAAGATGGGGTTGCAACGGTAGTTTGACTAGATAATGTGATGTTTTCTGAGATCGTTACTTTTCAAAACGGACTTAAGGGACTGGTGCTCGATCTTTCCTCTGAATGAGTCGGAGTATTGGTCCTCGGGGAGCCAAGTAGCCTTGAGCAGGGAGATACTGTCCTAGCGACTGGGCAGATCTTTCAGGTATGAGTTGGAGAAGAATATCTCTGAAGGGTACTTGATGGACTAGGACAACCCGTAGATGAGTGAGCTCCTATCATCCCAAAGCATTTTTGACTGGTAGAAAAGGTCGCTCCTGGAGTGATCTCAAGAAAATCAGTTAGCGTCCCACTAGAAACCTGAATTAAAGCCATTGATGCTATGGTACCAATTGGTAGAGGGCAAAGAGAACTTATCATCTGAAATAGACAAACCTGAAAAACTACTATCGCTACTGATACGATTCTCAACCAAAAATGAAAAGATGTCTACTGTATCTATGTTGCCATCGGACAAAAAGAATGAAAAGTCAGAAGAATCGTTGAAATGCTCAAAGAAAAATGAGCGATGGAATATACTATCATAATCAATGCTCCGATTTCTTCTCCTAGTGTGGTACAATATATTGCTCCCTATGTAGGATGTGCGATGGGAGAATACTTTATGGAACACGGGAAAGATGCGCTCATCATCTATGATGATCTCTCAAAACATGCTGTTGCCTACCGTGAGGTGAGCTTGCTTTTGAGGAGACCGCCAGGAAGAGAAGCTTTTCCAGGAGATGTCTTTTATCTCCACTCAAAATTGCTTGAAAGAGCTGCGAGAGTAGATTTGCCACGAGGAGGAGGAAGTCTGACAGCATTGCCGATTATTGAGACGCTGGATTCAGATATCTCTGCATATATTCCGACTAATGTGATCTCTATTACCGATGGACAGATTTTCCTTGAAACGAATCTTTTTAATGCTGGGTTTACTCCAGCTGTGGATGTTGGGTTTTCGGTATCTCGTGTTGGCGGGACTGCTCAGACCAAGATTATGAAAAAAGTAGCATGAAAACTAAGACTAGAACTAGCGACCTACCATGAATTAGCAAGTTTTGCTCAATTTGCCTCAGATCTAGATCCTACAACCAAAAAGAAAATCGATCATGGAAAGAAGCTTATGGAGATGCTCAAGCAATTTAATGATTCTCCGATTCCATTTTTTAAGCAAGTTGTATTTCTGTATGCGGGAATCAATGGCTATCTAGAGAAAGTTCCTCTTTCAGCGGTGGGAGAGATAGAAAAGCATCTCTACCAAAAACTGAATACAAGCTATCTAGAGCTTGCCCAAAAGATTGCTCAAGAGCAGGAACTCTCTGAGGAGATTGAATCTTCGATCAAGAAGCTCATTGCTGAAGTTCTCAAAGAAGGTGGATATGAGGAGCATGAATAAGCGAGACTAAGGGGCTTTAGTATTCAACCTCCTCCGTCGCAAAGCAACACCTCTGAGTGTCATTGCGAACGAAGTGAAGCAATGTCCGCAAAGCGGTTGCTTCGCAATCCAGATAGACTTCAAATAAAGAACTATTTTGTCCTGGATCGCCACGACTCCGCCTCGCGATGACAAGGTTGATTTAGAGTCTCAGAATAACAAAACAAAAAAATCTGACTTTTAACCTTTTATTTCATAGCTGATGCTACTAAGAGTACATACGATCAGTGGAGTAATCTTTGATGGATCGGTCGAGCGTGTTGAAATCCCAACAAAAAGCTGACTCATTGGAATCCTCCCCCATCATAATCCGCTGACAACTATCGTTAGCCCTGGGATCCTCAGACTACTCCCAACCCAAAAGAGGGGGAGTGAGTTTCTAGAGGGGACTGAGTTCCTCTTTGAGGATGAGCGGATTGCGATCGCGATTGGAGATGGAGTCTGCTATACAGATGGACAGGCGGTGATGCTTTTTGTCGCATCAGCTACGACTAATCCACAAAATGATGAGCAAGTTTTACAAGAGATGAAGCAAAAACTTGAGACTCAGATTCAGCAAATCAGATCTGAATGAGACTACGAAGAAATAGAAAGAGCATATCTTCACTTACAAAAACTGACCGCTGACTTAAAACTCCTCAAGATCAAAGAAAGAAGCTCAAAAAAATAACAACAAGAAATACTACTCTGACTTTTTATCTTTTATTTCCTGATTTTTCAGAAGATGGCTGCGATTAAGCAAGTAAAATCTAAAATCAAATCCGTCAAAAATCTTCAAAAGATCATCAAGGCGCTAGAAATCGTCTCTACGATCAAGCTTCAAAAGCTCAAATCTGCGATGATGAACTATAGGGCATTTATGAGATCATTTTTTTGGGTGCTGAGAAAAATTAGATCTGAAGTCAATATCTTTGATTTTGATGAAATGCAGCGAGATGCCTCTGGTAAAGTGCTCTTGATCGTTGCTACGAGCGATAGAGGACTCTGCTGAGCGATCAATTCAAGGATTTTTAGGCAAATGGAAGAAAAGTACTGAAAATCAAAAGAGAATGTTGATATTTTCGTAGTTGGGAAAAAGGGAGTAGATTATTTCGTTAGAAATGGGCGAAATGTTGTTGGATCAGTAGTGATTACAGATAAGGTGGAACTCCAAGAGACTAAACCTATTGCTCTCTATATCAAAAAAGCACTGGAAGAAAAGAAATACTCGAAAATAAAAATCTATTTCAACTATTTCAAAAATACAATGCAACAGTATTTAACCAGGTTTAAACTTTATCCTCTAGATGAGGAAAGCCTGGGAGATTTTGTGAGTTTTATTGAGCTAGAGGAAAGTGAACTCAGCACTGATGAAACTAGAACACTGATGGTCGAGCCGAATTTAGCTGAATTTGAGTTTCTCAATCTAATGATTAGAAATATTTTGTATTCAGCGGTATTGAACAATAAAACTACCGAGCACGCCTCTAGAATGATTGCGATGAAAAGCGCAAAAGATAACTGCACGGAAGTCATTACTCAGCTCAAAATCCTCTACAATAAAACCAGACAAACTAAAGTTACTCAAGAAATCAGTGAAATCGTGAGTTCAAAGTCAGCTATAGAATAAGTCTTACTTCTCAATTAAAGGGCAAATAAGAGAAAAAATCTGACTTTTTATCTTTTTTATACGCTATCATGCTAGGGAAAATCGTTTCAGTAAAATGAGTCGTTGTGGAAGTTGCTTTTGATCAGCAGGTTCCTAAGGTGTATGATGCACTCAAAGTCCTTTCAAAAAATGCGAATGGCAATGAAGTGGTCATAGAAGCGCTCCAGATTCTTGAGAATGGGATTGTCAGAGGAATCGCAATGGACTCAACTGATGGACTTAAGAGATGAGATTCTGTAGAAAACACCTGATCTCCGATCAAAGTACCTGTTGGAAACGAGGTTTTGGGACATATTTTTAATGTTTTAGGGCAGAATATTGATGGTGAACAGCAAGTTTCTGGAGTCGATCAGTGGCCAATCCACAGAAAACCGCCAGTTTTTGCATCTTTGAGTACCAAAGCTCAGATTCTAGAAACCTGAATCAAAGTCATCGATCTCCTCGCACCGATTATGAAAGGAGGTAAAGTCTGACTTTTTGGTGGAGCTGGTGTAGGAAAGACAGTTATTATTCAGGAATTGATCAATAATATTGCGAAGTTCCATAGTGGAGTATCAGTTTTTTGTGGAGTATGAGAGAGAACAAGAGAAGGAAATGATCTTTTCCACGAAATGACTGATGCGGGAGTAATGGACAAGACTGCGATGGTCTTTGGACAGATGAATGAAACTCCAGGTCCAAGAGCGAGAGTTGCGATGACAGGACTTACAATGGCAGAATATTTCCGTGATAAGGAGAATAAAGATGTGCTTGTATTTATTGATAATATTTTCCGTTTTACACAGGCTGGAGCTGAAATTTCGGCTTTGCTTGGAAGAGTGCCTTCTCAGGCTGGATATCAGCCAACTTTGGCAACAGAGATGGGAACACTTCAAGAAAGAATTACTTCAACTAAGAATGGTTCAATTACTTCATTTCAAGCAGTATATGTTCCGGCTGATGATCTAACAGATCCTGCTCCGGCAAATACGTTTGCGCATCTAGATGGGAAGGTGGTATTGAATAGAGCGATTGCTGAAAAAGGAATTTATCCAGCAGTAGATCCTCTTGATAGTACTTCATTGATCTTGACGGCTGATGCTGTAGGAGAATTGCATGTGCAGACTGCTGAAAAGGTGCAGAAAATTCTTCAGAGACACAAGGAATTGATTGATATTATTGCGATTCTTGGTATGGAAGAGTTGTCTGAGGAGGATAAGCTGACGGTATATAGAGCTAGGAAAATTGAGAGATTCTTTTCTCAGAATCTCCATGTAGCTGAGCAGTTTACAGGAACAGCATGACAATATGTAAAACTTGAGCAAACAATCGAAGGAGTGAATATGATTCTTAATGGAGAGTGTGATCATATTCCAGAGCATCACTTCCTTTATAAGGCTGGAATTGATGAGGTGATTGCTAGCTATGAGAAAGAAAAGAAATAGTTCTTTATTTTTGATGGAGTCTGAAAAAAGTCAGACTTCATTTCTTTTTTTAGAAGAGTAAATAGTATTTTTTATCTCTTTATGTAGAAAAAAGATGAAAAAAATCAGATTTCTTTTGGTTTTATGAGTATTAAGTTTGGCTTTTTTGGCTGGATGTCAGCAGAAGTCTGGAGTGTCTTCTGATGAAAACTCAAAACTTGATCTCGCTGGAAAACAGGTTGTGAAGCTGGATGCTTTCTCTGAGAAGAGAGGAAGTTTTGATGGCTATGTTCCTGATGATGTGCGTGGATATTTGGAGGGGAAGTTTATTGCTCCTTGGGTTGGCCACTGTGAGAGGAGCCATTTTGTCCTTTCTGAAAATAAGAGCTGGGAGGAAAATGTTGCTAAGCTTCAGAACCAGATTTCAGAAGGTGGAGATCAGTATAATGAATACGAGATTTCTAAGTTAGGGACTGGAGAAAGAGAGGTGAGATTCAATAGAGTTCAGCTTTCTTTTCTTGATTTTCCTTTAACATTCAAAGATGATGGGCTCTTTTCTGGAAAGATTAGTTTTGTAAATCTGAATACTGTTGCTTCTGGAAATACTACGGTTATTACTGGGAAAAAGGATCCAACAAAACCGAGCTATCTAGCAATGTATCAGGATGAGAATTTTTCACTAGGACTCGAAAATACTTTGCAGACGCAGAAACTTCCTTCGGAGTCTTCTCGTTTTGATGATTCAGGTCGTACATTCATCTATAATTCAGACTATCTTTTGGTAGAGCTTGTGCAGAGAGGGAATATCTTTGCGCAGATGGGGGTAAAGTACGAACTAGGCGAAAAGGTCTATGATTTCCCTTCTATGCATTCAAATCGTAGTAGTTGTTCTCCAGCATTTGAGGAAGGAGAATATAAAAAAGATCAGCTGTCTTCCAAGCTTTTGAGAGCTGGAAAAGAATATCAGCTTGATTTTTATCCGTTGTTTTCTGGTGCGCAGCTCAAAGATGCGAAACTCATAAAGTTTTTTTATGGTAAACAGGGATCAACTGATAATCAATTAAAACCTCTTTTTGAGCTTAGAAAGGCATTTGGATTTGGAAATTCAACTCTTAATTTTGAGTGGAATGAATGGATTGATGAAAGTAAGGATGCTTTGTATAGAGAAGCTCCTTTGCAAATTACTGATGGAAAGATCCCCTCAGTGAAACTTTCTGGCTTAAGCACTGGAGATTATCAGATTTTTGTGACTGATGAACTTAATCAGGTATATACTTGGAAATTTGTAGTGCAAGATAAGGTTGATGGAAAGCTTACTTATCAGCAAGATAAGATGAGGATTAAGGTTGTTCAGGATTCGTTTCTAACTGGTGCTGGACTTAGCGGACAGCTTGATAAGATTTTTGGAAGCTGAAATTATGCGTATTTTATCAGGCAAAGTTGGAATCAGGAAGATTCGATTCTGACTAGAGATGAAGACTATAATGAGGTGTATTCGAATGACTGAATAGGTAAGACCTTGCTTATTAACTATTTTGTAATGCCAAAGGTCCGCTATACTGGTGATTTGGAAGTGTTAGATATTGATGGTAGAGGTAACAAGTATTCTATTGATATTATGGCTGAGGAGATTCCTGAGGCGAGAGTTTCTCGTGATTTGTTTTCTCAGGAGGTAAATGTCTTGCCGGCAAAGGGATATTGGGCAGATAAGATCAGAATTTGATCTAAAAATGCTAAAGAGCTTAAAATCTACTCTCAGGTGTGTAAGAGGTTAGATATTGGAGATTTTTCAGATAAGAAGAGAGAAGAGATTTTTGGTCCTCGTAAGGCATATGACTGGTATGATGACTATAGAGTGATGACTGCTGAGTTAGCGTTTTTTGACTGTGGAGATGCGAAGATTCAGGAGCATAGTGTTCCAGTTGAGAATTTTCAATACCGAAAGAGAATAGATCGTGACTGGCAGTTGCCTCAGGAGGTGAGAGATGCTGCGTATTTCCGCTTGAGCTTTGATAAAACGATGAAAGATGCTAAATACTATATGAGAAGTCCAGTTTGACTCTATAGTAAGGCGATTCCGTATAAAGAAGTTCATTTGTGGGCTTTTGATTATGTGACAGGAAAACCTGCTACTGCATGAGAAATTCAAGTTTTGGATGAAAATGGAAAGCTGCTCAAAAAGTTTAGTGTTTGAAAAGATGAATTAAAATTGGATCTTCAGGGGGTAGATGGAAAGTATGTCCAAGTTAAGTATCAGAGTGAAGAAGGTCAGACTTTTATCTTGGTATGAATTCAGGAAGATGGCTGGCTCGGTGATAAAAATGCGAGAATTCGTTCTCTTGTTAACTCAGAACAGACCAATCAAAACTCTGCATGGGGAAGTGATAGGTTTGATTCTATCAAGGTTTATGGGTATACTGATAGAGTACTGTATAGACCTGGAGATACTGTTCATTTTGCTGGTTTTGTCCAAGATTTGAGTAAGATGAGCAAGGAAGCAAGCTGAGTGCAGACAGGAGTTGTTGTGGTAAAATATGGTGATGAGAATAGGATTGTTATTACGAAACTTGATGAATTTTGAGGATTTGAGGGAAGTTTTCAGCTTTCAGAAAATGAGAGTTTAGGAGGAATTGGATTGGAGTTTATTTATGCTTTAGACCAGAATAAGGTTTCTGTTGAGGATTTTGAGGGTGATTATTCTGCATGGGAGAAGTATAGGGATACGCATCCAATTAGTAGATACTGGACAGTCGTTCATGTGGAAGAGTTTCAAAAGCTGACTTTTACTACTAAGGTAAAGAAAACTGTTGAAAATAATCAGCTTTATTTGCAGTTGACTCCTACATACTATATGTGAGATCTGCTCAAAGACTATGATCTTAAGCTCAATTATTCGCTTAGTAGGGCTGAGAGTTGTGAGGATTGTCGATGGAGAGAGAGTTGAGAGTATTACTATAATCATGTGGTGAATGGTTCATTTTCTCTAGGAGGAGAATATGTTCAGAAGAATCTCTCAGGAAATGCTATTGTATATCAGATTTGAGATTTGAGCAAGCTTGGATATAAGGGGGATAAGCTTCAACTCAAACTTGAGATCACGGTAAAGGATAATTTCTCAGATGAGACCCGTGTTAACTATGAATATCTCGATATTGATCCAGAGGTAAAGATTGGGCTTGATGGTTATGCGAATGATTGGATTAATGCCAAACTAGTGAAAAACTATCAGGTGAAATCTGAGATTGCTGATGGTTTGGATAAAGTGAAGGAGCTTAGCTACGAGTGGTACTTTAAACCTTATGGGTTTACGCAACAGGTTGATACACAAGGTACCTACTACTATGTTAATGGTGAGGAGATGAAGTTAGTTGAAAGTTGATCAATTCACCCAGCGAAAACATTCAGTATTCCTGTCTTCTTTGCTAAATATGGAGGTGGAAGCTATTTTTTGAAGGTGATTACCAAAGATAAGAATGCTGTGGTTAATGGAGAGGTGGATAAGTCAATCTATTACTATGATGACTCATTTGATAAGGGATTTCAGTGAAATATGGAGAATAACTATACCTTGCATGTGAATATCCCTAGAGAAAATTATACTCTTGGTGCTGAGATTCCAATCACAATAGATCCGTATATTAAGGGGGCTACGGCATTGATTACGGCAGAGAGAGGGAAAGAGATTTTAGAAAAGAAGATAGTAACTCTGGATGGAAATCCGCTTTCTGTCAAGGTAAGAGAGGATTTTTATCCTAATGTGCAGATTAGTGTGGTTGAGTTTGTCGGAGAAGAGGTGAATCGTCAGCTTGGAGGAACCTGAGATCAAAAGAGATCTGAGCCAGCTTTTTTTGCCTGATATGCTGAGGCAATGATTCAGGAGGATTTGAAGACTGTATATCTTAAGCTCACACCTGATAAGACAGACTATCGTCCATGAGAACAGGTAAAAGTGAAAATTCAGGCAACCGATCATGCAGGAAAGCCTGTAAGAGCTAGAGTTTCTCTTAGTGTTGTAGATAAGGCGCTTGTGGATTTGTATGATGAGATTAAAAAACCGATTCCTTACTTCTTTAATAGAATTGGAAGTGCGGTTGTGAACTATTCAAACTGGAAAAATTTGTATTATGCACTGAGAACATTCTTTGCTAATGGTGAAAAGTGATGAGGTGGAGCTGATGGAAGTTTGAAAAATCTAAGAAAGAAGTTTTATGATCTGGCATTCCGAAATGCTGCGGTGATAACCGAATGATGAGAAGCTCAGGTTGAGTTTAGCTTGCCAGATAATTTGACGACTTGGATGATCGATGCGGTTGCTGTTTCACAAAAGGCACAGCTTGGTACTCAGAGAGCTGAGTTTAGAGTGAATCAGCCGTTCCTCTTGGAGGCGAATTTGCCGACTTTTGTAACGGTTGGAGATCAGATTTCTTTCCCATTTAAGGCGATTGCTGATAGCTCAAAGATCTCAGCAGGAACAAAGGTTATGCTTAATGGACAGGTAAAGAAACTTGATGGAACCGTGATTCAAAGTTTTGCAGAAAGTGGGGTTGTAAATTCAAAGATTCTGAGTCAGCTTTCTTTTGGTAGTGAACTTTTTGATCAGAAGGAGGTAATGATAGAAGTTGAGGCGAAAGCTGGAGACTATGTAGATGCAGTGCAATGGAAAATCCCTGTTAGAACTGAGGGACTTGTGAGTAAAGCGTTTGCCCTTGAACAAAAAAGAGAAGGAAAGAAGGTATTTACCTTTGAAGATGAGGCTGATCGCGTGAAATTTACAGCTCGTTTGGCGCCATTTCCAACGGTAGTATTTGCGGAACCTCTTGAGTATTTGCTCTATTATTATCCAAAGGGAAGTAGTGAATCATTGATTCGTACTGCACAGGCTGCCTTGCAGGCTCAGAAGCTGCAGAAGATGGGCGCTTTGACTGGAAATATACTAGAGAACTGAGAGATTAAGCTCTCAGATGGAAGGGTGATGAGTATGACTGGACTGCTTCAGGATGTTGTTCAGACCTTGGTATTTAGGCAGGCTCCAGCAAATGGAAAAATTGGATCGTTTGCAGTGCGTGATACTTTTAATGATAAATTTGATGGTCGCCCGCTTGCAGTGGCAGCATTTGGGTTGCTTGAGGAGATGAGACAACAAGGATATGGAAATCTGATTTCTCCAACTTTTGCTAAGAGATTGGATGGGTATTTGAATACGCTTGGAGCGGATCAGTTAGAGTTCTATTTGTATTATCAAATGCAGAAAAAGACAAAGGCATATCCTGTGAATTTGCAATTGGTAAAACAAATTCAGGCTGAGCATCCAAATAATATAGCTGTTCAGGCGATGAGTTTTGCTCTCTTGGCTAAGAGTGGAAAGGCTGATGAAGTCTTTGCACAGGCACAGAGGCTTCAGGATCTCTTTGCTCAGGCCTTTGCTCAGGGAAAGTATTTTGATTATAAGTTGATTGATCTCAAAGGACTTCAGGCTTATTATTTACAGGGACTTTTGTCGTTCTATACGAGAAATACTGCTGAGAAAAAGGAAGTTGAAAAGCTGATTGTAGCTCAGATTGTGTCTTTGCTTAAGTCAAGGTCTGCATACGGACTATGGAGTTGGTCAGAGACAACGAACTATTTGGTCCTTGAGGCATTGAATCATGCTTTAGATCAGTATTATATTCATCAATCTCAAGCTACCAAGTGTACGCTCAAGGTTTGAGATCAGGATTTGAATATTCAGACACAAAAGGCTTGTACTGAGACGAGTTTGCAGTTTGAAGCACGTAAAGATTTGCCAGTGGAATGGAAGTGTGAGTGAGCTGCATTCCTAGATATGCAGGTTGATTATCTGCTCAAGGATATCAGTAAAAAGAAAGCTGAACTTCATCAGTTGGAAAGATTTAGTTTTGCTGTACCTCAGGAGGGAGAGATCGGACAAAAGCTCGAGCTCAAAGGACAGTTTAAGGCTTTGAAAGAAGCTCAAAATATGGTAGTTGAGTTCAGTGTTCCTTCTTATTTGAAGTTGGCGGCTTCGGTCCAGGGAGAAGATGGTCCAAGTATGCAATTTACTCAGGACTGGGAGTGTTATCCAGATAGTTATGAATTTAGGTTTGATCGCGTGGTTCTTCGCTATGGAACGATGAGGGCTGGTCAACTCTGTACGTTTAGTATTCCTGCTATTAAGTCATTTTCTGGGCAGTTTAAGCTTCCAGCGAGCAAGCTCTATGAGGAAAGTGCAACTGAAGTCTGGTGAGTGAGTAAAATAGAAAAATAAAGAAAGAAAAAAGAAAGCTGATCCTATGGTCAGCTTTTTTTGATTGA
>ERZ773077.1764-NODE-1764-length-14516-cov-3.448309_pt1 | contig 14516 bp, 12 predicted proteins | sample MGYA00580612_ERZ773077 | MGnify/ENA primary metagenome ERZ773077 (study PRJEB29015, sample SAMEA2737971) | human oral metagenome | biome: human oral; feature: human-associated habitat; material: dental | place: China | collected 2021 ...
AACTGTTTGCCAAAGCCTGCGAGCTAGGCGAGGAAACGGCATGCTACAATCTTGGCTTAAGCTACGCGCTAGGAGGCGGCGTAGAAAAGGACGCGGCAAAGGCGGCGCAGATGTATGCGGCCTCTTGCGAGCGCGGGCACGTAGACTCTTGCGCCGATCTTGGGGTTTGCTATTTTAAGGGCATGGGCGTAGAAAAGAATAAAAACGCCGCCAAAGAACTTTACGATCGGGGTTGCAAGCTCGGGGAATTTAGCGCGTGCCAGTATCTAAAAAATTTGCGTTGAGGTAAGTAGGCAAATAGGCTTTATTGCTGTAAATTTAAAAATACAGCTAGCGCAGAGAGGTCTAGAGCTATTTGTGCAATTTTGCTTTTGAGCTAGCAGAAATGGTCGGAATAATCCGCCACAACTAACATTAAAAAGCAAAATTTAGCGCCAAAATTAAAATAGCGTGGGCGTGCAAATCCAAAATAAATTTGACGCCCGTAGCTAAATTTACCGCTTAAAGTCGTGAATTTGTATATTGGCGCCATATTTTTTGCAAAGCTCGCTTACTTTTTCTTTTAGCCTTTCCTCGTCATAGCAGATGAGATCGATGTATGCGTACCTCTGCCCGGTTGCGCCGCCGATTATCTCCAAAAACGAGCCGCAGCTCTCTAGCTCCTCGTCCTCGATTTTATTTCGCAGATCAAAGCCTGCCTGTACGTCGCCGCCGTTACCTATGCTAAGAAAGCAAAATTTGATGCCAAGCTCGAAAGCTTCATTGTAGATGTCGCGCTCGCCGTTTAGGTACTGATTTACGATGCTCGTTAGGCAGGTGGTGCCTACGATCACGTCCTCACGCACCTCGCTTCCGCGCGGCTCCATCTCATAGCTGAAAAAATCTTCAGCGGCTCGCACGCGGCTTTTTCGCCGAATTTCTCATCGACCAGATCGGCAAATTCGTTTAGCGGCACGCCGTTTTCTTTGGGCTCGGATAGCACCTCAAGCTCGCCCAAGGTATTTATGATCGCCGTTTCGCCGATCATATTGTCAAGCAGGATAAAGCTAAGGTTATAAGCCTTGCCCTCATCCTGCGCGAGCAGAGCCGCTAGGTTTTCGTTGTAAATTTTAATATCCACGTCGCTTTCGTTAAACTGCGCGTAGATCATCGACTCCTCGGCGCTTACGCGCGTATCGTACATCTCAAGTCCGCCGATACCTCGCGGCGCACGCGGCTTTCCGAGCGTGCAGCGCATTCTCCCCTCGAGCTGTTTTGGCATAGCGTTTTTGATGAAGCTTAGCCAAAATAGGCGGTGCCTCATACCCTCGGGAGTTAGCACCAGATCGAGCTTATCGCCTGCAAGCCCCGTCATAAAATAGGGCTCGGCAAGGCAGATGCGAAGCTTCTCATCGGTCTTTTGCATCGCCTTTTCAAACTCTTCCGCCGCCAGATCAGTCTTGATCTCATCTATCACGCCGCTAAATTCCGCCCAAAATTTATCCACTCTGCCGGCAAAAGTGCTTGGAATTTGCGCCTTTTCAGCTTTTTTGCCCAAACCGAATAGCCCCATAATCTCTCCTTTAATTAAATTTAAACGCAATTATAGCTAATTTTTGCGCGGGCGCGGAACGCAAGCCGTAAGACCGCCCTGCTCTTCTGCGCTCCGCTATACGGCTCGCGCGGTGAAATTTTGCCCGCTATTTTAATCAGGCAAATGAAAGTAAATTTAAAATACAATACGAATCTCAACTAAATTTAAGGGGAGCAAATGGGACTGTTTAAAAAACTATTCGGCGGCGATGACGCGTGCTCGAAAGATAGCGATAGCAAAGGCGCGCAGGATGAAAACGCCGCGGCAAAAGACGCAAAAGAGAGCGAGCCCGTGTTTTACGCGGACGGCGAAGATGAGGCGATGCTAAAAGCCTTCGAGCAGGCGCGAAAGAGCTTTCGCTACTTCTGGCGCGAGCTGTACTGGGAGCGCCTCCGCATCGTCCCCGCGCTTAGCTTTGCCTGCGTCAAGGTCGCCTTTTCGCAAGAGCTAAACGGCAGCACCGAGGTCGAGCATATGTGGGTAAACGACGTATATTTTGACGGCGAGCGCGTTTGCGGCGTGCTCGTAAACGACCCGAACGTGCTAAGCAACGTCAAAAACGGCGACGAAGTTGCAGTGCCGCTAGAGCAGATCAGCGACTGGATGTTTGCGATAGAGGGCAAGACCTACGGCGGCTTTAGCGTGCAGGCGATGCGCAAAGCTATGAGCCAGAGCGAGCGCGCCGAACACGACGAGGCGTGGGGGCTAAATTTCGGCGATCCAGGCGTCGTGCTGGTGGCATACGAACAGCAGGAGCATCCGCAAAATTTAACCGAGCACCCGATGAGCGTCAATACGAAGAAAAATTTCGAGGAGTTTTTGCGCGGGTATCCGGACGAGATCGCGCGCGCGGACGATGAGGGCTACACGATGCTGCACCACGAGGCGATCGCGGGCAATCTGACGAGGCTCGAGCTTTTACTCGCTAAGGGTGCGGATAAAAACGCTAAAAATATCCACGGCAAAACCGCGCTTGATTATGCTAGAGCGCTCGGCTGGGATCACGTCGCCAAGGCGCTTAGCGAGTAGATAGCGTTTTGCAGCTATGCGGACGGGCTAAATTTAGCTTGTAAATTAAAATTTAGCCTGTGCCCTGTGCCCCCTCTTTTTTTACCCAAGCCAATAACCCGTAAATTCCTTTTAATCAAATTTAGGCAGCATGAAGCTATTTTAAAATTTTACGAAAGCTGCATTTTAAAATTTTTTAGTAAAATAAAACGCAAAGGAGCTAAGATGGCGACGATCAATATAAAAACACAAAACGATAATACCATAAAAGCTATAAAGGCTTTGCTGCTACTTGATCCGACGGCGACTATAGTTTGCGACTAGCCTATGCTAAGCGAATCCGATCAAAAAAAGCTCGACGAGATAATAGATCGATCGGACAAAGGCGAATTGAAGCTTTATAACGATGATGAGATAAAAGAAAGGCTAGCCGAAAAAGGGCTCGCGTGGTAATTTTATACTCTGAAAATTTCGTGAGCGAACTCGAAAATATCGCCAATTTTATAGCTTTGCACAGCGAAGCTCGGGCTGATGATTTTATGCGCGAGCTCAAAACGAAATCGAGAAAATCCCCTTTATGCCATATCGCTTTAGAAAAAATTTAAAGCAAAACAGAAACGACGTCAGAGAGATGATCTTTAAAAGCTATGTGGTACCTTTTCAGATCAAAAAGGACAGCATTATAATTTTATCCATCTTTAAATGCAATTTGACGCGCTTTAGCTAAAATTTTGGTTTTATCCTCACGTGCACTGAAAGCAGCCGCCCAAAACCTTGCATTTCTCGCAGATCTGCACATATATGACGCCTTCGCCCTGCACCAGCTCGCCGAATGGGATCTGCGCTAGATGCTTCATCGTCCCGCCGCAGCTAGGGCAGGCTAGATACGCGGCGTCCTGCACCCACTGCGGATAGCCGCCCACGGTCGTATCAAGCTCGCTAAAGCAGCCGTAAAACGGCGACACTTCGCCACCAAGTTTAAATTTCATACCGCACAGACGCGCAAAATCCTCCTGCGAAAAGTAGTTTTCGTCAAAGCCTTCGCCATCATGGCTTAGCTCTATCTCGCCGTCTGCGCCGCGTTTGCAAAAATATCTGACCGAACCGACGCAGGTCGGGCAGCAGCGAAATATCGCGTCGTGCTTTAAATTTAAAAACGCAAGCCGCGGATCGGATGCCTTTAGACGCAGCATATCAAGTATCTCGCAGCCGCAAAACTCGCACTTTTGGCCTGTAGGTTCGCCGATTTGTACGGGCTCATCCGTGTTTTGGTTTGAGTTTAAATTTGCGCTTTGGCTCGCGCGCTTGCCATCTTTTATGCGCACCGCGGTAAGACATTTATCAAAAACGAGCGATTTTCGCTCGCCCGTCTCGTCAAACGCCCAGCCGCCGATTTTTGCGTAAAATTCGGTACCCACGTAGAGTTTTTTGCGCCACGGCCGCGGGTTTTTATACAGCTCGTAAAAAAGCTCAGCCGTCTGCTCGCCGCCCTGCCAGGCAAGCGCGCAAAGTAGGTGGTTTAGCACGTTTTTGGAGTTGTCCTCTAGCGAGTTTAGTTTTGTTATGAGTGCGTCTTTTACGTCGTCCGGCGCGCCGAAGTAGAGCTCTGGCGGATAGTAAATTTCCTTTGCCGCCGCAGCTCGCGCGATCCTTGGATCGTGGATGCTCAGCAGGCTAAAAAGCGCCCAAAAATCATTGCAAATCTCATCCCATTTTTCGATCTCGTCGATACGATCCGCGATTTTTAAGATCATCGCTTCTACTTCGTCCGCGCTTAAGTTTAAAATTTCATCCCGCCTCTGCCTTTGGCTGCACGAGTGGCAGATGCCGTCAAAATATATCGTGTTTTCGCCGCATTTTGGGCATAGATGAGCGCCCATATTTTGCTCCTTTGAGTTTAAATTTCGTCAAATTTTATCAAATTTTGCTGCTTTTAGCGAGCGAGCGCGGTTTTAAATTTGACTCCGTTTGCCTGCGCCAAATTTATCTATATCCGTAAATTTTTAGCCCGCTTTTGTCTATTTCATAGTCAAATTTGCCCGCCTTTGTCATGGTGTCCAGCACTGCTTCAAGCGGATTTGGGATAAAATTTGAGGCAAGCTTTTCGGTTCTGTTCATGCGCGTTTGCTTGTAAAATTTAGGCACGAAAACCCAGTGTAAGTCTTTAAACAAAATAGCTCCGTTGGCGCAATCAAAATACCCGTCCTGTAAGCACCCAAAACCGCAGACGAGCGCGATCTCCTCCTTGCCCGATAATAGCTTTACGCGTATGTCCTTGCAACCCGAAGCTTCTAAAATTTCGCAGAGCTTAAGCCATTTTGCATCGTTCATCAGCGACGTGAGGCGACCCGCCTTTTTATCTAGCCTTTTTTGATAAATTTCATATTTTTCGTTTAAATTTTGCATGATACTCCCGGGCGCCGATAAATTTGTATTTAAATTTAGAATAAAATTTGAGAGAAATTTAGGCGGGCAACCTCTCGCCCAAATTTGCAGATTAGGATTAAAAGCGAAATTTAGCGTCGTCCGTCAAATTTCGCCTATTAAATTTACTCTACCGTCACGCTTTTAGCGAGATTTCGCGGCATATCGACGTCGTTGCCCAGCCTCACGGCGATCTCTAACGCAAAAAGCTGCAGGATGATCATCATCTCGAAAAACTCGCTCATCGGGTGAGCCTGCTTGCTAGTTTTGATAAAATCGTCGCTAAGCTCGAACTCCTCGGGGCTGATAGCAAGTATATAGGCATCGCGTGCGGCTAGCTCTTCGACGTTGCTCTTGGTTTTTTCGTAGAGTATGGTTTTTGGCATCAGCGCGATCGTAAAGAGCCTCTCGTCGGCAAGTGCGATAGGACCGTGCTTCATCTCGCCGGCTGGATAGCCCTCAGCGTGCAGATATGAGATCTCTTTGAGCTTTAGCGCGCCTTCGAGTGCTAGCGGGTAGAATATATCTCGCCCGATGAAAAAGAAGCCGTGGCCGTGCAAATAGTGCTTGGCTAGGCGGCGGATACGCTCTTGCGGCTCTTTGCTGATGTTTAAAATTTGCGGAACGTGCAGGAGTGCTGCGATCTCATTTTTTAGCTCTTCTTTGCTTATAGAGGCTTTAGCTTGCGCGATTTGCAGCGCCAGCATCCACAGCGTTACTACTTGCGTGGCGAAGGCTTTGGTGCTGGCTACGCCCTTTTCGATGCCGGCGCGAGTTAGCAGCGTGTCGTCTGCTAGGCGCACGATCGAGGAGTTATCGACGTTGCAGATGGCTAGCGTCTTTAGCCCCGCTTGCTTGGCGATTTTTAGCGCCTCTAGGGTATCGGCGGTTTCGCCGCTTTGCGAGATGACGATAAAAAGAGCGTTTTTGTTTAGTTTCGGGCGTCTATAGCGAAATTCGCTCGCGATCTCGACCTTGGCTCTCGTGTCTGCTAGCCTCTCAAAAAGATAGCTAGCGGTAAGGGCTGCGTGGTAGCTCGTGCCGCATGCGCAAATCACGATATCGTCGATATTTCGTAGATACTCGTCGGTTAAATTTTCAAGCCCTACCGCATCCTCTTTGACGCGTCCCATTAGAGTTTCTGAGACTACCGCGCTTTGTTCGTAGATCTCTTTTTCCATGAAAAAGCGGTAACCCTCTTTTTGCGCGTAGCTTTTATCCGCAGGCAGCGCGGCAAAGCTCGGGCTTAGTTTTTTTTCGTCTTTAAAAACCGCGATCTCGTCAATGCTAACAAATCCGTAGCTTTTGTCGTCCAGGTAGCACACCTCTTTGGCTAGGCCGATCAGCGGGGCGTCGGAGGAGGCGAAAAATACCTCTTTGCCCTCGCTTTTGCCGATAGCTAGCGGCGCGGCGTCCTTGGCGAAGAAAATTTTGCCAGGAGCCGTTTTGGTGATCAGCAGCGTCGCGTAAGCACCGTGCAGGCGCGCTACCGTCGCTTCGTATGCTCTAAACGGCTCGCCGATAGTTTTTAAATTTTCCTCAAAAAGATGCACGATAACCTCGGTGTCGGTTTGGCTAAGGAAGTTAACGCCCTTTGCCTCAAGCTCCTCTTTTAGCTCTTTGTAGTTTTCGATGATGCCGTTATGAACGACGAAAGAGTGCTCGCCAAGGTGCGGGTGAGCGTTGATCTCGGTAGGTTTGCCGTGCGTAGCCCAGCGCGTGTGTCCGATCGCGACGCCCTCGCCGCTAGAGCTAAAGCCCTCTGATTTTTTGGCTAAATTTTCAAGCTTGCCGATGGCTTTAAAAAAGGCGATCTCCTGTGCGCATTTGTCGCAACCGCCCTCTAGGCTCATCACTGCCATGCCTGCGCTATCGTAGCCGCGGTACTCAAGCTCTTTTAATCCGTTTAAAATAAACTCCCTTTTTTCTCTATTGCCGACGTAACCGACGATTCCGCACATGTTTACTCGCTTTCTAATAATTTTAAAATTTCGCCCAGATCCACGCCCTCGCGCTTTTCGATAAGTAGCAAATTTCGCGTCCTGTTTTTTACGGTTTGGATTCTGGCGTTGGCTATTTTTACATCAAATTCCTTAAAAACTCCCAATACGTAAGCCATCAGCCCGCGCTGATCTTTTGCGTTTATGCCCAGCTTTGCGTACTCTTGCGAGTGGTTTGGGTCGAAATTTAGCTCGCCTTTTAGTATTATCGGACGATTTATCTGCGCTGAGGCGCCACTTTTTAGCGAGATTTCGATGAGGTTTTTTAGGGTTTCTAGTTCGCTTGATTTTACGTTTTTGTTAAACTCTAGCTTGACGTAAAATTTATCGTCAAACAGCTCGAAAATCTCCATAAAACCAAGATCAAGGTGTGCCAAAGACGAGAGCAAAACGGCTAAATTCGGATAGTTTTGCGCGTAAATTTCGATGCTTAAGCTTTGGTGATTTTGTACTTGCACGCTTAGTTTATCCGCACTTTGCGCGACTTGAGCGATAGCGATGATATCTGCTGGTTGGTATTTAGCAAAGAGCAAATTTGAACGGATAGCGAAAATTTTTTCTTTCAAATTTTCGCTTAAGGCCGCAAATTTAGCGTTTCTCCTGATGCTGAGCTCCTTTTTTACGCGCCTTGAAGCCTCATCAAGCAGATTTTCATCCTCAAAGCTTTGCAAACAAATGCCGTAAAGCTCGCGCAAAAGTCGCGCCAGATAGGGCGTATAGAGCTTTTCGTCGGTCGCGTTTATCACGCAATAAGCGACGATGTAGGAGAGTTTTAGCGTTTGCGGGTCGCCAAGCTTTGAGATAAAGCTAAAAATCGTACGCTGATCATAGATGTCCTCGCGGTTTGCCACGTCGTTCATCAGCGTGTGGTAGCGCACGAGCGTAACGCCGATATTTACGGCTTTTGCGCTCAAATTTAGCTTTGCGGCGTAGGCGCGAAAGATATTTGAGCCCACGACCGAGTGATCGCCGCCTAGCCCCTTGCCTGCGTCATGTAGCAGCAAAGCTAGCTTTAGCAGCGTTCGCCCCTCGACGCAAAGCTCGTCGTAGAGCGATTTTATGAATTTATCTTTGATATTTTCGGCAAATTTGACGCTTAGCACGCAGTGCTCGCCGACGCTAAATTTATGATAGCCGTCAAATTCGGCCAAATTTACGGCGTGTTCGAGCGGCTTAACTAAAACAAGCAAAATCTCCGCGTCCAAAAGTGCCTTGATAATGCAGTGAGCGTGGTTTCGCATCAAAATTTTTCTAAAAAGCGCGAGCGAATCCTCGGCGTCCTCTTTGCTGATTTGCGCGCGTTTTAGGTAAAAGATTGTTCCGACGTCAAATTTATATTCCGCATCGCCGAGAGCCAAAAGCTGTTTTAGCACTGCATTTAGCGGCCTAGCGCGGACGTGTAGCGGGACATAAATCGTATTTTCAAACCTATAAAATCCATTTTTTAGCCGCGCGGCTCGCAGCTCGCTAAATTTCGCCTCGCTTTTAAATTTGCTCCTATAAAAGCTAGAAACCAGATAGCGCGAAAAAACCGCGACTGAGTGCATGCAGGAAAAGAGCTTTTGCGAGATGACGCTGCTATTTTCTTGCGTTTTTTTGGACTTGGTTTGCATGAGCGCGGTGATCTCGTTTAGCTTTGCGGGGGCAAAAACGTCCGAGCCTAGGGTTAAATTTTGCGCCGATTTTACGCAAAGGATAAAATCTGTCGCCAAATTTAGCGCACTAAGCTCCTTTTCGTCGATAAATTTTAGAGCCTGCGAGCGCATGCTGATCTCGTTTTCAAAGCCGTTTAGGGCGCAGTTTAGATAGTAGATGTCGTTCGTGCCGCCTAGATCGTTTTTAAGATCGGGCTCTTGCCTAATATTTGGGATCTCGTTAAAGGCGCCCAAATTTTTGGCGTAAAATTTGAGATTTTCTTGCGCGTTAAACTCGCGAGTTTTATAAATCTGTGAGCGCGCGGCTTTGTAGAGCGTACGCGAGCCGCAGATGTAGCGGATACGGCTAAATGCGGCCTTTGCTTTGTGGTCGTTTTTGTGCGCTTCGAAAATCTCGTCCAGCTCGCAAATTTTGATATTTAGCTTTAAATTTGAGCCCTCCAGCGCGGCGACTAGCTTTTTTAGGATAAATTTGACGTTAAAGCCCGCGTTTTCTTTAAAGACGATTAAAATCTCTAAAACCGAGCTTGTGGAGATGAGGTTGTCGGCGTATTTTTCGGTAGCGATGACGCAAAACGGGATAAAATCTACGTCCGGGTTAAAGTCCGCGAAAATCTCGTCCAAAACCCGCGCGCATAGAGCTTTTATGAGCTCGTCGCTTTGCTTTGCGATGAAATTTGCAAAGCCCTTGCCCTGAAGCTTTTTTAGCTGCGAGGCCAAATTTGCGCCGCCCAAAACGCCGCTTAAATTTCCTTTTAAAGCCACTTTTTTACCGCCGTCTTTTTGTGTAAATTTTATCCGATGATACTAAAATTTTGCAAAAACAAAGCTTTTTTAACATATAATCGCCGTTTAATATCTATTTTCGGAATAAAATTTGACAAATTTAATAGAAAAACTCCAAAGCGGCGAACGTCTGGACGCGGACGAATGCGCCGGCTTGTACGACCTAGACCTTTTTACGCTGGGTAAATTCGCAAACGCCAAACGGCAAAAACTGCACGGTAAAAAGGTATTTTTTAACGTAAATCGCCACATAAATCCTACCAATATCTGCGCGGACGTGTGTAAATTTTGCGCATTTTCGGCAAACCGCAAAAATCCAAACCCATACACGATGAGCCACGATGAAATACTAGAAATCGTCGAAAAAAGCGTCGCCGGCGGCGCAAAAGAGATACATATCGTCTCTGCGCACAACCCCGATACCTCATGGCAGTGGTATTTGGAAATTTTTAAAAAAATAAAAGAAAAATACCCGCAAATCCACGTCAAAGCGCTAACTGCGGCGGAGGTTGATTTCCTCTCGCGAAAACACAGCCTTAGCTACGAAGAAGTCGTGGAAAAGATGCTTGAATACGGCGTGGATAGCATGCCTGGCGGCGGAGCGGAGATCTTTGACGAAGAGGTTAGACGTAAAATCTGCAAAGGCAAGGTGAGCTCGGAAAACTGGCTCAAAATCCACCGTCTTTGGCACGAAAAAGGCAGAGAAAGTAACGCTACGATGCTGTTTGGCCACGTAGAAAGCAGGCAAAACCGCATCGATCATATGCTAAGGATTCGAGGTTTACAGGATACAACGGGCGGATTTAACGCCTTTATCCCGCTTGTTTATCAGCGCGACAATAACTATCTAAAAGTGGAAAACTATCCCGGCTCGGCCGAAATTTTAAAAACATTTGCGATATCGCGCCTGGTGCTTGATAATGTCGCGCACATAAAGGCGTACTGGGCGACCTCGACTATAAATTTAGCGATGGTCGCGCAGGAATTCGGCGCTGACGATCTAGACGGCACGATAGAAAAAGAGAGCATCCAAAGCGCGGCCGGAGCGAAATCGGCAAGCGGTATGAGTCTTAGAAATTTTACCGATCTCATTCAGACGTCGGGATTTGTCCCCGTCGAGCGAGATAGCTTATACAACGAACTAAAAATTTACGATAACTAAGGAGGCGGAATTGGATTTTTTTAAACTCAAGCAAAACGGCACTAGCGTAAAGACCGAGTTTAGCGCGGGGCTCACGACCTTTTTAACGATGATGTACATCGTGCCGGTAAACGCGATAATCATGAGCAAAACGGGTATGCCGATGGACGCACTCATCACGGCTACAGCGCTCATCACGGTGATCGCTACCGTGCTAAACGGTATATGGGCGAACACGCCGGTGGCCATGAGCGTGGGAATGGGACTAAACGCGTATTTTACCTTTGGTCTGGTGCTTGGTATGCAAATACCGTGGCAGACGGCTCTGGGCGTAGTTTTCATCTCGGGTATAATTTTCGTCGTGCTATCTTTTACAAATTTTAGAATCTGGGTCTTAAAATCAATCCCCGATGACGTCAGACGCTCGATAAGCGCGGGCATAGGCGCCTTTATCGCCTTTGTGGGGCTTCAGCAAATGGGCGTAGTCGTAAATAACGACGCCGTGCTGGTCGGACTTGGAAATTTAAAAGATCCAAACGTTATTTTGGGCTTTGTGGGACTATTTTTCGTTATACTTTTTTGGGCGTGGAAGGTTAAGGGCGCCTTTATCATCGCTGTATTTACGACCTCGGTGGTCGCTTGGATTTTTGGTATCGCGCCGTATCCGAAAGAATTTATCTCGCTACCGGCTTCGATCTCGCCAATATTTTTAGAGCTTGATATCATGGGCGCGCTATCTTTCGCGCTGCTTCCGGTGATCGTTACATTTTTCGTAACCGATCTTTTCGACTCTATCGGCACGCTAGCTGGCGTGGGAAATAGGGCGGGAATCTTTGACGAGAGCAACCAAAAAGGCGTCGAAAAACTAGAAAAAACCCTCGAAGCCGATGCGGTAGCTACGGTAGCCGGCTCGTTAGTAGGCGTTAGCACTACGACGTCGTTTGCCGAGAGCGCTAGCGGCGTAGAAGAGGGCGGCAAGACGGGACTAACGGCGGTATTTTGCGGACTATTTTTCGTGCTTACGATTTTTATGCTGCCGCTTTTTAAAGCCATCCCTTCAAACGCGATATATCCGATACTCGTGATGGTGGGCGTGCTGATGTTTAGCGAGCTTGGAAATATAAATTTTAAAGATCCGGCTATAGCCGTATCGACATTTTTGATAGTTATTTTGATGCCGCTTACGTACTCGATCACGACTGGACTTTCGTTTGGATTTATGGCGTATTTGCTGGTTCGTATCATGAGGCGCGAGTGGGAATACGTAAATATCGGCGTCATCGTGCTTGCGCTCATTAGTTTCATAGTATTTTTAGTGCATTAAGGAGAGAATATGCTGAAGTATCCATTCGAGGAATTTCATAAAGACGTAAAAATAATGGTGCGAGATATCAAAGCAAATTTCGAGCCCGAAGTGATTTTAGCGATCGCCCGCGGCGGGCTTACTTTGGGGCACTTTTTGGCGAGCTTGCTAAATAACCGCAATCTTTTTACGCTAAACTCAATCCACTACGAAGAGACCAAAAAGCTCGATACTATCGATATCTTTAACATCCCTGATCTATCTAAATTTAATAAAATTTTGATAGTGGACGATATGATCGACACGGGCGAGAGCATGATAGCTATCAAGCAAGAGCTTTTAAGGCGCTTTCCGCATATCGAGCTAAAGATTGCAACTATCTTTTATAAACGAAAAGCGCTTTTGTTGCCTGATTTCACGGTAAGAGAAGCGCACGAGTGGATAGAGTTTTTCTGGGAAGAGCAAATTTAAGCCCAAATTTTAGCCATGTTGCGCTCGGAAACGTTTTTACTTTTTATCATCTGCCTTGTTGATTTTTGCTTTTTGTCGTATGCGATTAGCACGCTTAGCATCAGCTACTACGAGGCGGATGCGTTTTATAACTCGCCTAAAATTTCAGCCGTTTTGGCTAGATTTTCGGTTGAGATTTTCGGACAAAACGACTATGCCTTGCGCCTTCCTTTTGTTATTTGCCACATTTTTAGCGTCGCGCTGCTTTATAAGGTATCAAAGCAAATTTTAAAACGTAAATTTGACCGAGTGGTAAGTGCGGTCGTGTTTATATTGCTTCCTGCGACGATGGCGTCGGCGATCTTGGTAAACGACGCCGGCATCATAATCGCGCTTTCGCTTTTAAGTATTTATCTTTATCAGCTGCGCAAAATGCTAGCTTTTTACGCGCTTTTGTGCGTTCTGCCTTTTGTTAGCGGCGCGTTTTTGGTTTATTTTTCGGCTATTTTTATATTTGCCGTCTATAGGCGCGACGCTAAGATGGCGTGGGTGGCGGCGCTGCTTTTTGCGCTTTGCTTTTACCTTTACGGATTTGACTCGGGCGGCAAACCAAGAGGCCATCTGCTTGATACCGTGAGTATTTTTGCAGCCGCGTTTTCGCCTTTTGTTTTCGTCTATTTTGTCTATGCGATGTATAGAATTTGGATAAAAGAGGCCAAAAATTTGCTCTGGTTCGTCTGCATAACGGCGTTTTTGTTTTGCTTGTTTTTGTCGATCAGACAGCGCCTGGAGCTCGAAAACTACTTGCCTTTTTGTGTTATTTCGGTGCCGATTTTAGTTCGAGTATTTTTTAGCTCGTACCGCGTGAGACTACCGATGTTTAGACGTGGATATAAAATTTTAGCTTCATTTGCCGCGTTTTCTTTGCTTGTTGGGTTTTTGTTCGTACTTTTTAACGAGATGCTTTACGGCATAATAAAAGACCCGACCAAGCATTTTGTTTACAGATATCACGTAGCAAAAGAACTTGCAAAAGAGCTAAAAAATGAGGGCGTAGAAAAAATTTTCACGGGTGATAAGAAGCTAGCCTTGAGACTTAAATTTTACGGTATAGATACGCGGCCGGACGCAAATTTGCAGCTAGCAAATTTGGACTTAAAAGATAATTATGGTAATATAGCGGTCTATAAATTCGGCGTAAAAATCGCAAATTTTAAGATTATAAAAGATGATTAGAGGATAAATTTGATGAAAAAAGCTTTTACTATGCTAGAGCTTGTCGTTGTGATCGTGGTAATAGGAATAATAGCTGCCGCTGCGCTACCGAGAATAAACGATGATCATATCGCAGAGGCTGCTGACCAAGTGATGTCGCATATCCGATACACTCAGCACCTAGCTATGCAGGATAGCAAGGTGGGTGACGGAGATAAATGGTATAAGAAGAGATGGAGTATAGGCTTTACTGAGGCGAAGGTTTGCAGTGACGCTAAAGGCAATTGGAAATATACTATTTATTTTGATGATAGCGAAAAGGGCAACCCAAATTCTGCAAAAGAAGTAGCTAAAGATCCTCAAAATCCGAGTAAATTTATGAGCGCTGGCTGGAGTGGTGGCGATACTTATTGTGATCGAGTTAGTAGTAAATTTAACCTAACAAAAAAATTTGGAATAATTGCTGGAAGCGACGGCATAAAACTTGGTGAAGAATGTGGAAAAAGCGGTTTGCAAACGATTTCATTTGATGAATTTGGTAGACCTATGCAAAGCGTGAGTACTACTAGTGGCGGTGGAGCAAAAAGTGGCTATGATAGATTAATTCATGGCGATGAAAGCTGCACAATAACTTTAAAAACAGCCAAAAAACAAGCAGTAATCACGGTGTCGCCTGAGACCGGGTATCTTCAAGTTGCATATTCCGATAGATAAATTTTTATTATCTATCTTATTCTTCAGTATTTTTTAAGCATCCTATCTGTATAATTCGAGCTCACGAATTGAGAAACCACCTTTAACTTTCATGTTAATAAAGCCTTTTCTTTTAATATCGTAAGCTTTAATTTTGAGTTAAATAAACCATTCTCTAATTTTTGAGAATCTTAAGTTTAACTTTTAAATTATGTTTTTTAAATTAACACTGTTAAACTAATTAGTCAATCTTTGAAATCTAAACAAG
>ERZ773077.1766-NODE-1766-length-14506-cov-3.071068_pt1 | contig 14506 bp, 13 predicted proteins | sample MGYA00580612_ERZ773077 | MGnify/ENA primary metagenome ERZ773077 (study PRJEB29015, sample SAMEA2737971) | human oral metagenome | biome: human oral; feature: human-associated habitat; material: dental | place: China | collected 2021 ...
CGGCGGCAGTGCAATGGAAGCGGATGGCGGCACAATGAAAGCAAGCGGCGAGAATTCCGTCCCGTGCAGCGGCGATACGATAGAAGACGGCGGCAAGAATTCCGCCGCAGAAGATCATGAAGACGCAGCCTCCGCAGGCGGAAAGAAGTCGCTTTTTGACAAGATCAAAGGGCTTTTCAAATAGCAAATGGTCGCTAAATTTTAAAGCAGCTTGCGGAGTCGCACGATTTAAATCACGATTAAATCATCTCGCGCTCGCAGGTCCCACGCCGTTAAATTTAACTAAAACGGCGCAGCGGCAAGCGTAAATTTAAAATTTAAAACTTGCCGAAATTTTAAAACGGCGACCTGCATATCCGAAGTTACGAAATTTTAAAGCGCCGCAAACAAGCTGTAAAGAGGCTAAATTTAAACTTGTCGCAGCCTTTGCGGTGGGATAATCTACGATAATTTATCTGTTTAAATTTTTGATCTTTTGTTGATCCAGCGGCAGGTCGGAGCGGATTTTTATTATGACCGTATCGTCACCGTGAGCGCTTCCGCCTATTAAAACGCCTCCATCATCCGTACTTACGGCGCTTTTGAGCCAAAAATCTTGCAATTTCGCTTTGTTTTCGCGCAATATATTGCCGTCCAGATCAAGCTCTAAAAATATCGTTTGATCCTCCGAAGCGTCGTTTGCGCCGATTAGAAGTAGCCCCTCTTTGTAGTTTGCTAATTTATAGGTCGCGTTTAGCGTGTCGGGCAGATCGCATACGCCGCGATCTCTTCCGCAAATCTGCTTTCTCCAAATTTCATTGCCTAAGGCGTCAAATTTTGCGATATTTGCGCCGAATTTTGCCAGCAGAAATATCGATCCGTCCTTTGCTTTTAACAGCTGCGCTTTCTGATCGATTACGAGTTCGTCCGAGGCGGCGCCTTCCTTCGTGCGGGCGAAATTTACGCTCCTGTGCCAAAGCTCCTCGCCCTTAGCGTTAAATTTTAAAAATCCATCTTTTTCGATGATGAGCAGGATCTCGCTTTCGGATATTTTGGCTATCTTTGTCATAGTGCCGTCAAACGGCCTTTTGCTCTTTGCGATATTTAGCTTTTTCTTCCATAGCAGTTTTTCTCTCTCGTAAAAGCACAGATCGTCGTTTTCATCTATCGCGGCAAATTTATCGCCGAAGCTCGTTACTTCTTTAAATTTAAGAGGAAATTCGTAGATTATCTTTTTCGTTTTGGCGTCTAAAATTTGATTATCCAAAAGCACGTATGAATCCATCGCCGCTACCGGCATATTGGCTGCGGATACCATATTTAATTTTTTGCGCCAGAGCTCCGCTCCTCGCTTGCTTAACTCAACTAGCGAGACTCGGTATTCGTCGCTCGCACTTGCAAGGAGCAGATATCCTTGCGGAGATTTTATTATGTTATCGACGGTTCTAAAGCCGTTTTTAGCGTAAGGAAGATCCCAGATCGCGCCTTTTTCTTCAGGGCTTTTTTCGGCTAAATTTTCATTTTGCATCTGCGTAGATTGAGCGGATTTTTCGGCGGAGTTTAACGAAGCGCGATCAAGCCCGCTTATGAACGCTCCGTTTCTCGTAAAATAGGAAAAGAATAGATATTCGCCGCGAGACTCGACGCTTACGCCTTTTAGGCTCTGCGGAAAGAGATATCTTTTTATCGGGGCGGGGTCGAGTTTATTGCTAAAATCGATTAGATCCACGCTTGGAAACTCCCCTTTTTCGGATATTTTTTTGCCCAAGTAGGCTAAATTTAGATCCTCTATGACTTTAAAATTATTTAAATGCGTGCCGCTGTAATATGCGCTTGATTGGGCTGTGTCGTTTTCGCCTAAATCATATAGCCCAAATTCGTTCCAATTTGATGAAAATACCCGCTTGCCGTCTTTGGATAGCGTCATTTTATCGATTTCTAAATGCGGATGAGCGATATAGCGGACCTGCTTTAAGATATTGGAGTTTTGCGCGGCATTTGCGCGGTACCTATCCATATCCGATATATCTAAAATATAAAACCCCGTCCAGCTTGCCAGCAAGAGTTCGTTCTCAGAGAGTAACTTAAGATCGCCGAGTTCCTTTATTTCGGACAATCTATGCGGTGCGCAAGCGTAATCGTATTCCCGCTTAGTGACTTTGGAAGGGGCGATAAAATAAGCAAGCTGCGTAAATTTATCATCTTTTACGTCATAGGCGGTAAGGGTGCTAAAAAATCTTTCGCAAAGAGGGTATGTCCGTCGGCTGAAAGCTCTATTTTATTTACAAATCGCGCCTCAAGACGAGCCGAAATTTTAATATCCCTTCGGTCGCTAAGATCCAGCTTATAAATTCCGAAATTAGGATCGGCGACGAATAGACTTTTGCCGTCTTTGCTCTGCGCGATATCTATATAAGCGGGATCAAACTCGTGTTGCGGAAAAGAAAATATGCCCGCAAGCCTTAGAGTGCGCGGCTCGGTAACGTCGATCAAGACGATGCCGCCTTTATCGTCGCCCAAGCCGAAGAGCGTATTTTGATCCTCCGAAAGACGCAGCTCGTAAATTTCAAACGGAAGCTTAAGCGCGTTTTTTGCAAGCTCTCTTTCCTCTAAATTTAGCTCTTGCAGCGCGCCGCCCTGTTTTTTGGCAGCGGCAAGATCGCTTTTAAGGATTAAAATTTCATCATCCTTAAGCGATTTCGCGATCTCTTTGGTAGCCGAAAAATTTTGAGTCGCCGCGCAAATTTCGCAGATAAAAGCCAAAGCGGCTAAAATTTTAACTATAAGATTTCGCTTTGCTTTCATTTCGCCGCCTCGTAAATTTATCTAAAATCGTCGCTTCTGCTCGGTATCAGCAGGTCTTGCAGCTCCTGTTGCACTGAGACTTTCGCGCGCGGATCGAGGATTTGCGAGTAGATGATGAAGTTTGCGAGTACCTTTTTACCGTAGTCCCTGCTCTCGGCATACGGCACGAGCTCCATGCTAAGCCACGGCTCAAATTTGCCCTTATTAAACATATCGCCGCGCTGAAGCATCTTTTTAACGAGCCCGAGCCCGCCGTTGTAAGCGTATGCGATGAAAACCGGGCTGTAAATTTTGCGCTCCAGCCAGTCAATGTGGATGTTTGCGAAGCGGTAGGCGACCTCGGGACGGAACATATCGTCTTGATCAAAGCCCGCGATCGCAAGCTGTTTTTTGCCGATGTCGTTAGCCAAAAACGGCATAAACTGCATCATCCCGAGCGCGTACGAGGTGGAAACGGCGCTTGGGATAAAGCGGCTCTCTTGGCGTGCGAGCGCTAAAATTAGCGCTTTGCGGCGGTTGTCGCCGTCGCCGATATACTCCATAAACGGCGTCGGATAGAAGTTGTCCTTGCCTCCGCCCGCTTTATTCATGATATATGAGTACTCGCCGATGCTTTGCTTGGTGTCGAATTTTTTGGCAAATTCCAAAAGCTGCTCGCGAGACATCCTATCGGCGCTATTTTTCGTGCGAACCCAAGCGAAAGGATCGGTGATGTCGTAGCCTTCGATGGAATTTTTAGCGGGGTTTGGGATGATGATGTTTAAATTTTTATTTCCAGAAATCTCTTTGGCATAAAGCGCGTATAGGCTGTAGTATTCGCTTGCGGCCAGCTCTTTTACGATATTTTGATCTCCGCTTAGCAGATATACCCAAAATTTCGCATTGTGCACGTCGTGAGGCTTCTCAAAGCTCGCGGCGGCGCGGCTAAAAAACGCAAGTGCAGCCCCTTCGTCACCCTGCATGACGGCGTTTACGCCGAGCATAAACGCTACGTCCTTCTCCACGGCCAGCGGATCGACGCCCGTGAGCGAGCGGCGCAGGCGCGGGTATTTGCGGTTGATTAGCGCGTCGTTAAGAACCGCCTTAAAGCTTGGCTGGGCGCTTAGGCCGGTAACGAAGGTCGCATCCGCGTCGATATCGATCAGAGCGTCTTTGCCCGCGCTTTTTAAGTAGTCGTAATATAAAAAGTAGTTTTGCGCGTTGCGGCTCTGCATAAAGTACTCGCTCGGATTTTCGTCGTTAAATCCGCGCAGTAAATTTACGGCGTTTCGCGAAGCCGCGTCTTGGTGACTCTCTAGTTGCGAAGCGAGCGTCTCGCGCACGGACGGGCTTAGCTTGGCGATGAAATTTGGATATGAGCGCGCCTTTTTGCAGGTTAAATTTGCATCTAAAATATTGGAGGAGGTAACGCCTGCACATCGATCCGGACGCTTAGGGGTTTTGGCGATGCCGAAAATTCTATCGAGCTTATCTTTTAGCTTGCCTTTGTAGCGGAAGATACTCTGTTTTAAAATTTTAATCTCCGCTTTGTTGTATTTCGTCTCGTCGATTAGGCGATAGATGTAATAATCCTTAGCTAGGGATTTGGGTTCGTTTTTAATCTCCTCGTAGCTTAAAATTTTACCGCTACTTGCGGCGCACAGCAGTCCCAAAACAAGGCTAAATTTCAAAAATATTTTCAAATGACCGTCCTATTGATGATATAGATTATCGCGCTGTCAAAGAAGTTAAGCACGAGTAGGATAAGAAGCGGCGAAAGATCAAAGCCGCCGAAAGTCGTAGGCAGATAGCGGCGCACCAGCGCGAACGCAGGCTCTGTAAGCGCAGAGATGACGCGGAAGATTTTATAAAATTTACCGAACGGATTTGGACGGATGAAACTTAAGACGCAGGCGACGAAAATTAGCATCATATAGGCTTGCAGCGCGTAGTGCAGAGTGATGAGCGTACCGTAGATCAGGCTGTTTGCTAGCATACGATCTCCTTCAGATCGGCGCGGATCAGCGGATACAGCTCGCTAAGCTCCGGTCCGTGGGGCGCGCCGGTTAGTAAAAACCTAAGCGGCATAAATAGACTCTTGCCTTTTAAATTTGTAGCTTGCGAAAGCGCCGCTTTGAAATCATTAAATTCTGCCGGTGCGCCGTTTGGGCTTAATAAATTTAAGATCGCCTCTCGTAGCGCCTGCGCCTGCGTCGCCCACTCCTGCGGGATATCTTTCGTGCCGTAGATCGCTGCGATCTTCTCTTTGATCTGCGGAATAAGGCTCGCTTCTTGAGTGTAAAATTTTATCAAAGGAGCAAATTTAGGCTCAAGCTCAAAAAGCTCCGCCAGGCGCTGCTCGCTCGCTCTTTTGATATGCTCGCGGTTTATAAAGGCGAGTTTGTCCTCGTCAAATTTAGCCGGGCTTTTTGAAATTTTAGCGATGTCGAAAAACTCCACCGCCTCATCCATGCTAAAGACCTCGCGCGGCGTTTTGTTGCCCAGCAGGATCAGATAGTTCGCGATCGCCTCGGGCAGGTAGCCGCTTTGAAGCAGCCATTTTACCGACGAGCTATCCTCGCGCTTGCTCATCTTTTTGCCTTCGGAATTTAATATGATCGGCAGGTGCGCGTATTTGATCTCGCCGTCGTAGCCGAGGCTTTGGCGGATCCAGTTTTGCTTCGGAGTGTTTGAGACGTGATCCTCGCCGCGGATTACGAAGCTCACGCCCTGCATCATATCGTCGCAGGCGCAGGCGAAGTTATAAGTTGGCGTCTTGTCCGCGCGCATGATGACGAAGCTATCGATGTTCTGCGGCTCAAATGCTATACGCCCCTTGATCGCGTCGGTAAATTCCAGCGCGTGATCAGGTTTTTTGAGGCGGATAGTAAAGGGCTTTTCGCAGCCAAGCACCTCCTCGTCGCTTAAATGCTCGCAGTGTCCGTCGTAGCGATACGCCTCGCCCGCGTCCTTGGCGGCTTGCTTTTTAGCCTCCAGCTCCTCCTCGCTGCAAAAACAGCAAAACGCCTTTTTCTCGGAGAGCAGCTTGGCTGCGAACTGCTGATGAAATTTTAAATTTTTGCTTTGATAATACAGACTCTGCCACGAGATGCCGAAGCGCTTTAAAATTTCGATTATCTCTTGATCTTTGCCTTCGATATTGCGCGCGGTGTCGGTATCCTCGATACGTAGAATAAAGCCGCTTTGATCCTGCAGCGAGCAGATGTAGTTAAAAATAGCCGCGCGTAAATTTCCGATATGCATATCGCCGGTGGGCGACGGAGCGAAGCGATACAATTTAGGTCCTTTGGGTTTAAATTTAAGCTCGGATTATACTTTTTACTTCCTAATAAAAAGCAAAAACAAAGCAAAAATAGGCTAATATCGGCGCATCTTATCTAAGGAGAGAATATGGGTTTCATTCAGGAATTCAAAGAATTCGCGATGAAAGGAAACGTCATCGATATGGCGGTGGGCGTCGTCATCGGCGGGGCTTTCGGCAAGATCGTAACCTCGCTCGTAAGCGACATTATGATGCCGGTTTTAGGACTTCTTACGGGAGGAATGAATTTTACCGATCTTAAGATCGTGCTAAAAGAAGCGGTGGGGCAGACCCCGGCCGTTACGATAAACTACGGCTCGTTTATCCAGGTAACGGTCGATTTCATCATCATCGCGTTTTGTATATTCTGCGCGATCAAGGCGATCAATAAGCTTAAAAAGCCCGCCGAGCCTGCGCCTGAGCCGGCAGCACCTGCCGAGCCTAGCGAAGAGGTCAAACTTCTTAGCGAAATAAGAGACCTGCTTAAAAAATAGGTCGCGGCGATGATCGAAAAAATTCCTTATTTCAAGGCTCTAAATGCAGCGCAAATCAAGCGTTTGGAGCAGATTAGCATCCACAAAAGCTACAAAAAGGGCGAAATTTTATTTTTCGAGGGCGAGCACTCGCAGTATCTATTGGTCCTGCTAAAAGGAATTTTAAAAATCTATAAAACCTCCGCGAAGGGGCGAGAGATCCATATGCACGAGATCCGCCCCATCTCGCTCGTGGCGGAGATGGTAAATTTCGAAGAGACGAGCTATCCTGCTAGCGGCGTGTTTTCGACAAACGGCGAGGTGCTAAAGATCGATTATGAGAAATTTAAAAACGAGTTTATGAGCGATCCTAAAATTTGCTTGGAGCTTTTAAAATCGATGTCCGAGAAGATCCGTGCGCTAAATGCGGTCGTCGATAATCAGGTCGTGCTAAACTGCGACGGCAAGATCGCTAAGTTTATCAGCGAAAATTTCGATATCTTTACGAGCACGAAATATACGAAGCTGGCTAAAATTTTAAACGTCACCCCCGAGACTTTTTCGCGCACCATCACTAAATTTAAAAAGAGCGGGGCTCTCGTTTTGGACGAGGAGCACAATATCGCAAGCTTCGATCAACATAAGCTGGACGAATATATCCAAGGCTAGAGTTTGAAAAGCGCCTATATTTTCCCGATCGTCGGTACGGTTTTATTTCTGTTTTTCAATCTTTACGTTTATAAATCGATCGGCGCGCGCTTTGCGTCATATAAAAATTTTGGGGCGTTTCGCCCTGCTTTGATCTTGCTTTGCATAGTTTTAGCGGTCTTTGACGCTATCTTTTTTGCGGGATTCGGCCCCGGCGTAAGCTTTAAAAACGAGCTGCTTTATAAAGCTTGCGTATTTTGCGCCGCGGTGACTTTATCTCTATTTTTCCTCTGCCTTGCTTACGATGTGCTAAGCGCCGCCACCCACGTGGCTAAATTTAGCGAAAATAGGCGAAGATTTTTAAAAACCTTCATCGACGTAACCTTCGTGATAATGACGTTTAGCTACCTATTTAAGGGCTTTTTCAATGCGCTTAAGCAGCCCAAGATCACCGAGTGCGAAATAAAAATCAAAAGCTTAGATCGCGAGCTAAATTTCGCCGTCATCTCGGACGTGCATCTGGGCGAGTTTTTGAAAAAGGAGTTTTTGCAAGGCGTCGTAGCGCGGATAAACTCGCTAAGCTTCGATGCACTGCTGATCGTGGGCGATATGTTTGATCTGCGCTCGGATGAGCTCGGGGATATTTTGCAGCCTCTTGAGGCGATCAAAAAGCCTATCTTTTTCGTCACGGGCAACCACGAGTATTACCGCGGCGACGCAAGCGGGCTTATCGCGGCGATGCAAAAAGCGGGCGTGCGGGTGCTGCAAAACGAAAGCGTGGAATTTAAAGGGCTAAATTTAATGGGCGTGCACGATCTTAGCGGCTTTCGCTTCGGATATATGCAGCCCGATCTAAGCGCTGCGCTAGCGCAAGCAGACCACGATAAACCAAAAATTTTACTCGCGCATCAGCCCAAATACGTCGTGGACTTCGTGCGCGACGAGGTCGATCTGTGTATTTGCGGACACACGCACGCGGGGCAAATTTTCCCGTGGACGCTTTTGGTGCTACTTAGCCAGAAGTATCTTTACGGGCTGTATAACGACGGGCTGAAGCAAATTTACGTAAGCAGCGGCGTAGGGTTTTGGGGCCCGCCGATAAGGGTCTTTGCCGATGCCGAGATCGCGCTGCTTAAGCTTAGAAAGGCATAGATGAGAAGTTTTATTTCGAGGATTTTCGGGGTTATCGCCGCGGTGAAATTTCCTAAATTTATACAAAATTTTATCAACCGCAAATATGTGGAATTTTTCAAAATCGATATGAGCGAATTTGATCCGCCGCAAAGCTACGCGAGCCTAAACGCGCTTTTTACCCGCCGCTTGCTGCGTCCGCGCGAGATAGCGGCAGATGAGTTAGCCTTCATAAGCCCTAGCGACGGCGTGATCTTTGAGAGCGGATGCTGCGCCGATCTGCGGGCTTTTAGCGTAAAGGGCTGCGAATACAGCCTTAGCGAGCTGCTGGGGTGGACGTTTACGGCGAGCGAAAGCGGCGGAGCGGTTAAAAATTTAGATGACGAGGCGGTTACTACGAACGGGAGCGGCGAGGTTGGAACCGGATGCGCAAAAGATGCCGGCGCAGGGATGAAATTTCGCGCCGCGCAAGCGAAAATCATAGGCGGCGGCGCAACTTATGCCGCGAGCGGCGTGCAGGCTGAAATTTATAGCGATGAAGGCGGTGTGAGCCGCGAAACGAGCGCAGAGGACGCCCAATGCCGCAAAAATACAAGCGGCGCAAATTTAAGCTACGCAAACATCTATCTAAGCCCGCGCGATTATCATCATTATCACGCGCCGTGCGATCTGAGCGTGCTGCAGGCGCTTTATATCCCTGCAGATCTTTACAGCGTGGCGAAGAAATTTTTACTTAAAATTCCAAACCTCTACGTCAAAAACGAGCGCGTTATTTTGAAGTGTAAAATGCGAAACGGCGGGATTTTGTGGATGGTTTTTGTGGGCGCTTTAAATGTCGGCAAGATGAGATTTGATTTTGATACGCGAATACAAACGAATGCGTGCGCGAGTAGGGAGGGGGCGCTTTACGAATATGAAAATTTAAAATTTAAAAAGGGCGATCATTTAGGGAATTTCGAACTGGGATCTACGATCGTGCTCGTAGCGCAAAGCAAGTTTTTGAAATTTAGCGTTTCGTCCGAGACCGCCGTAAAATTTTCACAAAAAATCGGCGAACTAGGCAAATTTTAGTAAATTTTTATCTAAAATTAGATATTTTCCGTTTAACTAAAATTAATTTTATTTAAATTTGGCTATAATCATCTCACTTTAAATCAAAGGATTTAACATGAAAAATTTAAAAGCTTTTACGATGATCGAGCTTATTTTCGTCATCGTCGTTTTAGGTATTTTGGCGGGCATTGCAGTGCCTAAGCTAGCTGCTACGCGCGATGATGCCACGATCGCTAAGATGCGCGGAGATATCGCTGCCATTAGAAGCGGACTTTCGTTAGTTAGAGGCGAGAATATGATGAGGGGCGTGACTACGTGGCCTGCACTGGAGGGCGCAGATAACAATACTCTTTTTGACGGCATTTTGCAGCAGCCTATCTATCCTATGAAAGCTGGCGGCAGAAGCGGCTGGGTCTTAGTTACAAACGGCAATGCCAATGCAACATCTACATATAGGGCTAGCGTAGCAGGCAAGAGCACTACTTTTGATTACTATCCAACTACACCTTTGGCTACGGCAGCGGGGAGAAACGTAGGTTCATTCGATTGTAATCACGCTGACGAGCTTTGCCAATCTTTAGCTCAATAGCTAAATGCTCTATTATGAAGTTGCGGTTTTGGGCGCCAGCCTAAAGCCGCTTACTTATAGTTCAAATTTTAAAATCCTAGCCTATCAAATCGTATCAGTCCCCGTAAAATTGAGCGTCAAATCCGCCGTGATCCTGCGTGAGGTTTCAAAGCCGAGCTTCAAAACTAAGGAAATTTTAGAGATTTCGCAGCTTAAATTTAGCTCGTTTCAAAGCACGCTTGCAAATTTTATCGCGCATTACTATGTTTGCGAAAAGGGCGTTGCATTCGGAATTTTCGAGCCTGCAAGCGAGATGACGCAAGATTTTGTAAATCTTGCTACTAAGCAGAATTGTGCCTCAGGGCAAACTCTTGCCGATAGGCAAAATTTTGCGCTTGGTAGGGATGCTACTGTCACGCAAAATTTCGCTACCGCGCCGAATTCTACGCAAAAGCAAAATTTGAAGCAGGCGCCAAATTCTATCTCACAAAATTTGGCGTTAAAATCTACCGCCGCGCAGAATTCTATACAAGAGCTGGACTTTGTCAATGAACAAAATTCCGTTTCAATTCAAAATTCTACATTGGCTCAAAATTCCGCTACGACAATAAATTTTGTTACCACGCTGGGTTCGATACACAAACAAAATTCCGCCATCGCGCCGAATTCCGCGCAAAAGCAAAATTCCATCTCAATTCAAAATTCAGATGCCGCAGCACAAAACCCCGCCCCGCCGTCGCTATCTCCGCTTCAAATAGGTAAAATTCCAAACCTCACCCCCGCGCAGGAGCAAGCGCGTAAATTTGCCGAAGCTAATGAAACGTCGCTGATTTTCGGCGATACGGGCAGCGGCAAGAGCGAAATTTATATCTCGCTGATCGCGCAGGCGCTCGCTGCGGGCAAGCAGGCGCTGTTTTTGATGCCCGAGATTTCGCTAACGCCGCAGATGACGAAGCGGCTACAGAGCTATTTCGGCGAGCGGCTCGGCGTCTGGCACTCCAAAATTTCGCCGAAAAAAAAGCGCGAAATTTTAGCGAAATTTAACGCAGGCGAGATCAGGCTCATCGCGGGCGCTCGCTCGGCGCTGTTTTTGCCCTTTAGCGATCTGGGGCTCATCGTCGTGGACGAGGAGCACGACGACAGCTACAAATCCGCCGCTGCACCGCGCCTAAATGCCCGTGACGCCGCGATTTTCGTCGGCAAAAAGCTCGGCATCCGCGTGGTTTTGGGCTCTGCGACGCCTGCGCTTAGCACTTACGCGAAGCAGCCGCACTTCCGCCTGCGCGGCACCTATTTTAGCAGCGCCAAGCGTTTCATTTTCGATGAGAGCGAGACGGGGTTAAGCCCCAAAATTTTAACCGAGATCGGGCGTAGCCTCGAAGCGGGCAAACAGGCGGTCGTGTTTTTGCCGACGCGCGCGAACTACAAATATATGGTTTGCGAAAACTGCGGGCAGATCGTGCGCTGCCCGTTTTGCGCCGTCGGGATGAGCTATCACGCGGACGCTGCGGCGCTGAAGTGCCATTACTGCGGCTTTAGCACGTTTTACAAGGCGTCTTGCGAAAACTGCGGCGGCGAGGTAATGCAGGCGCGCAAGATCGGCACCGGCGAGCTTGCGGCACAGCTTGCGGCGCGTTTCCCAAGCGCCCGCATCGCAAAATTTGATCGCGACGAGATCACCACGCAGCGCAAGCTTGAGGCGCTGCTAAATAACTTTAACGCCCATAAAATCGACATTCTGGTAGGCACGCAGATGCTTAGCAAGGGGCACGATTACCATGGCGTGGATCTTGCGGTGATAATGGGGATCGACGAGCATCTGAGCTATCCCGATTTTAGGGCGCGCGAGAAGACGCTAGCGCTTGCGATGCAGGTGGCGGGTCGCGCGGGCCGCTCGGGGCAGGGCAGGGTCGTCATACAGACGCGCCAGAGCGGCTTTTTTAGGGATTATATCGAAAACTACGACGATTTTTTGCGCGACGAGGCGGAGTTTCGCGAGGGGCTCTATCCACCGTATATGCGGCTTTTGCGCGTACTGATCTCGCATAAAAACGAAAAGGCGGCGGGCGAGATAATGAGCGCCGCGCTTGAACTTTTGCGCCACAAACAGGCGAGAGGTAGCACGTCCGCATCGCATGACGGGCTGGACGCGAGGCAAGCAAATTTAAGCGCTTTAAATTTGCAAAATTCTGCGCAGCAGGGCGGCAAACAAATATCAAATTCTAAATTTCAAAGCTCGGATCTGTGCAGGGACGATGCAAATTTAAACCGCCAAAACGCTTCAAATTTAAAAAATGCCGCGCAAATTTCAGCTTGCGACGCAGGCGCGGACAGCGTAAATTTAAAGCCCGAAAGAAACGGCACCGCGCAAAATTTTATAAATTTAGCGGTCGAAAATGCTGCCGAAAATTCCGCGCAGTATTTGAAAGAGAAGGCGAGCGAGAGCTTTGAGATCATCGGCTACGGCAAGGCGGGCATCGCCTATATCGCGTCGAAATTTCGCTTTGAAATTCTGCTGCGCGCTAGCTCGCACATGCCGCTCATCAATGCTGCGCGCACGCTTGAGTATCTGCCCGTCGAGATCGATATGGATCCCGTAAACTTCGGCTAAGCGCGATTTGGTAAATTTTATTCTATAAATTTGACCCGCAGAATTTTACGCGATACGCCGATGAATTGAGGTAAGAAAATAGATTTTGGCGGCGGTAGACCTTGCCGTCTTATAATTTAAAAAGGCAACGATTTGAAAAAACTACTTAGAAATTTTATGATTTTTGCGGGTTTTATCTTTATGTTATACGCCTCCTATTTTCTATATTTTTTTTCCAAAAGAGCCGAATATGCGGCTATTTTATTGCAAAAGGCGCTTAGGTATGAAGAGGAATTTTTTACTGAGAAAATACAAAATTTAGACCGGTCTGAGCAGACCAAGCTACGGCATGAGTTTGAAAAAGAGAAATTAAAACTAGAAAAATATTGCAGCGATGCCATAATAAACGGCGAAAATGGTTATTGCAAGGTTTATTACAATCTCGATTTCGATTATATCCATTTTTACGACGGGCGAAATCAAGATATCGCGCTGGGCTACGACTTTGATAATGAAAGCATCGAGTTTTATAAAAAGCTATCAGATCACTATGATTACAAAGGCAAAAAATGCAGATCGCGCAGGGTGTATAGCGAGCACCATGCGACATTTGCTATTGATAATTTTAAGTATGCAAAATTTTGGTTGGGAAATTACGGTGAATTTACCCTAAAAGATCCATACATTCATGAGTGTGAATAAAATTGATCGGTAATTGAAACACTGAAAGCCTGCCGTATAGATCGGCGGTATATGCATAAATTCATATTTGTGCGGATATGATAATGTATTTTATACTTTGATTAAGTAATTATGTTGTATAAGCTTATAAAACCGATAACAAAAAACGCTTTTAAGATTCCAAAAGCCCATTTAAGGAGCAAGGGATGCAAATTCGTGCTTTTATTTTAGCGATCTTGTTTGCCGTATCGTTCGCAAAAGCGGACGATATAAAGCATCCATCGATGCCATGGCAACTGGAACCTATTTTATGGAAAATTCAAGATAAAAAAGTTGTAAGAAAAGCCCTCCACGAACCTATGATCCGGGGTGCAACTACCTTTAATGGCAAGAGTTTTTATTTTTTTACGATAGAAGATAATGCAACGCTCAAAAAAGAATATGAAGAGCATTTATCAAAAGAAAGAGACTTCTGCAACGACTTTTACGATGATCTGTTCGAATGGAAAAATATAAATATAATCAAACCTCTGGTTTTTGATACGACGGATTACAATAACCCCGTTTTAAAGAAAAATATGGGCGATTGCTGGTATATGGATATGAATAAAACGATTAGAGACGGCTTTACGGGGAGAGGATTTACATTATATAAATTTGATAATAAGCTTTTGTATATTATGATTTACAAAACCACTCCTTATATATATCAGACGGATGATTTCGCAAATCTTGCTTACATTTTAGATCCCAAAGAGTGTAGTAAAATCACAAAAGATCCTCGTAGCAGGGTAAATTTAGAAATTCCGGGCAATATTATATATAAACCACGTCTGTTTTATGCCGAACCGATACGTTATAAAGATATAGACTATCTACTTTTCATAGATTTTGATAATACGGATAGCGGACAACTATTCAACGTCACAATCAGGAAATTTAAAGACGGTATTTTACAAATGCCTGTTTGTAGTAATTCATATTTAAACACGAAGCTTTATCGATAGGAGCGACTATGCGGATTCATATTCTTATTCTAACGATCGCATTTGCACTATTTGAGAATGCATACGATGTGAACGATACGGAAATTCCTTTTGATTTAAAAATAGCTTTATGGAAAGCTAATGATAGGAAAGTAGTAAGAAGCGATCCTTCTGGTATGACAAAAGGAGAAACCACTTTCAACGGAAAAACCGTTAGCTTTTGGCAAATAGATAGAAATGCAACGCTCAAAAAAGAATATGAAGAGCATTTATCAAAAGAAAGAGACTTCT
>ERZ773077.1770-NODE-1770-length-14468-cov-2.811559_pt1 | contig 14468 bp, 13 predicted proteins | sample MGYA00580612_ERZ773077 | MGnify/ENA primary metagenome ERZ773077 (study PRJEB29015, sample SAMEA2737971) | human oral metagenome | biome: human oral; feature: human-associated habitat; material: dental | place: China | collected 2021 ...
GAAATATAAGATCCTTCAAAGCGTCGGACTCAGCGCATCGTACGAGCTAAGCGAGAGCAAAAATAGCCTCGCTAGAGCCGCTTTTGACGTGGAGTTTTGATTTTAATCGGACGCAGCCCAAGATAGGCAGCTTGAAGCACTATTACAAATTCCTCTTTGCCGCAAAACAAAATTTGCGGCTAAATTTTACCTGGGCTTTGCTGCGAAATTTTAAAATTTCGGCCGCGAGGCAGCACGAAATTTATGGGGCGGCGCGGGACTAATTTGCGCTTCGCAAGCTCGCTAAATCAACTCGCTCGCATGCGGCGACCGTGCGGACGACGCCGAGATTTAGCTTTTTTGTTTGCCGCGTTCGAAGCACTAAGCGCTTAAAGCGAGCGAGTTTTTATTCATCGCGATCTTCCGCGCTTTTGTCGTCCACATTTTAAGCGGTAAATGCTTTGAGTCGCCATAAAGCGCTACAAAGTGCCGTTATACATCGTGTGTATCGCGACTTCACAACGCCGCACCGCATTGCGCTTTCATGCTACCGCGCCTTCAAAAAAATCACGCTAAATTTACGCACAAGCGCTGCATTGCTGTTTCTGCACTGCACCCATTCGCATCGCCACATGCTGCCGATAAAAATTGCGATTCACGCGGCGTTATTTCGCTGCACTGCAACAGCAACACCGCCGATAAATCACGCTTTCATCATCGCGTCAACCGCACCGCCGAATGAAAATTGCACCCGCCTTGCGCCTTCGCCGCTGCGTCGTGCTGTACATCGCATCGCTCCTGCACCGTATCGCTAAATAAAATCACGCCGCTGTATCACAATACTGCAGATAAAAATCGCGCTAAAATTTATGCGCGAATTAGCGTTCGGATTTGTACTCCGTATGACAAAAATCATAAAATTCAACGTAAAATTTTGCGCTAAATTTTACGTTTTACTCTGCTGCGACCTCCCAAACGGTGCCGCCGGGCGTATCCATCACTTCGATCTTCATATCCGTAAGGCGCGCCCTGATGGCATCCGCGCGCGCAAAGTCCTTTTCCGCCTTCGCCTGCGCGCGCTGTTTTATCAGCTTCTCGATCTGCGCTCTTTGCTGCTCGCTCACGCCAAAGCGAAAGTATTCGGTCTCATCCTCATATAAAATTCCAAGCGTCTGCTTCGCAAACTCCAAATTTGCGGCGATCTGCGCCTTTAACGCCTTATCTTTTGGCGCGCGATCTAGCGCTTCGTTCGCGCTTGCTACGAAGCTATCAAGCACCGCAAGTGCGCCTGAGGTGTTGAGATCATCGCTTAAAAATTCCATCATCTCCGATCTAAATTTAGCCTCTGCAGCAGGCAGCTCAGGCGCAGAATTTTGCCCCGCAGCGGGAACTAAAACGTCACGGACGCGCTTTTTAAGGCGGTAAATTTTATCTAGCCTCTTTTTGCTCGCAAGCAGATCGGCTATCGAATAATTAAAATTTGCCCTGTAATGCGAGCTTAAGAGATAAAATCTCAGCGCCTCGCCGGGTGCGATTTTTAGGGCGTCGCCTACAAAAAAGGAGTTGCCGAGGCTCTTGCTCATCTTTTCGTTATTTACTTGCACGAAGCCGTTGTGAAGCCAGTATTTGCTTAGCGCTCTATGGCGGGCGCAGCGGCACTGTGCGGCTTCGTTTTCGTGATGCGGGAAGAGCAGATCGGCGCCGCCTGCGTGAATATCGATGCAAAATTGCGGATCGCCGCTATCAAGGTGCGCTAAAATCATCGCGACGCACTCGCTGTGCCAGCCGGGGCGCCCTTTGCCAAACGGGCTATCAAACCAATTTTCGTCAAATTTCCACAGCACGAAGTCCTTCTCGTCGTGCTTGGCATCGTTTGAGGCGACGCGGGCAATGTTTTTACTAGCGCCCTCTTTTTTGCCGCTAAGGCTTAGATAATCCCCGTCCTTGCGCGTGTCGAAGTAGATGCCGTCTCCTGCGATCTCGTAGGCAAAGCCTTTTTGAAGAAGTAAAGATATGAGCTCGCAGATCGCGGCGATATTTTCGGTCGCCTTGGGCGAAATGCTCGCGTCCGCGACGTTTAGCGCGCTCATATCCTGCAAATATCTGCTGGTGTAAAGCTCTGTGATCTCCCCCAGACTCTTGCCGGTTTCCGCCATCTTTTTTAAAATTTTATCGTCTATATCGGTGAAATTTCGCGCAAATTTTACCTCATAGCCCTCCGCTTGTAGTACGCGGCGCAGCAGATCGAAGCTCACGGCGCTTTTTGCGTGCCCTAAATGCGCGTCGTCATAAACGGTCGGGCCGCAGGCGTAAATGCGCGCCAGCCCCTCGCTAATGGGCTTAAAAGGGAGCTTCTTTTTGCTCAAACTATCATAAATTACCATAATACAAGCCTTTTAAAATGTATAAAATCGCCGCTTCGCCCGCACAAAGAGCCGCGATCGCAATAATTTTTTTTGCGCGGATTATAGCCAAAAAGTTATTAAATCCAAAAAAATAGAGATTAAAGCCGAGCAGAAACGCTCCCGTTATCGTGCTTGCAAACGCAAGCCCCACCGCACCGAAGGGTTTAAAAAACAGCGCGCACAAAGCGACGTTTATAAAGACGCACCAGATCGAAATTTTCGCGCTTAGATTCTGCTTCATATTCGCATACAGCCAGTGCGAAAAAATCCTAGACAGCCCAAACGGCACGAGCCCCACCATATACGCGCCGAGAACTGCGGCGCATTCGATGGAATTTTGGCGGGTAAATTCTCCGCGCTCAAATAGCAGCTGCGTGATCTCGTTTCGCAGCATCACGCCGCCTATCGTAGAGAGCCCGAGCAGCGCCAAAAGGAAGTAAAACCCGCGCTCCACTAACGCCAGAGCTTGCGCGTCGTCGTGAGCTTTTACGAATTTGCTCATGCGCGGAAAGATCGCCGTGCTAAGCGCAATCGCAAAAAGCGCGAGCGGCAGCTGAAATATGCGGTTGGCGTAGTATAGATAGCTGATACTGCCGCTAGCAAGGAAGCTCGCAAAAAAGGTATCAATAAACGAGCTTAGCTGAAGCGCCGAAGCACCGAGCACGCCTGCGAAAAAATTTTTATAAAAGCCCTGCGTCTGCGGCTTATCGCCCCGTACAAGCCGCGCAAAGCCGCCCGCTAAGACGCGCAGCATGCCGGTAAATTTCAACGCATAAACGTGCACCGCAAGCTGCAAAAGTCCGCCCGCCACGACGCCGAAGCTAAGATAAAGCACCGCCGTGGCGCCGTCTTTGCCGCGAGCTAGCAGAAGCGCCGCGATCATCGCTAAATTTAAAAGCGCGGTCGAAAACGCCGTCGTAGCAAAGTGGTCGCGATACTGAAGCAGCGAGGCAAAGAGCGTAACGACGAAGATAAATGTAAGGTAGAAAAAATTTATCCGCACGTATGGCACCGCAAGACCGATCTGCTCGGCGCTAAATCCGTATGCCAAAACTTTAGTAAAAACGGGCGCGGCGAGCAGTACGAGTGCCGTTAAAAGCGCGATGAAAATGCTAAATTTAATAAGCACCGAGGCTACGAAAATTCCTTTTTTGCGCGCGGCGGTAAAACTAGGCAAAAACGCCTGCGTAAAGGCTCCCTCGCCGAAGAGCCTGCGAAAAAGATTGGGCAGTTTAAACGCTACGAAAAACAGATCGCTGTAAATCCCCGCGCCCAAAACCGATGCGGTAAGCAGGTCGCGCACGAATCCCAAAACCCGCGAAACCAGCGTGCCTGCGCTATTTGTAAAAAAGCCTCTGAGCATAAATCTCCATTAAATTTTATAAAATGCCAAGGTTGATTATATTATAATTTCCCCTATTTTTTGATTTTGGAGAGAAATTTTTGCGGAATTTAGCCTTTTCGCTCGAAAGCTCGGGCGGGAAAAACACCCTATCGCTACGCGGGCAATGGAACTACAAAAGCTCGCGCTCACAGCTACTTGCACTAAAAAAAGCGGTAAAAAATTTAAACGAGCTGGAGCTAAGCTTAAGCGAAATTTCAAATTTAGACTACTTCATGGCGCTGATGATCAAAAACGCCCTTGCCGGCAAGCGGGTAAAGCTCAGCGGCCAAAACCGAAAAGCGCGAAAAATTTTTGATTTCATAAATGACGAATCGATCGATTTTGGTTGCGTACCGAAGCCTCTTGCGCCGGGCTTTTTTGCGCAGATCGGGCTTTATATCCACATAGGGCTTTTGGGGCTACTAACTTTGGCTTCATTTTTGGGCGAGTTTTTTGTAAAGCTCGTCGCGATTTTTGCAAAGCCTTTTAAATTTAGATTCAAAGAGACGGTAAATTTTATCAAAGATAGCGGCATAGACGCGCTTTTTATCGTATCGCTGACGGCATTTTTGATCGGTATCGTGCTTGCTTACATCGGCTCGGATATGCTTTCTAAATTTGGCGCTAGCGTCTATATCATCGACATTATGGGCTCTTTAACGCTGCGCGAGGTAGCGCCTCTAATCGCCGCCATCGTCATCGCGGGCCGTTCGGCTTCGAGCTTTACGGCGCAGATCGGCGTGATGAAGATCACCGAGGAGATCGACGCGATGAAGACAATGGGCTTTGATCCCTTTTATTTCTTATCGATGCCGCGCATAATCGCGATGGTTTTTGTGATGCCGCTAGTTATTTTTATCGCAGACGGCGTGAGTATCCTTGCGCAGATGATCGTGTGCGAGGCGTATTTGGAGATCCCTTTTAGCGATTATCTGGATAGATTTAAATCTGCGGTTGAGTTCAGGCACTTTTTAGTCGGTATGATAAAAGCGCCGTTTTTCGGGGCATTCATCGCTATCATCGGCTGCATGCGGGGTTTTGAGGTCAAAGGAAACACCCAAAGCATCGGCGAATACACCACGATCAGCGTCGTAAATGCGATATTTTGGGTCATCGCGATCGACGCGGTCTTTGCGGTTCTGTTTTCGGAGATCGGGCTATGAAAGATCAGGCGCAATCTAGCGGGACCTCTAAAATTATAGTCGCGCGCGATGTTACTACCGCGTACGGCTCGCGCGTTATGCATGATTGTGTGAGCTTTAGCGTCAAAAAGGGCGAAATTTACGGCTTCTTAGGCGGCAGCGGTAGCGGGAAAACGACGCTGATGAAAACGCTTATATTTTTAAAGCGCCCGCAAAGCGGCGAGGTTAAAATTTTTGGACGCGATATTTGGCGCGCGAGCGAGGCGGAACAAAACGAGATCCGCCTAAAATGCGGCGTGATGTTTCAGTTCGGCGCGCTTTACAGCTCGATGAGCGTGCTCGAAAACGTAGGCGTGCTGCTGCGCGAATACTCTAAATTTAGCGAGCGCGAGATAGACGAGCTGTCGATGTTTTGGATCCAAAAGGTGGGGCTCAAGAAGGAGGCCGCCGCGCTTAGCCCAAACGAGCTTAGCGGCGGTATGAAAAAGCGCGTGGCGCTGGCTCGCGCGCTCGCTCTCAGCCCTGAAATTTTATTTTTGGACGAGCCAAACTCGGGGCTTGATCCGCTCAGCGCCAGAGCCCTTGATAGGCTTGTTTGCGAGCTTAGAGACAGCCTCGGCGTCACGGTCGTGATGGTCACGCACGACGTGGATAGCATCTTTGACATTTTGGATCGGTTTTTGATCGTGGATAATCAAAAAATTGCCTTTGAAGGAAGCATTGAGGAGATTTCAAACCTGGAGAACAACCCGCTCGAAGAGCTATTTAAGATGCGGCAAAGAGATTAAGCTTTGAAATTTACCGAGCCGAAATACAACTCGCGGCGGGTAAAATTTTGAATGGATGAAATTTTGACGGTTGAAATTTATCGGGCAAATTTTAAAATTTAGGAGCCGAAATCGATAAGCTTAGGCAAAAATATATCGCGCTTCAAAAGGCGTTTTGGGACTCGGACGGCGATGCGGCGAACATTTTGGCTCTGTATGAGTTCAAAGAGGAGCTCAAAAAATGCGGTGAAAAAGAGGCAAAAGCCGTGCTGGTGGACGTTTACGAACTACTGGGGTTAAAAAAGAGCGCCTGCGAACTGCTCGGCGAAATTTACGATCCGAAGGACAGAAAGCAGCTTAAAAAGCTCGGCTATCTGAAGCAGTACGGCGCAGACGGCGACGCGGATGCGATAAAACGCCCCAAAACCGCGAGCAAGGCGGCGCGCGTGAGCGAAAAATCAAAAGCCCTGCCTCATTTTCGTTATCACCCCGACCCATTTAAAACGGAGGTGTTTAAAGAGGATGCGAGCGTGGTTTGCGAGTGCTGCGAGCAGGCTACGGGCGTTTATTATCGCGGTAGCATTTACTGCACGGCGGACGTGAAATATCTCTGCCCACACTGCATCGCTAGCGGCACGGCTGCGGCGAAATTTGACGCTGGCTTCATCCAGGACGCCGATTCTCTGACGCCGGGCGCTATGGATGCGCAGAGCAAAACCGAGGAGTTGTTTCAAAGGACGCCGGGGTATTTTAGCTGGCAGGGGGCGCATTGGCTCACGTGTTGCGACGATTACTGCGAGTTTTTAGGTGACGTGGGCACGAAGGAATTAGAGGAGATGGGTATTGCCGACGAAGTCTTTGAGGAGTACGCCCTGCGCGGCGAATTTGCGGTAGAGGACGTGCGTGACTGCCTCATCGCAGGAGGCGATACGGCGGGCTATCTGTTCAGATGTCTGCACTGCGGAAAATATAAAATTTATGTCGATGCGAGCTAAATTTTTAAAGTAGCGGCGCGGCAAATTTCAAGCATTCCAAGCTGAAATTTTAAAATTTAAACGGAAGCGCTTTTAAATTTTAAAATTTTAACGAGTAAGCTGCGTTAAATTTAAACCGAGGCGGTAAAATTTTACGCTAAAATACGGCGCGGCGATATTTTGAAATTTCAAAATTGGCGCTAAATTTTAAAATTTACGCCCTGCAAAATTAGGAGAAAAGATTGGAAAATAGAACTTCATACACGGTCGTGGGCATATTTGCGATGCTTTGCGTGACCGCATTGTCTGCATTTATGTGGTGGATGCTCACCAAAAGCACCCCCGGAGAGAGCTACCGCTCATATTTCATCCACACCAAGGAGCTTCCAACAGGGCTTAAAGAAAACTCTGAAGTCCGCTTCATCGGCGTAAATGCGGGCTTTGTGAAGCGCATCGACTTTGCCGATATCGAAAACGCGATCATCGAGATTGAAATTTCGGTAAAAAGCAAGCTGCCGATCTCAAAGGACAGCATCGCAAAGGTCGAAACCCAGGGCATTAGCGGCATCGCGTTTATCAATATCACCAAAGGAAACGGCGAGCTGTTCGCGCCGAACGATAGAAAGCCGATCATTGCGCTCGATAAGACGCTGCTCGATAAGATCGGCTCGAAGGCCGAGATCATCACCGATAGCGTGGGGCAGATGATCTTTAAGATAAACACCATTCTTTCGCGCGAAAACACCGAGAAATTTGATCGTATCTTAAGCTCGCTGGATAAATTTAGCGCGCTATTAGCGGATGAGGAGAAATTTAAAAATTTAGATAAATTGATGGCAAACGCCGATAAGCTGGTCGCGAATTTAAACGAGCGCGAGAAGGAATTTGATAAGCTGCTAAACGATTTTGACGCTTTGGCGATAAGCGCGAAGAAATTTAGCGACTCGCTCAACGCCTCGCAAGCGGCGATTATGAAGCGCGTAGATCGCGGCGAGTATAATTTAAAAGAAATTTTAGACCCGACCCTCGGCGAGGCAAAGACCACGCTGCGAGAGTTTAACAGAGCCTTGCGCGAGTTTCAAGACGCGCTATTTAGGCTGGAGCAAGACCCTTACGATTTCTTTTTCAAAGACACGTCGGGTAGCGATAAAAAGGACAATAGATGAGAAAATTTTTGATTTTAACTCTTGCGGGCGCGCTTCTTAGCGGCTGCCTCGCGAAAAAAGCGACGCCGTACACCTACTACGAGCTCAAATATCAGCAGAAAAGCTGCATCCAAGCGGGCATCAAACGCCGAAATATCTTTATAGACAATGTCGCGGCGACCGATCTTGTAGATAGGCGCGATATTTTAATAGTGGATTTTAGAAACCGAACGCGGTTCGCAAGCGACGCTAAATTTATCACGATGCCTAGCGAGATGGTTTATAAAGCGCTGATCGACGCCGCGTTTTCCACGTGCGGCTTAAATCCGATCTTCGTGCCTAAAGAAAAAGACCTGCGCCTAAAAACAAACGTCGTTGCGCTTCAAGTTAACGGCGATCAGGCGGTTATCACGATCGCATATGAAATTTTAGACGCGATCAGCTCCAAAACCTCCGGCATCATCACAAAGCAGGTCTTCGTGCCCGATCCGAGCTCGCAAAGTATCTTTAACGCTATGAATTTAGTGCTAAATCAAGCGATCGATGAAATTTTAAGGGCGATACAATGATAGCGGCGCTTGAGGGGATCATTACCAAAAAGGAGCCTACGCGCTGCGTTTTGAAGCTCGCTAGCGGCGTAAGCTACGGCGTAAATATCTCGCTAGGATGCGCCGCGCAGCTGCAAAGCGGCTCTAAGACCGAGCTTTTGATCACACAGATCATCAGAGAGGACGCCGATCTGCTCTACGGTTTTTTGGACGAGAGAGAACGAACGATGTTTGAGATGCTGATCAAACTTAGCGGCATCGGCGCAAGCACGGCGATGGCGGTGTGCTCGAGCCTCAGCTCGCAAGCGTTCATCAAGGCTATTGCTAGCGGCGATGCGGCGACGCTTACTTCGGTGCCCGGCATCGGCCCCAAGACGGCTCGCAGGATGATCGCCGAGCTAGGAGATGCGAAGCTGATGGAATTTAGCCCCGATCAGACCTATAAAGCGGAGGCGATCTCGGCGCTTGAGAGCCTCGGGTTTAAAAGAGATCGCATTAATAAAGCGATGGTTGATTGCACCAGCACGAGCACGGCGGAGCTCGTAAAAGAAGCGCTTAAAAAATTAGCATAAGGAGAGATGATGAAATTTGGTATAGTTTTTGGCGGACAGAGCTACGAGCATGAGGTAAGCATAATCTCGGCAATCGCCGTTAAAAACGCGCTAAAAGGACAGAGCCTGGAGTTTATTTTTTGCGATCGGGAGCGCAAATTTTACCGCATCGAGGATAAAAATATGCGCGCGGTGTATTTTAAAAACGGCGAATACGCCAAGGCGAAGGAGCTTAGTATCGGCACGGGCGGGTTTTTTGCGGGCGGAATGTTCTCAAAAAGCATGCTCGATCTAAACGTCTGCGTAAATTTAATCCACGGCTGCGACGGCGAGGACGGCAAGATAGCGGCTTTATTCGAGTTTTTCGGCATCCCTTACATCGGGCCTCGCATCGAAGCTAGCGTGCTAAGCTACAATAAAGTTTTGACCAAGGATCTAGCCCGCGCCGCAGGCGTTAAGACGCTTGAATACGAAGTGCTAAAGCGCGGTCAGACGCCACGTCTCGCACTACCTCTCATCATCAAACCGGCAAGGCTCGGAAGCAGCATCGGCATCGGCATAGTAAAAAGCAAGGCAGAGCTTGATTACGCGCTAGATCGTGCCTTCGAGCTCGATGATACGGCGATTGCAGAGCCGTATATCGAAAATATCCGCGAGTTTAATCTTGCGGGCTGCAGCCTCGCGCAAGAGCTAAATTTAAACGGCGGAAATTCGAGCTCAAGCTTAAACGCGAGCGCCAAATTTATCTATTCAAACATCGAGGAGCCGAAAAAATCGGGCTTTTTGGATTTTGATCGCAAATACCTCGACTTTGCGCGCCCGCAAAAGATCGAACCTGCCGATATTGAGCCCGAGCTAGCGGGCAAAATGAAGGACGCCTTTACTAAAATTTACGAGCAGGGCTTTGACGGCGCGCTCATTCGCTGCGATTTTTTTGAAAAAGAGGGCGAAATTTATCTAAACGAGATAAATCCAAACCCGGGCAGCCTCGCAAACTACCTATTTGACGACTTTGCAGCGGTGCTAAACGCGCTGGCTGCGTCTCTGCCGAAGGCGAAACAGATCCCCGTAAGCTATGAGCTGATCACCAAAATCACCGCTAATAAATAGCCAATCGTTTAAAATTTTACGCTAAATTTTGCGTAAAATTTTACCCCAAAGGTCAAGTCATGATAAATCAAGACGAAATTTACACCGCTACCGAGATCGTGCGCAACTTCAGCACCGTTTTAAACAAGATCAAAAACCAAGAGATTAAAAAAGCCTTGATCGTCAAAAATAACAAATTCGAAGCCGTAATGATCAGTATGAGCGAGTTTGAGCGGCTCGAAAAGGCAGTCGAGCTACTCAAGGCCGTTTACGCCAAAAGGAGCGGCGGTGGCGAGTAAGGAGCTCGTCTGCGGCGGCGAAAGCTACAAGATCAGCTACGAAATTTCAAACCTGCAGCGCGAGCAATACATCCTGATCCTGCACGGTTGGGGCGCGGATAAAAGGCTTATGCAGCGCGCGTTTGAGGGCAGGTTCAAGCGCTTTGCCGCGGTATTTGCGGATCTGCCGGGGTTTGGCGCCAGCTCGCAGCCCTCGCGCGCCCTTGGCAGCGAGGATTATGCGGAGATTATGCGCGCCTTTATCGCGGCTTTCGGCAAGCAGCCCGCGGCGATCATGGGGCACAGCTTCGGCGGCAAGATCGCCGCGTTGCTGGCTCCGCGCAATCTAATACTACTAAGTAGCGCAGGCATCATCGAGCCGAAGCCCTTTGTCGTGCGCGCCAAGATCGCGATTTTTAAAATTTTAAAAAGATTTGGCCTGGCGTGGCTTTGGCGTGCGTTTGCAAGCAAGGATGCCGCAGGTATGAGCAAGACGATGTATGAGACACTAAAAAACGTCGTAAATGAGGACTTTCGCGACATTTTTTCCGCGCTGAGCCCACAAAATGCGCTCATCTTTTGGGGCAAGGACGATCGCGCCACTAGCCTAAAAAGCGGCGAGCTGATCCACTCGCTCGTCAAAAACAGCAAATTTTATCCGCTGGCGGGGGATCACTTTTTCTTTTTGCAGAGCGCGGAATTTATCGGCGAGCAGATCGAGAAGGAGCTTAGCGGCAGCTAAATTTAACGATTTTGCGCCGCACTAAATTTAAAACAAGACGCGATTTTGTATAAATTTTTAAAATTTAGCCGCGAAATTGTGGTGCCGAGCCGCTAAAAATCGCGCTTTAGATACAAAACAGATCGCGCGAATGTAAGAGCGGGGTGCAATTTAAAAGCGTTTCAATGCGGCGCTTTAATGCGGCTCGCGTTTTAAAATTTTGCAATCTGTTTGCGCTAAAGATCGCAAGCCGAAGCGTAAATTTAGATTATAAAGTCGCGAGTACGCGGCACATATTTAAAATTTAGCGGTGTAAAATCCGCTCTTTGGGCACGCGGTATAAAACGCAAAGCTCAAATTGCGGTGTGCTGCGTTAAATTTTAAAATTTTAACGACGTAACGGGTCGTTTTGCTCTGTGCTTGCGGCAGCCGTACATGATGCGGCGAAACCGCGTGCGTGTACCGAAAAGCGGACGATTAAATTTAGTCGCATAACCGCGCCGTCGCTTCGTCGCGATACGAAGCCGAAGTGCTCAGACGGCATAAATATCGCGCAGCATTATAAAAACGTCGCAAAGCCTAGCCTGCGAGGCGCGGCACAGTATCAATGACGAAAGAGCCGCGCGGCAGCGTAAATTTATCTAGCGCGCGGCTCATGTGGCTTTCGCGAGAGCGTGAATTTGCGAGAGCGAAAATTTGCAAAACTAGAATTTTGCAAAACGAGAATTTGTCAAATTTGCAAATGAAGCCGAATGCCGCTTAGTCCGAGCTCGCCGCGTTTTTGCCCGCACAGGCTTGCAAAGCGGGCGCGTAAATTTATAAAAAGGAATTTTAAAAGATGAATATAATATTTTTGATCGCGCACGCGGCATTCGTCCTACTGCTGGGCTTTTATCTGATCACCTGCCTGCAGTGGTTTTCATACAAGCCCGCGCGCATCATCTTTCACTTCACCAAGCCCGCGTGGCACCTCTATTTTTTGATTTTGCCGCTAGCGGCGTATTTTGGCTGCGAGATCGCGGCGGGCTTAGGTGCGGCTAAATTCGGCGCCGCGTCCCTCTATGCCCTGCACGCCGCTAAAATTCTAATCGTCGCGGCCTACGCGCTCGCGCTGTGGCTTTGGCAAAGAGGGCTAGATAAAAAGCTCGTATTTACGCCGCGCGTGAAGCGATTTTTCGCGATTTTGGCGGTTTGTGTGTTTAGCTTTAATGCCGCGTTTTATGCCGCGGGGGGCCCGATTTTGCCGATCTTTTTACCGCTTGGCGCGGGCCTTGCGGCGAGTTTTGCTTACGAGCGAGCGCAGGCTGCGAAATTTAAGGCCGCCGCGCGCAAAAAACTAGCCCAGGTGCCCTCGCTTACGATCATTCAGATCACCGCGAGCTATGGCAAGACGAGCATTAAAAACTTCTTGTATCAAATTTTAAAAAATGACTTTCGCTGCTATAAGACGCCGCGCTCTGTAAACACGCTAGCAGGGCTAGTGCGCGACGTAAACGAGGCGCTACCCGCAGATACGCAGATCTACATCGCCGAAGCAGGCGCCAGGCTAAGCGGCGATATCGCCGAGATCACCGAGTTTTTGGCGCCGCAGATCGTCGTCGTGGGTGAGATCGGCGCGCAACACATCGAGTATTTCAAAAGCATCGAAAACATCCGCAAAACCAAGCTCGAAGCGCTCACAAGCGCACGGCTAAAGCATGCGTTTTTGCACAGCTGCACGCAAAAAAGTGCGGACGAGCGCGTCACGATCTACGACGAGGGGCTGGAAATTCACGGCGCGGATCTGGACGGAATAAAATTTGGCCTTAGCTTGAGCGATGATGAAAGCGGTGCGAGCAGAGAAAATTCCGCGCCGCACATAGAAACATCCGCCGCAGAGGGCGAAGGGCAGGGCGGCTTAAGCGAGGATTCGAATGGCGCGTATAGAGAGTACGGCGCAGAGCAAAAAAAACATGAAAAACAAGAGAGACGGGAAAATCAAGATAAGCGAACGGGTGAGGGCGAGAGGCATGAGTTTTTCGCGCCGATTTTGGGTAAATTTAACGCTGCAAATCTCGCCGCGTGTATAAAGATCGCGCAATTTTTAGGGCTTAGCGCAGATAAGATCAAAAGCCGCGTCGCACACGTCGACGCCGTCGAGCACCGCCTCGCGCGGCTCGATGCGGGCGGCAAGATCATCATCGACGATAGTTTCAACGGCAATCTAAGCGGCATGCTGCAAAGCTACGAGCTGATGAGAAGCTACGGCGGGCGCAAGGTCATCATCACGCCTGGCATCGTTGAGAGCACGCGCGAGGACAACGAGACGCTCGCCGCCAAGATCGACGAAATTTTTGATCTCGCGATCATTACGGGCGAGCTAAATTCCGAGGTGCTGCAAAGCAAGATCGACCCCGCAAAGACTATCGTTTTGAAAGATAAGCGCGATTTGCAGTGGGTTTTGAGCGAAAATACGCACGGCGGCGATCTGATTTTGTTTTCAAACGACGCGCCGAGTTTCATTTAAGCGGCTTTGGCGATACGGCTTGCTTCGCCCGGCGGCATACGGCGCGATTTAGCAGGGCGTATTTTTAGACAAAAGATTTTGAGCGGGTACGACGAGCGACTTGAAGCGGTGCGATCTATCGGGTGATTAGTTTGTGCGTGCGGCGCGATCTGTTTAAATAAAAGCCCTATGCGGCAAAATTTCGGCGCGCCGTTATAAAATCGTAATCTCGCGCGCGATTAAATTTACGATCAAATTTAAAGGAAAGCCATGGATTTACGAGAAGATATGCTTAAGCAGCTTCGAGCGTTAAGCGAGGAGAAGCTGGCGCAATTTTCAAAGCGCCTGATACCCGCGCCGCAGATTTTGGGCGTGCGCACTCCCGCACTGCGCGCACTTGCTCGCAAAAGCTTCGCCGCTTTGGGCGGAGCGGACGAGGCGCGGCGCGAGCTGCAAAATTACGAGCCCATTTTTCACGAGGAGTTCGTGCTAAAAGGCTTTTTTATAATGCTTTTGAAGCAGGATGAGACGAAATTTGCGCTTGCGAGTAGTTTTATCAAAACGATGCCTAATTGGGCGGTTTGCGATATGTTCGCTCCGAAATTCAGAGACGCCGCTTTCGTGGACGCGCTGCTAAAGCAGGCTAAAAACGGCGCGGACGAGTTTGAGAGGCGATTTTTCTACGTTTATTTTATGCAAAATATGAGCGCGATCTCGCCTGAGGAATTTTTTGAAATTTGCGCCGCCGAAAGCGACGAACGGTATTACGTGCAGATGGGCGCGGCGTGGGCGATAGCGGAGATGTTTATCAAGCAGCGCGAGATCACGCTTGCGTTTTTGGAGAGCAAGCGGGCGGTTAAATTTATCCAAAACAAGGCGATATCGAAGATCCGCGATAGCTTTCGCGTAAGCAAAGCCGAAAAAGATGCGCTTTTGAAATATAAAATTTAGCCGCGGCGGAAAGTGGCGGAGGTGAGATGAGCTAATTTTAACCGCTCGA
>ERZ773077.1771-NODE-1771-length-14465-cov-11.549965_pt1 | contig 14465 bp, 12 predicted proteins | sample MGYA00580612_ERZ773077 | MGnify/ENA primary metagenome ERZ773077 (study PRJEB29015, sample SAMEA2737971) | human oral metagenome | biome: human oral; feature: human-associated habitat; material: dental | place: China | collected 2021 ...
TTTGGGGGAGAGAAAACTATGACGACTACAGTATCAGCACGCGAATTTAACCAGAATGCCAGTGCCGCCCTGCGCCTGGCCGCAGAAGAACCCGTCTTTATTACCAAACGCGGCACACCGACCAACGTTATTTTGAGTATTGAAGACTATCAACGACTGACCCAACCGCAGCCTCGGCGTTCCTTGGCGGATGCGCTTTCCACCATGTCGGCAGAAGCGGGCGAGATTGATTTTGAGATTGACCGCGAACCGAGCACCCCAAACCCGCACCGCGAGGTAGACTTCGCAGAAGACGGCGACTTTTTCGGCAGCGAGGAGAACTAATCCGTGTACCTTGCCGATACAAACGTGATCTCCGAACTGCGTAAATACCGCTCGGGCAGAATACATCCTGCGGTGCGCCATTGGGTGGAACACGTAGACGTGAACGACGTGTATATCAGCGTGATGAGCATGATGGAGATTCGCACAGGAATCCTGCGGCATGCCCGTAAAGATGCGGCTCAGGCTCAGATTCTGCAGCAATGGTTCTCTCATGAGCTTGCCCCGGAATTTGCCGGGCGCATCCTGCCGGTTTCTTTAGAGGTTGCCCTCACCTGCGCTAAACTCCACGTGCCGCATAAGAAATCAGAATACGATGCGCTGATCGGCGCCACTGCCAGGGAACACCACCTGATGCTGGTGACTCGTAACGTTGCAGATTTTCAGGGCATGGACCTCGATATTCTCAACCCGTTCGAATTCCACGTATAGTGCATGCCGCGAGAATAGGAGGAAGCGGAAATTCACGGGAAATAGCCAGCTTCAGGATGCCCTCCCCTCGGTGCAGCGGGGGGATACTAGAAAACATGGCAAACGAATACCCCCACGAACAGACCGACAACACCGCCGACGAAAAACCAACCCACCGGGACACCAGCCACCGGGAGGCCGCATCAGCCCCACCGAACGAGCCGCCCCTAACCGGCGACCAAACACCACCCAACGGGCCCGACACACATAACGGTTCAGGCCCGACTGAGCCCGCGAAAACCACACACGCCCCGGCCCCAGGCACACCCTCGCAGCCTGCCCCCGAAGAGCACACCGCAGCATACCCGCAGCCGCATCCTGGGGCAGCCCACGCCAACCCTGCCCCAAACACCGGGGTACCCACCCCGTACATGCCGCCCGCTCAGCAGGGGTACGGTGCGTACCCGCCGCCAGCGGCCGGGGCCGTCATCTCTGCACGTGGCCTCATTAAATCCTACGGCCCCAACACCGTACTGCGCGGGGTATCCCTCGACATCTACCCCGGCGAATCAGTAGCCATTATGGGGCCCTCCGGCTCCGGGAAAACCACCCTGCTGCACGTGCTCTCAGGCATTATTAAGGCAGACGCTGGCACCGTGCACATTAACACCGGCACGCACAACACCGCGCATGTTGGCGCCCCTACTGAGCTGAGCTCCCTCACCGAAAAACAGCGCACCGCCCTACGGGCTGGCAGCTTCGGGTTCATCTTCCAGCAAGGGCTGCTCGTCCCCGAACTCACCACCGAAGAAAACGTGGCGCTCGCCGCCATGCTCGCCGGGACACCGCGTGAGCAGGCGAGCATGGCCGCGACGCATCTTCTGTCCCAGCTGGGTCTGGGGACGATGCTTCAGCGGCGCATCGGTGAGCTGTCCGGCGGGCAAGCCCAGCGCGTGGCTATCGCCCGTTCCCAGGTGACCGGCGCGCCCATCACTTTCGCCGACGAGCCCACCGGGGCGCTTGATACTGCCACCGCGCAGGAGGTCATGAACCTGCTGCTGGCCCTCATCCCGCAGCAGGGCAAAACCCTGGTGATCGTCACCCACGACCCGAATATTGCGGCGCAGTGTTCCCGCACGATCCACCTGCTTGACGGGCAGATCGTGCACGACAGCCAGCACCCCGCCCAGCCCCGGCAGGAAGGTACACACTAATGCAGACCTTCACGATGCTCGCCCGCCGCACCCTACCCACCACGCAGGCAGTCATGCCGGTGCTCGCCTTTGCAGCATCCGCGGCGTTGACCCTGCTGGTAGCGGGCGGTATTCAAGCGTTTCACCTGTGGCTGGGCGACCCGAGCCTGCCCGGCCGTGGGGCGCAGAGCCGCCCGAGCAACTACTTACAGTCGGCGTATATTCTGCTCGCGTGGGCCAGCGGGTTCCTGCTGCTCACCCCGCTGTTCACGCTCGGGGCCTCCGCGGCACGGCTGAGCGCACGCCGCCGCGACGACCGCCTGGCGACCCTGCGGCTGCTGGGCGCATCCACGGGGCGTATTACGCTCTACACTGTGGCTGAGGCGCTGATTTATGCGACCGTCGGGTTCTTCATCGGTTTTGTGCTCTATCTGGTGCTGACTATTCCGTTTGGGATGCTGCATTTTCTGGACACCCCGCTGGGGGCGCATAATATGATCCTGCCGGCGCATCTGGTATTTGCCTGCTATGTGGAGTGCCTGGTGATTGCGGCGTTGAGTTCGCTGTTTGGCCTCTCAAAGGTGACTATTAGCCCGCTGGGGGTCCGCACCCGCGCGAACGCACCGAAAGCGGGTATTGTGTTCCTCATCGCTGGCCTGGTGGTTTTGGTCTTAGGCTTCATCGGGGCGCAGCTGGTGTGGGAGATCCTACGCGCAAGTGTGAGCGATGGGACTTTTGGAACAGCCATGTCTGTGATGTTTGTGCTGCTGATTCTGACCCTCATTGTGGTGTTCCCGCTGGTGCTGGGCATGATTGCGGTGGACCTGCTCGGCGGCTTTACCGTGTGGCTGTACGCGACGATTCGGGTGCGTATCGCCCGCACCCCCGCAGCTCTGCTAGCGTGGCGGGCGGTTCTGGAGTCGCCGCGCGCCGCCTGGCGGCAAGTCTCCGGGGTGGCCATGACCACGTTCATTGCGGCCCTGATAGGCCCCGTGCTGGGGCAGCTGTTTCGTGAATCCACGTCGCAGGCTAGGAGGAACGTGCAGGATAATACACTGCTGAACGATATGTGGCAGGGCCTGTTCCTGCTCATGTTCCTCTCCTACCTGCTGGTGGCACTCTCAGCGCTGCTGAACCAATCCGCCGCCATCTATGAGCGCGGATCGCTGTACTCCTCCCTGCGAATGATGGGCACCGAAGCAGCAGTACTCAAACGGTCGAGGCGCATTGTGGTCTTCGGCCCGCTGCTGTTAGTGAGTACGCTCTCAGGGCTGTTGGCGTTGGTACTGTTCGGTCTCATTGCTCGGTCGGGCGTGGAACCACGGTTTCTGCTCCAGTCACTGGGCATGATTGTGGTTGCTATTGTGCTGGGTATGGGTCTGGTGTTCGCATCGCTGGCAGCCACCGGGCCCGTCATGGAGCGGGTGAGCCGTAAACCGGTCTCGGCGGTATAACGTCCTCTTTCCTTAACTGCGAGAAGCGGGTTTTTAGCCCAGAACCCGTTTCTCGCGGAATAATGCGGAACAACGCAGGGTATCCGTAAACGCACTATAACGGTTCATGTCATGCGGTTTCCTCTGAAGAGGCTGGGGGAGCGTCTGAGCTATGGCAGAGTCCATGAAGTGTTGAGCGCGGTCAAGGGGTTTATCGGGCGGATGCGGCTCTCATAAAAGAGCACCTCGTTGTGGAGGTCGATGGGGCGCTCAAATATTCAGAGCGGGCAGGATGTTCCAGATGAGAAAACCCGTGAGGACGCCATCCGCCTGGAGGGGCGGGAACTTGTGAGATCCACGGGGGAGGACGTGCAGCATCCGGGCCGTACGGAGCAGAAACTACTTACAACTACCTACAGCGTAGAGGTATTTGTTAACTTCACGAGAAGCGGGTTTTTGATTGAAAACCCGCTTCTCGCTGTCAGGGGGGGGGAGTCGCTACACCGCCGAGACCGGTTTGCGGCTGATCTGTTCCATCACGGGCCCGGTTGCCGCCAACGCTGCAAACACCAGCCCCAGCCCCACCGCAATCGAACCAAATACCAGTGCTGCGGTGTACAGCAGCCCCGTCCCGGTGAGCGCCGAACCAAGCATCAGCACGAATAGAGGCAACGCCACCGCCGCCGACATACAGCTCACCAGCAGCAGCGGGCCGAAGACCACAATACGCCTTGAACGTTTCAAAACCGCTGCTTCGGTGCCCATCATCCGTAGCGAGGAGTACAGCGATCCGCGCTCATAGATAGCGGCGGACTGGTTCAGCAGCGCCGAGAGCGCCACCAGCAGGTAGGACAGGAACAGCACCAGCACCAGGCCCTGAAGCATATCCCCAATAAGATAGGATTCCGCCGAGCCTTCTTCCACACCCGATGCGGAATTGACCATGCCCAGAATCGGCCCCATGAACGCGGCAATGAACGTGGTCATGGCCACCCCGGAGACCTGCCGCCAGGCGGCGCGCGGCGACTCCAAAATGGAGCGGTAGGCCAGCAGAGTTGCGGGGGTGCGGGCGGTGCGAACCCGAATACGGGCGTACAGGCCCACCACGAACCCGCCGATCAGGTCTACGGCGAGCATCGTGAGCAGGATCGGCAGCCCAAACATGATGGCGATTACCAGTACCAGCACGAACCCGTTCGCCCCCATCGAATCGGCTGCGAGGTTCATGATGACCTGGGACGCAATCGCCCCGATGAAGCCCACCACGAGGAGCACACCGCCCAGAATGAGGGCGCGTTTGCCCAAGGACGGCTTATCCGAACGGGTGCGTACCCCCAGCGGGCTAATGGTCACCTTCGAGAGCCCAAAGAGTGAGCTGGTTGCGGCAATGATCAGGCACACAATCCCGCAGACCAGCAGGATGGGCAACGGCAGCAGCATATTTTCGGGGCCTAGCGGTATGTTCTGGAAGCGCAGCATCCCAAAGGGCAGCACCAGAATCAGGTACACGATAAACCCGAGCACGAACCCAACCGCAGCGTAGATCACAGAATCGAGCATGGTGTAGAGGGTAAGCTGCCGGGTGGAGGCGCCCAGCAGCCGCAGGGTTGCCAGGCGGTCGTCGCGGCGGCGTGCGCTCAGCCGTGCCGCGGAGGCCCCGAGCGTGAACAGTGGGGTGAGCAGCAGGAACCCGCTGACCCAGGCGAGCATCAGATACAGCGGCTGCAGCGTATGCGCCGTGTTTTTGGTGCCGGAACCTGCCTCGACCGAGGTGGCCGTGCTGGCGTCCCCACCCAGCCACAGGTAGAAGGCGTGAATACCTCCGGCGATCAGCAGAAAGAGTGCTGCGGATGCGGCAAAGGCGAGCACCGGCAGGGTTGCCTGTGAGGTGGGTAGGGTGCGGCGTGCGAGAAGTTTGAAGGTCTGCATCGCTAGGGCCTTTCTAGGCGGTTTCAGTGCTGCCGGGTGCGGTGGCGTGTGCGGCGGGTTGGTCTGCGGGGCGTGCCTCTTCCACAATCTGCCCGTCGCGCAGGTGGATGATTCGTGAGCACCGCTGGGCCACCTGCGGGTCGTGGGTGACGATCACCAGGGTTTTGCCCTGCTGCGGAATGAGGGCCAGCAGCAGCGCCATGACTTCGTGGGCGGTGGTGGTGTCGAGTGCGCCGGTGGGTTCGTCGGCGAAGGTGATGGGCGCGCCGGTCACCTGGGAGCGGGCGATAGCCACGCGCTGGGCTTGCCCGCCGGACAGCTCACCGATGCGGCATTGGAGTTTGTCGCCGAGCCCGAGCTTGGTGAGCAGGTCAACGGCGGCTACTCGCGCCTGTGCGCGGCCGCCTCCGGCGAGCATGGCGGCGAGCGCCACGTTTTCTTCGGTGGTGAGTTCGGGTACGAGCAGTCCTTGCTGGAAGATGAACCCGAAGCTGCCAGCCCGTAGTGCGGTGCGCTGTTTTTCGGTGAGGGAGCCCAGATCTACCGTGTTCGGGCCTGCCCCGGGGTGTGGGGTGGTGATGTGCACGGACCCTGAGTCCATGGTGATAATGCCTGCCAGTGCGTGCAGCAGGGTGGTTTTCCCGGATCCGGAGGGGCCCATAATGGCTACTGATTCGCCGGGGTAGATGTCGAGGGATACCCCGCGCAGTACGGTGTTGGGGCCGTAGGTTTTGGTGACTGAGCGTGCGGAGATAACGGGTGCTGCGGTGCCGGGTGCCGAGGTGGAAGCAGCTGGCACCGCAGCGGTGGGTACCGGTGCATCCGGGACGGGGCGCGCCGGTACGGCCCCGGCCGCCGAGGTGGGGGCAGCCGGGGAAGCGTGTGGTGGTTCGGTGGGGGCTGGGGGTCCCGCGTGGGGTGCTTGTGGTGCTGGGGCATATTGTGGCCCCGGGCGGGCCGCTGGGGCATGCTGGGGCGCATTCGGCTGTGCGGTGTGCGCCGTGCTGTGGCGGGCCCCGTCATACGCGTATGTATTGGCGGGGGCTGTGCCGCGGGCGGCGGGGGCAAAGGGTGATGCGGTTAGGCCGTTGCTGGGGGTGTATTCGTTGTTCATAGTCCCAGTATTTCAGGGCGCAGGGGGTGTTTTTATGCCCCTGGGGGATGATATTTTCGCCTTCTGTACGGGGGTTTTCGGTGGCATCTCATCCTTAGGGTGGAGACGCCGGGACGGAGTCCTCACCCTACGGTATGACATGGGGAAGTACTGAGGTGCTGACGATATGGGTTTAAGGCTTCTGGCCGGTGGTGTCCGCCCGCTGGGGCCGCGCAGGGTAGGACAGGTACGCGGGGAAGCCAGCCTGTGAGAATCCCACAAATTCTCACTTAAACCAAAGCTTTAGAAGGAAATTCATGCATAATTGAGGGCATGACTATCACTCACGGCTCATTACAACATCCTAATTCTGACGGCGCACAGATCGGCAGCGGCGCCTCTCACTCCGAAACCGCGCAGCCCCCGCAGAACCTGCAGGCTGCCCCCGACCGGAACAATAGCAGACAGGAGAACACCGCAGAGCACAGCGCTAAGACGCACCCTGCCGGGCGTATCCTCATGCTGCGGCACGGGCTGACTGACTGGAATATTGAGCACCGCTTCCAGGGCAATACCGATATTCCGCTGAACGATGCCGGGCGCGAGCAGGTGCGCGGTGCCCTGAATGAGTTCGCCGCCCTTGCCTCCGACGGTGTGCCGGTGGATGGGGTGGTATCTTCCCCGCTGGTGCGCGCGGTTGAGAGCGGGAAGATCATTGCTGAGGGCTTGGGGGTGCCGTATTTGGGTGCCTATGAGGGCCTGCAGGAGCGCAGCTTCGGCGAGCTGGAGGGCCTGGTGGCCACCCCCGAGCTGGTGGCGGATGCCCGCAGCGGTGCGAACCCGACGGTTGAGCCGCGTGAGGAGTTTGTGGCGCGTGCCTTGACGGCGTTTAACCGTGTGCGTGCGGCGCATCCGGGGAAGAATATTGTGGTGGCCACGCACGGTATGCTGATTGCGGTGACCATGACTGTGCTTCTTGAGCATGAGCACCCTGAGGCGCTGACGGTGGACGGTATTTACCCGATCCCGCCGAACGCCTCGATTACGCAGCTTCCCACGGCGCTGCTGGATGCGGCGATTGACCGGCATGTGGTCACGCACAGCGAGGGCGATGTGGGCCCCGAGCCGCTGCCTGAGAGCCTTGCTGGCGGCACGCTCACGCTGATTCGGCACGGGCAGACCGACTGGAATAAGAACCGGCTGATGCAGGGCGTGAGCGATATTCCGTTGAATGAGACTGGGCGTCAGCAGGCGCATGAGACCGGGGCGAAGCTGCAGCAGATGGGGCTGAGGTACGACCGGGTGCTTTCTTCCCCGTTGTCGCGTGCCCACGAAACCGCGCAGCGTGTGGGGGAGTTTTTTGGGCTCACGGTGAGCCAAACGTACCCCGAGCTGGTGGAGCGGGCGTATGGTGCTGCGGAGGGTAAGAACATTCCCGACTATGAATCTGATGCCCCCGACCGTTTTTACCCGGGGGTGGAGACGGAACGTGACCTGTATGTGCGGGCGGTGCGTGCCCTGCGTGAGGTGGTGCGCCAGTACCCGGGGGAGCGGCTGATGGTGGTTTCGCATGGTAGCCTGATTCGCCGTGCTATTTCGGCGGCGCAGGGGTATGAGCATACGCAGGAGGTACCAAACGCGCAACCGCTTGAGGTTGATATTGCGGGGCTGTTTGCCTGGGATTCGCGGGGGTATTTCGGTGACTAACAGGGATGCTTTTGGCGCCGTCACCTTCCGGGGCGCTGAACATCTCACCGATAGTCACACGTATTCGTCTGCTGTTTCCCATCCGCCGCGTTCTGCGCGTTATGCACGCTTGTGGCGGTGGGCTCTTATTGTTCTGTTTGTGGCCTACCTGTGTGTGGTGGGTTCTATTGTGTTTGCGCCCGTGCACGTTGATTCGGGTGAGGCCGGCGGCAGCCTGCGCGAGTTTTTGGAGCGCGGCCACGCCCAGGGGTGGCTGCCGGGGCTCATCACCTATGAGAGTGTTGAGCGGGCCGCGAATGTGGTGATGTTTTTCCCGTCCGGGGTGCTGCTGGGGTTACTGCTGCCGCGCGGGGCGTACCCGTACATTATGGTGGGCGGGTACGTGGTGTCGTTGGGCATTGAGAGCATTCAGCATATGATGCCGAACCGTACAGCGGATGTGTCGGATGTGCTGATGAACGGCACCGGCACCCTGCTGGGGGTGCTTGCGGTGCGTGCCGGTGCCGCCGTGTGGGGTCGGCTGCGGCGGGGCACCACTGAACCTGAAGGGGCTGCGGTTTCGGGTAGGCTGTAGCGGCGTATCGGGGCGGCTGCTGGCTGGTTCTTGGGTGTGGTTTCCTGACCGGGTGCACCGGGCGGTGTGCCGGTGGGAGCCACCCCTAATGTGGTTTTTCTAGCGAAATTTCGTCATATATGTGAGCCTTAGGGTGGGTTCTATTGACGTGCCCACAGAAACCCACATAAAATCAAGTACAGGGCTGTTGCAATGGGTTACAGCTTGAAACCATCCAGGAGCGCGTGACTGTTCTTGCCGGAATGGGCCGCCTCTGCCGCCTACCTTTACCGCCCCGACCGAAAGTGAAGAACATCTATGTTCGCTGAAGAACGCCGCGCTGAAATCGCGAAGCTTGTAGCGTCGGCTCGCCGCGTCAACGGCGCGGAACTCGCACGCCGCTACGACGTGACGATGGAGACCGTGCGCCGCGATCTGGCCGCCCTCGAAGAAGCAGGCAAACTCCGCCGTGTACACGGTGGTGCCGTAACGGTGGAGCAGTCCACCTCCCTTGAATCCTCTATCGCCTCGCGGCAGGGTATGAACACCCCCGAGAAGCGGCGTATCGCCACGAAGGCGTACAATATGCTCCGCGACTCCGAGGTGGGCTCTATTGTGTTGGACGCGGGTTCGACCATTGAGATTTTGGCGGATCAGATAGGGGCTGAGAACTTTAGCCTCAAAACCGGTAGTGACCGCATTATTATTACCCACGCCCTGCACATTGCGGTGAAACTCGCTGAGGCTGAGGGTATCACCATGGAGCTGGTGGGCGGTCAGCTGCGCAAAATGACGTGGGCCGCCATCGGTGCGCGCGCCGCGAACTATTTCTCCACCGTGCGCCCCGACATCGCTTTTATTGGGGCTAACGGTATTGGTGCCGAGTTCGGTGTCTCAACCCCCGGCATGAACGAGGCGATTGTGAAGACCGCTATCTGCAAGTCGGCCCGCCGCGTGGTGCTGCTGTGCGATTCGGCGAAGTTCGGCAACGAGTCGCTGGTGCGGTTCGCCGATTTTGAGGATATTGACACGCTGATTACTGACCGTGCACCCGAGGGAGAGCTGGCTCAGGCGCTGGAGGGGGCCGGTGTGGAAGTGATTATTGCATGATTATTACCCTGACCGCTAACCCCAGTTTGGACCGCACTATTGAGCTTGGCGCGCCCTTGGCGCACGGGGCTGTGCAGCGCGCAACCGGCGCCGTACAGGACCCCGGCGGCAAGGGCGTAAATATTTCCCGCGCCCTGCACGTATCCCACGTTCCGACCCTTGCCGTTATCCCCGGTGAGGCCACCGACCCGGTGCTGACCGGACTGCGCGAGGTGGGCGTGGAGTACGCGAACCTGCCCACAGGCGAGCCGATCCGGTCAAATATTACTGTGGTAGACCCGGATGGTACCACCACCAAACTGAACGCCCCCGGAACCCATTTCACCGCCGAACTGCGCCAGGCTCTAGACCAGCTGGTGGTGGAACGTGCGTGCGCGGTGAACGACGGGCAGCAGACGCACTGGGTGGTGCTGGCCGGCTCACTGCCGCCTGGGCTGGACGCCTCCTATTATGCCGAGCTGGTGGGTAAGCTGCGTTCGGCCGGGTTTACCGGCAATATCGCGGTTGATACTTCTGAGGCACCGCTTATCGCCACCGCGCGCGGAGAGCATAAACCCACCCTGATTAAGCCGAATTCTGAGGAGCTGGCGCAGCTGACGGGGTCCGATAACTGGCGTGAGCTTGAGGCCAGCCCCGAACTGACCGCCCGCACCGCCCGGCACCTGGTGGATCAAGGCATCCGGTATGTGCTGGCCACTCTAGGTGGGGAAGGCGCGGTGCTTATTAGCGCTGAAGGTGCCTGGTGGGCTAAGCACGAACCCGTGACGGTGCGCAGCACGGTCGGTGCCGGTGACTGCTCCCTGGCGGGTTTTTTGATCGCTCACGAGCGCGGGGCCTCACCGCAGGATGCGCTGGTGCAGGCGGTCGCGCACGGTTCTGCGGCTGCTTCCCTTCCGGGCACGCGCGTACCCGCCCTTGAGGCGACCACCCCGCAGAAGGTTACCGTGCAGACCCTGGCGGTCTAACAGCGCTCAATGCAGGTAAACCCACACGTCAGAATATTCCAATAACAGAATACGAAGAGTTTTCACCCTATATCAAACAACACCTGGCCGGAGCGGACCCCACGCAACCCCCAACCCGGCGCACAACACACATACCCCCAAGGAGGGTAGTAGACATGTCTGAACTCATCGCACCGGAGCTCGTCCTGCTGGATGAGAACCTCGGTGACTCACGTTTTGACGTTATTGAACGGTTAGCCCACACCATTGTGAAGACCGAGCGCGCCAATGATTTCGACCAGCTGTACGCTGATGCGAAGGCACGCGAATCCAAGACCGACACCGGCATCCCCGGCGGTATCGCCATCCCGCACTGCCGCTCGGCGGCAGTCACCGTGCCTACCCTAGCCATGGCCCGCCCCAACCCGGCCGTGGACTTCGGGGCGAAAGACGGCCCCGCCGATTTGATCTTCTTCATCGCCGCACCCGACGGGGCAGACCAGGCGCACCTGAAGCTGCTCTCCACCCTGGCACGCTCGCTCATGAAGAAGTCATTCACCGCATCCCTGCGCGAGGCAAAAACCCCCGAAGAGATCGTGGAACTGGTCTCCGGGGCGCTCGGCGGCGGGAGCGCGAAAAAAGACGCAAAGAGCACCGCAGCGAAAGACTCTGCAGCCGCACCGGCAGCCGGGGCCGCCGGCTCTCAGGGCGGCACCTCCGCTGAAGGCAGCGGCAAGAAGGCGGAGCCCGCCGAAGCAAAGGCAGCGGCACAGACTGAACCCGCCGGTGAGGACACCGCACCGGCAGCCGCGAAAAAGAAAATCGTGGCCGTCACCGCCTGCCCCACCGGCATCGCCCACACCTACATGGCCGCCGACGCCCTCAAATATGCGGCGGAAGACCTCGGCTACGACTTCAAAGTCGAAACCCAGGGCTCCTCCGGTAATGAGACCCTCACCCAGGCCGATATTGATGAAGCCGACGCCGTGGTGTTTGCGGTCTCCGTGAATGTGCGCGACCGCAACCGTTTCGCCGGTAAGCCCTATGTGGAGTCCCCGGTTAAACGCGGTATTGACGAGCCCGAAGCCATGCTGAACGAGGCCCTGGCCGAGGCCGAGAACCCCAACGGTAAGCGCGTGGCTGCGGCCGCCTCCACCGCTGAGGACAGCTCCTCCGCCGTTGAAGGCTCATGGGGTACGCGCATCTACAAGGCCGTGATGACCGGTGTGTCGTACATGATCCCGTTCGTTGCTGCGGGCGGTATTATTGTGGCGCTGGGCTTCATGCTTGAGGCAGTCACCGTACCAAACTTGGGGGACCTGAAAGATGAGCCTGTCCGGAAGGCAATCCTTGAGAATTCCTCCCTCTTTAACCTCAACGGCACCCACTGGACCCTGTACCTGGGCGTGGTGCTGCACACTATTGGCGGTTTCGGTATTGAGCTGATGGTGCCCGCGCTCGCTGCCTACATTGCCTACGGTCTGGCGCAGCGGCCCGGTATCGCCCCGGGGTTCATCGCCGGTACCGTGGCGGTCACTGTGCAAGCTGGCTTCCTCGGCGGTATTGTCGGCGGTATCCTCGCCGGTGTGGTTGCCTACGGACTGGGAACACTAAAACTGCCGCGCTGGCTCGGCTCCATGATGCCCGTGGTGATCACCCCGCTTGTCACCTCCCTCATAGCGGGTGCCGTCATGTATCTGCTGCTGGGTGCACCCCTGGCCTGGGTTATGTCTGCACTGCAGGGTTGGCTGACGTCAATGTCGGGCACTTCCTCCCTTGTTCTTGGTTTGATCCTGGGCGCTATGATGGCCTCCGACTTGGGCGGCCCCATTAATAAGGCGGCCTACCTATTCGCTACTACCGGCCTCTCAAACGGCGGTGCCGTGAACCAGGAAATCATGGCGGCCGTCATCATCTCCGGTATGGTTCCGCCGCTGGCCATGGCGCTGGCCACCACCCTGCGCCCCAAACTCTTCACCGAGCCCGAACGGGAGAACGGCAAAGCCGCGTGGCTGCTGGGTGCGTCCTTCATCTCCGAGGGGGCTATCCCGTTCGCTTCGGCGGATCCGCTGCGCGTGATCTCCTCCTCCGTTGTGGGCGGTGCGCTCGCGGGTGCTATCTCCATGAGTGCGCACGTGGCCTCCCCGGCACCGCACGGCGGTATCTGGATTGTTCTGCTGAGCAATAACGTGCTGATGTTCCTGGTGGCGGTAGCTGCCGGAACCCTGCTTTCGGCGCTGGTGTACCTGGTGCTGAAATCGATCGGCGCTGCGTCAAAGGCCGAGAAGGTCGCGGCTTAAGACGTAGAACACGCTACACTTGAAGACAACTTCAACCTAAGGAAAATACCCTCATGACTACTTATAAGGGCGTTGGTGTTTACGCCGGACGCGTGATTGGTCCCGTCAAACAGATGCCCGAACCTATCCAGGAACCTAAAGACGGGCTGCGCCTGAGCGGCGAGACCATTGAGGCCGCATCCCAGCGCATTAAAGACGCCTCCCAGCGCGTGAAGGAAGACCTGCTTTCCCGCGCCGAGCACGCCGGGCGTGACGGTAAGGCCGTGCTGAAATCCACCTCCCAGATGGCCACCGACCGTGCGCTTATTAAGAGCGCCATTAAACTGGTTGAGACCCAGGAGATGGCCCCCGAACGCGCTATCTGGGAGGCCGCGACCTCCTTCGCTGACCAGATGGCTGCCCTTGGCGGGTACATGGCTGAGCGCGTGACCGACATCCACGATGTGCGCGCCCGCATTGTCGCCGACCTCACCGGCCAGCAGGCCCCCGGCATCCCCTTCTCGGATGAGCCGTTTGTGCTCGCCGCCATTGACCTGGCCCCGGCTGATACCGCAACCCTAGACCCTGAGAAAGTGATCGCCCTGATCACCTCCGACGGCGGCCCGCAGGCGCACACCGCGATCCTGGCACGCGGGCTGGGCCTTCCCGCGATTGTGGCGGCTAAGGGCGTGACCGAAATCCCCGACGGCACCGTCGTATACGTGGATTCTAACGAAGGCATAGTGGACACCGAACCGACCGATGCCGACCGTCAAGCCGCCGAGAAGTACGCCAACCGCAAACCTATCGCCGACTTCGACGGTGAAGGCGTGCTAGCCGACGGCACCCGGGTGGAGCTTTACGCAAACGTGGGCGACGGCAAATCAGCTGAGAAGGCTGCGAGCCTCAACGCCGAAGGTGTGGGTCTGCTGCGTACCGAATTTGGGTTCCTCGGTCATGACGCCGAGCCGAGCATTGAGACGCAGGCACAAACCTACAAGTCCGTTTTCGACGCATTCCCCGGCAAACATATTGTGGTCCGCACCCTGGACGCGGGCGCCGATAAGCCCCTGCCGTTCCTGAACGTGAAAGAGGAAGAGAATCCGGCGCTGGGTGTGCGCGGGTTCCGCACCGACTGGACCGTACCCGGGGTGCTCACCCGCCAGCTGGAGGCCATTAAGAAGGCGTACGACGAGTCAGACGCCGATATTTGGGTAATGGCCCCCATGATTTCAACCACCTCTGAGGCGCGTAACTTCGCGAAAATGCTCAAAGAGGTAGACCTGCCGGTGCACGGTGTGATGGTGGAAACCCCCGCCGCCGCCGTGAACGCTGAGGCAATCCTGGGCGAGGTTGATTTCGTGTCGATCGGTACGAACGACCTGACCCAGTACACCATGGCCGCCGACCGCCTGCTGGGCGATTTGGCGCACCTGAACAACCCGTGGCAGCCGGCGGTGCTGAAGATGATTAAGCTGACCGTCAAGGGCGC
>ERZ773077.1775-NODE-1775-length-14448-cov-4.483916_pt1 | contig 14448 bp, 9 predicted proteins | sample MGYA00580612_ERZ773077 | MGnify/ENA primary metagenome ERZ773077 (study PRJEB29015, sample SAMEA2737971) | human oral metagenome | biome: human oral; feature: human-associated habitat; material: dental | place: China | collected 2021 ...
TCAGAAGTCTGGGCAACCTTTTTTATGCTTTGTTACTTATAAAATATTTTTTTTGTATCACCGATTATTGTTATGAAAAATAATATAATATTCGAAGCGTTTAGTGCCTTATACCATATGTTTTCAGGTTGTTTGCCTTGGATAATATTGCTGGCAATCATTTGGGCACTCGCAATGATTTTATACCCTGCATAACTTATAGATTAAGAACGGAAAAACGAATTTAAAAGAAATACATAAACACCTTAAAAACAAATATATAAAAAGTAATAATAAGTTTTCTTTATAGCCTATAGTTAAAAAGTATTATTGAAAAATATATTTTATCAAAATTAATTCATACCTTTGCACCCTTGATTCGATATTAAAATTATGGCAGAAGAATTATATAACGAACAACAAAATTCAGCTGAATATTCAGCAGACAATATCCAATCCCTCGAAGGAATGGAACACGTGCGTATGCGCCCCTCAATGTACATCGGCGATGTCAGCACACGCGGATTGCACCACCTTGTATACGAGGTGCTCGATAACTCTATCGACGAAGCGCTCGCAGGCTATTGCGATACTATTTCGGTAACCATTAATGAGGATAATTCTATCACCGTGGAAGACAACGGTCGTGGTATCCCAGTAGATGTCCACAAGAAAGAAGGCGTTTCTGCACTTCAAGTGGTAATGACTAAAATCGGTGCCGGAGGTAAGTTCGACAAGGGTTCTTATAAGGTATCGGGTGGTTTGCACGGGGTAGGAGTTTCCTGTGTAAATGCCCTTTCCGACCATCTTACTGCTACCGTATACCGCGACGGCAAAATATGGCAACAAGAGTACCAACGCGGGGTAGCGATGTACCCTGTAAAACAAGTGGGCGACACCGATAAACGCGGTACTAAGGTTACTTTTCACCCCGATGAAGTAATTTTTGAACAAACTATTGAATATAAATACGATACCCTCGCAGCCCGTATTCGCGAGCTCGCTTATTTAAATAAAGGAATTACTATTACCCTTACCGACCTTCGCAACAAAGACGAAAAAGGGAACTTTATCACCGAAAAATTCTATTCACAAAACGGACTAAAAGAATTCGTTAAATTCCTCGATGGCAACCGTATGCCTATCATCGGAAACGTGATAGCTATGGACGGAGAAAAGAACGGTATCCCTGTGGAGGTCGCTATGATTTACAACGATTCATATAACGAAAACCTACACTCTTACGTCAATAATATCAACACTTCCGAAGGAGGTACTCACTTGCAAGGTTTCCGTATGGGGCTCACTCGTACCCTCAAAGCCTATGCCGATAAATCAGGCTTGCTCGAGAAGATGAGTAAAGATAAAAAGAACCCTGTGGAGATTGAAGGTGATGACTTCCGTGAAGGGCTTACCGCTGTCATTTCGGTAAAAGTAGCCGAACCTCAGTTCGAAGGACAGACAAAAACCAAACTCGGTAACCGCGAAGTAACCTCAGCCGTATCTCAAGCCGTAGGACAAATGCTCGAAGATTATCTCGAAGAAAACCCTAACGACGCCAAAACCATTGTCGAGAAAGTGATTTTGGCTGCTCAAGCACGTCAAGCAGCACGCAAAGCTCGTGAGATGGTACAACGCAAGAGCGTGATGAGTGGTGGCGGTCTTCCAGGTAAACTCGCCGACTGTTCTGAAGAAGATCCAGCAAAATGCGAACTTTTCCTTGTCGAGGGTGATTCAGCAGGCGGTACAGCTAAACAAGGGCGAAACAAAGATATCCAAGCGATATTACCCCTCAGAGGTAAAATCCTCAACGTCGAAAAAGCGATGCAACACAAGGTGTTCGACAGCGATGAAATTAAGAATATCTATACCGCTTTGGGTGTAACTGTGGGTACTGAGGAAGATGCCAAAGCACTTAATTTGAGCAAGCTCCGTTACCACAAAGTAATTATTATGTGTGATGCCGATGTAGACGGTTCGCACATCACTACTCTTATCCTTACGTTCTTCTTCCGCTATATGCGCGAACTTATAGAGAACGGACACGTGTATATTGCCACACCACCGCTCTATTTAGTAAAAAGCAAAAACAGCAAACGCGAAGAGTACGCTTGGAACGACAAACAACGTGATGCGCTTTCAGCTGAAATGGGCAATGTGAATATCCAGCGTTATAAAGGTTTGGGTGAAATGAACGATCATCAGTTGTGGGATACCACTATGAATCCTGAACACCGCACCCTTCGCCAAGTAACCATCGACAACGCTACTGAAGCCGACCGCGTATTCTCTATGCTGATGGGTGATGAAGTACCACCACGTCGTGAGTTCATTGAGAAAAACGCTAAGTACGCTAAAATCGATGCGTAGTTATAGTATAACAAGCAATAAAAAAGCGCAACACTTGGTTACAAGTGTTGCGCTTTTTTTTAACCATTAACGTTAATCTTTTATCATTGTAGCAAGTTTTTCTCCCGTATATTCATCTATTTGAGTGAGTACTTCGTTTATTACCGAAGCCTCTTTGCCATCTTCGCTCCACAAGCCTCCTTTGAAGTAGAGTTTATCATCTTTAAACTCAGCAAAAGCTCCAATAGGTGCGGTACAACCACCTTCTAAAGCGCGAAGAAAATCGCGTTCTAACTGAGTAGCTATATAAGTATAATCGTCGTGGAGAGGGAGTAGTTTTTTCTGCAAGGCTACGTTATCCTCACGCACCACCACTACGATAGCTCCTTGCGCAGGTGCAGGTAGCATCCAATCCAGCACCAAGTGTTTTTCAGGTAATTTATTAATGCGTTCCAAGCCCGCAGCAGCAAAGATAGCCCCATTCCAAGGGTTATCGGTGAGCTTTTGCAAGCGGGTATTTACATTCCCCCTTAAATTCTCTATCTTATGATGCGGGTAGCGGTGTAACCATTGCGCCTTGCGTCGCAAACTGCTAGTGGCTATAGTTGCTATTTCAGCCTCCAAAAACGAAAGATCACCCTTGTACACTAACACATCGTGAGGATTCCCGCGCTTGAGCACTGCCCCTACCACAATTCCTTCAGGTAAAGCCGTGGGTACGTCCTTCATACTATGTACGGCAATATCTATTTCGCCATTGAGCAAGGCAATATCCAGCGCTTTGGTAAAGATACCGGTAACTCCCATTTCGTAGAGCGGTTTGCTTAGCTCTATATCTCCGTGAGATTTAGTGCTTACTATCTCAGTGGGATAGCCTAAGGTTTTTAATTGGTTTTGTACGGTTTTAGCTTGCCAGAGAGCCAACTCACTATCGCGTGTACCTATACGTATGGTGTTCATTGTATTGAATTTAGAGCGACAAAAGTACAAAATAATTATCAATTAGCAATTGAGAATTGATAAATTTGCTAATTACCAAATTATTTGTATCTTTGCCCAAAACAAGACAATATTAATATGCTAAAATTACATATTACAAACGAAACTGATCAATTAGAAACTGTGATTTTAGGCACAGCTACTAGCAATGGACCTACTCCAAAGCTCGAAGAAGCCTACGACCCTAAATCGGCGGAGCATATCAAAGCGGGTACTTATCCCATAGAAAAGGATATGGTTGCTGAAATGGACGCTTTTTGTGCAGTACTCCAAAAATACGGCGTAACCGTTTATCGCCCTGAAATCATTACTGACTGCAACCAGATATTCACTCGCGATATCGGTTTTGTGATTGAAGATACTTTTATCAAAGCTAATATACTACCCGATAGACAAGAAGAATTTCAGGCTATTGAGTACATCGTAAACCAAATAGACCCTAAAAAAGTGATAACCCCTCCTGCTGAGGTACATATTGAAGGGGGCGATGTAATGCCCTGGAACGACCATATTTTCATCGGGACTTATAAAGGGGAAGATTATAAACAGCAAATCACAGCTCGTACTAATGTAGCAGGGGTGGCTTTTATCCAAAAGCTCTTTCCTCAGAAAAAGGTAAAAGAGTTTGATTTGGTGAAATCACAAACTGAGGCGCGTGATAATGCCCTCCACCTCGACTGTTGCTTCCAACCGATTGGTAAAGACAAAGGAATTATCTACAAAGGAGGTTTCCGCTGTGAAGCTGATTATCAGTATTTGGTAGACCTCTTTGGCAAAGAGAATCTCTTTCATATAGAGCGAGAGGAAATGTACCATATGTTTAGCAACATCTTTTCTATCAGCCCAGAGGTGGTGGTTTCTGAAAAGAATTTTACACGCTTGAATAACTGGTTGCGCTCACAAGGTTTTACCGTAGAGGAAATACCGTATGCTGAGATTGCCAAACAAGAGGGATTGTTAAGGTGCTCTACTTTGCCTCTCAGTCGCTGTGGCAATTAACAAATAGACAAAATAATAAAAAGACTAATTATTTAGATCGTTTACATATTTTATTTTTTTAGAATAAAAGTTCGTCGTATCTTATGTGATTTACGGCGAACTTATTATTTTTGCGCTTGCGAAACACAACTACTGATAGTATCAATTACTAAAAAACTATGTCACAACCTACTATATCTAAGAACAAAACCTTTTACTGCATTGGGCTCAGCTACCAGAAAGCTGATGCAACGATGCGTGGAATGTTTAGTCTTACCCCTGAAAACAAAGACCAATTGCTCTCCCAAGCTAAAAGTGAAGGCTTTGAGGAGCTGTTGGTGATTTCTACTTGTAATCGTACGGAGCTCTATGGTTATGCCGAACACCCTTTTCAGCTGATACAACTGCTCTGTGAAAATTCTAATGGGTCGGTAGATGATTTTCAGAAAGTGGGTTACGTAACAAAGAACAAAGAGGCTGTGCATCATCTTTTTGAAGTAGGGACAGGTTTAGATAGCCAGATTCTTGGGGACTTTGAGATTATAGGGCAGATAAAACAAGCCTTTAATCTCTCGCGCGACAAAGGTCTCGCCAATGCTTTTTTGGAGCGATTGATGAATTCTGTTATTAACGCCAGCAAGCGTATCAAGAATGAGACGACGCTTTCCTCAGGGGCAGCCTCAGTATCGTTTACGGCGGTGCAGTATATTATGCAGAATATACCTGAGGTGTCGCAAAAGAATATTCTTCTCTTTGGTGTAGGCAAGATAGGTCGCAATACGTGCGAAAATCTCATCAAGCACACTCAAAACGAACATATAACTCTTATCAATCGCACACGCGAGAAAGCAGAACAAATAGCGGGTAAGTTTAATGTAATCGTTAAAGATTTTAACGAGTTACGAAATGAAATTAGCAAAGCTGATGTACTCATAGTTGCCACAGGAGCTGCTACTCCTACGGTGTACAAAGATTTTATCAATCCGGCTCAACCGATACTCATTTTAGACCTTTCTATTCCTAAGAACGTGGAGGAACAAGTGGCAACACTCCCCAATGTAACCCTTTTGCATATGGACGAGCTTTCTAAGCGCAAAGACGAAGCCTTAGAGCGTAGAAAAGAAGCGATTCCAGAGGCTTTGGAGATTGTAGAAGAGGTAAAAGAAGAGTTTTTCCAATGGTTAGACAACCGCAAGTTTGCGCCTACTATCAAAGCGTTAAAAGCGAAGCTTGAAAGCCTTAAAGAAGCTGAAATGGACTTCCAGCGAAAGAAAATAGAAAACTTTAACGAGCAACAAGCTGAAATGATAAGTAACCGCATCATTCAGAAGATAACCACACAATTTGTAAACCACTTGAAAGATACCTCGTCAATAGATGAAAGTATCAGTTGGGTACAAGAGGTGTTTCAGTTAGAAGTATAAGTCATCTATATAAGAAAATAAAAAAGACTGCTACACAGCAGTCTTTTTTATTTTTTAAGTATTCAGATAAGGATAATCAAAATTTATTTAGAAGACGGATTCGTCGTCAATAAGTTTTAAAACATTTAAGTATTTAGAGGAGCTGAGGTATTTTGCATCGTCGTAATAAGCAAAAATCATTGTTTTTTCTTTGATAGTTTCAATGACTTGTTTATATATATTTTCGGGCAATACAGGGCAACCTAAACTTCTGCCCATACGCCCCGTACGAGCTATGTAATTTTCATTGGCGTAATTGGCGGTGTGGATAACTACTGCACGTTTGGCTAAGTTACTATTATAGCCTTTTTCATCGCCGTACAACATTAGGCTAAATCCTTTACTACCGATGTAAGTGGTACCTGTAATGTAAAAGCCTATACTGCTTTTGTTAGATTCCATCAAATCTGAAAAAGAGGAGGACTTTTTTTCTCCACTATTTTTACCGTGTGCTACATAGGTGTAATACACTATCTTCATCTTCTCTAAGTCGATGGTATAAAAGCGCTTAGAGCTACTATCTTTTGTAAAATCAATAATAGAGAAGAGGTCTTTTTCGTTTAAGCGGTGTTGCTTTCTGAGAGATTGATAGCCTATATAAGCGTAGCGAAAAGCTTCGAAGCTAAGGTCGTATTGGGCGGCGTTTAGCTCGTTATACAAATCTTTAATGTTAAGTTCGACTTTTTTTAAGGCTAATAGTTTTTCTTTGCTAAGATGGGAATTTTGGGCGTGTACGAAATACAAAAAACTGCTTAATACAAAAATAAGGAATAAGAAAAAATACTTTTTGTTCATAGTGTTGTTGTTCGAAACATTTTTTAATTGTTAAATAAGAATTCATTGCGGGTGCAAAGGTAGTATATTTTTTTTACGTTGTATCAGAAAGGTGACACTTTAACATTTATTTAACACGTTTGAATAATTTCCACAATACCCATAAGAAGTAGCGTAATAGCCTTTGTGACGGTTGATAGCAGTATTTTTCAGCCACACCATAACGCAATAATTGTACCAAATAATGCCAAAAATGCCAGAAATGCCAATAATACCAAAAATACCGATAATCAACTTTGCCAAAGGTCGTAGCACGACGGGCATAGAAAATTAGAGAATTAGGAAATTTGGAAATGAGCAAATGGGTAGTGATAAAAAAGGTTTTTTGACGGGTCTGACTTGTCGGACAAATTGGACTGGTCTGAGTTATCGGAGGAAAACGAAAAATATAAAAAGTGAGTTGGGAGGATTTTTGGTGAAAAAAGGCTATGAGGAGGGTGGGGGTAGCTTATAGAGAGCTTATAGGAAGCTTATACGAATCTTGGACGATTGGTATAGAAAAGGTGTATAAGTGATTGAATAATAGTATAATACAACAGGGTTAAAAATGGTAAAAACGGGGTTTCGAGGCGAAAGAAAGAGAATCCTCACCCCGTCCCTCTCCCAAGGAGAGGGGGGTGTGTAGTGAGGGAAAAGGAGAGAAATGACGAATGACAAGTGACGAATAACAAATGCGGACTTTTTTCAAAAGGGGAATTGCGGTGGTGGTAAGACGGTGCGAGTCATACGGACAGGTGATGAATGAATGAAGGTACAATGGAGATAAAGCGAAGGCACAATGAAGATAAAGTGAAGGCACAATGAAGATAAAAGCAAGGTATGATGAAGATAAAGCGGGGGAAAGATGAAGGAGGAAAGAAGCTATTTTAGTGTGTTTGGGTATTTTTTCAGTATATCTTTTTTTGCTTTTCAATTTTATTCGTATCTTTGCACGCTAAGTCAGCAGTAAAGAACTCATTCTATCAAAAGATTACGAAAAATACTTGTCCGTTTCTTCCTTATAACCCTTGTGTTACTTGGGGTTACGGCTCTGCTTTTGACCTTACCCACCACCCAAACCTTCATCGCTAAAAAGGTGGTGAACTACCTGAATGAAGATTTTGATATCGACCTGAATATAGAGCGCATACATCTGAAAATCAACGGGGATGTGGATATCAAACGAGTGCTTATTCGCGACCACAAGCAAGATACGCTTATTTCGGCAAAGAAACTTACGACTTCTATTTTAGACTTTAAACAGCTGTTTGACGGTAATTTGTACTTTGGACACATAAAGGGTGATAGTCTCATTTTCAATATGAAAACCCATAAGGGCGATACTTTGTCTAACTTAGACGTGTTTGTAAACAAATTTGATTCGGGGGAACCCAGCACGGGCAAGTTTGTGATGAAGGCAAAAAGCATCAAGCTAAAAGACAGCTATTGCCGTATTTCGGACGAGAATAACGCCAACCCTTCTATCTTGAAAGTAGACCATCTGAACACTAAGCTAAATGACTTTAAAATCTTGGGTAGCAAAGTGTTTTTTGAGATGCAAGAAGGGGACTTCCGCTTTGATGACAAACTGAATGTTACCCACCTAAATACAGAGTTCAGCTATACCGATAGCTTGATGCAAGCCAAGGATTTGCGACTGCAAACGGCATTGACGGACATTCAGGGTACTATAACGATGTTTTCTCACAACGGCAGTTTTGGCGATTTTGTGAACAAGGTAGTCTTTGACGTTAATCTGCCCAAAGCTACGGTAAACACTACCGATTTGAACGCTTTCTACAATGGTTTCAACGGAGGTAGAAACATTGTGTTAGAGGGCGTAACGATGAAAGGAACGCTGAACAACTTCACTATTCCGCAGGGAAAAATATCTTATCAGAACACGCTTATAGAGGGAGATTTAACTTTCCAAAACCTATTAGCAGAACACGCTAATATAGCCGTGATAGGCAAAGGTGTATATGCCGAGAGCATTTATAACGATTTGGCTTACTTAATGCCTAAGGATTTGGGTGAAAATATTCCAGCGGAGCTACAAAGGTTAGGAATGTTTTCAGTAGAAGGTGATTTTGCTTACAGAACGACTTCGCTACAAGCCAACGTATTGCTGAAAACCAATGACGGCGAAGCACATATTGACGGCTCTTTGGAAGACCTTACCCATACCGATAAAACGGCTTTTAGAGGCACGCTCACTACGAATCAGTTTCATCTGGGCAAGATTTTAGACGACCCGACTATGGGCGCACTTACTGCCGATATGACAGTGCGCGGACAAGGATTGAACTTTAAAACTATGCAACTCTACGCCAATGGCACGGTTCATTCGGTGGGCTACAACGGTTATAACTACCAGCGTATAGGTATTAATGGGGAGTTTAGGAATCAGGTGTTTAACGGTAAAATAGACGCAAAAGACCCGAACCTTACAATGAACTTCAACGGACTTGCTGACCTATCGGGCAGAAACAACAAATTTGACTTTCAAGCGGATATTGCTATTGCCGATTTGCACGCTTTACGCTTTATGGAAATGGACAGTGTATCGCAGTTCTGTGGTAAGGTAGTGATAGATATTTCGGGCAATCAGTTGGACGATATTGTGGGTAAAATATCATTTAAACACACCAATTACATCAATTCAGCAGGAAGTTTTACCTTTAAAGACTTCGAGGTCGTTTCAACCTTGAACAACGGAGTGAAAGAAATCGCGATTAATTCGCCTGATATTGTGAGCGGGAATGTAAGAGGAAAGTTCAAGTTAGCTGAGCTAAAAAAGGTAATGCAAAATGCGGTGGGAAGTATCTATGCCCAATACAACCCGTATAAGATAGAGAAAAACCAGTACGTAGACTTCCATTTTGATATTTACAACAAGATAGTAGAAGTGTTTGTGCCCAAAGTGAAGATAGGCAGAAACACTTTCATCAACGGGAATATAGATGCCGATAAAGGGAGTTTTAAGTTCCAAATGAAGTCGCCCAGCGTGAATGCATACGGTACTCAGATAGACAGTATCAGTCTTGAAATTGACAATAAAAACCCGCTGTACAATACTTATTTTGAAGTGAAGAAAGCCGATTTTGGGGTGTATGCCATTCAAGATTTTAACCTGATTAATACCACTATCAAAGATACGCTTTTCTTCCGTACTGAGTTCAAAGGGGGCGATACCGGCAAAGATACTTACGAGCTGAATTTCTATCATACACTGAACAAAAAACAACAGTCGATTATAGGGATTAAGAAATCACTGATAAACTTCAAAGGCAATGCGTGGTATATCAACCGCGAGAATGCGATGAATGAGTACAACAAGATTGTGCTCAACCGTACTGCCGATACGATTAAGGTGAGCAACTTCAAGATGGCGCACCAAAACCAATACATAAACCTCAGTGGGCTCATCACTACCAAAGATTATAAGAACCTGCACTTAGTTGCCCATAATGTAGCGATGGACAAGATAGTACCGGAAATCAAAGGGCTTAACCTCACGGGAACGCTCAATGGTAACGTGTCGCTTACTCAACGCGGGAACTTATATTACCCTTCGGCAGACCTTTTTATACGCTATTTTAAACTGAATGGCTATGACTATGGTGATTTGGAAGTGGGTATCTTTGGTAACAGTGATTTGTCGTCGTTTGATGTAGGGGCGTTTTTCTCTAACGGGCGGGCTCTTGGCTTTGCTACGAGAGGGAAAATTAACTTAGACAAGAAGCGGGGTACTTTGCTCGACCTTACGGCTTATTTTAGAGACTTTGAGCTCTCGCCTTTTAATCCGTTCTTGGAGGGAATCTTCTACAACCTTAGAGGCACGATGTCGGGGCAAGTGAAGATAGACGGTAGCGTAACCGACCCACTGATGGACGGCGAACTCACCTTGCACAAAGCAGGTGTGGGGATTACGTATCTGAAACTCAATACCGATATTCAGGAAGGTGCACGGATAAAGGTAAACAACAAGACGTTTGATATAGACAACTGGCTACTGACCGATACCGCTTATAAAACACAAGCCAAACTGAATGGTTCGATTAGGCATAACAAACTATTAGATTGGTTTTTAGACCTAAGATTGCAAACCCTTGGCAAGCGCTTTATGGTGCTCAACACCCCTTATACTGATGATGCGCTGTTCTACGGAACTGCCTTTATCAAAGGGAATGCGAGCATTAAAGGAGCATTGGACGAAATTGCGATTAAGGTAAATGCGAAGACCGAAGAGGGTACGTCCTTCAAAATACCGCTCAGCGATAGTGAGAGTGTGGGAGATGACTCGTTTATCACTTTTGTAGAGAAGGGCGATAAAAAAGTAAAAATTAACCGAGAATTGGAGTCTATCAAGGGGTTAGAACTGAACTTTGAGCTTGATATCCTTCCTACTGCCGAAGTGGAAATTGTGATGGATAGAAAAACGGGTAGTAACCTTGTGGGGCGTGGAGCAGGTACGCTCCTTATTGAAATCAATACCAACGGTAAGTTCAATATGTGGGGGGACTTTATCACCTATTCGGGCTTTTATAATTTCAAGTACGAAAACATCATCGACAAGCGTTTTACGGTGCTCCCAGGTGGGTCTATTTCTTGGAGTGGCGACCCACTAAGGGCGACTTTGCGCGACCTAAAAGCGGCGTATACCCTCAGTGCGAACCCAAGTACACTATTGGAAAGCAGTCAGTATAACCGGAAAATCAACACTCAGGTAATCATTAAGTTAGAAGGAGAATTGATGCGCCCCGAAACCTTGTTTGACATTACCTTCCCTGATAGTAGCCCGAGTTTGGTATCGGAGCTCAACTACAAGCTTGAAGACCAAGACCGCAAGCAGTTGCAAGCCTTTTCGCTCTTGGCACAGGGTTCGTTTATGAGCGAAAAGAATACCGACAACCGTTTGGTAGCTTACAACCTCTTTGAAACGGCAGCAGGCTTGTTTAACCAATTGCTCTCGGACGAAGACAACAAGCTGAACTTGGGAGTATCGTACGAAGCGGGGATTAACGACGGGTCGTCCGACATCAACAGCGACCGTTTGGGCTTTACAGTCTCTACCCAAATCACCGATTGGGCGAGTGTGAATGCCAAAGTGGGTATCCCTGTGGGAGGAGTGAGCCGTACGGCAGTGGCGGGTAACGTAGAGGTACAATTCCGCTTAAACACCGACGGTAGCCTCACGGCTAAAATATTCAACCGAGAAAACGAATGGCAACAGTATATGCTCGACCGTATAGGGTATGCCCAAGGGGTAGGACTGACCTATTCGGTAGATTTCAATACCTTTAAAGACTTGATGCAAAAGATATTTAAAAAGGGAGGAAAAGTGATAGAACCCAAGACAGAGAAGTAAAAAATATATATCGCAATAAAACTTTGGAACAATAATTGCTATTAGACAGAGACTAAATCATTAAAAACACTAGAAATGAGAAGAATATTTATTGTAGCTTTTGCTTTATTTTTAGGCGTATTTCAGGCACATAGCCAGCAAGTAGATAAGGCAAAAAAGCTATTGGATGAAGTGTACAACAAGATGGTTGCTTACAATAATATCTATATAGATTTTAAGTATAACCTCGATAATATTGCTGAGAATATCAATCAGGAAACCAAAGGTAATGTAACCATTGCCAAAAACAAGTATGTGCTGAATTATCTGGGGGCTACTAAAATATACGACGGTCATAAGACCTATACCATAGTACCCGAGAATGAAGAAGTAACCATAGAGAAAAACACCAATGATGACAATGCCATTACTCCTTCAAGAATGCTTACCTTCTATAAGAAAGGTTATAAGTACAAATGGGATATACAGCAAAATGTACGCGGGCGCAAAATACAATATGTAGAGCTAAAACCGCAGAAAGCTAATACTGATGTAAAGCAAATTCTGTTGGGGATAGATATACAAACTAAACACATCTACAACCTTATTGAAATAGGAAAGAACGGTACTAAAACCACTATCACAGTGAATACTTTTAAAACAAACCAGCCTATTTCGAACAATATCTTTAAATTCGACCGCGAGAAGTACAAAAAAGACGGCTATACTATCAGTGAATTATAGATGAAGATATTAGACCGCTACATTATCACTCAGTTCCTTACTAACTTTTTAGGAGCACTCTCTATACTTGTTCTTATCTTTGTATTCCACACTATCTTTACATACATTGATGAGCTAGCAGGGCGTGGTTTGGAGTTATGGATTATATTCAAGTTTCTAATCTATTTTATTCCGCAACTTATCCCTATCATTATGCCCTTGGCAGTGGTAATAGCCTCTATTATGACCTTTGGAGCATTTGCCGAAAACTATGAGTTTGCTGCAATGAAAGCCTCAGGTATTTCGCTAATGCGCGTAATGCGTCCGCTGATTATACTGATGGCATTACTGAGTTTAGGTACTTTCTTTTTAGCTAATAATGTAATTCCAGTAGCTTATCGCGAGGTGTATACCCTTAGATCGAACATTGCCAAAGTGAAGCCTGCTATGGCTATAGCCGAAGGCGTATTCTCTAACATAGGGGAGGATATAAGCATAAAAGTAGGGAAAAAAAGAGGTGATAATGACGAGTTCTTAGAGAATGTGCTCATTCACAAAAAGACTCCCGATAAAGTAAATCGCACTGTAATCAATGCCAAGCGAGGAGAACTCAAGAGTTCTAAGACTAATAGCAACTTCTTACAGCTTATTTTGGAAGACGGGACTTATTACGAGGATATTAAAACCAACTCTTACGAGGCTCAACAAAAAGAACCTTTTGCCAAAGTGTACTTTAAAAAATACATCATCAATCTTGATCTTTCGCATTTGAACAATGTAGATTTTAACGAGAAAACCGATGCCACTACCTATCGTATGATGAACGTAGGGCAGCTTAATTACGCTATCGACTCACTTCGCACCGATTTTAAGCAGAATATTACTGACTATGGCAATAATATGTTTCGCCGTACAGGTTTCTCAGTAGCCCCTCCGCCACCCTCTTCTGCCGAAGGGGAAAAACAAGAGAAACCTAAACCTGCTAAGGAGATTACTTCGGTGAGAGAGCTCTTTAACAAATTGAACAACACACAAAAATCAATGCTACTTGATATGGCTATCAATACCAACCAAGCTCAGTTAGACAATGTTGAGTTCCGCCAAAGCGACCTTGAATATCGCTATAAACTAATGAACTTACACATTTTAAATCTCAGCGATAAGTTTGCTCTCACGGTAGCTTGTTTTGTGCTCTTTTTCGTAGCGGCACCCTTAGGAGCTTTCATTCGCAAAGGAGGGATTGGTATGCCTTTGGTAATAGCAATGATACTGTTCTTAGCTTATTATTTTATAGGAATGTTTATGAAGAATATAGCTGAGAACAACACTATCAACCCAGCCTTGGCACCGTGGATACCCGCTTTGATACTTCTGCCTTTGGGTATTTACCTCACTACAAGGGTTACTACTGATAAAGAAGTGTTCAATTTCCCTATTACCAATAAACTAATGCGCTTTGTAGAAGACAAAGTGAAAGAAATAAAAGGGAAAATTAAAAAGAACAAGTAAAAATCGATAATATCTAATTATAAGTTCATCAATGGATATTCAGAGTATTGAGTATCCATTGATTTTTTATAACATCACAATACCGAAAAAAAATGATAAAACCAATCATCAGAGGTAAAGCTAGCGATAAGTTAGGTATGAGAGTAGAGAAAGAGTTATTTTATTTAGATGTAATATAAATTAATATCCGTTTTCTACTTTTCTTTTGGTATATTACTCATATAGTGTACTTTTGTCGCATATTTCACTAATTAAATTACTCACGTATGGAAACAGAAATTTTAG
>ERZ773077.1776-NODE-1776-length-14445-cov-12.624878_pt1 | contig 14445 bp, 10 predicted proteins | sample MGYA00580612_ERZ773077 | MGnify/ENA primary metagenome ERZ773077 (study PRJEB29015, sample SAMEA2737971) | human oral metagenome | biome: human oral; feature: human-associated habitat; material: dental | place: China | collected 2021 ...
CAAAGGATACTTCTCGATCAAGCCTAGTGCAGCGAAGGAGGTCAGCTCAGGAGCCTTATGAGGCTCATCCATGAGCCGGATATACTCGATACTCGGAGCAAATATCACCGCCCCTGCTGACTCCCCGATGCAAGGCTTACCACCCTCGATCTCTGCCTGGATAAGCTTATCAGCGCCTTTGCGCTTCAGCTCCTGAAGGAGATAGAAGGTATTCCCCCCTGAGATATAGATCAGATCACCCTCTGAGAGTGTACTTCTGATCTCTTCAGATGAAGCCGTAGCGACATCAAGAGGTGTGACCTTTAGACCTAGTTCCTCCAGACTCTCTTGCCCCAGCTTTACGTACTCCTTGTAGGACTCTGGAGTACTAGCCGTAGGGATGAAGGTGACGACCTTCCCCTGTAGTTCCATTGGGCATGCTTGCTCAAATAGAGGAGCTACATCTGCAAATGAGGAGCAGAGGAAAAGAAATATACTTGTGTTCATTCTCTATACTATTACTATTACTATTACTATTGGGTTCTCCTAGCCTTGCCACACTTCAGGACTAATTCTCACTGAGGAGTAGTGGCGTCGTGCTAGGCTTTTAGGCCTCGGGCCAATACTTATCGACGAGTTGCTGCTTGATGTTGACTTCAGCGGGTCGGAAGTACTTACCGAAGAGTCCCCATGCGGTGTCAAGCATCCCTTCGATATCGACATTAACGTCGATCGCTAGGAGCTCACGCGAATAGTCCGCAGCAAAGCGAAGGGTACGCTCGTCGTAGTCGGTTAGGTCGAAACCATTCTCCATCTTCGTCTGTGCACCTGCAGCATCAGAGAAGAGTCGGACAGCAGCATTCATCACCTGAGGATGGTCTTCTCGTGTCTTCTTACCGATGACAAGTTGCTTGAGTCGAGAGAGCGAGCGGAAGGGGTCGATGATGACCTTACCCACGTTGGAGTCACGACGCAAATAGAGCTGACCTTCGGTAATGTACCCCGTATTGTCAGGTACAGCATGTGTTATATCACCACCAGAGAGCGTCGTCACAGCAATGATTGTGATCGAACCTCCATCGGGGAACTGCACAGCCTTCTCATAAATCTTAGCAAGGTCTGAGTACAGCGAACCTGGCATTGAGTCCTTAGAGGGGATCTGGTCCATACGGTTGGAGACGATAGCCAAGGCGTCGGCATAGTTTGTCATGTCCGTCAGAAGTACCAGGACCTTCTCCTTCTTTTCAACCGAGAAATACTCAGCAGCCGTCAGAGCCATATCAGGAATGAGGAGGCGCTCAACGGAGGGGTCTTCAGTCGTATTGATAAAGCTGATAATACGGTCCAAAGCACCTGCATTGCTGAAGGTATTCTTGAAGAAGAGGTAGTCGTCATTCGTCATACCCATCCCTCCGAGAATAATCTTATCGCTCTTAGCTCGGAGTGCCACCATCGCCATGACCTCATTAAAGGGCTGGTCAGGGTCAGCAAAGAAGGGGATCTTCTGACCGGTGACGAGAGTATTATTGAGGTCAATCCCTGCAATACCCGTAGCGATCAGCTCAGAGGGTTGCTCACGACGTACGGGGTTCACTGATGGGCCTCCAATTTCAACCTCACGTCCCGTGACGGCTGGACCTCCATCAATAGGCTCACCATAGGCATTGAAGAAGCGTCCTACGAGCTGGTCTCCGACCTGGAGTGAAGGGGCCTTTCCGAGGAAGATCACTTCAGCATTGGTAGGGATACCTTCGGTACCACCGAAGACCTGCAGTGTCACCTCATCTCCCATGATGCGGACGACCTGTGCCAGACGGCCACCAATAGTAGCCAGCTCTTCATTACCTACTCCCGTAGCACGAAGCATACAGGTAGCCTTGGTGATGTTTTCTATCTTGGTATAAATCTTTTGAAATGCTTTTGCTGCCATAGCGCTGTTAGTTTTTAGCACGTTGGGATACCAGTTCATCGGCCTTAGCCTGCTGCTTGCGGAATTCGTCACTATCGAACTCAGCATAGTTCATCTGTCGGAAGGCATTGATCAGCTCCTTGAAGAAGTCACCGACCTCGACGAAGCCATCAAATGAGAATTCTGTATGGCAGACCTGCATAACACGACGTACCATGAATTCCTGACGCTCAAGTGAGCAGTTGCAGTCAATGCTATCAAAGGCATCCTGTTGGCAGATGATGAAGTCGATAAGTTCAGACTTCCAGAAGGTCACGTGATAATCAAGAGGCACACCGTCGTCACCAAGAATATTGATCTGCTCTGAGATCTCCTTCCCGCGGATGAGCCACTGCTTGAGTTCACTCACTTGATCAATCCATCCAGCCCCTACTCGCTCAGCAACATAGTCTGCGAACTCAGGGTATTCGAGATACTTCGAATAGCTATCGATTGGATTGATCGCGGGATATCGCTTGCGGTCTGCACGCTCCTGCTCTAGTGCATAGAAGCAGCGTGCTACCTTCTTCGTGTTTTCCGTCACAGGCTCCTTGAGGTTACCCCCTGCAGGAGAAACTGTACCGATGAAGGTTACGGACCCCGTCTGACCGTTCTTCAGATGAACGAAGCCAGCACGTGCATAGAAGTTTGCGACGATTGCCGAAAGGTCCATTGGGAAAGCGTCAGGGCCAGGAAGTTCCTCGAGACGGTTGGACATCTCACGAAGAGCCTGTGCCCAGCGGGAAGTTGAGTCAGCCATCAGAAGGACCTTAAGCCCCATGCTACGATAATACTCTGCGATAGTCATCGCCGTGTATACCGAAGCTTCACGGGCTGCCACAGGCATATTAGAGGTATTAGCGATGATGATCGTACGCTCCATCAAAGGACGCCCTGTGTTGGGGTCAAGAAGCTCTGGGAACTCCTTGAAGACTTCTACAACCTCGTTAGCACGTTCACCACAAGCTGCGATGATCACGATATCAGCTTCAGCCTGCTTACTGATGGCATGCTGTAGGACGGTCTTACCCGTACCGAAAGGACCAGGGATAAATCCCGTACCACCTTCGACGATAGGGTTCATCGTATCGATCATACGAACCCCTGTTTCGAGGAGCTTGTGAGGACGTGGCTTGTCTGCGTAGCAGGTGATAGGACGCTTGACGGGCCACTTCTGCTTCATCGTGATGGGGTGCTCTACACCAGACTCATCGACGAGGACTGCGATATTGTCTTCGACAGTATACTTACCCGCAGGTTGTAGACTCTTAAGCGTGTAGATACCCTCAAAGGTAAAGGGTACCATGACCTTGATTGACTGGAAGTTCTCTTCGACTTCACCAAGCCAAGCTCCCGCAGTGACGCGATCACCAACCGTAGCTAAAGGCTTGAAGTCCCAGAGCTTCTCCTCATCCAAGGCATACGTATAGGAGCCTCGCTTGAGGAATACTCCATCCATCTTATCGAGGTCATTCTGCAGACCATCATAGTTCTTTGAGAGCATCCCTGGGCCGAGTGTAACCTCAAGCATGTGCCCCTCGAAGGTGACGGGGTCTCCGATGCGCATGCCACGGGTCGACTCGAAGACCTGAGCATAAGCGTTCTTGCCATTGACACGGATGACTTCACTCATCAGTGGCACACCACCGACGGTGATGTAGCATATTTCGTTCTGGGCGACAGGACCGTCAGCCTCGATGGTCACGAGGTTCGAGACGATACCTTTTACACTACCTTTTGTTGCCATGTATCCCTTATTATTTTGCATGCGTCCCCCCACTGGTGAGGCAAGGCGCTTCATGTGATTATTCTGTTATCTGAGTATGTAGCTTAGCGTCTCTGAGCCTTCTTGAAGTCCTGGAGTACCTGAGCACTTTCACCCTTAAGCGAATGGACGATATTACGGAAAGTTGCTTCTCCCTTCGTCTCATTGAGGTTAGCCCAGCGCTCGAGGATTCCAAGGCGGAGATAGTAGCAGAGTACATTGTCGATATCAAAGACTCGGACAAAGGTCCACTCATCCATCCACTGCCACTTCAGTAGGTCGATCAAGCGTTCTCGGCGTGCGATATCTCGCTCTTCTGCGATCTGAAGGACCTTAGGCAGGTAGGGAAGCTTCTCCCCAAGATCAAAGTCCTTAGCCTTCGACTGCAAGAGCTGTGTTTCCACCTCACCCTTCCCGACAAGATAGCGCTGAGGATCCCAGCCTAAGCGGCGACAGGTGAAGACAGCCAAGATATTGCGGATATTCTTATTCAAGGCAAACCATTCTGTGAGGAAGGTGCTACTTGAATCAGCGACCGAATCATAGTAGTAGCTGGCGATCAAGTCTTCCAATGCTAAGCGATCACTACCGATCTCATCGAAGAGGCGTGGTGCTACAGCTTCAGAGCTATCTTGTTCATCGCTCTTCACCTCACGGTGATAGAGATCATAGACGAAGCGAGAGATATAGTCTGGGACCACCTTGGGGCGCGGATTACGCTTACCTTGGTTAGCCGCCGCAGACACAGACTGTAGAGCTTGCAGGCGAATTATCTCTGGGCTCAATGCCTCCGCGGCCTCCCCTGAGTAGTCCACCTCATAGCTTTGCTCAGGCTCTTGCTCTGGTGGAGTAAGCTCTCCTGCGACGATCCAATTAAGAAGCTCTTTATTCAGTGCTTCTTGACGCAGGACTTCCAGCAACTGGAGATCTTGCTTCGTGAGGATAGGGAGGAGTTCTTCGTAGAAGCTTGCAGTAGTGAACGGAGGCTTGGGGCTATCTACCGTGATATTGGGTAGTCCAGCGATTAGTGCATAATACTTAGCCATGAATGCTCTCCTTAATTTATAGCGTAGGTTAGAAGAGCATCTGGTTCATCTCGGGGCGGAGGAAGCTCTTGAAAAGCTCAATAAATTCAGCCTCGCCAAACTGTACCTTGAAGCTACCATCCTTGGGTGCGATGGAGAAGTCTGTAGGCTTACCAGCTACAGAGCGAATCGAAACGCCCGACTCAAGCAGAGACTTAGCGTGGGAGGTGAAGTAGGAGCGGAGATCTTCCGCATCAGCGGTGGAGATCTCTATGCCACGAGTGAGATCAAAGCGTTCTGCGATCTTAAGGATGAAGCTTCGGATGAAGGCGGGGTCAGATGACAGTGCCTGTACGCTACTCTTAGCGACCTCACCTTGGATCTGATCGGAGATACTACTCTTGAGGGAATCGACGAGCTGTGCCGTATAGAGGCGAAGCTCAGACTCTGTGTTTTTCTTTAGCTCGCTGGCTCGGCGCTCAGCAGACTTGATGATTTCTTCGGCGCGGGCTGTGGCATCTGCCTCTATCTTTCCAGCGCGTGTCTCAGCCTCAGCGATAAGGCGATCTGCTTCGGCTTGGCCTTGCTTGACGCCTTCGTTGTAGATCTTCTCGGTCAGTTCTTGAATCTTAGCATCCATATCTGATTGTGTTTACTTTGTCTACTGGTGCTATGGGTGAAGGACTCTTCACTCGTGCATAGCAAAGTTAAGGAATTTATTTAGATAACAAAGGCCTTTTAAAGCCCGTGCAAAACAAAGATCAAACGCCCTAAATATGCGGGATCTCAACTCCATTTCTATACCTCTCTAATTACCACATTTTAGCCAATTAACCAGACATATTGCAAGGCTGGGAGATTAAAATGAGTTAAGTTCGCTAACACAGCAAAGAGGCGCCCCTACCAAGTGGTAAGAGGCGCCTCTTTTATAGTTGTAGTACCCGTGGGGCTACTTGATCGTCATCTCATCGATCAGGCGGGAGCACTTGCCCCACTTATCGATGGTGAAGAGGACGTAGCGAATGTCGACTACGATCGTACGCTGGAGGTTGGGCTCGAACTCAATATCACCACTCATAGCTTCCCAGTTTCCGTCGAAGGCCAGACCGAATACGCGGCCATTCTTGTCAAAGACAGGGCTACCGGAGTTACCGCCTGTGATATCGTTCGTCGAGATAAAGGCTACGTGGAGCTTACCATCCTTCTTGTCTGCCCAACGGCCCCAATCACTCTTCTTGATCAGCTCAAGGAAGGAGGGGAAGACGTTGAACTCCGTAGACTCGGGGTTATTCTTCTCGAGGATACCACGGCTGGTGGTGAAGTAGTCATACTCTACAGCGTCAGCGGGGCTATAACCCTTGATCGTACCATAGCTCATACGCATCGTAGAGTTGGCGTCACTGGGCATAGGCTTGGAGGGGTTCTGCTCACGACGGCCAGCGAAGTAGAGACGGTTGCCACGGTCAATAGGTTCGTAGAGAGGCTTCAGCTCGTTAGAGAAGGCCGTATAGATCTCCCACACCTTATTCGAAAGCAGGACAGCGGGATCCTTGCTTAGGATTTCGGCTGCATTGGGCTGCTGAAGGGTCGCAAGAAGCTTATCCTTGTAGGGGACGACGCTATTAGCGAAGAGCGCATCAGCATAAGCCTTCGTGTCGCCACCATACTCCTTATTAATAAGGTCAAAGATCGGAGCTACGCGATTAGCATCGACGCGCTGACGGACGATGTCAAGCATAGCAGGCAGGACCTTCTGGTCAAGTGCAGGCACATAGTCCTTGTAGAGATCATTGATCATCTGAGCGAGCTGCTCCTTAGGCTGAGAAGCGAGCTTCTTGACCTTAGCGGGATCGCCCAGACCACGTGCAGTGGAGACGATCTCCGTACCACCGATGAGGGCTTCGCGCAGGTACATAGACTGGCGCTCGATGTTGCCAAGCTTCTTGTATGCACCTTCCATTTCGGAAAGAATACCCTTGTAAGCCTGAGCCTTCTTGCCCGAAGCAGCTACCCACTCTTCGAAGGAGGCTTCTTCTGCGCGCTTCTGATCGAGGACGCCGAGCTTGACGAGCGCCTTATTCATCCCGATGGAGTTCTTCCAATAGTTGGAGCTACGGGCATACTTAGAGGCATACTTGATGCGGGTAGCCTGATCAGCATTCATCGCTGCACGCCAGATATCCTGCTTGATACCACGCACCTCGATACGAGGATCGTTCTGATCCTTCATGCGGTTCTCTACAGCGAAGGAAGGGATGTAGCGCGAGGTCGAGCCAGGGAAGCCGATAGTCATCGCGTAGTCATTCTTCTCGTAGCCTTCGGTAGATACGGTAGCGTGGTACTTGGGCTTGTAGGGGACATTGTCCTTGCTGTAGTTGGCTGGAGCATTGTCCTTGTTAGCGTAGACGCGGAAGACAGAGAAGTCACCCGTGTGGCGGGGCCACATCCAGTTGTCCGTATCGCCGCCGAACTTACCTACAGATCCTGGAGGAGCGAAGACGAGACGTACGTCGCTGAAGACATCGTAGGTAATGAGGTAGTACTTGTTGTTGGCATAGTAGGGGCGTACCTGTACACGCTTGTGCTCGCTCTTGAGGCGCTTGCTCTCAGCAGCCTCAAGGCTCTGACAGATCTTCTGGATCTGCGAGAGGCGCTCGATTTCGTTCTTGGGCTTCTTGAGCTGAGCAAGGATCTCCTTCGTGACGTCACGGATAGAGGAGAGGTAGCTCACGGTGAGCCCTTCGATGGGGAGCTCTTCAGAGAAGCTCTGCGAGACAAAGCCGTCACGGAGATAGTCGTGGTCGACGGCGCTCTGCGACTGGATAGCGTCGAAGCCGCAATGATGGTTGGTGAAGATAAGACCTTGGCTGGAGACAGTGACCCCGGTACAGCCACGACCGAAGATTACAACGGAGTTGGCCACACTGGGCTTGTCCAGGTTGTAAAGGGAGTCAATGGGGAGACGGAAGCCCAGTTCCTTCATCTGAGCGACGTTCTCTCGCGTGAGCTCGTTGAGCAGCCACATCCCCTTATCAGCCTTTGCTTGGTAGCCGATAGAGAGGGCGGCGGTCGCCAGCACGAGCCCCTTCTTTAGAAATTGATTCATAGACTTACGATCTGTAATATCTGTAGGACTTTAATACTGCACGCTACAGGTGTGCGGTGTAAAGATACGAATTATAATGGGCGACCCTATATAGAAAGGCGCTCTCACAGCATGATGTACGGCCTTCACAAGGTCTAAGGGAAGTCCCTCCTTCCACCAGAGTCAGAGCACCAAGCGACCCACACGAAGGGCGGAAGCGAAGTAGCTCCTTCTCCTCTTCTATTTCGTTAAAGTAAAGCGACTAAGCACCGTGGCCTAAGGAGGCGAATTCGGCACCTAACCAAGACGTATACGTTTCGTGCCTGAAACGTATACGTTTTACGCTCGAAACGTATACGTTTTCATCACCAAACGTATACCCTTTGCTCCCCAAACGTATACGTTCTGCTCCGAGAGCCCATACCTTAGACCTCCCTACCCTTGCCCCAAGCCCCTCCTTTGAGATGCCGTGCAATGGTTTCATATAGCTTTCTCTTGATTCCCATATAGCTTTGTGAAGTGACCTCTATTTAGGTAATTGCCCCAAGTAGGGATAAAAGTTGTGGACGAGTGGCAGATAAGTTTGGGCTACGTACGTGGATCTAATGTCTACGTACGTGGATATTTGGATTGACGTGCCTGGTCTTTAAGACTACATGCATAGACAGAGGAAGACCCCTACGTGAAGGCGCTTTTTCCTTCACGAGAAGGACACTTTTCCCTCCACTGGATAAGAGGAATACTCGCGATAAGGCGAGGAGCTTGTGTATCTCTTCAGAGAGGTGTATCGTGGTGCTGGGCACTCGATGCCTCAGCAGAATAAAAAGAGGGCAGGACTCGCGGCAACAGTCTCATATAGGTCGCGTCAGCGATCTATATAGGCTCATAGCACCCCACTCTATAACTACATATACTCACCCCACTATTCACTTATGAAACAAGCATATACAGCAAGCCCCCAACCTCAGGCATCTTATGCAATTCGGTGGGGGCTTGACGTATCAACGCTGAAAGGGGGGAGCGTACCTATAGACTGTAGCTGATACTCCCCGAGAGCCAGAAGCCAGGCTGCGGTACGCCAGCGATATCAGCGTACTGCGTGTCGGTGATATTATTCAGCTCGAGACCAGCACGGAGGTGATTCGTCAGACGATAGTCGAGCTTGAGGTCAAGCGTCGCAAAGGGACTGGCTTGATTGACACGATCCTGATAGCGCAGTGCCCAAAGGGCTTCTATTCGAGAGCCGACGTTGTGTGCGAGCTGTGCCGTGAACTTGTGGCGGAGATAGTTCAGCGCATACTTAGACATCGCGACACCAGGAGCACGATGCTGCTGCGTCATATAGAGGTAGTCAAGGCTGAGACGTCCCGCATCACCAAGGAAGGGCAGGTACTCGCCAAGGCGAAGAGCCAGCCCAGCTTCGAGACCTTGGTTCGTAAGCTTAGCGATATTGTGCGAGGTGAAGGCCGTCTCCGTGGGGTCGAACTTCACCCAGTCAATGAGGTTGCTCCCCTTCATCAAGAAGTAAGAGAGGTGCGCCTCTACGTGCGAGGTCTGGTACTTCGCAATAGCCTCGAAGGAGTGGGCATACTCAGGCTGGAGATTGTCTCCATGCTTGTGGACAGGGTCGGTGTACCAGAGGTCGTTCAAGGTCGGCAGACGCATCGAGCGACTCCAAGTAGCGACGAAGCTCCAGCGATCAAGGGGATGATAGTTCACACTCACCGAAGGGAGGAAGGTATACTTCCCTGAGAGGAGTGTATTGTGACTCATAAGTGTCCCAGCAGAGATCAGCCACTTATCCAGCTTGACTGTATGCTCCAGACTGAGGCTGACATTCGTTCGACTACCGAACTTCGTGTAGTAGCTCTCGGGCTTAGCGCGTGGCGTACCGAGCTTATTCCCGATGACCTCCTCATAGCGAAGCTCACCACCGAGTGTCGTCGTCCCGAGGAGGGAGCTGTAGTTGGCGATGAGCCCAGCACCATAGTTATTCACGATATGGTGGTTCTGCCCGAAGGTCGTGCCACGCACCAGCTCGAAGCAATCGTACTCACGATCCCAGTAGACTGTGGGCAGGAGGCGCAGGTGCTCCCCCCCGAGGTCACCACGCAGCGAGGCCATCATGCGCTGGGTATGCTCGTACTGATTGGGGTACTTAGCCGAATAGAAGGAGTTCGCACCGAACTTTTTCTCATTGTAGCCGAGCTGGAGATCCATCTTGTTCTCCGCAGGGAGATTCAGGCGTGTTTGCCAGAGGGCATTATAGATCTCATAGTCGGTATTCGTACGGTAGCCAGCGCTGGAGCGGCGGCTCAACGAGAGGCTATTCTCCGTCTTGCCCCACGTCATCGCCCCACGGAGCTCTGCACCCACGAGGCGGTGCATACCCGCAGTAGCCTTGGCATAGAGGGAGGTCTCTGCGCTGTGCTTAGTGATGATGTTGATAGCCCCCGAGAAAGCGCCAGTACCATAGATAAGAGCCGAGGGACCACGAAGCACCTCGATACGCTCGATATCCGAGAGATTGATAGGGAAATCGAAGCTCAGGTGCCCCGACTTACTGCTGCTGACATTGATCCCATTGAGGAGGATGACGATCTGCTCGTGTGAGCCACCACGGATGGAGACATCAGCCTGCACTCCTTGGGCGCCGCGCTGAGCGACGTCGATACCCGCTACATAATTCAGCAGCTCTTGGATACTTCGCGCAGGAGTCTGGGCGATCTCACGTGACGAGATGACGGTGACGAGTCGCGTAGCTTCATTCAGCGGGGTAGCCGTCTTAGAGGCTGTGACCGTGACCCCCGTAAGCTCCTTGTCGGGCTCACCGAGGTTGTACTCAGGCTCAGACGCAGCTACATTCTGCGCGCTGACGGTGGAGGTGTAGGCACAAGCCAGCGCCAGGCTGGTGAGCGTGCCGATGTTGATGATACGGTGCATCGTGTTGAAGGCACCGTAGCTCTTGCGTGTCATACGCCGGAAGCGTAGCGCAACAGAGGTCTGCATGTTTGTTTGCTTCATCTGTAGACAAAAGATTGATTAGACGTGGACCTCACCTCGCTTGCCGTCACGAAGGAGACACAAGCCGAGGAAGGTAAATAAGCCATTGAATAGGAGGATCTCGTAGCCGACCTTATAGCCCCATAGGCTCTCCGCTGCCACTGCGACGCCGTAGCTCACAAAGGGAGAGAGGATACAGAGATAGGGCGTGAAGCGATCACGTACCGCCCAGCGTGTGAAGAGCCCGAAAGCGAAGAGTCCTAAGAGCGGCCCATAGGTATAGGAGACTGCTGTGAAGATCGTCTTCAGCAGGGAACTCTGCTGGATCTGACTGATGAGGAGTACCATGAGAGCGAAGGCCACACACATCGCTAAATGAATCCACCAGCGACGGCGCTCCCCTACCGCATCATCCTCGAGCTTCATACCGAGGAGGTCAGTGCAGACCGAAGTCGTGAGACTGGTCAGAGCCGAGTCAGCATTGGAGAACGAAGCAGCAGTGATACCCAGCGTGAAGAAGATCAGGACCCACGGACCTAAGTGCCCTGCAGCGAGGAAGGGTAGGATATCATCTCCTCGCTCAGGCAGGGTCAAGCCATGCGCTGCGCCGAAGTGCAGGAGGAGAACCCCCAAGACGAGGAAGAGATAGTTCAGCGGGAGGAAGCCGAAGCCGTAGGTGAGCATATTCGTACGAGCCTCACGGAGTGTACGGCAAGTCAGGTTCTTCTGCATCATGTTCTGGTCCAAGCCCGTCATCACGATGACAATGAAGATACCGCTGACGAACTGCTTCCAGAAGTACTGCGGGCTCATCCAGTCATCGAAGAAGAAGACTCGGCTGTGGGGATCTTCTCCGACCAAGCCCACGATACTCGAGAGGTTAAGCCCCAGTTGCCCCGAGACGACATAGACGATGAGACCCAGCGTGAGTACAAGGCAGACCGTCTGCAAGACATCCGTCCAGATGATCGTACCCATGCCACCGCGCTGCGTGTAGAGCCAGATGATGCCGACGACCCCAAGGACCGTGACGACATACGGCACCCCTATCGGAGCAAAGACGAGCTGCTGCAGGATAAGCGTGATGAGGAAGAGCTTCGCTGCTGCCCCGAAGAGCTTCGAGATGATGAAGAAGAGTGCACCCGTACGATAGCTATGCCGTCCGAAGCGCTGCTCCAGATAGGTATAGATCGAGACAAGCTGCAGACGATAGTAGAGCGGCAGGAGGACATAGGCGATGACGATGTAGCCAAAGAAGAAGCCGAAGACCAGCTGCATATAGCTCATATCCATCTGCTGCACCATCCCTGGCACCGAGACGAAGGTCACACCCGAGATCGAGTCACCGAGCATCCCGATCGAGACGATCCACCAGGGGGTAGCACGCCCCGCAAGGAAGAAATCCGCATTGGTGCCTCGTCTACGCGTCCAGAAGGTGATCAGGAAGAGGAAGAAGAGATAGAGGACGAAGGTAATCAGTACACCCTGTACCATGATGATAGATGATAGTGGCGACTAATAGTTGTAGTGAACTTCCCAGTCCTCGGGCGTATTGACCTTACCGCAAGCCTCGATCATCTTCATATCGTCCTCAGCTTGACGGCCAATGGTCGTGAGCAGGTCACCCGTAATAGCGGCGTTGATACCGACGTAGATAGCCTTGTATTGCGTCTCGGGGGAGAGCTGTGCACGTCCACCAGAGAAGCGAAGGAATGCCCGAGGATTGACCATGCGGAAGACTGCGATAGCCGAGAGGACTTCATCCTCAGTGAGCGGAGTGGAGTTGCCGAGCGGGGTACCAGCGATGGGTTGGAGGATATTCATTGGGATGCTATAGCTCTTCAGGCGCTTGACATAGAAGGCAAGCTCGACACGCTGCTCCAGCGTCTCACCCATGCCGATGATACCACCACAGCAGATACGCATACCTACACGACGAGCGGCCTCGAGAGTCGCTTCTTTGTCCTCCTGCGTGTGTGTCGTACACAGCTCACGGAAGTAGCTGGGAGAAGTCTCCACATTGCAATGGTAGGTCGTCACGCCGCTATCAAAGAGTTTCTTCAGCTGAGGCTCAGTGAGTAGCCCCAGCGAGGCACAGCACTTGAGCTCAGGATGTGCCCGCTTGATGGCGCGGTAGCTGATGCTCATCATATCGATCTCTCGATCGGTCTGGCGACGCCCACTCGCCACGAGCGAGAAGCGCCCAATGCCCTGCTTGCGGTTGTAGCTGGCCTGCGCTACACAAGCGCTGGGGCTGACGACGGAGTAGCGCTCTGCTGAGGTCGAATAGTGAGCGCTCTGTGCGCACCACTTACAGTCCTCGGGGCAGTTGCCACTCTTCGCATTGATGATGGAGCAGGTATCGAATGCCTTCCCCATGAAGTGCTCGGTGATCTCGTGTGCTGCTTGGTATAGCTCCTCCTTGTGAGGAGTAGTAAGCAAAGCAAGTGCTTCCTCTTCGGTGATCTCACCGCCAGCGAGGATACGTGCTTTGATGTCTTGTATCATAGTAGTCTTTTCGTGTGATCTTATCGATATATAAAAAGCGCTGTCTCGCTACACACCCGCCTCCTATCTTGGAGTGGGTAGTAGCGAGACAGCGCTGTGTCAGCTGCAGAGAGCTACACTGAGGTAGTCTGCAGGATGTGCCGATGCGCTGGGCTTAGGAGTAGGCGTGAGTGCGAGGAGCAGCTCTGAGAGCATAGCTTCCTCGAGGACTTCGGCCTCCTCACAGCTCCCTTCGGTGGGAGCAAGCGTGCCACATACAGCAGGTGTGGTAGCGAGCGTCGTCGTCTTTGCTGAGAGACGCTCCAGGACGCTTGACGAGAGATGCCCGATGGTGACGCAATGCCCGAGGCTGTGGAAGACGGCTGCGCTACTACGTGTCCAGCGACGGAAGTAGAGGCGAGCTGCGCTCAGCGAGTGGGGTTGTGTGGAGTACATCGGAGTGGGTCAGCGTCTTGTGTGAATTACTTAGCTACGCGCTCGAGCCACTTGACCATAGCGAGCATCGTGATCATCGAGGCAGCACAAGCGCCTACGAAGACCAGCCAGCAAGCCCAGAGAGGCACGCTCGTATAGAGGATACCTCCGATGAAGAGGAGCGAGTTCCCAAGAGCCGTAGCTGCGAGCCAAGCACCCTGCATGACCCCCTGGAGGTGGGGAGGAGCTACCTTCGATACGAAGGAGAGGCCAAGGGGTGAGATGAAGAGCTCAGCGAGCGTGAGGATGAAGTACATCCCGACCATGACCCAAGGCGTGAGGAGCATTTCGTGCTTTGCAGCCTCCGTCATGCTACCGAGCGAGCTCTGATCCGGCAGACCGAGTGAGCAAACCATCAGGAAGACATAAGCCAGAGCAGCGATACCCATCCCGATAGCGATCTTGCGGGGAGCAGAGGGTTCCTTACCCTGCTCACGCAGACGGCCAAAGACGTACATCACGAGAGGCGTGAGGCAGACGACGATCAGCGGATTCACCGACTGGAAGATCTCTGCACCCTTAATCACCGTGAAGCCGAGGTCGATCTTGATGACACTCAGGTCGACGTAGTCACGAGCGAAGTACGTAAGCGAGTACCCGTTCTGGTGGAAGGACATCCAGAAGAAGATGACGACACCGAATACTGCGAAGAGCGCGT
>ERZ773077.1778-NODE-1778-length-14441-cov-2.996663_pt1 | contig 14441 bp, 10 predicted proteins | sample MGYA00580612_ERZ773077 | MGnify/ENA primary metagenome ERZ773077 (study PRJEB29015, sample SAMEA2737971) | human oral metagenome | biome: human oral; feature: human-associated habitat; material: dental | place: China | collected 2021 ...
TGAGAAACTGTCTGTCGAGATGGCGGACTTTCTCTCGCAGTCCGATGGCCGTCTGCCTGCCAACCGCGCCGACATCTATTTCAAGGAACTGGGCCGCGAATCGCCCATGCTCGTCAAACTGCTGATGAAAACGATCAAGCAGAGCACCCCGGAACGGCGGGTCGTGGTGGGTCAGCCCGCCGCGGGTCATTTCGTGGTGATCAACACCGCTCGCCGCCGGTGTCTGCCCGCCCGGCTCGACCTGCCCATCGGCGCCGAGATCGCGTCCTTTCAGGTTCCTAGCCTGGCCGCGGCCCAGCAGTGGGTGGCGGAGTTCACGATTCCCACCGAGCGGCGCGGTGTCTTGCCGACCGGGCCGGCCCGTTCGGTGCAGGGCGATCCCTTCGGCCTGGCCGGTCGCGAATCCAACTGGACCGATCGGATCGAGGTTTTCGTGCATCCCCGAACGGTGTCGCTGACCGGCCGGCAGACCGGGTTCATCCATGACCTGGAAGGTCACACCAGCGCCCGGCACTCCAACAGCGATATCAATTTCCAGTCCCTGCGCGAATACACCCCCGGCGACGATCGACGGCAGGTGCATTGGCGCAGCACGGCCCGGATGCGCAAGCTGATGGTTCGCCAGTTCGAGGAGACCCTACAGTCGCGGGTGGCGCTCGGCATCGACCTGGCCCTGACCTCCTATCTGGGCGAGGATGACTTCGAGACCGCGATCAGCGTCGTCGGTTCGCTGGCATTGCGTTCGGTGCGGGATCAAAACCCGCTGTCGGTGTTCACCAACAGGCAGTCGCTGCCCGCGGTGAGCGGCCCACGGGTGCTGGATGAACTGTCCCGGCTGGAACGCCGGGGCCGCACCGAGCTGCAGGAGCTGGCGAACACCGTCGTACATCAGGCTCCGCAGGCCTCGGTGGTGATGCTGGCGACCGGGGCGGGCAATTCCCTGGACCGGCTGCGCCGGGCCTGTGCCACCTTCGATCTGGACACCCGGGTGGTCGGCATCGTGGTCGATCCGGGGGCGGGCGTCATGGTGCGCAATGTCGCCAATGTCTCATTGGTCAGGTTGGCGCAGCTTTCCGAACTGGAACGCGCGATGCGGCGGGCGATGCCATCATGACCGGTCGTCTCCTACGGCTGCCGTTGGCCACGGACAGCGCCGCCCTGCTGGGGCTGGGCGCCGCGCTCGGGGTGGCCTTTTGGCCTACCTACGGGGAGCCGTGGCTGTGGCTGGCGGTCGGTGGCGGTACCGCCTTGGGGATCGGCCTGGGGTTGCTGAGCGCTTGGCGTCGCTGGCGTCCGACGGCCACCATGCTGGTCACCGGCCTGGCCTGGTTTGTGTTCGGTGGCCTGCTGGCCATGCCCGAGGCGAACACCGGCTATGTGATACCCAGCCCGCGTACTCTCCTGGGGCTGGCCACCGGGCCGGTCACCGCCTGGCGGGATATGCTCACCATCGCACCGCCGCTGGGCACCACCTCGAATCTGATGACCGTGCCGGCGCTGTTGGCCTTGCTGACCGGGCTGTTGGGTATCACCCTGGCCCGCCGGTCCGCCCGTCCCACCCTCGCCTGGCTGCCGGGTTCGGTGGCGATTCTGGTGGCTTTTGCGCTCGGTGCCGCCGAAACCTTGCGGCCGGCGGCGGTGGCTTTGGGGGTGCTTGGGCTGGTTCTGGCCTGGACGACGATGCAGCGCTCCCGGGCGCGTACCTCGCTGGCCCGCACCGCGTCGAGCCGCCGGCTGCCCACCGCGCTGGCCGGTGTCCTGGTGTTCGCGGTGGTGGCCGGGGTGAGCGTGGCCGTGTCCGGTTTCGTGGCGCCGCGCGAGCCGCGTCTGGTGCTGCGGGATCTGGTGACGCGGCCCTTGGATGTGCGGGCCTATCCCTCGCCGCTGCAGGGGTTCCGGGCCAATATCAGCGAGCACGAGGACGATGTGCTGTTCAGCGTCCAGGGCGCTCCCGGCGGCGGTGTCCTGCGGGTGGCCACGCTGGATGCCTATGACGGCTTGACCTATAACGTGAGCAATTCCGCTACCGGCGGTGGGTCGGACTATGTGCGGGTGGGCGCCCGGATCGAGACCGCCGCACCGGGGGACGGCTACCGGGTCCGCGTCCGGGTAGGTGGCTATTCCGGTGTCTGGCTGCCCAGCCTGGGAGCCACCCGCGATGTCGCTTTCGAAGGCGATCGAGCCCTCGAATTGGGCGATTCGTGGTATCACAACGTCGCCAGCGGCACCAGCCTGGTGGCGGCCGGTCTCCGGGCGGGCGATTCCTATGTGGTCGATGCGGTGTATGCCGGCCGTCCCCCCGACGCCCAGATCCGTAGCGCCTCGGTTGGCGATGTCGAGTTGCCGGAGACAGCCGATCTGCCCGAGCGGTTGCAGGAATTGGCCCGCACCTGGACTTCCGGGGCGTTGGGTGCCGGCGACGCCTTGTTGGCGTTGGAGTCGCGGCTGTCGACCACCGGTTGGTTCAGCCATGGGGTCGATCCCGGACTGACCCCGTCGCTGCCTGGGCACTCCTACAGCCGGATGTCGGCGTTGCTGGCCGACGAGGAGCAGATGGTCGGCGATGGCGAGCAGTATGCCGTGGTGATGGCCCTGATGGCCCGGTCCCTGGGGATGCCGGCCCGGGTGGTCTATGGCTATCGGGCTCCGGCGGGCGGCTCCGGCGATGTGCGCGGCGCCGATGTGGGCGCCTGGACGGAGGTCTATCTGCGCGATCTCGGCTGGGTGCTGTTCGATCCGACGCCGGACCCGGACCGGATCCTCAAGGAACTGCGGGATCAGCGTGCCCCCCAGACTCGTCCGCATGTGGAGAACCCACCGCCGCCCCCGCAGCGTCCCGAGGTGCCGCCGCCCGATCAGCAGATGCCGGTCGATCCTTCGAAGGCTCCCGAACTGCCGCCGCGGATCGATATCGCCCAGGTGTTGCGCGTCACCGCGGTGTTCGGTCTTCCGATGCTGGTGGTTTTCGGGCCGCTGATCTTGATCCTGGGGCTGAAGGCTCGTCGCCGGCGGCAGCGCATGCATGCCGAACTGGTGGCCACCCGGGTGGCCGGCGGTTGGGCGGAGCTGCTGGACGCGGCCCGCGATCTCGGCGCCGATGTCTCGCCGGCCGCCACCCGCACCGAGCAGGCCAGCGCCCTGGCACTGTCGTATCCCCGGCTTGAGGAGCGAGTGGATTCGAATCGGCTGGCCAGACAGGCAGACGCGGCCAGTTTCGCCCCGGAGCCGGTGAACGCCGAGCAGGCAAACCGCTATTGGCGTGGGATCGATCTGGCGGTGAGCGGGCTGCGCGCCTCGGTCTCGCGCCGCCAGGCGTGGTTCAGCCGGCTGTCCACCCGATCCTTCCACCGGGTTGGTTGACGGCCGGGTTAACCACTTGGTCAAGTAGTCTTCGACTTATCCGTGCAACAGGGGAGGCGCGAGCAATGAACCAGTCTTCTGGTGTGGTCGTGGCGCCGATCGGGCGTCGGTTTGGTGCCGCATTCATCGACCGACTCGTCCCGGGGTTGATCGTCGGCCTGTGGAGTTGGCTGTTGACCGGTAAACAGGTTGCCGGCTGGCTGATCTACTCGGTGGGGTTCAGCGTTTTGTTGTTCGGCTGGGTGCTGGTGCAGTGGTGGTTGTATGCGACCCGCAAGGCGGGCCTGGGATTCCGGGTTTTCCATCTTGAACTGGTCGGTCTCAACGATGGCAAGGCCATCGGCTGGGGGCGGATGTGTCTGCGCAGCCTGATCCTGTACGCCTTGTGGTTCACCCTGGTGGGTGGGGTCGCGTTGGCTATCTTCTTGGTCGTCCAGGAACGCCGGATGGGATGGCACGATCTGGCGGTCAAGTCGCTGGCGATCGCCCGCATTCCCAAGCCCGCTCCCGCGATGCCCACTACGCAGGCCACCGGGCGGCGCAGCAGTTCTACGGTGGGACTACCCGCCCATCTGATGGGGGCCAATGGCTATGCCGGGCCCGGCGAAATCCCCACCGGGCCGATGGAGCAGCCCGCCCAGCCGGGCCGGTATGGCGACTACGCGCCGCAGGAGATGGCCCGCTATGCTCCGCCTGGTCAGTCGATCGATAGCCGGTTCGCGCCCGCCGAGCCGGCGGGCCCCGCACGTTCGGCCGTTCCCGGGTCGGCCTCCTATCCGGACGCGCCGTCGTCCTGGGCGGGGCCACAGCCGCCGGGTGCGCCCTATGGGGCGCCCCAGCAGCCGAGTGCGCCAGCCGGCCAGGACGGCTATGGCTACGCGGGTGCGGGCCAGGCCGGTTACGCTCATGCTCGGGGAACCGGGTCTGTCTACGGCACCCAGACCGCCTATGGTGCCCAGTCGCCGCCGGCATCCCAGGGGGCGCCGGCAGGGCAGGGCTACGATGCCGGTCCGGCTGTGCCGCCGGCGGGCGGCTACTCCCCGCCGGGGGTTTCGGGCGCTCCGGCCCGCTACGGCATGCCGGGTGCCGGCTCGGGCGTGCCGGCGGGGGCGGCCGGCTACCCGGATACCGGTTCGCGGCCTTCCCCCAACGCCGCGGGCTACGGCGCCCAGGCTGCTCCGGCGGGTCATGACGGCCCGCAGTCCGGTACCGGGCAGACGCCCGGCCGGTACGGTGCCGGCACTCCGCTGCCCACGGGCCAGCCGCCCACTCCGCTGCCCGGGCAGCCCGGTGGCCCGGCGGTGCGCGTCCGCCCGCGGCCGGCTTTCAACGATGACACCGATGGCACCCGGTTGGTGGCCGCGACCGCTCGTGGTGCCCGGCCCGCCGATGAGGGCTGGCATGTGCGGCTGGACGATGGCCGGGATGTCCCGGTGGCCGGGCTGGTGCTGATCGGGCGTAGCCCGGCCGCCAAGGATGGCGAGCAGGACGCTAACCTGGTCAGCGCGGGCGAGCCGGCCAAGACCGTCAGCAAAACCCATCTGGCGTTGAATGTGGATCATCGTGGACTGTTCGTGGTCGATCGGGGGTCCACGAACGGCACCGCCCTGCGCGACCCGGACGGTGGCCTGTCGCCGTGCGCCGCCAACAGCATGGTGCGGCTCGGCGAGGGCAGCGTGGTGAGTTTCGGCGAACGCTCCCTACAGGTGTTGCGCTATCCGCCACGCCGCGACTGACCACCGCCCCGGCGCCGGCTTGTGGGCGGTCAGTCGGGGTCGGCAGGAATCTCGATCCGGGTGAAATTGAGGTATGAGCGGCTCGGTGTCGGGCCGCGCTGACCCTGGTAGTGCGAGCCGGTTGCGGTCGAACCGTAGGGGTGCTCGGCGGGCGAACCGAGCCAGAAGAAGCACAGCTGACCGATCTTCATGCCCGGATACAGTTTGATGGGCAGGGTGGCCATGTTGCTCAACTCCAGGGTGACATGCCCCGAGAAGCCGGGGTCGATGAATCCGGCGGTCGAGTGAGTGAGCAGTCCCAGTCGTCCCAGGGATGACTTGCCCTCCAGCCGGGCGGCGATATCGTCTGGCAGCGTGACGGACTCGTGGGTGGCGCTCAGCACGAATTCGCCCGGATGCAGGATGAACGGGTCGTCGCCGGTGGGTGAGACCAGGCGGGTCAGCTCGTCTTGCTGGGCGGCCGGGTCTATGGCGTCATAGCGGTGGTTTTCGAAGATGCGGAAGAACCGGTCGAGTCGGACGTCTACGCTGGCCGGCTGCACCATCGCCGGGTCCCAAGGGGCCAGGCCGATGCGGCCCGATTGGATTTGGGCCCGGATATCGCGATCCGACAAGAGCATGGCGGCAATCTATCGAACCTGGACCCAGCTTTCCGGATGCCTGAGCTGTCGGCGGGGCGGATCCCGGTGTTCACCGGCCGGCTCGGCGGGTCGAGTCGCGCAGGCGGATCTCGAAACCCAGTTCGACCGGTTCGGGCACCGGGGTCAGCACGAGATCGGCAGCGAGTTCCCCGGCCCATCGGGCGTCCATGAACACCGAGGTGATCCGGGGGAAGGCGTCCAGCAGCGCATCGGAATCGCCGAAGCTGGCCAGCCCGACCCGGTCCGGGACGACGATGCCGGCGTCCCGGAGTGCGCGCAGCGCGCCTAGGGCGAGCAGGTCGTTGGCCGCGAAGATGACATCGGGCAGTCGATCCAGCAGCCGGCTGGTGGCCCGCCGGCCGGCGATGCGGTCCATGCCGGTCGCCAGCCGGGCGGTGATCTCGCCGCCGCGCGCCCGCACTCGGTCGGCGAAGGTGTCGGCCCGGCAGCCCATGCCGGGATGCTCCGCCGGCCCGGCCAGGATCGCGAACCGGCGATGCCCAAGGTCCAGCAGGGCATCGGCTAGGGCTGCGGCGCCGGCCCGGTTCGGCAGCGCGATCGAGTCGATCCGCAGCGCCTGGTTGCCGATCGCGCAGACCCGGACGCCGGATTCGGCCAGCCGTGCCAGGCCGGCGCGCAGTTCCGGTAACCCGGGATCATGCCCCGGCCCTCCGCCGGCCAGCACCAGGGCCCGTACCCGCTGGCCAGCCAGCAGATTGACCACCGCGGCCTTGGCGGCGGCGGCCACGCCGGTGGTGGCGAGGGTGACGATACAGCCCTGCCGGGCGGCGGCGGCGGTCACTCCGGCGGCGACCGCCGCGAAGAAGGGATCGGTGATGTCGTTGACCAGCAGGCCGAGGCTGTTGGCCTGACCGCGGGCCATGGTCTGGGCGGCCGCATGGGGTTGGTAGGCGAGCTCCCGGGCGGCGCGGACCACCCGGTCGCGCAGTTCGGGGCGCACCTGGCGGCCGGGGGCGCCGTTGAGGGCTCGCGACGCCGTGGCCAGCGACACCCCCGCCCGGCGGGCCACGTCGCTCAGCGTGGTCACCCTGGCTGCGCTCCGGCAAGGATCGTTGCGGTTGCCGAGCAGCCGAGCCGGGTTGCGCCGGCCGCGATCATGGCCATGGCGGTCGGATAGTCCCGGATGCCGCCGGAGGCCTTGACCCCCAATCGTCCGCCCACGGTCTCGGCCATCAGCCGGACCGCCTCGACGCTGGCCCCGCCGGCCGGGTCGAACCCGGTGGAGGTTTTCACGAAATCCGCGCCCGCCCGCTCGGCGGCTTGGCATGCGGCGACGATCTGTTCGGGGGGGAGTTTCGCCGACTCGATGATCACCTTCAGCACGCCCGGCACCGCCGCGCGGACGGCGGCGATCTCGGCGATCAGATCGTCGATGCGGCCGGCCCGTAGCAAACCCACATCGATCACCATGTCGATTTCGTCGGCACCGGCGGCGACCGCCGCCCCGGCCTCGGCCGCCTTGACCGCTGCGGTGTGTTTGCCGCTGGGGAAGCCGCAGACCGCGGCCACCTTGACCACGCCCGGGTCCGCGGTCAGCGGCAGCATATTGGGTGAGACGCAGACCGAGTGGGTGCCCAACTCGATGGCCTCGGCGACCACCGCGGTCACCTCGGCCGCGGTCGCATCCGTCTTGAGCAGGGTGTGATCGATATAGCGGGCCAGTCCGGCTGCGGTCAGGTTCATGAGTGCTCCTCGGAACGTATGCCGGTGGGCGGCATCGCTGGCTGGGCATGGCTCCCGGTCGCGGAAGAGCGGGTCGATGCCTTTCCTAACTCGAAGCGACCATGCCTGCGCTGCCATCTTTCACCATCGAACCGCTGCGGGTCCAGTTCGTTGTGCCGATTCGTGAGCGGGTGGCCTGCCGGCCGCCGGGCCGCAAGTCGGCTCGTTCCGGCTCGCCGGCATCGCCCAATGCCCAGGCTGCCAGGCGATATGCTCGCCCCGGCGGTTACGGTATCTCCCGGCCGGGGTCGCCGGCTACCGCGCGAGCGCCGGCAGCCAGACGGTGAACTCGCTGAACCCGGGTTCTTCACCGTGGGCTGGCCGGGTGCCGAGTTCCACTCGGCCGCCATGGGCCTTGGCCACCGCGGCCACTATCGCCAATCCCAGCCCGGTGGAGCCCTCCCGGTCATGCGAACGTGCGGTATCGGCCCGCGCGAACCGCTCGAACACGCTGGCCGCCAGCTCCGCGGGCACCCCGGGCCCGTCGTCGCGCACCCGCATGCGCACCCAGTCGTCCTGCACGTCCACGGTGGTGCGCACCATGGTGCCGGGCGGAGTGTGCTTGCGGGCGTTGCCGAGCAGATTGGCCAGTACCTGGTGCAACTGGTTGGCGTCGCCCAACACCTGCGCCGGATTGTCGGGTACCGCCACCTGCCAGCGGTGCTGGGGGCTGGCCGCTCGCGCATCGGCCACCGCGTTGAGGGCGATCTCGGCTAGATCCACCTCGGTGCGCACCAGGTCCGGGTCGTTGTCCAGCCTGGCCAGCAGCAGCATCTGCTCGACCAGCCGGCTCATCCGCTGGGACTCGGCCTCGATACGTCCGAGCGCGAAGACCGTGTCCTCGGGCAATCGGTGCCGGCCGCGGCGGGTCAACTCCGCGTAGCCGCGGATCGCCGCGAGTGGATTGCGCAGCTCGTGGCTGGCATCGGCCACGAACTGGCGTACCCGGGTCTCCGAGGATTGCCGGGCCCGCAGGGCGGTCTCGACGTGGTCGAGCATCGTGTTGAAGGCCTGGCCCACCTTGCCCACTTCGCTGCGCGGGTCAAGCCGATCGCCGGGGACGCGCACGCCTAGGTCCACCTCGCCGCTGGCCAGCGGCAGCTCGGCCACCGTGCTGGCGGTGCAGGCCAGCCGGTTCAGCGGACGCAGCGAATTGCGTACCACGACGCCGGATATCCCCGCCGCGCAGAATGCGGCGAGCACGATCAGCAGTGCCTCGATCTGCAGCATCCGCGCGATTACCGAACCGGTGATCTGTAGGGGGGCGGCCGCGATCAGCAGCCGATCGCCGTGCAGGCAACCGACGGCTCGGTATCTTCCGTAGCCGTTGATGGTTATGGTGTGCACCTGGGCGTCTCGGGGCAGCGCCAGCAGGGCGGCGATCTGGGTGGCGTCGGCGGCGGTGGTGCCCAGTTCGCCGGTGACCTGGCCGTGGACCGCACCGGTGGCGTCCACCAGCAGGGAGATGCTGCCGGCCGGCAGGCCGCCGCTGCGTAGTCCCTCCTTCGGGCCGTCGGGGTTGCTCGGCCCGCCCGGGCCGTGCGGTCGTTGCTCGGTGGCCCGCACCGCGTAGCTGAGCTGGTCGTCCAGATTGCGGGTGAGGATCCGCCCCACCAGCAGGGTGGATACCGCCGCCAACAGCACCGCGATCGCGGTCACGATCAAGGTGATGCGGACGACGAGTTGCCGGTTTAGGGTGCCGGGCGCCAGCAGGCGCGCCCGGCCGGGCCTAGTCGGCAGGTTTGAGGACATACCCCGCCCTTCGCATGGTGTGGATCATCGGCGGCCGGCCCGCGTCGATCTTCTTGCGCAGGTAGCTGATGTACAGTTCCACGACATTGGCCTGGCCGCCGAAATCGTAGTTCCACACCCGATCGAGGATCTGGGCCTTCGACAGGACTCGCCGGGGATTGCGCATCAGATAGCGCAGCAATTCGAATTCGGTTGCGGTCAGCGCGATCGGTTCGCCTGCCCGGGTCACTTCATGGGAGTCCTCGTCCAGGGTCAGGTCACCTACCACCAGCAGCGCATCCGATTGCCGCTGGGTAGCCCCGCTGCGGCGCAGCAGGGCGCGCAGCCGGGCGATCAGCTCCTCCAGGCTGAACGGCTTGATGACATAGTCGTCGCCGCCCGCGGTGAGCCCGTTGACCCGGTCGGACACCGCATCCCGGGCGGTCAGGAAGATGACCGGCACATCGGGCTGATCTGCCCGGATACGGCGCATCACCTCCAATCCGTCGAAGTCGGGCAGCATCATGTCCAACACGATGGCGTCCGGTTTCACCTCGCGGGCCAGCCGCACCGCCTGTAGGCCCGAGGTTGCGCTGTGGGCCTGCCAACCCTCATAGCGCACCGCCATCGACAGCAGCTCGGTGAGGCTGGGCTCATCGTCCACCGTGAGGACGCGCAGCGGTGTGCCGTCGGGCCGGGTCAACTGGGTGGACTCATCGTGCGACATGGCAGCAGCTTCCCAGATCCGCTACATCGGAGGCTGTGTGCCGGCTGTGAGTTGGCTGTGAGTCCCGCCGTCCGGTAGGGCTGTGGCCCCGGGACGACGAGCCGGCTGGCTCAGATCTCGGTGCTGCCCAGTCTCGGTTGGTATAGCTCTTCGGTCTCTTCGCCGTCTCGCCGGCGGCCGCGGCCGAGCAGCACCGTGTCCAGGCCGGCATGGTGGGCGCCGACGGCCAGGAAGACCAGGCCGAGCAGCGCTAGCGCAAGGTTGTACTCGAATCCGCCGTCGGCTAGGTAGATTCCCGCCGGCCATTTCAGCCAGCCGACGATCAGCGCGTTCTCCACCGCGGCCAGCAGCGCCACGAACCGGGTCAGCAGGCCGAGCGCCAGCATCGCCCCGACCGCGGCTTCCAACAGTGGTGTCGCGGTCGCCAGCAGGCCTGGATGGGGCAGCCCGGCCTGGGTGAGCCGTTCGGTTTGGGCGGTCAGCCCTTCGATCTGCCAGCGATACCAGGCCCGGCTCAGCAGCAGGGCGGCGAAACCTAGCCGGGCGATCAGCAGGATGAGGGACCGGAAGACGGTTGCGGCACGGCTTCGAGTACTCGACATTGGGTCTCCTCCCTGATGCGTAATCGCCACGCTACCTTGATTCCGGCGCAGTATCGCGATTCTGCCCGCCGGTTTCCGGGCCGGCCGCGCCCGGGGCGCGCTGCCGCACCCGGCGCCCTGCCCGGTGGCGGTCGTAGCCGGCCTCGGGGTTTCCCCGCCCGGGAACGGACCGGGTAGTCAAGGAGCAACCGGTGGCACATCGGTGGTCAGGGCGGCCTTGATGGCCGAGTAATCGGCCAGTGGGTCCAGACCCAGCACTCCCGCCCAGGCCGGGACGCATTGTTCGGCATGGTATTTGTGACCGAAACCCGGTCCCACATCGCGGCATACCGGCATGTCCGCGGCGATCTGCCAGAAGGTGATGAAGGGCCACCAGCGCATCGCGGCCATGGGGGTGCCGGTGTTGCGCATCTCGGCCAGCCATTCTGGACGTTGCCACAGCAGCCGGGTGCCCCACCAGACCACCGGGTCGGTGTCGTTTTGCAGGTAGACGAATCGTGGGGACTGCCAGGCCGGGTAGGGCGAACCGCTGGAGTCGTTGACCAGATCACCGGCGGTCATGGCGAACCTGACGTGGCGTCCCCGGTCGACCACGGGCCGCGTCATGGTCGATCCGGGCGACCGGTGCCGGGTGAAGGCGGCGTGCAATGGGGCGAATGTGGGGCAGCCCGTCCAGACCCCACCGGCGGCCCGGGCGAACAGGTCTTCCGGGCCGGCGAAGATGCCGTTCGAGCCGAACGCGCCCAGCGATTCGCCGGCGACGTAGAGCGCCGGCCGGGCATCGGGTGGCAACTCGGCCACCCGGGCCTCGATGGCTTCGAACAGTTGCCGGCTAGCCTGGACCGGAACCTGCTTGGAGCTGATCATGGTCACCGCGGAGGGCAGACCCGAGTACTGCATCGCCGCGGTCGCGCAGTCCCCGCGCAGCAGGTATTCGAAGGACGAGGTGCTCCACTCGTTGACATTGCCGCGGCCGGTCGTGGTGACCACTAGCAGGGCGCTGCGCTGCCAGGCTCCGGTGCGGTCGAGTTCGGCGAGCACCGCCTCGACCACCTCGGGGATGCTGCGGCCGTTGAGCGAGGCATAGGCCCGGATGGGTTGCTGGGCGGGCTCGCCGAGCACCTCGGTCAGGCGTTCCCGGGTGGGGCCCGCGCAGGTGAAACGTTTGCCTTGCAGACCCAGCCGATCCCAAGCCTCCAGGGAGGCCGCGCTACCCGAGTGCAGCGGCGAGGCCGGCTGGCGGACATTGGGGGGGATCCGCAGGTCGACCCGGGCCGATGCGGTGGCGGCCACGCCGGTCACGCCGCGCACGATCACCTGGTCGAAAACCACGATGATGGTGCCCAGCACCACCAGGGTGGAGATCAGCCGGCCCAGCAGGTTGAGGGCGTAGCGATGGTGCAGGTGGCCGGACAGCCGGTCGATCGCCCACAGGGTCAGTTTCCACTGCCCCATCAGCAGCGCCCAGATCGCGGCGGCGGCCCCGGCGGAACCGACCGTCCACCAGGGGCTGGGGCCTCGGTGGCGGACGTATCTCGCGGTGTTGCGGTGCCAGCTAGCCGAGCGCAGCGGGATCGCGATCATGCCGGCTGCGGCCAGGCCAGCCCCGGCGAGGATACCGCCTTGGCGCAGTCCGGGACGCAGCCGGGCCTTGAAGCCGAGCCTCTCGGCGATTGCGCCCGCCAGCCAGCTGGTTAGCAGGCCGGTTTGGTAGCCGAACATGCCGCCCAGCCCGGCAACCAGTCCCTGCCAGTACCAGGGGCGCGGCAACAGGCTGGGGGAGTAGGCGGCGGCGTAGCCGGCCAGGGCGCCGATGCCCTCGGGAACCGTCAGCGCGGCCAGCCTGTCGGCGCCGCGCATTGCCTGCTGCCAGTTGGTTCCCAGGCCCCGCGCCCAGCCGGCGGGCCGGTTCGCTCGTCGGTCCGGGGGATGACGGCCGCCGGTTGCCTTCAACAGCCGGCGCAGTCGTCCGGGGCTCAACAGACCCATACCGCAAAGATTAGAAGCAGCCGTGGTGACCGGCCAAACCTACCCCGTCCTGGTGGCTGTCCGGGGCTGGCGGTCACCGGGACGGGGTAGGATTCTAGCTTCGATCCCTGGGTGCCGCCAGGCACCCCTGGGGCCGTCCGGATGGCGTGCCGGGCCGGTGTCGTGCCCGGGTATCGCCGGGCCCGCCTGGGTGTGGTCGGCCGGCCGCCGGATCGGTCGCGACCGTCTCCTGCGGGCAGGCCCGGTCGCGGAACCGGGGCCGCGCGAGTCAGGACTGCCGGGTTCGTACCAGGTGCTCCCAGGCCGACAGGGCGGCGGTCGCCCCGGAGCCTTGGGCGATCACGATCTGCTTGTAGGGCACATCGGAGCAGTCCCCGGCGGCGAAGATGCCGGGCACCGAGGTGGCTCCGCGGCCGTCGGTGACGATCTCGCCTCGCGGGTTGCGTTGCAACGTGTCTGCCAGCCATTCGGTGTTGGGCAGCAGGCCGATCTGGACGAAGATGCCCGCCAGGGCAAGCTGTTTGGCTTCGCCGGTGACCCGGTCGGTGTAGGCGAGCCCGGTGACCTGGTTGCCGTCCCCGAGCACCTGGGTGGTGGCCGCGTTGGTGATCACCGTGGTGTTGGGCAGCGCCCGCAGGGCGGCCAGCAGCACCTCATCGGCCCGGCATTCGGGCATGAATTCCAGCACCGTGACGTGCCGGGCGATCCCGGCCAGGTCGATGGCGGCCTCGATGCCGGAGTTGCCGCCGCCGACGACCGCGATGTCTTTGTCCTTGAATAGCGGGCCGTCGCAGTGTGGGCAGAAGGTGACGCCCCTGTTGCGGTACTCCTGTTCACCACCGACGCCCATCAGCCGCCAGCGGGCGCCGGTGGCGATGATCACCTCGCGGGCCTGCAACCGGGCGGTGTCGCCGAACCGGACGGTGTGTAGCTCGCCGGGCGCGCCGGCCGGTTCCAGGGCGGTGGCCAGCTGCGCCTTGATCACGTCGATGTCGTATTGGGCGACGTGGTTCTCCAACGCGGCCGCGAACTTGGGGCCTTCGGTGCGGGGGACGGAGATGAAGTTCTCGATGCTCATCGTGTCCAGCACCTGACCGCCGAACCGTTCACCCACCAGGCCGGTGCGGATCCCCTTGCGGGCTAGGTAGACGGCGGCTGCGCTGCCGGCCGGGCCCTGCCCGACGACCAGCACCTCGTAGGGTTGTCTCTCGTTCAGTTTCGCTGTGGCTCGCTGCGCCGAGCCGGCATCCAGCTTGGCCAGGATCTCCTGGATGCTGCTGCGGCCCTGACCGAATAGTTCCCCGTTCAAGTAGACGGTGGGCACCGCCAGCACATTGCGTTCGGTCACCTCGGTGGCGAACAGGGAGCCCTCGACGGCGGTGTGCCGGATGCGGGGATTGATCACCGACATGGTGTTCAGGGCCTGCACCACCGTCGGGCAGTTCTGGCAGGACAGCGACATGTAGGTGGTGAACGCGTAATCGCCGTCGAGGGCGGCGATCTGCTCGATCAGTTCGGCGTCCTCCTTGATCGGGTTGCCGCCGACCTGTAGCAGGGCCAGTACCAGCGAGCTGAACTCGTGGCCCATCGGGATGCCGGCGAAGCCGACGCCGATGGGTGTGCCGGCCCGGTTGATCTGGAAGCCCGGACGACGCTGGTCGCTCGCATCGTCGCGGCGGTAGGCGATCCGATCGGATAGGGCGGCGATGTCGGTGAGCAGCAGTTCGAGGTCGGCCGAGGCGGGCCGGTCGTCCAGCGCAGCCACCAGTTCGACATCGTGGACGATGCGGGGCAGCAGGCCGGCAAGTTGGGTTTTCAGATTGTCGTCGAGCAGACGGGTGACCATGGTTCTCCTGGTGGTGTGGGCATGAAACCGGGCGGCGGGCGAGGCGGCCCGCCCCCTGCAGGTCAC
>ERZ773077.1785-NODE-1785-length-14413-cov-7.493592_pt1 | contig 14413 bp, 31 predicted proteins | sample MGYA00580612_ERZ773077 | MGnify/ENA primary metagenome ERZ773077 (study PRJEB29015, sample SAMEA2737971) | human oral metagenome | biome: human oral; feature: human-associated habitat; material: dental | place: China | collected 2021 ...
GACCACCCGTCTAGCAAACGGGCGCATTCAACCTGACTCTGCCAACTCTCCATGTTAAGGGAAGGCTTACTGCCTTACCCTTAATTCTTGATACTACCATTCTAACAGATTATTGTTACAGTGCACATCAAGATTGTCTAACTTTACGCAACGTTTTTTAGAACGTTCCAAATTATTCCAAATGTTCTAAAATTGTGCTAAGTTCTTCAATAGCCATCTTACGCATGTTATAGTACGAACTCTTGCTGATAGCTAGTTTGTCACAGATATCATCTACATACAACTTAGTAATGTAAGTCATTCTCAGGATTGTTCTGTGCTTAGGATTTGTCAGCTTGTTAATCATCCGCCCTAATTCCATTTTACGATTGATAACAACATTAGTGTCCTTCTCGATTTCATCCTTCATGGTTATCAACTGAGCGTACACATCATCAATCTTTCTTGTCTGCCCACCTTTTACTTTAACCTCGGACCATTTAGGACTTGAGAGCAGGCCAGCCTCAAGTTCTTTGATTTCATCTATACGGCTTTGAATGTCCATATCAAGGTCTTGTAATTCTTTCAAGAGCTCTTTCGCCTTATTCACTCTCTATCTCCTTTGTGGTATAATAATATTATTGAAAACGTTGTCGAGGTAGAGTGAGTGAATGCCTCGGCTTTTTTAATGCACAAATTCATTGACTAGATCTCTGATAAAGAACTTCCAATCAGATTCTCTAAATGTCAAGAAACGATCTGTAGTAAAATTTCTAAGTCTTTTATAGAAAAGCATCTTTAGTTGGATTGACTCACCAACACTCAGTAAAATACCGGGGAAGCGATGTACTGAATGCACTCTATTTCCGTATCCAGAAATATCTAAATGTATTAACGTTTCTGGATATATGCGCCCAATACTAGATTCAACTCCGAACTCAACCTTAACTTCTTCTACAATTGGAACTTCGTTAAAAATTGGTCGTGCAGAAAATAATGGCGACGGGATTTTTTGCTTTTTTCCTCCTGAATATGGATATTTTTTAGGTTTCATTAGATCCCCTCTCTTTTCTCATTTCTTCAAGCCTTTCTTGTATCGGGTCGATGGTATTCAATTCTTTAAGCCTTGGCCACATTCCGCCTACAAGACTAGAAATGTTTCTGACTTCATTGATTTGTTTAGGTATTTCTTTAAAATCCCACCATTCAGAGCCATCATATTCTCCTCGCTCTAACCACCAACCTTTGCCAACGATGACTAAATCAGTAGGAACGTGAGCGGCACCGTATCCGCTATGATAATTAGCTTGCTTGGCTAGTCTCTCAAAGTTTTCTTTTGTGATTTTAAAATCCTCCCCTTGGATATACCTAACAGCTTCAAAAGTTTTCCCATAGTCAGATAACTTTTGAATGGTCTCATCCCATAAATTAGTCATTTAACTACCCCCTAAAGTTCAATGTCCTCGATTTTTACCCACGCTCTAAAATTTGGTATCATCCCAAATCCTCCTTAAATAAATAAACTAGCTAACCAAATTAAAAATGCACATGTAATGATTTTTGAAATGCTGCTTTTTACAGCATATGAATAATCCTCTTCAGATTCTTTTTTGCTGGATAACACAGGCCAGATGAAAGATAGTAGTGCATCCATCCCTAATGCTTGCCAGACTGTAATTTTGCCAACTGGGACAATTGTTGTGATAATTTCATTCCAACCATACTGAACCACAAATGGCGATACAACGATTACAAATACTGTTCCTAAAATAATTCCTATTTTTTTCATTCTTCTACCTCCTCGACTTCCACACCCTCGCAGTCAAACACCCATCCGAACCCAGCATCTTCAAGCTCTTTACGGGTGTGGTGTAATCTAAAAGAACTATATTCATGTCTGCTACCTGTGAACCAATTTTTTGCCCCCAAATTATATTTCAAAATATCAAAATCAGGGTCAATCCCTTTAATCTTAACCAAATACCGCTTCTCCTGCTTCACCTCGTAACCATCAAGCCACGCTCGAGCGAATGTTTCTTGATTGTCCCAGCTCTTTAGCCACTTATTGACTCCCGGACTTCCATAAACCATAGCACCAGATAAAGAGTAGATAGGTTTCGCTACCTTAATCCAATCCGCCACAAACTGCGGAACTACGACTTTCTGCGGTTCGTCTAGTTGTTCGATTAATTTTAACAACCCGTTTCTACTGATTTTCATTGCATCTACGATAAGTCCCTCATTGTAAGGCAAATCCTCGATATGTTTTATCAATTCCTGCTTATTCATTTTCCAACTCCATTTTGTTTATTTATTCATTTGTATGTATATTTTAAACAAGGTTACAAGGTTACATCACTTTTCAAAAAACATATTTTATAAAAAACAAGAATGCTGTTATATCAACGTTTATAGCACTTGCTATTTTTACTTATTAAATATTTTATATAAATGATGTAACCATACTAATAGACACCTCAAGAACTCAATAGTATCAAGGCTTTAGGGCGGTTACATCACTTTTTTAAAAATTTTATCAAAAACAGCACTCAAAACCTTGATATAACTGGTTTTTCTTGCGGTTACATCATTGATGTAACCTGATGTAACCGAAGCATGGTTTTTGCTCATTTTTGGCCTAAAAGGTTACATCATTTTCACTCAGGTTACATCACTTCTGTTTGTATATTTTTTCTAAAATATGCACGCATCGTTTTGCCTCTAACCTTTTTAACCTTGTATTCCCAGTCCTGATTATTATCCATAATCAACTTGATTTTCCTAGCTATCTTTTCACCTCTCGCACTATCAATATCAAAGACATTCTTTAGTATTTGTTTAGCAGACACGCTTGATTGAAGTTTTACACCTTCATAAAGCAAACCAGCCTCATTGCGATAGCTGCCATCATTAAAGTAAGCCCAGGTATATTGATGCTGCTGAGTGACTGAGAAATCTTCCCATTCTTCTGGGACCAGCATTTCAAGGTAATCATAGACCTGCGATTCGGCTTCATCTTTATAAGTGAAGCGTTCCTTGTAAACTGCAAGCTCATTCTCAAAATCATCCTCAAAGGTAAGCGTAAAGCCTTTTTTGTAGATGGCCACTGCTTCGCCCCAAAGTTGAAGCACGTCATGATCAGTCATATCAAAGGGTTTGACAAATTGCTGGCCTGCATCCACCAGCACAGGCAGAAAGCGCCGTTCTCCAGTCTTATCGCCCAGGTATTCAATTTTATTACTGGTTCTAGCGATAACAAAGTTTTTAGGAAATTTCTCGGCCCTGCGGCCGTAGGACCGACGAAAGGAAAGTTCCGTCTTGGTCACGAAGGCTTTTAGCTCGTCAAAAGTAGTCTTTCTGGAAGCGACCATCTCATCATCGTTGACGATTAGTGATTTCAGCATAATTTCATAATTATCCTTGTCCATGAAATCTTTAGCCGAATCTGTATACCAATCGACGGCTATTTTTTGCAAGAAAGTGGTTTTACCCGCCCCTTGGCCACCTACAAGATCTAGTGTGTAGTCGAATTTGACCCAGGGATTAAAAACCTTAGAGACTGCACCAACAAAGAACATGACGGCTATTTTCTGGACATAGATACTGTCTTCTGCACCCAACCAAGTTTGAAACACCTGGGCAAGTCGTTCTTTATGATCCCATGACTCATAAGCATTTTCCATGTATTCTTTAACCGGATTGTAGGTTTTTTCTGCAAAGAATGCTTCGATGCCATCCCTTAATGCTCCAGCCTTGAAAACTGTTTTGAAGTGATTTTCTAAGTAAACGCTCAAATAGGATTCAAAGGCAGAAGGCAGCTGGCCCTTCCTCAACTGAATAGCATCCAGTTTTACGTCCTCCACAATTTCGTGTTCTCCCGTAAACTCATTGTGTCGAAGAAAATCATTGAGCTTACTGTCGCTTTTCATGGCAAGTAGTACATTTCTGGGGCTGTCAGCCACAATAGATTCGATTTCAATCTGTTCACCTTCGTCGTTCAAAATTTTCTTTTTTCGACGTGAAAACTGCTTGATTGAAATGTTCACGATATCACCTATTATGGTCACCCCCCCTCATATGCTTCTTGATCATGGATTCAACAGTCCTGCTTAATTCTTTGTGACTAAGAGGCTCTACCGAATTATTGTTGGCTGTTTCTGCTAGCTGCAATATACAGTTCGGATCTACCGACCTACTCAAGAGTCCACCTACAAATTTCGCAAGCGTGTCATTTCTGCTACCTTCATCGCCAAAACCAAGGACAACCATTTCAAATAATTCAGTTGTCCTGTTTCGCTTACCAGCACCTTTGCTGATTTGATAGTAGATATTATCTAGGTCGCTACCAGAGTTCTTTTTGTTGTATTCTTTTTTTATGGCCATAACCAGCTTTCGGCTAGCCGTGACCATAGTGCCGCCCTCTTTAGATTTTTCTAAGTCCCATGCATACTCTCCTTTTGGAGTTTTAGATGGGGCAACCAAAACATAGTTGTTTGGATGCGCCTTAACATCGACACCAGGAAGGAAGGCTATCATTTGAGTCATGGTCACGTCCGGATGTTTAAAATAAAAGATATGTTTGCCACCGCTGGCAGTTCTTGCCTGCAGCGTTGGAGTTATCAAGTTCAGATGTTCCCAATTGGCCAAGCTCTCATATCCGTTATGCTTACCATGCAAGTCAATATCGATTACGAAGAATTTGTCAGTCCGGACAGCAATATTGCTATCCGGATACTGATTCCAGTAATTTTCAATTTCCTGAGCAGTCATAGCTGGCTTATCAGCAAATTTGATCGCTGGTTGCTTTCCGTTAGGCACGATGGGAATTACGGAAAAACCGGCTTTTTGATATTTGAGAGCGTATTCTTTCATTCCCATTTAGTAACTCCTTAGAATGGCAAATCGTCATCTTGGATATCCATTGGGTTGCTATTTCCAAATGGTTTTCCTGAGTTTTGTTGGTTACGGCTTTCCAGAAGCTGGAAGTTGTCTGCAACGACTTCTGTGACATAGACACGCTGGCCTTGCTGATTGTCGTAGTTACGAGTCTGAATGCGACCAGTAATTCCGATTAGAGCGCCTTTTTTTGCCCAATTAGCAAGATTTTCTGCCTGCTGACGCCAGATAACAACATTGATAAAGTCCGCTTCACGCTCACCACTTTGATTTCTAAAGTTGCGATTAACAGCCAGAGTAAAGGTTGCGACCGCTTGGTTTTGCGGTGTATATCGAAGTTCAGCATCACGGGTCATACGCCCAACAAGTACAACATTATTGATCATTTTTTTATTTCCTCCAAAATTCTACTGAACGTCTCCTCATCAATACTGTATGCTCCTGGGTAGCTTCTTTTCAATGGCTGGATAATTTTAGTAACAATTTCTTTTAAGGACATATCTGAAATTTCAAGACAAAAGAAATCGTTCTTAGTGTAGTTGTAAACACAATCAATTTCTCCGTGCTTATAACATACACCCCAAATCTCACCTTGATGCTGATAAACCAGGATCTTATCATAATAAACGCTCTGTATTTCTATCGGGCGTTTGCGCCCTAGTTCCGTATATCCCATTATTCAATTCCTTTCGCTTGTTTTGTTTTTGCGATTAGTTCTTGAGCTTCTGCCAATCTATCAGCCGGTATAAGCTCAATTTTTTCTACTCCAAGCTGGTCGATGAACCATACTCCAACCGTATTCACTGGGCCGCCTGAAGCCTCCGCAATGTTTTTGATGTCTTCACGCAGCTTCTTCGCCTGAGCCCCTGTGATGTACTTAACATTACCAGATGCTCTCTGATTCTGTTTCTGATTTGATGCAGGTTTGCTTTGAACTGTTTTTTGAGTTTGTGCTTGTTTTCCAGTTTGGTTTGCATATTCATCAGTATCAGGATCTTTGTTATCATCGATAGCAAAGAGACCGTTCAAAGCATATTTACGGGCGTAACTTGAGGCTGTGCCTGTGATCTGACTACCGTCCATCCCTTTTTTGGTTTCCTCTTCACGTGCTGATGCTTTGGCTCCGATAGCCTCGCCTTCAGCGTAGAGCGTGACAGAAGCCTCAACATAATACCGCCCCTCGATGTAAACAATCTCGTCGCTCAAGGTAATTGCTGCATTATGCTTTTTTAAAATCGGCTTTAGTGCCTCTAGAATGTCCTCTGCGCTCCGGTAATTATATTTTCCAAAGGAGTTATACTGTCCCTTTGGAGCAACCAATTCACTTTGAATCGCTTGCAATACTCCAAATATTTTCCCCATTGCGACTCCTTAATCAACTAAAAAATCCAATAACTTTTTAAGATCCAATCCAGGTTGTTCCTCGGTTTTAATCTCTCGAAGTTCACCGCCATTCGGATAGGTCAATTTATATTCTGCTTCAACTGCGACAATTTCACAGTCAAAAGCTGCAGCAAGGGCCTTGTAAGTCTTTTTGTTTTCTTCGTATTTCTTACGAGGGATCTTTAAACAATGCTCCAAGCAGCAATATTCAGCCTTAAATGCTAAACTCCCTTTGTCTTTATATGATTCAAGATAAGCATCTTTCACACGGCTGCGGAATACAATCATTTCAGTTTTTTTGTTCATTTTTTGTTTCTCCTTAAAAATAAAATTCTACGACTCTAACATCGTGTTGTTGACGGCTACCAGTGATTCTCCAAAGCAATTGCCGGTAGTCATCATAATCTCCATCAGACGGACTGACAGGATCCAGAACCACAATAGTTTTAAATTTATGTTGAAGACCATCAACTCCAACACCTAATACCTGGCTAGTAGCGACCATATTGGTCTTATCATGCCCTTCTTTCTTGTCACCCGTCCAGATACCGATTTCAGGATGTCGCTCGTAGATAACCTCGACAATCTGCTTGGATTTGCTAACTATCAACATTTCTGTCTTACTTGCCAGCATAAGATCCAATGTGAGCAGCATAGGAGTGTCTGCGTTGACAGCCTTGAGTTTCGGGAAGTCAATTTCAAAGCCTGTCTGGATCAAATACCGTTCGAAAGTCTTTCGACCAAATGTCTGTTTGGCCATGGCATACTTGCCATCTTTTCCAACAATATTCAACTTCCTAAATTGTTCCAACTCTTTCGGGTTAGCAGTTAGGCACCAGACTGGCTCAAAGACAACCTCAAATCCGTTGTTTTCCTCAGCCTCTTCAATAGCTTCAACTTCTTCCCAGCGGAAAAAGTTTGGCAGATTGGCCACGTAGGTTTCATAGTCTCGGAAGTCATCCCATTCTTGCTTAGAATAGCTAAATTTGGAATATTTCATCTTCCCGTGGGCTAGTTGCCAGTTTTCCTTTTGGTTAGGATCAGCCATTCCAAAAAATGTTTTTTCAAGCGGATAGAAGTTCTGCCCCTTCTTCCTGATGGGCGTTGCTGACAAACCTACAGTATAGCTGCGTTTAACCTTGCGATATGCTTTCACATTGGCATCACTGGACAGATTCTGCCATTCATCAATGATAAGCACATCACACTCAATAGACTCACCGCTCGCAAGTCTATTCTGCAACCTGCGGTCTGTCATGGTTTCTAGTTCAAAATCAGTGTTGTAATCTAAATTTTGGTAAGTACTGCTCCAACCATCCAGAATAGCTAAACGATTATTGATAACCAGGACTTTTTTTGCTGCCTTGTGCTTTGCTATTTCAAAAGCACAGATGGTCTTGCCTCGCCCTCCGTACGCCTCAAGGAAGATCCCGGGGCAGTCACGATCACTACGTTTGACTGCTTCAGCTTGCCATTTGCGTAATTCGATTGCCAATGTCCACAATCACCTCCTCGATGTCATTCCGTTGGGCATAAAATAGCCCAAGCCTTGCAGCTGCCCTCACATCGTTGTGATGGCTCTTGTCAAAGGTCCACAGCCCTAAGGCTTTTAACAAGTCGTTTGGTATATCGGTCTGATAACCTGCGTTACGCTGCAGGACCAAGTCCGGATAGCATAGTTCAATGGCTGCAATAGTTTCTACAACTGAGTTGTCCCTTGAATAATCATTGTCCCTGACCTCAAATTTTTCAACGACCACTATATCAAACTCGAGACTCCGACCAGTTGACTTGAACCAGTTTTTGAAGTTCTGAGCGCCAAACGGAAGTACCCAGCTATCGACCAAACCAGCATTGTCCAACAGGATAATTCCTGTTGTGCTAGTTTCAATTCGATTGCTTGACGGATCAATTGCTAAAATTCTCATTTGATCACCAACTTTTCTGTCCGAATGAGTTCGGCTCCTTTGACTTTCTTGCCGGATTTCAGCAACTCTTTGAGTGTCTTTTTGTCCGGTGCAAGCGTCACTTTTTTTGTAAAATATTTTTTCGGTAGGTCGTCTTCGTTGACCTTGACTGATTCTGGATTCTTAGCGACTTTTATAGTAAGAGCACCGCTCTTGACTTCGGTTTGACCCGTGACATTCATAGCTGTCATAATGTTATCCTTGACATAATCCAGCTTTTTCTGTGCTGCCTGTTTCTTGGCCTTGAAGCTATCTTCCTCAGCCTTGTACATGGCCACGTCTGCTTCTAGATTCTTGATAACATGGGCATATCCTTCGGCTTTCTGTTCGAATTGTTCTTGCCAGTTGATAGCTTCAAGCGTGTCCGCTTTTGTTTCGTCATCAATATCCATCTGGTAAATTGCCAGGAATTGGCCTGTCAGCTCGTATAAACTAGCCATTCTTTTCTACCTCTCTGATTTTATTTGTAAGTTTTGTAAGTCCGATACCTGATTTAGTCAAAGCAGCATCGGACATAAATAGATGATTTTGATTCATTCTCGCAACTTCATTTTTCGAAAGACAAGCCAGATTTGTAATATCATAGTTTGATCTATCTCCATCCAAGAAGACAATCGAATGCCCTTTGGGTATTGGCCCGTGATGCTCAATCCAGGTCTTTCTGTGTAGCAATTCCCAGACATTTGGATCAGCTATTTTGATTTTTGGATAGCCATCTGTCGTTTGAGCAATGGTTCCCACCGGAACATAATTTGGAGGTTTACTCCCCTTCTTAAACTGGCCGCTATTCTTAGGCATATTCGGAAATTTCTTCCCTTTGTTAGCTGGTGTATGTCCTTTTTCAAACTGGCCAGTTAAGCCGCTATTTAAACGATTGTTTCTTCGATAATTCTTGACTTGTTTGCAGGTTAATGACAAACCGAATTTTTCATTCATTTCATCCGCAAATGTTTGTGCAGTTTTTCCGACGTAGTTTTTCAAAAAATAGTCATGCTGTTCGCTTGTCAGGATTCTTTTTTGGAATACCTCCCCAACCAGCAATCCAAGGCGCTTACGCACTCCGCCGATTTGCGTAGACGTGTAACTAGTACCAAATTTTTCATTTAGCAGTTTTGTTACTTCCGGAGTCAGCCGCCCTGGGCAAATCTCCTGCATGTAATTAGTATATTCATTCTTCCAGCAAAGCGATCGGGGCATTGATATCACCTACCTTATCTTTAAATCTCTCAGCGTCCAAGGCCAGTTGGCCAGCCTGCAAGATTTGGCCAGAAATTGCAACCATCTGCTTTGAGCGCTGGAGCTCTACTTTTAGCTCTTCTGCAGTAAGATCTCTGTCATCCAAAGTCTCCAGTTGAGCAAAGAGCGTGTTGGTTAAGTCCGATAATTTATTTCTAACCACTACTTCGTTACCTCTTTCATCAGTTTATTAGCTTCTTTAATCAGCAATCTCATTGTATTACTGTCCGTTTCCTTTTCAGCCGCTCTGGTTAGCATCTCTACCCACTCTCGTCTGGTATCGTTCTTCCAATCCACCAATTCAGCAAGTGCCTCTGATGCTCCAAAGTGAGCCGAATAGTCCAATGATTTGTCTTCCAGGCAGACACATCTGCCCGCTTTGACGTCCTTGGACACCGTTGCCCTAACATTTACACTTGTTGTTTTGACAGCTTCTGCCACCTCATCATAGCTGGCAGCGGGATATTCTTTATAATATTCCCTGATGCGCTCCGCCTGTGTCATATCATCCCACTCCTTTCACCGTGAACGACTGATTATCGTGCTTGCGTACTTCGGCCATTCTTTGATTTTGCTCGATCATGTACTCATTTTGAGCCCAAAGCACATATCTTGCGTACAAGTCTATTTCTGCTTGTTTCTCGGCTTCTACACGCTTTTCTTTTAAGTCGATATGACTAGCCCATAAAACGCTCAATAGCAAGCTGGAAACAAAGCAAACCGCTCCTAAAACTTCACCCATTTTTCACCCTCCCGGAAAATTTAAATCACCTGTCATCTTATAGTGCTGATACTCATAGTACATGTTGTTAAACTTATTGATCATCACATCCTGCCGCTGATTTGTGTCGGCCTGCACTCGGATGCTGCTGCGATTATCAGCAATCTGTTCCTGCAGCTCGTGGATTTGCTGATTCTGCTTGTCGATCGTCTGCACACCAGCGACGACCAGTAGTACGATTGCGACTACTTGCAACAAGACTAATCTTTTAAGGTCTTTCAAGCTCATCTGCTACCTCCTTTAAAAGTCACAATCCTGTCTCCGCCAATCAACTTCCCGCCTTTCGGAACAACCGAGAAAGACACATCCTCTGCTGACTTCCTGAGGTTTTCCAACTCGTTTCTGACGACTTCGATTGGCTTTTTAGCCAGTTTGTTTTTGTAGACATTACCGAGGCGCCAATTGTCGCGCTCCCAATTTAAGATTAAGCGTATTTGTTCGCGATTTTGCATTTGATCACTCCTTTTGTTGTATTTAAGTAAATATTTTGGTTTGCTGCCGACAGCCTTGTCGGTAGCTTTTTTGATTTTGTCAATAGTTTCAATGTTTACGCCCCGTTTCTAATTTTTTCGGCTTTAGCAATTTCTTTCTTCCATGCTTTACTACCTCTGTATTGCAGATAAGCATCAAAGCCCTTAATGGTTACTAACAAACCACCGTCCCTCAGATATTTCTGCTGGCTAGGTAACTTATTCATTTCTCTACGCCGCTCACAAGCCTGTCTCTTGCTGTAACCAAAGATATGACCTAATTCTTCGTCGTTTGCAGAAATCTTCTCAATGATCACATCTTTAATTCTCACGATTTGAACTGCTTCCATTTTTACTCCTTTCGTGATATAATTAAGTGATTTTTTAAGGAAGCTCCTGACTTTGTCAAGGGCTTTTTTGATATCCTCTCTTCTGCTATAATGAAATCAGAAAGGAGGATAAGTAATGAGTTTTAATCAAACTCTAGCTGATAAAATTCTTGAGTTTGCTGCACTTGAACCGACTATCCCGGTAGGTACAGGGCACGACTTCTACGCTCCAGAATTTGAGGAAGATGATTTTAAAGATACCGCTAAGCAACTGATTTCATTTGGTCAAATTACTGGTCTACTCAAGGAAGATTTCAGCGGCCTATTCATTGAGTTCAGACAGTAATGTTTGAACTCCTACAACTGCCATCATCTCATCTACATCAACAACATCTGGTGTAAATGTGACGGTGGCTTTTGGTTTTTTGTCCGCTGACATTTCTAACTTAAAATCAGTAACGCCGCGCCCAAGCTCCCAGTCATTGATTTTTATTGCGTAACCTGATGACTTTAGACATTGCCCCTCGGTTGGTTCTTGCTTTGGTTTTACACTCAGTTTTAATTCGTTCATGCTTTCTCCATTCTTAAATTTTTGTTTTTAGTCGTTTACGAAATTTTCGTATTTTTTGCCCAAAAAAATATCATCGAACTTCACATTGAAAAAAAGCATGTATTTTTTCAATAGTTGATAACCGATATCCGAGCTATCCTTTTCTAATCGGGCAATTGTTTGACTTGACACTTCAAATTTCTCTGCTAACTCTGCTTGAGTAAGTCCTCTGTTGATTCGCATAGCCTCTAAAGTCCACTGCACGTTCCTACCTCCTTATTTTTCTATTTGTTCCTCCCAATTCTGCTATAATATAGCTAGAAAGGAGGTGATGTTATGACTGATTATCAATTAGAAGCTTCTCTGATTGTCCTTGGCAAAGAATACGAAAGAGCCAAGAAAGACGGGAAAGAAAGCTTCAGTATACATGTGTCGTTCTTTGACGGCCTAGATACTAATTTGCATCTTCAAGAGTTTGCAAGACAATATCCCGTAAGGATTGCCCGTTTGAAGCCTGACCGAATAACTTTTCTAATAGACTGACATCATTTAAAGGGAAAGGATTGTTTTCTACTCGTTCATTGAACGTAAGAACGACTTCACAACTTTCTAGAAAATGACTGGTAAATTCCACTCGCTCAACTCCGTCCAGAAACATTCCATCGACGAATATAGCAGGGTGGTTTTTTCTTGCTGTCAATAGTACATCGTGTTCTGATGTATTTACTGCAATTGTTTCTTTCATACCGTCTCACTTTCCAGCGCCCTGAGTTCTATCTCATGGCTGACTTGTCTCAATAGCTTCTCACACGCTATTTTAGCTTCTCTGTACGTTGTGTTCTCGCTGATGAAGTAATCAGCAAGTTCAATGATTTTATCTTCCATTTAAGCTCCTATATCAGTCTCAAGGCTGATGAATTTCTCTCCTAATTTGCTATAATAACTTTGACTAGGACCTCTCACTGTTTTAGTCAAAATTTCAACAGAAAGGAGAAGAAAATGAGTAAGCTTAGTCACAAGCCAAACCATTTTGTTAAGAAACGAACTTGGGCAGATCTTGATAATATTCTATTATCCATTTTTTCAGAGTCAGCGACTAATAATCCTAGTGCAGTAATTCAACTATCTGATTATGAGATGTCTAAAACTGAAATTATCGAAGAAGCAACTGCTCAAGGTTATCAAGTTATCGATAATTCTGATGGTTTTTTAGAGTTTCGATAGTGAAATTTAAAGATGATATATTTGTACGATTTACATCGATATCTCTTTTTAACTTAGCAATCCGTTCGTCGGATTGTTTTTTTCTTTTCCCGCTATACGGATACCGTTTAGGTCTCATCTTTCTACTCCTTTCTCTTTTTTGCTCTTGGTTTTTTGTTATTTCCTTAAGCTTGATTATAGTATAATACGATTTTTTCGTACTGTCAATAGTTTTTATCAAAAAAATAGGATTTTTTCGTATTTTTGATTGTCTATCAATAAAAAATGATATATAATAGAATTATAAAAAATACGAGGTAATCGTAAATGGATGAAAAAAAACGAATGAAAATTATTGCTGAAAATATTACACACTTTAGAAAACAACGTGGTATTACCCAAAAAGAGTTGGCTAAAGAAGTCGGAATTACAGCAAGTACTATGACAGACTATATGAAGCTAAGAAGCGCTCCTTCTTTTGGTGTTATCCAAAAACTAGCTGATTATTTCGGTGTTAAAAAATCAGATATAGATACCACTTTTAAAGAAGAATCCTCTTCCCTTCCAGACTCTCCTGATTCGCTCGCGCAGCAGATAATGGACAAAGTAGTACAATTAACCACCCCAAATAAAAGAATCGTCCTTCGAACCTCTGAGGAGCTTTTGGAAAATCAAAAAGAAGACAGTGAAACCCATAGACAGATAAACGAAGTATCAGAGCTCATTCAACTCTACAGCTACGACTACTACGACCACCCGGCTTCTGCTGGTACAGGGCAGTATTTGAACGATGTACGAGTTGAACAGATTGAGTTACCAGTAGATGTCGATGCTGACTTTGTTATTCCGATCAAAGGAGACTCTATGGAGCCAGACTATCACGATGGCGACCTGGTATTCATTCAGACAAGCGTAGACTTGAATAACGGCGTTATAGGCGTATTCAACTATAACGGCGATGCTTATATCAAGCAGCTTGTTATTGATAAAGACCAAGCTTACTTACATAGCTTGAACCCTGCGTATAAGGATATGCCAATCACACCAGAGACGGATTTCCGAATTATCGGCGAAGTTGTAGACATTTATCGGGAGAATTAGTATGAGTAAAGAAAGTAGACCCATGGAAGTGATTAAGCACAGCTTAGACTGCAAATGCCACAGACGAAGAGAGTGGATTAGAGTCAATGATAAGTGGCATGCTATCGAGTTTTCGGTGGATGATCCAAACGAACCTCCTATGACCGAGGAAGAAAAAGCCAACGTAGCCTTAGTTATTCAACAACACTTATCGAAAAAATCCGAATGACAAAAGACTCTCTAAAAACCATGACAAGTGAGATCATGGTTAAAGAGGAATACTCAGCATTGTTGGAATGAAAGGAAACTTATATGTCTTACTCATATGTTGCTTTAGATGTTGAAACTGCGAATGACTTTCGCGGTAGTGTTTGTTCTATCGGATTAGTAAAATTTAAAGATGGGAATATTGTTGATACATTTTACACTTTAATCAATCCAGAAGAAGAATTTGATGATTTCAATATTTTCATCCATGGCATTACTCCTGAAGATGTTCTTGATTCACCTACATTCCCAGAAGTAAGGAAGTCCATTGT